>BNJV01000397.1_pt1 | contig 178775 bp, 182 predicted proteins | sample 8540591 | NCBI WGS metagenome assembly BNJV01 (sample SAMD00202457, study PRJDB9452) | human saliva metagenome | host: Homo sapiens
GATTTGGGACGCTTACTCACTCTCACTGGGCAAAATCTACTGGACACCTTAAACCTTCTTAAGCACCTTCCAGAAACCAACGGGCAGCTTTATAACTGCGGGCAAGCAGGTATGTGGACCACGCGCTTAGCCACCTGTTGGGCTAGCTCGGCAGTAACCGGCTTTAATCCGGGGGCGGGGGCCAGCACCGTGTCACACATACCCTCAACCTGCACGGTTTCCACCACCGGCCACGCCCCCACCTAGCCGCTAGGATTACGCGAATTTTCCCTTTTAAAATCGCCAGCCACCAAAACCTGCAGTTCAGCTCACATTTATAGACAATAGGACTATGTCAGGTTGCACAAGTTAATCGATTTACTTTCAGTTTCAAGTTTTCATTAAGGCATTTCACTCATTTATCTGGCTCTTCATAATTGAGGGTGTAGTTGGGGTCTGAATCCTCCGGTTTCGAGGAGGCAGCGGGCGATGTAGTTGGTGAGGTTGCGGAACCCAAGAGCGGATCCGCGTAGATGTTCAAGGCGCCCGTTGATAGCTTCGGTAGGGCCATTGGAGGTGTGGGGATGATCGAAGTAGGCCAGGATGTCCCTGGATCGGCGTTTGAGTGTCCTGCCCAGCGTAATGAGCTCTCTCAGACCCCTCGGTACACGCGTGCAGGTCAGTGTATTAATTTCGGCTTGCATCATGGCCTTGCCCGCAGCCGTGTCGGGCGCGCGGTAGGCATCAATGATGTTCTGGTAGGCACTCCAAGTGACCTCGAGGGCGACGTGCTCCTCACCGGAAAACAGGTCGAGTAGTTGGTGCTGCTGACGCGGCGTGAGCAGGCAAGATCTGGTGTGTAACATCCTGCGAGCCTTGTACAGGGGATCCGTGGCACGCCCGCGCCGATGGTGAAGTTCTTGCTGGATACGCCTGCGGCATTCATCCAAGGCGTTGCCAGCCAGGTGTACAACATGGAAGGGATCCATGACTGCCCTTGCATCGGGGAGTTCTTCGGCGGCAGCGCTCTTAAAACCAGTGAATCCATCCATCGCGACGATCTCGATACGCTCACGCCACGTGTCGGGCCGGGAGGCCAGCCAGGTTTTGAAGACCTGCTTGGAGCGGCCTGGGACCATGTCCAAGAGCCGGCAGGGGCCGCTGCGTTCGCGGATGGGCGTCAAGTCCAAGATAACGGTGACGTATTTGTCTCCGTAGGGGGTGTGGCGCCACACGTGTTCATCCACCCCGATGACACGCACGCCATCGAACCGTGCTGGATCATTGATCAGTAGACGCTCTCCTTCGGTCAGGACAGCGGTGTTGGCGGTATTCCAGGACACGCCTAGGGCCTGGGCGATACGCGCCACCGTCAGATGGTGGACCACCAGGCCCACCAGCGCCCAGCGCACCGCCGAGTGTGAGAGCTTGGCGCGTGGATCGGCCGCTTGGCTCATGTTTTGACGCCACACGTGAGCACACGTCTGGCAGCGGTAGCGGCGCACGCTCACGTGCAAGATCGTGGGGTGCCACCCGTAGGGTACGTGAGCCAAGCGCCTGATCACCGTGTCGCGTACGACGCCTTCGCCCCCACACTGTCGGCACCACCGGTCCTCACCCACTACCTTGCAGGCCAAGATGGTCCGATCGCCTCCTACACGCTGGCCCGTCACTTCCAGGCCCAGGTCATCCAGGCGTGTGAAGGTGCTCAGGTCAGGGCGATCAAAGGTAGTATTAGGCATGTCGAGGTCTTTCGGATGGACGGTGTAGGAACCCCCATCATCGGAAGACCTCGACCCCTACCCGGCCACGACACGCCGAACCCCGCATACCACCCCCACACCCTCAATTATGAAGAGCCATTTATCTACCAGTTACCTTTATTTAGGCAGTACCAAAACATCCTGACGCCCATTAGGATGCAAATATGCAGTTCCCAAACATATCCCCCAGCCGTTTCCCCCCATCGGCTCCAAGTCCTGGCCGTCTGGTTACTTATAACCCTACTAACTCTGTTGATCTTCAACCTTTCAGCCATTGACACCCCGGCAAGCCGCTGGGTGCCAGCTCACCCCACTTACCTAGAGCACGTATCCTTATGGGATTCCAAGTGGTATCACCGCATCATCACTGAACGTTACTTCACTAAATTAACTTATGACGCTAATGGTCACGTACGCCAAAACACGTGGGCTTTCATGCCAGTATTCCCCTTGCTGAGTGAAGCCCTGGCCACACTGACTTCCACCATCACCGCAAAAAGCTATTTTGCCTGCGCAGTAGTAGTTTCCTGGATTAGCTCAGCAGCTGTAGCTCTAGGTCTTGACGCTTGGCTATGCCCGCGTGTAGGCAAGCGCGCCAGCCTGCTAGGCGTAGCCCTTTTCTTCAGCTTCGCACCAGCTATCATCATGCAGCTACCCTACGCAGAGTCTTTAACCTTAGCGCTGCTAACTTTTGGCTTCATACTGCTAACTAAGCGGCGCTTTATTTGGGCTGTTTTACTCTTTGGGATTGCCGAGCTCACTCGCCCTATCGGCGTCCCACTCGGGGCCACAATCGGTTTATGGTGGTTCTGGGAAGAACTACGAGCACGCGGCATAGTCTCCCCAACCTCACGCTTTGACAGCTCATTCTTACCATTTAAAAAACCAGCCAACACCGCCGGCAACGTTAGCGACGACGTCGTCGCTACTGCCCCGCAAGCTGCCACCACCCCGCTAGACATCAACCCCACCCCACTGGACATCAGCCCTACCCCGCTCAGCAAAAAAGACCGCATCTGGCTATTTGTAATCGCTATCATTACCTGCGCTGGCGCGCTTTTCTGGCCGGCATTCGCCTGGTTCATTACCGGGGTACCTACCGCCTATACAGACACCGAAACTGCCTGGCGTGAAGATACTTTAGCCCCCTTTGAACCCTGGATTAAGCAGGCCACTACCTTTGGTGGCCCTAACTCGGGTATCGTCGCCCTAATAGCAGTACTAGTTCTAAGCATCTGCGCACTTAGCTCTAGCCAGCTACGCAAGCTAGGGCGCCTAGCCTGGATGTGGTGTGTATGCTACTGGGTTTACCTACTGGTCTTCTTCGACCCCTCATCCTCGATTCTACGTATGCTACTTATGATGGCCCCGCTAGCTTGGGTGCTTGGCGCCAAACTAAGCAACCACCTGCGCGCTGCTGTAGCGTTTATTGCGCTAAGTGTCGTCTCCCAGGTGCTGTGGATAGCTTGGATTTGGGACGCTTACTCACTCTCACTGAGCAAAATCTACTGGACACCTTAAACCTTCTTAAATACCTTCCAGAAACCAACGGAATAAATAATGCTAAGCTCATCCCTCATCTCTCAGCGTCTGCGCGCCTGGATTGTAGAGTTCATGCAGTTCGGTGTGGTTGGCGCCTCCGCCTTCGTGATCGACGCCGGGCTATTTAACGTATTCCAGTACGCTCCTATGCCCCTGGGGTTCCTGTCCGGACACCCCAACAGCGCCAATGTTTGGCAGCCACGATCGCCACCATCTACTCCTGGATAGCTAACCGACTGTGGACTTATCGCGGCCGCACCCAAGAAAACGTAGTACGCGAAGGTACTCTCTTCGTTATTGCAAATATTTTGGGTCTATGCGTCACCCAGGCCTGTTTGCTATTCACCCACCACGTACTAAATATCCACACACAGCTAGGTGACAACATTGCCGCCTATGTGGTTGGTTTCGCTCTGTCTACTGCCTGCCGGTTCCTCTTCTACCACTTTGTGGTGTTTACCGGCACCAGCCAGGGCGAAGAATCCAAGTCTTAACGACATTGGTGCCTTAGTACACACCCAACAATTAGGGCTGCTCACAGCCAGAGACCAAGTTAGAGATTTAAAGTTTGCCTTATGTTCAATCTTGCTGCTAGCGCCACGCTAGTTCAGACCTCTATCACGCCTGACTGGCTCGACGCCGGTACTTTGATCAATAAGTTTGTTGAATGGCTCGGCCCCTGGGCCATCATCGGGGTAATGGTGGTAATTTTCGCCGAAACCGGCCTGCTGGTGGGTTTCTTCCTACCCGGCGACTCACTGCTATTTACCCTAGGTATGTTTGTGGGCACGGGCGCTGTACCGGTACCGATCTGGGTGGCTGCCCCGGCGGTTTTCCTGGCTGCTATTGCCGGTAACGGTACTGGCTTCCTAATCGGTAGCAAGGTTGGCCCCAAGATCTTTGACCGTCCAGATGGGCGCCTGTTTAAGCAGAAGTACGTAACCAACACCCAGGCGTTCTTTGAGCGCCACGGTGGTAAGGCCGTAACCCTGGCTCAGTTTGTGCCGATCATCCGTACTTTCACCCCGGTTATGGCCGGCGTAGGTAAGATGCACTACCGCCACTTTGCCATCTTTAACATGATCGGGGCTTTCTTCTGGGCCTTCTGCATCACCCTGCTGGGTTTCTGGCTGGGCAACTTCACCTGGGTACGCGAAAACATTGAGCACATGATTTTGGTGATTGTGTTCATCTCGCTGCTGCCCATGATCATCAAGGGTCTGCAGTCTTACCTGGCTTCTCGTAAGGCCCAGGACTGATTTAAGTCCGACCGGCCCCACTGGCAGGTTCAGATTTTTCTGAACCTGCCTACTTTTTTTCGGCTCCGGCTTTTTCAGCCAGCACCCACTCGGTTCGCTTTAGCGACCAGGGAATAATCTCTCCTAATCCCTTGGCTTCTTGCTTGCTGCAGGGGTGGATCACGTATTTACTGGCTACCTTCGAGGCCTTGATCAGCGCCGCCGTGTTGCCATCCATCCGGATTCCCCCGGGAGGGGCCATGTTGACTAGGCGTGAAGCCAGGTTGACGGTAGGTCCAAACACGTCACCAGATAGGGAAACTACCTCTCCACTTACTAGTGAGGCGCGCAGCTGAAGATTATGAGTGCCTCCCTGAATCTCTTCCATCAGGGCGGTAACCACATTGGCGGCGGTGGACAGATCATTGGCGATATACATAACCGCATCACCAATGGTTTTTACGATTCGTCCACCGCGTGAGGTAACCACGTCGCGGGCAGTGTCCTCAAAGTCATGCAGCAGCCTGGTGAGCTCTTGCGGGCTTAAGCGCGCAGCTAGCGCTGTAAAACCCACAATGTCGATAAAACCCATTGAGCGTTTTAGCGGGAAATGCCCATCACGACGATGGGGCCCTTCGGCGCTGATCTCACTGTTGGTGCGTTGAATTAGCGCCGCAAAATGGCGCCGCCAAGTGTATAGCAGCTGGTCTTGCAAAGCTTCAGCCAGCTCATTGGACTTATCAATAGCTAATGCTCGGGCCTGGACATCACTAACACCCGTATCGGCCGCGATCTGAGCTACCATCGCCTCAAACTGCCACAGCACCAGACGATCCATGGTGTATGACTGGGCGCGCAGTATGTTTTTACCGTAGCCGGCTTCATACCGTGTTCATCTACCAGGGATTTGACACCGCGCGCAGCTTCAATATCGGCGTCTGTAATCACGCAGGCGTCGTCGTCGATATTTACAAAACCCAAGGCGCGCCAGTAACGACGGGCCTGCCCTATATCAACATTTAGCTCTTGCGCGGCTTGGCGCAGGGTTTTTACGGGCTGTGCGCCGAGCATCTGTACCGCTGGCGGATCGAGCGGCAATTGTGCATCGGTATCAATCACACAGGCAATGGTAGCTCAGATCACATTTAGGACGCAAAGCGGGTTTTTAAAACGTCTCCAGCCTGCACTTCTACCTCTCCACTGGGGGTGGAAATGACCAATTGTGGGCGGATATCTGTGGCGATGCCAGCGACGACGTCGTCCCCCTCCCCTACCTGCACCTGCTGTCCTAAGGTCAGACAACCCTGGCAAATTCGCCTGTGTAGCACCGGCGGCAGGGAAGTAACCTTGGCCGGGCCCTCACCGTTTACCCCCAGCTCACGTAGCGCAAAATCAATGGTGGTACCTAGTTCTAGCACTAGCGCCGGGATTTTAACGTTAGCCCCAGCTAGCGCCAACGAACCGGCCCAATCAACCGGCAGTTGCTCGCGGCTTTGGGCTACATTAATGCCCACGCCAGCAATTACCGCATAGCTGCCATTGGGGTTGGCCACTAGCTCGCATAGCACTCCGCAGACTTTGCGGGCTTGCCCCCAGCCGGGCACCTCCTCTAGCTCAATTCCTGAGTCTGGACGGGGCTGAATTAGCACGTCATTGGGCCATTTGGTGCCCACCTGCCACAGATTTGTGTCTAGATAGCTGGCTAGTAGTTTCGCTACCGCGTCGCCAATGATTAGCGGCAGCCAACCTAGTAGCTGCTCGTTTAGGCCGGGATAAAGCACGGTTGATACCAGTAGGGCGCCGCGCTCGGGGGTCACCCAGCTGCGTCCGCCGCGTCCGCGCCCGGCGGTTTGGCTAATGGCTCGCAGCGCCGATAGGTGAGGCCAGCGGCTGGGGGCGTCTAACCGCAGCAGCCCGCTTGGGGTGGTTAGTTGTGAGTAAAGATAGGTTTGAGTGGAATCAATTTTTTCTACGACGGTTAAACGGCTAAATCCCATGCGTCAAGCTTCCCACATCTGCGTCTTTGCGCGTTAACTAGGGATAATCTAGGCCCATGATTGTGCTTGCCTCTAAATCTTCAGGTCGTTTAGCTACCCTACGAGCTGCCGGCATTGAGCCGCAGGTGGCTGTGTCTGAGGTGGATGAGCGCGCCGTTGAGCAGCAGGTGCGTAGCGCCCAGCCTGATTGTGGGCCGCAGGTGGTGGTGCAGGCTTTGGCTTTAGCTAAGGCGCAGGCGGTGGCGCACCAGCTTGGCCGCAGCGGGCAGGTTGCTGGCTGGCGTTATGTGGTGGGCTGCGATTCTATGCTGCTTATTGACGGCCAGTTGGTGGGTAAGCCTGCTAGTGCCGACGACGCCGTCGAGCGCTGGCGTTCTATGCGTGGCCGTAGTGCCACGCTGTTTACTGGTCACGCGGTTATTGCGTTAAGCCCCACCAAGGGCTACAGCCCTGATAGTCCCCAGGCGCAGGGGGTTTCGCGCGCGGTAATTAATTTTGCCGAGGTGAGCGATAAGGAAATAGCAGCTTATGTGGCCAGCGGTGAGCCCATGTACTGTGCGGGCGCCTTCACGATTGATGGCCTGGGTGGGGCTTTTATCGAATCGATTGAAGGCGACCCGCACGGAGTAGTGGGTCTGTCACTGCCCTTGCTGCGTAGGCTATTGGCGCAGCTGGGCGTGACCTGGACTGACCTGTGGCAGAGCTAAGGGCTAGAGACCGCAGCTAAGTCCTTGACGTATGCGCCAGATCTTATCTTTGTAGATGAGATACTGTTCGTACGTTGGAACCGTTGACGAGGGATTTGGCGTAAATGGATGGCAAGCACTAGGTGTGGAGCCGTCTACAGCGAATGCCTCTAGTAGGTATTTACGCTGCTGAGATATACCTGACAAGAAACTTATGCCGTTAGGTCCAGCGCCACGTTCACAAATCCAGAAATTTCCCTTGACTGTGGCCATGTCACTGACCTTGAAGTCGGGTGCTTTATCAGCGTGCTCATTACACCATTTAGCCTTAGCTTCATGGTCTTCACGCGTGTCCCGATAGTACGGGTCTTGGTCACCCAGAGAGGGGTTAGCTGTTCGGGGAGCGGAAGTGCTAATATCACTGGATTTATTACCTGCTTGGGCGTTCTCTTTAGTGCTTGAACCGCACCCAGAGGTAATCACTAATACGCCAATAATCATCCAGATAATGGCTACTGGCCTGCTACCCATTTTCTAACCCTTCTAGAGAGTAATTACGCTAGATAATCGACAACTGCCAGTACGTTACCGGGATAGTACTAACGCAGCGGGGTGATTACTTCGCCAGACTTGAAAGTTAGCTTCACACCTAGCGTGGCGCTATCGAGAGGCATGGGCTCACCCTTAGCTAGGTAGCTTGGGTCTACATCCACCGTGACACTGTTGGTTTCCGCAGATAGACCTACACCTAGAACTGGGTTACCCCACAGATTATTCTCAGTGATGTAGTCACTGACCCTTTGAGCGTCAGCTTCAGTCACAGTGGTGGTCTTAACCCTGATGTGCTGGGGGTACTTTGAGGCCAGAGCTGATAGCTGCTCCATGCCCGGGCCGGCAACGTTACGCACATATACCTCTAGCACCTGCCTGTCAGAGGTTAGTGAGCTATCGATAATGTTATCGGAATGGTGTTCCCGCAATGGCGTGAAGTCCGCCAGAATTTTGTACATGACCTCTGGCTGTTCACCACGCCACACCCGGTCTCCGTTTTGGTCGGTTTCTACCAAACCAACCTTCGGGCCAGCAAAATCTGGGTTCTCAATCGGCTTTGAACCGAATGTGCCCATGGCGCTAACGGTTAACACGGCTAGGCCTGCAGCTAAGCAAATGACAGCTTTACGCATGATCAGGGACTTTCAACTAGAGCAGTGAATAAGGAGGATTAGGCTCTAACGAGCCATGTACGTGGAGAGGTTTACTAGCCACGGCTAGCCGGGTTTCGGTTTAATTATCTGCCTAATAGCGAGCGTACATAAAAAACACGGCTAGAAGAACAAACGTTCTTCTAGCCGTTTAGCTAAGTGCACGCATTGGCAGTTGCTAGGTTTTAAACCTGACAAAGCCTTGCGTTAGTGCGCTAGTCCTGATTCTGCGGCGGCAGGGCGGCGATCATCGGGTCGTCGTAGTCCTGCACCCCAGCAGCGCGGGCACCGCCGGGAGAACCTAGGCCCTTTAGCTCAAAGAAGTCGATGTTAGCGCGGGTGTAGTCGGCCCACTCTTCAGGCACATCGTCTTCATAGAAAATAGCTTCAGTCGGGCACACCGGTTCACAGGCACCGCAGTCAACGCACTCTTCAGCATTGATGTAAAGCGTGCGGGCGCCCTCATAAATGCAGTCCACGGGGCATTCGTCAACGCAGGCGCGGTCCTTAATATCCACGCAAGGTTGGGCGATGACGTATGTCATCTCTTCCTCATTTCCTTAACAGTTGTGTTACTTGTTGCGTCGCTGAGTACGGAAGCGCTCTTGGCCGTTAAGAATCACCTTACGGATACGCACTGCCTCCGGGGTGACCTCTACGCATTCATCATCTGCAGCAAACTCTAGCGCCTCTTCCAAAGTTAGCTTACGCGGCGGGGTCAAGTTCTCGAAAGTCTCGGCGGTAGAAGAACGCATATTGGTCTGCTGCTTTTCGCGCACCACGTTAACTTCCATGTCTTCGTTGCGAGGGTTCTCCCCCACTACCTGGCCCTCATAGGTTTCCTGAGTGGGCTCAACAAAGAAAGTTCCGCGATCTTGCAGGCGAATCAGGGCATAGGCGGTAACCGCACCGGAGCGGTCAGAGATCAGCGAGCCGGTGGTACGGGTCTCAATCACGCCGTGCCAAGGCTCATAGCCTTCAGCAATAGAGGAGGCGATACCGGTGCCGCGAGTGTCGGTTAGGAACTTAGAGCGGAAGCCAATTAGGCCACGCGCGGGTACCAAAAATTCCATACGCACCCAACCGGCACCGTGGTTAGACATGGTTTCCATGCGTCCCTTACGGGCAGCCATCAGCTGGGTGACTACACCTAGGTGCTCTTCGGGAACGTCAATGGTCATGCGTTCCATAGGCTCATAGGTCTTACCCTCCACCTGGCGGGTAACTACCTGGGGCTTACCCACGGTTAGTTCAAAGCCTTCACGGCGCATCTGCTCCACCAAAATGGCTAGCGCCAGCTCACCACGGCCCTGTACCTCCCAGGCATCAGGACGCGAGGTGGGTAGTACGCGGATAGAGACGTTACCGATCAGCTCTTTATCCAGGCGGTCTTTAACCTGGCGGGCGGTGACCTTCGCACCCTTAACGCGCCCGGCCATAGGTGAGGTGTTAATACCAACGGTCATGGAGATGGCCGGGTCGTCAACCTTAATCAGCGGCAGCGGGCGGGGATCTTCCAGATCAACCAGGGACTCACCAATTGTGATGTCTTCAATACCGGCTACGGCCACAATGTCACCGGCGTGAGCTTCCTCAGCAGGCTTACGCTCTAGGCCTTCAGTAATCAGCAGCTCAGAAATACGGGCCTGCTTAATGTCACCCTCGTGGCGAGCCCAGCCCACGCTCTGACCCTTACGCAGGGTGCCGTTGTGGATACGCAGCAGGGCTAGACGGCCCAGGAAGGGTGAGGCGTCCAGGTTGGTTACGTGGGCCTGTAGCGGGGCATCCTCGTCATAGCTAGGACCAGGGATACGCTCAATAATGGTCTTAAACAGCGGCTCTAGGTTGTCGTTAGCCGGCAGCTGGCCGTCGGCGGGCTGCACAGTGTCAGCGCGGCGGGCCTTAGCGGAGGCGTAGATAACCGGCACGTCAAGCACGGCGTCGATGTCAATGTCAGGGTTTTCCTCGGCCAAGTCACTGGCTAGTGACAGCAGCAGGTCGGTGCTTTCCTCCACAACCTCGTCTAGACGCGAGTCAGGGCGGTCCACCTTGTTAACCACCAAAATTACCGGCAGGTTAGCTGCTAGCGCCTTACGTAGCACGAAGCGGGTCTGGGGCAGGGGGCCTTCAGAGGCGTCCACCAGCAGTACGACGCCGTCGACCATAGACAGCCCGCGCTCGACCTCACCACCAAAGTCGGCGTGACCAGGGGTGTCAATCACGTTAATGGTGATGCCATCTTCCATGCCGGCTTCCTTAGCAGCCGGACCACGGTAGTGCACGGCAGTGTTTTTAGCCAGAATGGTGATGCCTTTTTCGCGCTCAAGCTCGCCTGAGTCCATTACGCGCTCACCGGTGGATTCTTCGGTAGCCCGCGCCCCGAAGGCACCGGCCTCCCACAACATGCCGTCAACCAGAGTGGTTTTACCGTGGTCAACGTGGGCTACGATTGCGACATTACGCAGATCCTGGCGTACCGTCATGTAAGGCTTCTTCTTTCTAGATACTTCTATATCCTCACTAGCCTAACTGCCAGGACCGCCGGCTTACCGTAATGCAGCAGACATCACTTTTGTGCCACCGGCCACCTGCCCCTTATTGCGCTGCCTTAGTCCCCCGATGGCACCGGCTATATTCCTCCGACGGCGCCGACTATCGGCAGCCCTGACCTCGGCTATCAGCACTCCCCTACGCGGCCACCGACTATTAACGGGCTATACCGCAATGGCAATCACTAGGGCCAGCGCGGCCACCAGAGTGCCAATGATGGTGCCTTTACGCCACTGGTGGCTATAGGGAGGTTTGGGCGGATTGGTTTTTAGCCCCGAATGCTTTTTTTCTTCATGCAGCTGAGCTTGGTAGGCGCGCAGCAGCTCAATGGCGTTGGCGGCGTCGAGGCTGGTGTACTGCGTGGCGCTGCCAGGTTCTACTAGGCGGGGATCGACGCCGTGGTGAATGATGCGCTGGGCTTCTTTGGCGCGGTTTTCGGCGATTTGGCGGGCCCCGGCGGCGATTCCGCCTACACGCGGGGCAGCGCTGGCTTGCACGCTTGAGTTATCGCTCAGGATTAGTTCCACTCCCCAGCGTCCGCTCATGCGGGTGATTTGGCGCCAGTCGATTAGGTGGGTGCGCCAGGCGTTTCTAACTACGACGGCGTCCTGGTTAAGTTCCAGCTCCGGCAGCCACCACATCATGGTGATAGCCCAACCTAAAGCTCCCATCCAGCCAGCTGCCGCTAGTGCTGAAACGGTGGTGTCGCGCCAGGCCACAGCCCCAACAATTACGGCCACCGCGATCCAGGCGACGATAGTGGCTATACGGGCTCGACGCGAGCGAATAATGACCCTAGGCATAGCTACATTCTTGCACGTTCAAGCTGCCTTACCGGTGCTAGGCGCTAACAGCATATGCACCCGCTTGAAGCCTTTCGACGGGGTTTTAAATTTGCTGACGATAAACGGAATCGAGGCTTGACACCTCCCCAACAAAAGGTGCCAAGCCCCGACGTTTCAATTATCTGGATCAGGCGGTGAAGCCGATGTCCTCAGCGCGGTAGCTAGCCAGGCCTACTGCACCAAAGTTGGCCAGCTTCTTAGGCACAGCGGTCAGCTGCATACGCTCGTAGATCGGGAAGTTCAAGACGTTCTCCCAGATGATCTCGTCAGCCTGGTTGGTCATGGCAACACGCTTCTTGTGGTCGGCCTCAACGGCGATCTTGTCGATCAGCTCGTTGAGCTCCTTGATGCTCTGACCAGTGAAGTTGGAGTTACCCTTACCGTAGATCTGACCGATGTTCATCATCGGGTAGGGGGTGCCCTGCCAGGTGAAGGAGGTGATCTCGAAGTTCTTCTTGTTGATGTAGTCCTTGAAGTACTTGGCGGACTCGACGTCCTCCATGACAACCTCCATACCGATCTTCTTCAGCTGGCTCTGCAGCAGCTCAGACTCGGTCTTGGTGGTAGGTACGGCGGTGGGACGGGTGTACTTGATGCTCAGCTTCTTGCCGTCCTTGACGCGGATAGCACCGGGGCTGGGCTCCTTCCAACCAGCGCCATCGAGCAGCTTCTTGGCAGCCTCGACGTCGTGAGACCACTTGGTGGAGTTGTCTACGTAGCCTTCCTGGCTGGGCATGAAGAAGTGGTTACCAAGCAGCACCTTGTTGGCGTCAACCGGCATACCGGCCAGCGAGGACTTGGTGATGGCAGCCCGGTCAGTGGCACGCATCAGGGCCTGACGTACGGCCTTGTCAGCCAGCACACCAGAGGAGGCGTTCAGGGTGAAGTGACGCCACTGCAGACCAAAGTTCTGACGTACCTCAGCGTCGGTACGCTGCTGGGCCTGCTTGTAGGTGTTGGCACTGATGATGTAGTCCAGGACGTCGATCTCCTTGTTAGCGAAGGAGGTTGCCTCAGCAGCGCTGTCCAGTACACGGAAGGTTACCTTGTCCAGTAGCGGCTTGTCGCCCCACCACTTCTCATTGGGAACCAGGGTGACTACCTGCTGAGCCTCGTTGTAGGACTCAATCTTGAAGGGGCCGGCGTACCAGTCGTTGTTGTAGGTCTTGGCCATACCGTTGTTGAAGACCTCGGCGGTGGCCACCTGCTCCTTGGGCAGGGTACCGGAAATGACGGAGGTCCAGTCCGGGAAGGCAGACTTAAAGTAGAACTTCACCGTGGTGTCGTCAACCTTCTCTACCTTTTCGATCTGGTCGTAGCCGTCGGTAGAGGCCCACAGGTAGTTCTTATCCTGAGTGCACTTAATGGTGGCAATGAAGTCATCCGGGCTGATCTGGCGCCCGCTGTTCCACTTAGCCTTGGGGTTGAGCACCATGGTCACGGTGGTCTTGCCGTCCTTGGTTACATCCTCAACCTTGGTGACGAAGTTGGGGTTGGGCTTAGCCTCACCCTTGTCGTCATAGTCAAAGAAGCCAGGAGCAACGAAGTTGTAAATGTTCTTAAGGTCTACACCGTTACCGTCAACGGTGGAGTTGTTCCAGTTGGCAACGGGAGTGCCCATACCGAAACGCAGGGTACCACCCTGCTTTAGGCTGCCACGCTCAACCTTGTTAATAGCTTTGGCGGCAGTGGCGCCAGATTCGCTTGATCCCGAACACGCAGCCAGAGTAGCGAGCATTGCAGCAGATGCAGTGCCGGCTAAAAACATCCTCCGGTTAATCATCATTTGAACTTCTCCTTGTTGGGTTCCGGCGAGTCCCTAGTAGCGAGCGTACGAGTCGCTCGCTGTGGACTCACACAGATATGGAAACATATGCACGGGAATTTATACAAGCATTTTCCAAATACTGATACATATTCGATATTTTGAATATTTTGATAGTTTCACGCATGTTTCGGATTGATTTCTAGAAGTTACACTCAAGAAATTGCTGCGAAGTTTACCAGTTCAAAAGACTTCCGAGATCCGCTTCACAACAAAGCAAAATGCCCGCTGCATGATTACTCATGCAGCGGGCATTTAAAGGTACTTAAGCCCTATCAGTCGACGAAACCTACGTCTTCACCGCGCACAGTGGCCAGACCAAAAGCACCGTAGTTGGCTAGCTTCTTGGGCACACCGCACAGGTCGGGACGCTGGTAGAGCGGGAAGTTCATGACGTTTTCCCAGATCAGAGCGTCAACCTTGTTGGTCATCTCAACACGCTTGGCGTTGTCAGTCTCAACCGCGATCTTCTTGATAGCCTCGTCGATGGCATCGACGCTGTAACCAGAGAAGTTGGACTGAGAGTCCTTGCCGTAGACCTGACCGATGTTGTTCATCGGGTACTGGGTCAGCTGCCAAGCGAAACCGGTAACCTCGAAGTTCTTCTGAGAGATGGTCTTGAAGTAGCTAGCAGACTCAACTTCCTTCATCTGCAGATCGATACCGATCTTCTTTAGCTGGTTCTGCAGTAGCTCAGACTCGTTCTTGGTGGTAACCACGCCGGTAGGACGGGTGTAGTAGATGGTCAGCTTCTTGCCGTTCTTTTCACGGATGGCACCAGCGCTGGGCTCCTTCCAGCCAGCCTCGTCAAGTAGCTTCTTAGCCTTCTCAACGTTGTAGGCCCACTGAGCACCATTATCCTTGTACTCGTTCTTCTGGGTGGGCATGAAGAAGTGGTTACCCAGCAGGAAGTCCTTAGGCTTGACCGGCAGGCCGGCTAGCAGAGCGCTAGCGATTTCCTGACGGTTGGTGCCCAGCAGGAAGGCCTGACGTACAGCTTTGTCACTGAGGATGCCGTGACTACCGTTAATGGTGACGTGGCGGTACTGCAGACCGAAGTTCTGACGCACCTCGGCGTCAGTACGAGTCTGGGCCTGCTTGAAGGTGTCGGCGGTAACGATGCTACGCAGTACGTCTACTTCCTTGTTAGCAAAGGCGCCAGCGGTAGCAGCACTGTCTAGGTAGCGGAAGGTGATCTTATCGAGCTTACCCTTATCACCCCACCACTTTTCGTTACGCTCTAGGGTAACCAGCTGCTGAGCAGCGTCGTAAGACTTGATCTTGTAGGGGCCGGCGAACCATTCGTTCTTGTACTTGGTAGCGTCCTTAACGCCATCGTTGAAGGCGGCAGGAGTGGCTACCTGAGCCTGCGGCATCACGGTGATAACAGCAGACCAGTCGGGGTAGTGGACTTCCAAGTAATGGAGAACTTGGTGTCACTTTCCTTATCGAACTTCTCGATGTCGACTAGACCATCGGTGGAGGCCCACCCATAGTCTTTGTTGGTGGCGCTCTGCATCGTCTTGATGTAGTCATCAGCCACGATCTTCTTACCGTCGCCCCAAACGGCCTTGTCGTTCAGCTCGATGGAAACAACGGTCTTACCGTTCTTAACCTCGCCCTTGATGGACTTGAAGAACTCCGGACGCGGGGTAGCCTTACCAGCAGAGTCGTACAGGAACAGGGAAGGTGAGATGAAGGCAAAGATCTGACTCATCGCGGCGGTGTTGCCTTCAACGGTGGAGTTGTTCCAGTTGGCGATCGGGTCACTCAGAGCAAACTTAAGCTCGCCGCCGTCCTTCACCTTGTCACGTGCAACGACGTTAACAGCCTGCTTTAGGTTTTCACTGCCGCCGTCGGAGTTAGAAGATGAAGCGCAAGCCGCTAGGGCTGCCAGAACCGCAGTAGAGGCCGAACCAGCCAAGAACATACGACGGTTGATCATCATTTGATGACTCCCAATTCTCATGAGATTTAGGAAAGCACGTTAGCCAAATAATGAGACGAACATGCAACGCTGAAAAGTAAATCGCATATAGGGCGCTGTGCGCAAACTATTGACCGCTATACGGACAAAATTGCCACCAAACCGTAACAGTTTGGTGGCAATTTTCGTTTAGTAACAGAGCCGCTTAGTCCTAGAAGACGCTGGTGCGCTCCGGGTAGTGGCAGGCGGCCTCGTGGTCATCACCCATGTGCTTGAAGTCAGGCAGCTTGTCGATGCACCGCTTCTGCTCAGCCTCATTAAGGGTGAGGAACTTGGGGCAGCGAGTACGGAAACGGCAGCCCGAAGGCGGGTTAGCCGGGCTCGGCAGGTCACCTTGCAAAATGATGCGGCTACGGGTGCGTTCCTTGGCCGGGTCCGGAATCGGAATGGCGCTTAGCAGAGCCTGGGTGTAGGGGTGAGCCGGAGCTTCGAAAATCTCATCGATGTCACCGATCTCAACGATCTTACCAAGGTACATGACGGCCACACGGTCACCAATGTGACGCACCACAGATAGATCGTGAGCCACGAACAGGTAGCTCAGCGACAAGGTCGCGCGCAGCTCATCAAGCAGGTTAATCACACCAGCCTGAATGGATACGTCCAGGGCCGAAACCGGCTCATCCAGTACCAGCAGGCTGGGTTCTAGCGCTAGCGCACGGGCAATACCAATACGCTGACGCTGACCACCAGAGAAGTTACGGGCGTAACGGTTGGCGTGGCTGGGCTCTAGACCTACCAGGGTCATTAGCTCAGTAATGCGCTTATCAATGTGTTCCTTGCTGTAACCATTGTGGCGCATAGGCTCAGCGATCAGGTCATACACCGGCAGACGCGGGTCCAGGGAGGCCATCGGGTCCTGGAATACGATCTGTAGGTCGCGGCGAACTTCCTTACGGGCACGGCGGTTTAGCTCAGCGGTGTCGCGGCCAAGTACCACGATCTTGCCCTGCTCGGGCTTGAGCAGGTTCAGCACCTGCATCAAGGTAGTGGTCTTACCACAACCGGACTCACCCACCAGGGCCAGAGTCTCACCACGACGCACGTCGAAGGAGATACCGTCCACAGCGTGCACCGTACCCACGCGACGCTTGAAGACGGCGCCTTTGGTTAGCGGGAAGGTCTTAACCAGGTCGTTAACTCGCAGAACCTCGGGACGATCAGCGTGCGGCAGGTTCAAGGTATCCGGAGTCTTCAGCTCAGGAGCCGGGTAGATGTCCAGGTAGGTTAGTGATTCCTTGGCGATCTTGTCAGCGTGGTAGCAGGCAGACAGGTGTACTTCACCAGACTTGCCCGGCTCACCATGCTTCTTCAGGTAGGTTCTTCACCGTGACACTTGTCGGTTACCAGCGGGCAACGCGGTGCGAAGGGGCAGCCCTTAGGCAGGTTTAGCAGCGAAGGCGGGTTACCCTCCAGGGTTGCCAGAGCGGCATCCTTCTTAGCGTCCAGACGCGGCAGAGAGCCCAGCAGACCAATGGTGTAGGGCATACGCGAGTTGTAGAAGATCTCGTCAACATCGCCAGTTTCCACAATGCGTCCGGCGTACATAACTGCTACGCGGTCGGCCATACCGGCCACCACACCCAGGTCGTGGGTAATCATGATGACGCCGGCGCCGGTTTCGCGCTGAGCCACCTTTAGGACCTCAAGGATCTGGGCCTGAATGGTTACGTCCAAAGCTGTAGTGGGCTCGTCCGCAATGATCAGGTCAGGGTTGTTAGCGATAGCAATAGCGATAACTGCACGCTGACGCATACCACCGGAGAACTCGTGAGGGTAAGCCTTGGCGCGCACGGTGGGGTTAGGAATACCCACCATGTCCAGCAGCTCAACCGCACGCTTCCAGGCGGCGTCGTCGTCATACTTGTCGTTGTGGGTCTTAAGGGCCTCAACGATCTGGTCACCCACGGTGTAAACCGGGGTCAGAGCGCTTAGCGGATCCTGGAACACCATAGATAGCTGAATACCGCGCACCTTAGACATGTAGGCGTCGCTACGGCCCAGCAACTCAGTGCCATGCAGCTTAACCGAACCAGAGATTTCCGCAGACTCATCCAGCAGCCCCATTACGGCAGTGGAGGTTACTGACTTACCAGAACCAGACTCACCTACCAGGGCTACAGTCTCGCCACGGTTAACCTTCAGGTTCACCCCACGTACAGCGTTTACGCGCCCATCCTCAGAGGGGAAGGATACGCACAGATCGCGTACCTCCAGCAAAGGAGCGCCAGACTTGGGGTCAGGCAGATCAGCGGCGTTGAAAGACTCCTTGCGGGGCTTTTTAGCCTTTGCGTCCACGTTAGACTTTTTCACTTCAGTTTCCGGATCTTTTGTCTTGCTCATGCCTTACCTCCGGACTTGGAAGAGGGGTCGATAGCATCGCGCAAGCCGTCACCTACGAAGTTTACGCAGGTCAGCATCACGATCAGTACCACAGCAGGAGCCATGAAGATCCACTCTGCGGTGGTAGCAGAAGTCTGCCCTTCAGCGATGATGGTACCCAGTGAGGTGTTGGGCGCCTGCACACCAAAGCCGAAGTAGGACAGGGTGGTTTCACTAAGCACTGCGTAAGCCACGTTGATGGTGGCGTCAATAATCAGCAGCGAAGCGATGTTAGGAATGATGTGACGGAAAATGATGACCGGGCTGGGCACGTTCATGAACCGGGCCGCAGTCACATAGTCAAGGTTCTTAACGCTCAGGGTCATAGAGCGCACCACACGTGCGGTAAGCATCCACCCGAAACCGGCCAACAGCACGATAAACAGGGTGATGGAGCCTTTCGAGGCGCCCGCCTTCTGCGACATGATAGCGATGATCAGGAAGGAGGGGACCACCAGCAGCAAGTCGGTGCACCACATGGCGATCTTTTCCCACCAGCCACCAAAGTAGGCAGCAGAGCTACCGATCAGGGCCGCAATGGAGGTCTGGATCAAGGCCACCGCGAAAGCGATCATGAGGGACTTACGCGTACCCTCCATGGTCAGGGCCAGTACGTCCTTACCGGATTGGGTTGTGCCCAGCGGGTGACTGCCGCCAGGAGGAGTTAGGAAGGCTTCGCCGTCGACGTCGAGGTAGCTCCAGCGATAAACGAAGGGACCAATGATAGCCACTGCAATCAGAATCAGCAGCCCAATTAGACCAATAACAGCAGAGCGGTTACGCAAGAAGCGACGCAGAATGAGCTGACCGTGGGTTAGGCGCTTTTCAGGCTTAACCTCTGCGGCTTCCTCTTCAATTTCAGTTTCAACGATTTCGCTCATGTTCAGCTTACCCTCACTCGCGGGTCGACAACTGCAACCAAAATGTCACTCAGGAGGGCACCGCTTAGAGTACACAGACCCGAGAAGGCAACCACCGCAGTAGTACCGTTAATGTCCATACCGCTAATGGCGTTAACCGAGTATTCACCCATACCGTGCCAGCCATAAACACGCTCAGTGATAGCAGCACCGGTGAACAAACCGGCCAGAGCAAAAGCAAAGTAAGTGGCCATAGGAATCAGCGCAGTACGCAGTGCGTGGCGGGTTACGGCACGGCGCTTGGTCAGGCCCTTAGCGCGGGCGGTACGCACATAGTCAGCACCAAGGGTGTCAAGCATCAAGTTACGCTGGTAACGCGAGTAGCTGGCGATACCGGCTAGCGACATTGACAAGGTTGGCAAAATCAAGTGGTTAAGCCGGTCTGCAAAACCTTCACCTTCACCAACGAAGGAAAGAATCTGCATACCGGTAGCGGTGTTCAGGTGTACCGCCCCCACCTGGAGTAGGGTTGCCAGAACCATGGCCGGAGTGGAGATAACCACCATAGCGATGAAAGAAATGGCGCGGTCGGACAGGCTGTACTGACGGGTAGCGGTCCAGGCACCCAGCGAAACACCGCCAACCATACCAATAAGTGCACCCAGCACCACCAGGCGCAGCGAAACGCCTACTTTAACAGCAACCAGAGCGTTAACAGATTCGCCCTTAGGGGTGAAACCCCAATCCCAGCTGCTCAGCACAGTTTGCAGCCAAGTGGTGTAACGATCCCATACCGGCAGCTCGTGGCTGATGTTGTATTTGATCAGGTTTGCGTTAATGGCGTTCCAGTTTAGGTTTGGGTTAGAACGGTCCCATAACGTAGAGGGGTCCATCGAGATGGATGCCAAGATATACGCTAGTGATGTTGCCAGGAACAGCAACACTACATAGTTGAATATCCTTCTCAGCAGTATACAAACATTCGGTATCTCTCTCCGGTTCGATCGCGCCTGCGCGTAGCGGCTGCAATCTGCGGAACATGACCGCGCCCCGAAGTATTACTCTTGCAGGGCACCAATTAAGTAAAGAATACCCGACCGGGCGTCACAAAGTTGTAACTATGGCCGAATATTGAAACTTTCCCGCGCAAGCCCATGCGCTACCCAGCCCCTAAAAATACTTGCAAAAGTACGTCTGATCAGGGGTTTTATAAACTCTCTAGGATGCCAGTCACAGTGAGTAATTGAGTAAATTTTATTTTTGACCACTATCGCGAGACCTAGTAAATAGGCAACAAAAACGTATAGATAATCAGCTTAGGCTACGCTTACCCACAACTTGACTGCCCCTATTACCAGGCCTGAGCTAGCAGCTCATAGCTGCGCCGACGCGCGGCGGCGTCATGAATAAAAGACAGGCAGATAATGTCTTCCAGCTCCCAGCGCTGCGCCATTTCATGCAGCTGGGCGGCCACGCGCTGGGGCGTGCCCACAAAGAAGTAAGCCAGTGAGTCGTCAACCATGCTAGCCCGCTCCCCTGCCAACGCACGCCAAGCCTCAGGATCGCTAGTAGGCTCATCAAGCGGCCCCGGGCGGCCAGCCACAATTCGGGCATTAGCCGCGCGCGCCGTCGTCGCCAAATACTGAGCCTCTTCATCAGTGGGCGCAACCACCACATTAAAAGCAGCAGCCGTACGCGGGTGCGAAGCCTGAGCGTAATCACTAGCCCCATTGAAAACCGAGCGGTAAGCCATAACCGCCGCCTCAGCCTGAGCCGGCGCAAAATGCGCGGCCACAGCAAAACCCAAGCCCAAACGACCAGCCACACGCGCCCCATTAACAGAAGAACCCAAAATCCACAGCGGCGGATTAGTCCCCTTCCCCGGCAAGGCGCGGGCCCTAGAGCTAGCCACCCAAGCCACATCGTGGGCACTAGTTTGCGCGGCCACAGACCCCGGCAAAGTCTCAAAAAGCGAGTCATTAGCAGCCAGGTAATCGGCCAGCTCAGTTACTTCGTCAACAAAAGACGCCGGATCAGCCTCGCGCCGGCGCAACGCCCGGGCCGTTACCGGATCAGTGCCTGGAGCGCGCCCCAAACCCACCTCAACGCGGCCCGGATACATGGTGGCCAGGGTACCGACCGCCTCAGCCACCACTAAGGGTGCGTGATTAGGGAGCATGATCCCACCAGAGGCCACAGTGATACTTTCCGTAGCCGCTAACACTTGCCCCATCAGCACTGTGGTGGCTGAAGAGAGGAAGGTAGTTGAGCCGTGGTGCTCAGCCAACCAGTAGCGGGCATAGCCAGCTCGCTCAGCGCTTTGGGCCAATAGGACCATTTCTTGCAAGGCTTGGCTGCGGCTACGACCTTGGCTTACGGGCACCAGGTCCAACACGGAAAGCGTGGGCTTAGCTTGGCTCATGCTCCCTAGTCTACTTTGCTATTTGTCAGTGACTACGACGCGCCACAGTTGCCAGGTAGGCAACTACCAGGGCGGCCTTGAGGACGTCACCCACAATAAAGGGCACAAGTCCTAGGCTCAGCGTGGCCAGCAGGCTCTTGCCACTGGCAAGCCACAGCCAGGTAAGGCCAGGCAGGTAAATGACAGCACTAGCTGCCAAAACCCAGGTTAAAGCAGCTAGCAGGCTGCCGTTGCGGGCGGCGCGAGCGGCGTAACCACCCAGCAGCGCGGCCGGAATATAGCCCAGCACATACCCAAAGGTCAGGGTAAAGCCAGCGGTAAAACCAGCGAAAATAGGTGCACCTAGGCTACCTAGCAGCGCGAACGTAAGTGCACTGGCGCTACCGTAGCGGCGGCCCAGCAGCACGCCCACAGCAATAGCCGCGAAAGTACCTAAGCTAACGGGAACCGGGGTGAAGGGTAGGGGAATTCGTACCTGGCTAAGCACTGCTAGCGCTAGTACGCCGAAGGAAATTTGGCAACGCCACTGGCCAGTTGGGTGGCGCTGAGCTTGCGGGTAACCGAGGGGTTTAGGGCAGTAACTGAGTTCGACATGTAACCCAGCCTAGGTCTCTTAGCCCACTGACTCCTAGCGTTTTAAATGCCAGTTTGTCACCTGCGTTATTTGTGGAAAAGCTACAAGGTGGTGGCTGCGGGGATTTTATCGCCAGCAATTACACTCTGTGCCCAGGCCAGCAGATCTGCGATTACCTCATCGCGGTTGAGCTCGTTGAGGATTTCGTGGCGGGCCTCGGGGTACAGGCGCATGGTTACCTCGCTTAAGCCGGCTTTTTGTAAGGTGCGGGCGACGGCGCGCACCCCCTTACCCTGCCCACCTACCGGATCGTTAGCGCCGCTGATAAGCAGGATTGGCAGGTCTTTGCTCATGCGGGCAATGCGGCGCGGCTTGGACACCGTCAGGGTCAACCCCACCAGGGCCTTGAAAAAACCGGTGGTCATGGTGAAACCGCACAAGGGGTCACGCAGATAGGCATCCACCTGGGCGCGGTCGCGTGAAAGCCAGTCAAAGGCGGTGCGCGGGTTTTCAAAAGCCCGATTAAAAGGCCCAAATGCCAGTTCTTGCAGGGCCCGCGAGTAGTAGTGGGTGCCGCGCCGGCTGCATTCTAGGCTGGCCACGCTGTAGCCCAGGCGATTAACCAGCCCAGCGCCGTCGCCGGTGCCCATGGCGATCAGGGCGTCAAGCTGATCCGGGTGGCTAATGGCAAATTCACGCGCCTCAAATGAACCCCAGGAGTGGCCCATAACGATTACCGGCAGCTGCGGGTAGTTTCATGCAGGTAACGGTTGACCACAAAGATGTCATCTAAAACCGTGTGCGGCTCACCAATATAGCCGCGCGGATAGATTTCACTGATGGCACTGCCGTGACCGCGCTGATCGTGTGCGGCCACGATAAACCCTTGGGCCGCCGCCGCTTTAGCGAAGTAGTCGTAGCGGCGGGCGTGTTCAGCGGTGCCGTGGATGAGCTGGATGATTGCGTGTGGGGACGGGGATTCCCATATATACAGCGGGATGTTATTGGCGTCTTGAGATTGCAGACTAAGTTGTTGCAACATGACCACCTTCGATTAAGTACAGTATTTGCCTTATTGTCATGAAAATATCAGGTTTTTGTCTGGTCCACTATTACAATTTGGTATATGTTCGCTGCTCACAACGCTTTGATACCAGCTGTTTACATCATGTTAGTGCGCCCGGGCCAGGCGGGAGCGGAAATTTTGCTGCAGCTACGCCAAGGCACGGGCTTTATGGATGAACACTGGGCTTGTGGCGTAGCCGGGCATCTTGAATATGGCGAGCAGCCCACTCAGGGGGCACTGCGCGAATGCCTGGAAGAGATTGGTTTGCAGCTGGAGCCCCAGGATTTGCAGCCCTTCCAGGCGGTGCATCGCATGCATTCTGACCAGCCTATTGATCAGCGAGCTGACTTCTTTTTCCTGTGCCGCCATTGGCAGGGTCAGCCGCGCCTGGCTGAGCCCGATAAGGCCGCCGCATTGGCTTGGTTCCCGCTATCGGATCTACCCAGCCCGCTGGTGCCCCACGAGGGGGCGGTAATTGCGCGCCTGGCAGCTTTTATTAACGACGACGTCGCCCCAGCCCCCTTCGCAGTGTATCCCGCCAGCTAATGGCGTGTGCTGGGCCGCCAGCCGCTAACAAGGGCCGCTGGACACCAGAGTGAACTGACGTGAAGCAAACGCAGGGCGGGTGGGTGCCTGTTGGCACCCACCCGCCCGATTGTTTTTGCTCATCCTAGCGTGCGCGCTTAACGCGCACGTTTAACAGCTCAGAACTGGTAGTCCACAGAAGAGGAGAACCCAGTGTGGTAGTCATCGGAGAAGTCCGCGTGGAAATCGCCTAGACCGTAGTTGTTGGTTACCTGGGTGTCGCCAGTGCGGGAGAAAATCTCCGCCTTAGCGGCTTCGGTGGGCTCCACCTCAACATCGTGGTAGCGGGCCAGACCGGTACCGGCCGGGATCAGCTTACCGAGGATGACGTTCTCCTTCAGGCCCATCAGGGTGTCAGAGCGGCCGTTCATGGCGGCCTCAGTGAGCACGCGAGTGGTTTCCTGGAAGGAGGCGGCAGACAGCCACGAGTCGGTAGCCAAGGAGGCCTTGGTGATACCCATCAGTTCGGTACGGCCTGAGGCGGGCTTGCCGCCCTCAGCCATAGCCTTGCGCGACTGCTCGCGGAAGGTCATCACATCCACAAAGTCACCCTGCAGCAGCTCGGTGTCACCCGGGTCAAGCACGGTTACGCGGCGCAGCATCTGGCGCACAATAACCTCAATGTGCTTGGCGTGGATGTCCACACCCTGGTCGCGGTACACCTTCTGGACCTCATCCACCAGGTGACGCTGGGTGGCAGAAACCGAACGCAGACGCAGCACCTTCTTGGGGTCAATCGGACCCTCAGTCATGGGCTGACCCGGGTCAACGTGGTCGCCTTCCTTCACCAGCAGCTTGGCGCGGCGCGAAACCGGAACCACCAGGTCCTCTTCGGCGTCGTCACGCTTAATGACCAGGCGCTTACCGTCGACGTCGTCCTCAATAGCCAGGCGACCGGCAGCTCAGCCACCACGGCCTCACCCTTAGGCGTACGGGCTTCGAAAAGCTCCTGCACACGAGGTAGACCCTGGGTGATGTCGGCACTGGTAGCCGCACCACCGGTGTGGAAGGTACGCATGGTCAGCTGGGTACCGGGCTCACCAATGGACTGGGCGGCAATAAATACCCACAGCCTCACCGATGTCCACGCGCTTACCGGTGGCCAGCGAACGGCCATAGCAGGCGGCGCAGGTACCGACGGCGGAGTCACAGGTGAGCACGGAACGAATCACGATGGACTCGATGCCGGCAGCCACCAGCTTCTCAATGGCGACGTCGCCGACGTCCTCACCAGCAGCCAGCACCACGTTGCCCTCGGCGTCCACGGCGTCGCGGGCCAGGGTACGGGCGTAGGCGGTGGTCTCTACGATCTCGCCGGGAACCAGGTTGCCGGCAGCGTCGCGGTCAGCGATCTGGACGGTTAGACCCTTGCGGGTGCCACAGTCCTCTTCACGCACAATCACGTCCTGAGCCACGTCCACCAGACGACGGGTCAAGTAACCCGAGTCGGCGGTACGCAGAGCGGTGTCGGCCAGACCCTTACGGGCACCGTGGGTAGCGGTGAAGTACTCCAGAACGCTTAGACCCTCACGGTAGTTGGAGGTAATCGGGCGCTCAATCAGACGCTGCTTGGGGTCAGACACCAAACCACGCATACCCGCCAGCTGGCGGATCTGGTCCCAGTTACCACGCGAACCGGAAGAAACCATGCGGTAAACCGTGTTGCGCTCAGGGAAGTTGTCGCGCATAGCCTGGGCCACCTCGTTAGTGGCTTCAGTCCAGATCTTGATCAGCGCGTCGTAACGGTCATCCTCGGTGAGCATACCTTCAGCGAAGTCTTCTTCGATCTTGGCAGCCTGGGCTTCGTAGCCAGCCAGAATCTGGGGCTTAGAAGCGGGCGAAACCACGTCGGAGAAGGCTACGGTCACACCAGACCAGGTGGCCCAGCCGAAACCGGAGTTCTTCAAGGCATCCAGCGAGGCGGCTACCTCCACGCGGGGGTAACGCTCAGCCAGGGTGTTGATGATGTCGGAGAGCTTCTTCTTGTCAACGATCTCGTTGACATAGGGGAAGGTACCCGGCAGGTTGATGTTGAAGATGGCGCGGCCCAGGGTGGTACGCAGGGTGATGGGGTCACCCTCGGTGTAGTTCTCCGGAGCTACCCAACCGATCGGCGGGGTGATGCCCTCTTCAAAACGAATGTCAGCTAGCGCGTTTAGGTGCAGCTTGCCGAAGTCGAAAGCCATCTTGGCCTCGGCGAAGGAGGAGAAAGCGGGCACTACCGGCTCACCGTTAGCATCCTTTTCAACCTCAACCGCCGGGTCGGGGTTGCTGGTCAGGTGGAACAGACCAGCAATCATTTCCTGGGCCGGCATGGTCACCGGGCGGCCATCGGAAGGCTTAAGAATGTTGTTGGCACTGAGCATCAAAATGCGGGCCTCAGACTGGGCCTCTGCACCTAGCGGCAGGTGCACAGCCATCTGGTCGCCGTCGAAGTCAGCGTTGAAGGGAGCACATACCAGCGGGTGCAGCTGGATAGCCTTACCCTCAATCAGCTGGGGCTCGAAAGCCTGGATACCCAGACGGTGCAGGGTAGGTGCACGGTTAAGCAGCACCGGGTGCTCACGAATAACCTCAGCCAGTACGTCCCAAACCTCGGGGTTAGAACGCTCCACCATACGCTTGGCGGCCTTAACATTCTGAGCCCGCTTCTGCTCAACCAGACGCTTCATAACGAAGGGCTTGAACAGCTCCAGGGCCATCTGGCTGGGCAGACCACACTGGTGCAGCTTGAGCTGGGGGCCACCGACGATTACCGAACGGCCAGAGTAGTCCACACGCTTACCCAGCAGGTTCTGACGGAAACGACCCTGCTTACCCTTGAGCATGTCAGACAGGCTCTTGAGCGGGCGGTTACCGACGCCGGTAACCGGGCGGCCACGGCGACCATTGTCGAACAGCGCGTCCACAGCTTCCTGCAGCATACGCTTTTCGTGGTTAACCATGATCTCAGGGGCGTCTAGGTCCATTAGGCGCTTGAGACGGTTGTTACGGTTAATCACACGACGGTAGAGGTCGTTGAGGTCACTGGTGGCGAAGCGGCCACCATCGAGCTGCACCATGGGGCGCAGGTCCGGCGGGATTACCGGGATAACATCCAGCACCATGGCCTCAGGGCTGGTGTTGGTGGCGCGGAAAGCGTTGATTACCTTCAGGCGCTTGATGGCGCGGGTCTTGCGCTGGCCGGTGCCGTTAGCAACGATCTCGGTCAGTTCCTCAGCGGCCTTGTCTAGGTCGAAGGTACGCAGACGCTGCTGGATGGCCTCAGCCCCCTTGGCACCCTTGAAGTAGATGCCGTAGTCAACCGCCATGTCACGGTAGAGAACGTCGTCGCCCTCCAGGTCACCGACCTTGAGGTTAACGAAACGATCCCAGATCTTGTCCATGTGCTCTAGGGTCTTGAGGTTACGACGACGCAGCGCACCAATGTCGCGCTCAGCGGTGCGGCGTAGCTTCTCAAGCTGATCAGCCTTGGCGCCCTCAGCTTCCAGCTGGGCCACTTCAGACTCTAGGCGACGCTGACGCTCTTCCACGTCAGCTTCACCGCGCTCAGTGACCTGCTTCTTCTTGAGCTCAAACTCAGTGCGCAGCATGGGTAGATCATCGTGGCGAGACTTCTCGTCCACCTCGGTGATCATGTAAGCGGCGAAGTAAATGACCTTCTCTAGGTCCTTGGGGGCCAAGTTGAGCAGGTAGCCCAGACGTGAAGGCACACCCTTGAAGTACCAGATGTGAGTTACCGGAGCGGCCAGCTTGATGTGACCCATGCGCTCACGGCGCACCTTGGAGCGAGTAACCTCAACCCCACAGCGCTCACAAATGATGCCCTTGTAACGTACACGCTTGTACTTACCGCAAGAGCACTCCCAGTCGCGGGTAGGACCGAAAATCTTCTCGCAGAAGAGACCGTCCTTCTCGGGCTTGAGGGTACGGTAGTTGATGGTTTCAGGCTTCTTAACCTCGCCGCGTGACCAGGTGCGGATGTCATCCGAGGAGGCTAGGCCCAGGTGAATGCGATCGAAGACGTTAGCGTCGAGCACAGTTCCTACTTCCGAAATGTCTGCAAAGTCTTTGTCTTATCAGTGCCTGTAACAGCTATGAAAGTGCTGCGCAGGGAAGAACGCGTGTGGGCTGCAGGCTGCTAGCAGCCCACACGCAGTTAGGATCAGATAACACTCAGGTCAGTGTTAGGGCGGCGACCCAGGTCAAAGCCCAGCTGGTCAGAGCTGCGGCGACGCGAGTCGTCATCGACGCCATCGAGGGAGATAACGTTTCCAGCCGCATCCAGAGCCTCTACGTTCAGGCACAGAGACTGCATTTCCTTCATAAGTACCTTGAAGGACTCAGGGATGCCGGGCTCAGGAATGTCCTCACCCTTAACAATGGCTTCATACACCTTTACACGACCGACAACGTCGTCAGACTTGACGGTCAGGAGTTCCTGTAGAGCATAGGCGGCGCCATAAGCCTCCAGTGCCCACACCTCCATCTCACCGAAGCGCTGACCACCGAACTGGGCCTTACCACCCAGCGGCTGCTGGGTAATCATGGAGTAAGGACCGGTGGAACGGGCGTGGATCTTGTCGTCCACCAGGTGGTGGAGCTTAAGGATGTACATGTAACCCACGGAGATGGGGTACGGGAAGGGCTCACCGGAGCGGCCATCGAACAGCTGGGCCTTACCGTCGGGACCAACTAGCTGGACGCCGTCGCGGTTAGGCAAAGTGGAGTCAAGCAGACCCATTAGCACGTCGTCGGCCACACCATCGAATACAGGGGTGGCGATCGGGGTGTGTGCCGGGGCCTTAACCGCGAACTCGGGTAGCTTGTTGGCCCACTCTTCACCGGCTTCATGCTTAGCGGTGGCATCCCAACCACGCGAAGCGATCCAACCCATGTGGATTTCCAGCACCTGACCAACATTCATACGGCTGGGCACACCCAGCGGGTTCAAAATGATGTCTACCGGAGTACCGTCAGCTAGGAAGGGCATGTCCTCGATCGGCAGGATCTTGGAGATAACACCCTTGTTGCCGTGACGGCCAGAGAGCTTGTCACCGACGGTGATCTTACGGCGCTGGGCAATGTGTACGCGCACCATGCGGTTCACGCCAGCGGGCAGCTCGTCGCTGTCGCCAGCCACGATTTCACGCACCGCAGTGACGATGCCGTATTCACCGTGGGGCACACGCAGCGAGGTGTCACGCACTTCGCGGGCCTTCTCACCGAAGATGGCGCGCAGTAGGCGCTCTTCACTGGTCAGCTCGGTTTCACCCTTCGGGGTGACCTTACCAACCAGGATGTCGCCGCTGTTAACCTCAGCACCGATGCGGATAATGCCGCGCTCGTCTAGGTTAGCTAGTGCGTCTTCACCCACGTTGGGGATGTCGCGGGTGATTTCCTCGGCACCAAGCTTGGTGTCGCGGGCGTCAACCTCGTGCTCCTGAATGTGGATGGAGGTCAGCAGGTCGTCAGAGACCACACGCTGAGACAGGATGATGGCGTCCTCATAGTTGAAACCTTCCCAGGTCATGAAGGCCACCAGCAGGTTCTGGCCCAGAGCCAGGTCGCCGCCGTCGGTAGCGGGGCCGTCAGCTAGGACGGTGCCTACCTCAACGCGCTCCCCCTCATCAGCAACCACGCGCTGGTTGTAGCAGTTGCCCTGGTTAGAACGCAGGAACTTAGCCACCTTGTATAGGGACTCGGAGCCGTCGTCGTTGGCTACACGCACGAAGTCAGCGCAAACCTCAGTGACCACACCGGCCTTAGCGGCTACTACCACGTCACCAGCATCGACGGCGGTGCGGCGCTCCATACCGGTACCCACCAGCGGGGCGTCGGGACGGATTAGCGGCACAGCCTGGCGCTGCATGTTGGCACCCATCAGAGCGCGGTTAGCGTCGTCGTGCTCCAAGAACGGAATCAGGGAGGTACCCACGGACACCATCTGGCGGGCAGACACGTCCATGAAGTCAACCGAGTCAACCGGCATCAGGGCCGGCTCACCGTCACCCAGACGGCACAGCACAGCCTCGTCAACGAAGCGACCTTCGTCGTCGAGCTTGACCGAAGCCTGAGCGATAACGTGACGCTTCTCGTCGTCGGCGGTTAGGTAGTGCACCTCGTCGGTAACCTGACCGTCACGCACCACACGGTAGGGGGTTTCAATGAAACCGAAGGGGTTGATGCGGGCGAAGGTAGCCAGCGAACCGATCAGACCAATGTTTGGGCCTTCAGGAGATTCGATGGGGCACATACGCCCGTAGTGCGAGGTGTGAACGTCACGCACCTCCATACCGGCGCGCTCACGGCTCAAACCACCGGGGCCAAGGGCCGACAGGCGGCGCTTGTGGGTCAAACCAGCCAGCGGGTTGTTCTGGTCCATGAACTGACTGAGCTGAGAAGTACCGAAGAACTCCTTGATAGCGGCAGTCACCGGACGGATGTTGATCAGGGTGTTGGGGGTGATGGCCTCAGCGTCCTGGGTGGTCATGCGCTCACGCACCTGACGCTCCATACGGCTCATACCAGTGCGCACCTGAGACTGGATGAGCTCACCGACGGCGCGGATGCGGCGGTTACCGAGGTGGTCGATGTCGTCGTACTCAACCGGGATGTCAACTTCTTCGCCGTCACGGAAGCCCTTGACTGCGTCCTGGTGCTGGTGCAGAGCCAGCAGGTACTTGATGGTGGCGTTGATGTCCTCGATGCGCAGCACAGACTCGGTCAGGTCTGCGGCGATACCCAGCTTCTTGTTGATCTTGTAGCGACCAACCTTAGCTAGGTCGTAGCGCTTGGGGTTGAAGTAGAAGTTCTCCAGCAGGGCGCGACCGGCCTCAACGCTCGGCGGCTCACCGGGGCGGATCTTGCGGTAGATGTCCAGCAGCGCCTCATCCTGGGTGGTTACCTTGCGGTCGCCGTCCAGGGCGGAGGTTAGGGCCGGGTAGTCGGCGAATTCCTTGCGGATTTCGGACTCGTCCATACCCAAAGCCAGCAGGAACACGGTGATGTCCTGCTTGCGCTTACGGTCGATACGTACGAATACGTGGTCGTTCTTGTCTACCTCGAACTCAAGCCAGGCGCCGCGTGAGGGGATCACCTTGGCGTTGTAAATCAGCTTGTCGGTGCCCTTTTCGACGCCGCGCTCGAAGTACACGCCGGGGCTACGCACCAGCTGGGAGACAACCACACGCTCGGTACCGTTGATAATGAAGGTACCGCGCTCAGTCATGAGCGGGAAGTCACCCATGAACACGGTCTGAGACTTAATCTCACCGGTGTCAAAGTTGTCGAAGTCGGCCACCACATACAGCGGTGCGGAGTAGGTCTGACCCTTCTCCTTGCACTCGTCAGCCGTGTACTTGGGCTCTTCGAAGCGGTGGTCGTGGAAAGACAGGGACATGGTTTGCCCAAAGTCTTCAATCGGGGAAATCTCTTCGAAGATTTCCTCCAGACCGGACACCTCAGGCAGTGAACCCGGGCGAACGGCGTTGGCGGCTTCAACACGCTCGCGCCAACGCTCGTTACCGACGAGCCAGTCGAAACTCTCGGTCTGTAGGCTAGTAGATTCGGAACCTGCATCGGCTCCGCAATGGTGGCGAAGTTAATGCGACGCGACGCAATACGCGCCGCGATGGCTTCAGCAGTAGGTGCAACAGGGGTGCGCGAAGCAGCCAAAAGGAGACCCTTCCTTAACGATCGCGGTTACACGCGCGCGGTCTAGTATTTTTTCCCGCATGTCACGCCTTGCGGCGGGGCAAAAACGACAAGCATACACAATGCACGCAAAGCGCTAGCGTACACGGATACCACAAATGTGTCTATACTAGTGCGCGCTCTCTACGCTGCGATACGCGCCACATGCGGCATATAATACAACATTTTCTAAGCCCATAGCCAGTGCTGGCCATTAGCTGGCCGGCACCAAAGCTATGCGCTAACCATTTCGGTGGGTGTTGATATATGTCTTGTATTCGTTAGTGGCTTGACGTACCAGCTTGAGGCGGGCTTGCCAGTAGTTTGGGTCACGCGCCAGGATTTGCTCTTGCCCAACCCATTGCAAGTCGTAGACCAGCTGTTCATAGCCACTTTGTTCGCGGCATTTTGCATCTGCTACGGCAAGCTTAATTTCTTCTGCACTGACATTAGTGTCAGTGGCAGTATCGTCGCCGTCAGGCTGCCCTAGCCCAAATTTTGTAGCCACCGACTGAGCCATTTGCGGCTCTTCTGGCAGATCCGCAATCCCTTGAGGGGCCATGCATTTACGCCAGCGTTGCGCGGCAGCACGCACCGCCGGAAGTTTCGAGACGTCATTGACATAGGGGGCCACATCGCCTTCTAGCTTGTCTGAAGCCTTAAAAACTCCGCTAGAGCGCAGCTTTTCGCTGCAGGCCATAAATGTTTTATCGGCAGCAGAATCTTTAAGTAATTGGTTTTTCTGCTCAACTACCTTCAGCCACTCTTCACGACGCTTACTGGGCGCACGGTGGTAGCCATAGGCTTGTGCTTTGGCCACAGTAAAGCGCCCGTTATAACCGGAAGGGCTTTCCAGCGGCGTGGCAGGATCGTTCCAATCGTAAGTTTGTACCGGATACTCATAGCCGCTTTGTTTCATGCAGTTAGCGATATATAGGTTCTCGGCGTAAGTCTGCAGCCTATCGTCTGGTAACCGATAGGGATCTGCTGGCAAAGCTCCCTTGGTTGAGTCTTTTTGACTAGACCGTCTTTAGACATTGTCCCATCTGCTGGGGCGGTGATTTGGGAAACTTCTTGAGCGCTTACTTCTTTGTTATTAGGGGCATCATCCGCACATCCTGATACGCATAAAAGCAATGCGATCGCAGCCGGTAGAAAACCCCTCATCCTTGAGTGCAGGTACATGACTCCCCCTAGGTGACCATCCGTTGGTTGCTTACATTTTTAGCACATAAAACAAAAAAATCTTTCTTACACACCAAAGTAGTTAAATGTTAGCCTCGTAGAGCTTGGGCCGGTTGCACAGCGGCCACGCGTCGCAAAGCAGCCAATGAACCTAGTAAGCCTGTAAGCAACCCTGCCAGCATTCCAATTGGCAAAGCCCACGGATCCATTACCGGCTGCCAACGTTGCACCACGGTCACCACCAAAATCGCTAACACAGCCACTAATGCGCCAAACAGGCCACCGATAAAGCCAATAAACATTGATTCAAGCGCAAGCAAAACTCGCAAATGGCGTTTACGGCCACCAATTGCGCGTCGCAAAGCCAGCTCTCCCTGCCTTTCATGCACCGCCCCGCTCATCGCACTAGACAAGGACAACACTGCCACCAGCACAGACACGCCGGTCAAAGTTAGTAAGACAGCCTGTAGTGAGCCCTCGATCTGGTCTCTTAAACCACGCGGGTCAGGTGGTGCATCAACACTCATAGCATCAACTTGTGTTGGATCCCAGGTTAAAGGCACTGCTTTAGCTACTTGTTGGGCAGCTCCAGGAGCTACTTTAATTTCTAAACCCAGCGATACTGGCTCACCCAACTGGCGAGCAACTCTATAATTAAGCCCCACCCCAGCGAGCATTTCTGCACGTATACCGGCATCTTTAATAATCCCTACAACCTCATAGGGCACGCCGTTAATCCATACAGTTGGATCAGCGCTTAACGGACCTAATTCAAGTTTCAGCAGCGTTTTGTCCAATCAAAATCTGGTTATCTGCCAGATGCGTGAGTTTATTACCTACCCATTGCACAGTGAATAGGGAGCTATCAACGCCTATATCATCAAAGCCATAGATGCGGGCTCGTTGCCCTTTTTCTCCCAGCCGCGTAGCAACCTCAATATCATCACCTTCGGTGAAGAATAGGCTAGAGTCCACTCCGGGCACGGAGTTAATTTTTTTCCAGGTTGACTGCCTCCAGCTGTTAAGCATGGGAGTAACTACCTGGGCAGAATCTTCATTATGCACAGCCACTGCCACGCGCGTATTACGGGTGGCATCAAAGGTGGAAGACACTTGCGCACCAATCGTTTGCCCCAGCCCTAAAGTGCTAAGGGCTAGCGCCACCCCTAGTAAAACCACCCCAACCAAACGGGCTGTTCTACGCGGAGTTGAGGCAAGGTTGGCTGCTACATCCTGCAAAGCCGAACGCCACTTAACTTTAGAGGCCACCCCTAGTGCTTGCGGGATCTGCACTGGAGGTATCACCTCAGTCGCCTCGGCTACATGCGCCCCCTTGTTAGGCGTTATTTCACTAACTACACCGTCTATAACGTGCAGTTGACGTGGGCATGAAGCAGCAATTGCAGGATCGTGAGTAACGATTACAACCGTGGTGCCACGCTCATGTAAGCCGCGCAGTAAAGCCACAATTTCAGCTGAAGATTTACTGTCAAGGTTACCTGTAGGCTCATCAGCAACCAGCACAGGGGCATTAGCTACAATAGCGCGCGCAATTGCTACACGCTGACGCTCACCGCCTGAAAGTTGGTCAGCAGCAAAATCTCTACGTTTACTTAAACCTACATATTCCAGTGCCTCGCGCGCTAACTGTAAAGCTTGCGCACGTACCACTCCCCTATACTGCAGACCTAAAGCAACATTATCTAATACTGACCGTTTTTTAAGCAGGTGAAATGACTGGAAAATAAATCCAAAAGTGTTACTACGTAATTTAGCGCGCGCATCTTCGTTTAGCCCAGATACATCTGTGCCATCTAGTAGATAGGCTCCTGAAGTTGGGGTATCGAGAAGCGCTAAAACATTTAGTAGCGTTGATTTGCCAGCACCTGATGGCCCGGTAATAGCAACCAACTCACCTTGGTTAATTTTCAGGTTTACCGCACGCAAAGCATGTACCTGCACGGTACCTGGATATACTTTATCTACATCAACCAGTTCAATTACGGTCATTGGTCTACTCTTACCTGATCACCTGCACGTAACTGAGTAGATTTGACAGAGCATTGTCCTGCCACACAGCCCAGCTCTTCAACAGAGATTTTTTTCCAGGTTTTACCTTCAAGTTTAAGCACACTGGTGGTTCCATCAGCTGCTGCCGCAACTGCACGTTTAGGCACTATAAAGCCGCCGCGAATAGTTGGGGTGCGCTCAATAGTAATAAGTATGGTAGAGCCAATCTTTTGGCTACTTAACAAGGTAGCGTCAGAGGCAGTGAAGATACCTTTTTGTACTTTAGGAGCGGCTGGGCCGGCCTGATTTGCAGAATCTTTACTGCCCTGTTTGTTGTCGCTTTCTTCTTCAATTTTACTAAGAGTTAGCTGTACCTTTTTGCCACCTATGGTGGCCCAGGCGGTAGCGCCAACCTTTATTTGCGTGCTTACCTGTGCGGGAAGTTCAGCGCTAAGTTGACTGCCTTGACCGGCAATCGTTAACTTTGCGTTTTCACTAAGCGTTGCCCCTGCCGCCGGGATATCTGTTAATACCCTGCCCTGTTCCAGCGAGGGCACAAACAAGTATTCAGACTGATTAAGCAACACCTGTTTTTTAGCTTTTTTATCGCTCTCACCCTGGTTACGGCCTGCTTGCCCGGTGGCTGAGTCACCCTTATCGGCTTTATCTGCCCCAGTTTTATCCGTTCCGGTTTTATCTGTCTTTTCTGCCTGGTCAGTGTCTTTTCCGCCCTGCTCGCTATTTTCTGCGGTGGTGGTGTTAACTTCTGATCCGTTATCTTGGTACAGATTAGTTAATGCCCGCGCCGTGGCATCATCAAATTTACTGTTTGCTTCAACTTGATAGCCAATAGAAGCTAAGGCCTGCTGTAACTGCAATACATCTGTGCCGCTATCTCCTTGGCGCAGATCACGATAGGCCGGGACTGCGCCAGAAAAAGCAAATACTGGGCGGTCATTTATCCAAAGAAGCACGCTACCTGAGCTAATTTGCTTTCCAGAAGCTAACCCGGCTTTAGTTACTACCGCATGTTTTGTACCATCAGGCAAGGTAAGTTGATAGTCAGTGCTTGCAAGTGCACTTATAGTTGCGTTAGCAGTTACCGTATCTGTCAGCTCTCCAGTTGTAACTGTTGCACTAACTGGGCGCTGTTGTGGTGGTTGAGCTGCTGCCTGACGCTGCGCAGGAGACTGCATAGTGCGCGCTAGCCACCATGTGCCCCCAATGGCCAACGCGAAAACCGCTAGAATCACTACAGATACGAGTATTTTATGCTTACGCATACTAATCACAACACTAAATTTTTATATTTAAAAACCTTGACTTGGAAGTGCTCACCATATTAGGTGAGCACTTCCAAGTTTGGATTCAAGTCACTGAGTGTAGTTTCCGTGACTCTTCAGGAAGGCGATAGATTCAGCTTTCACCTTCGCAGATTTCTGACGTAAAACTGTCAGCTCGTTAAGATGCTTCTTTACATAATTGTAAGAGGCAGACCATTGGGCATTGTACAAAATGGTGTCATACCCGCTGCTGGTTCTGCATTTAGCATCTTGAACCGCTACCTTGAGCTCGTAGTCAGTAACCGGGTGCTGGAATGGATCCTTATAATCTTCTTCATTACCGGTAGCCCCGATTTGCTGAGCAAATGAGCTTGAGGGATAACCACCTGGAGCCTTTTCAAGGTCAGTGAGGCCAAGCGGCGCCATGCAGCTACGCCACTTAGCTGCCGCAGCATCTAACCCAGGCGGATTAACGTTAGAAACTACGCTTGTGGACAGGCCACCTTGAGTGTCTAGCTTCTTTGATAATGTCTGCCTTGTCTGCCTCGGCAAAGCAGGCATCACGCGCTTGTTTCCAGGAGGATGGGTTCTGGTCTTGCTTACGCTCAATATCGAGGCGTGGCTGAATACTGTCCTCAGGAGGGAGTGAGTAACCGTATTTTGCGGCTATCTCTTCGTTAAACAGCATATGCCCGCTACCAGTGCCTACCTGTGATTTTTCAGATGCAGCAGAGTAGGGGTAGACCTCATAGCTGAGTCCCTTTTTCGTCATGCAATCTTGAACCACTGTCTCTTTAACAGCCACATAAAGACCATTGGTGGTACCTGCATAAGCATCAGTGGGAAGCGCCCAGTGTTTTTGGTCTTTTTTAATCAAATTATCTGGAGACACTGTGGCCTCTACTGCTGAAACATCAGCTCCAGCAGTTCCAGCAGTGGATTGCGAATTAGCACTACCGCCACTCGAACACCCAGATAACACCATTGCAGCTACCGCTATGGGCGCGGCCAATAGCGTATAGCTAAATTTTTGAGTCACCAATTGACTCATCTCCTCGCACTAAATTCTCGGTTAAGGCTTAGAGTGCGATAAGCCCCCCGACCAACCAGCCCTTGGTTGATGCAGTTCAGAGTACACCCAGGTCAGATCACATGCAACCAAGTTAGTAGACTTTTTTCAGATTCTATGTCTCGCATTAGAGGCGGCGATCCTATACAGACAGTTATGAAACAGTTGTAAAAGTCTTGGTATATGTAAAAGAACTGCCCGACGTATAACGTCGGGCAGTTCTTTTAAGCAGTTTTCGCTAGCGAATTAATTAAGCTAACGAAACAGCAATCACTTGAGGACGACGGTAGCGCCAGCGCCCTCGAGCTGAGCCTTAGCCTTCTCGGCGGTCTCCTTGTTGACGCCCTCAAGAACGGCCTGGGAGCAGACTCAACGAGGTCCTTGGCCTCCTTCAGACCGAGGGAGGTCAGGGCGCGCACCTCCTTGATGACACCAATCTTCTTGTCGCCGATGGCCTCAAGAACGACGTCGAACTCGTCCTTCTCTTCAGCCTCTTCAGCGGCAGCGCCGGGGGCAGCAGCAACGGCAACGGCGGCCGGAGCAGCAGCGGTAACGTCGAAGGTCTCTTCGAAAGCCTTGACGAATTCGGATAGCTCGATGAGGGTTAGCTCCTTGAAAGCCTCAATGAGCTCTTCAGTGGTCAGCTTCGCCATGATGGGCGTTCCTTCCTAGGTTTTTGGTCTCCGCCTGGGTGGCGGAAAATTTGTCTGTGATGCCAGCTGCACTCAGGCAGCCTGCTCCTGCTTCTCACGCAGGGCATCAACGGTGCGGACGGCCTTAGAGGCCGGGGCCGCGAAGAGGTATGCAGCCTTAGACAGCGAAGCCTTAACGGCACCAGCGGTCTTGGCGAGCAGAACCTCGCGGGATTCGAGAGATGCAAGCTTGTCTACATCGGCGGCGGACAGCAACTTGCCATCCATGATTCCGCCCTTGATTACCAGCTGCTTGTTGTCCTTGGCGAAGTCACGCAAAGCCTTAGCAGCGTCAACTGCCTCGCCCTCAACAAAGGCGATAGCGGTGGGGCCGTGCAGCTCCTCGGCGAAAGCCTCGAAACCAGCCTCACGCGCCGCGATAGCGGCCAGGGTGTTCTTCACCACGGCGTAACGAGCGTTGCCGGCAAGCGAACGGCGCAGCGTCTTTAGCTGAGCCACACTCAACCCGCGGTACTCGGTTAGCAGCACAGCGCCCGAGCTACGGAATTGCTCCGTTAGGGCGGCAATTGCCGCTTCCTTGTCAGGCCTTGCCATGGGCCCTCCTTCCGTGGTCTTTACACAGGCCCCACAACAAAAAACCCTGCGCCGGCGGCACAGGGTGATACATCAATAATAATGTAACTACTAGGCACGCCTACGCGGGTATCCATTGAAGGATTTACTCTCCACCTGAAATAGGTTTAGAACCTGCGGTCTTTGGCAGGCTCCAGAGTATCGGAATGCCATCTACACATCAATAGCCTCACCCCTGAAAGCTGGGTGGGTCTACTCACATGTGCTCTCATCCGCAGGTAGGGGGTCAGCTCTAGCTACACACGCTAGGCTGAAACAAGTAAAGCTCGCAAGTAAAAGGCCCAGTATGACTCAAATTTCTACCGCACCCACCACAGCTAACCAAGCGGAGACACCGGAGCCTAGCGAAACAGTCCCTATGCGCCGTGCTCCACGGATGTTTTTACAGCTAATAACTGCCCTACACCGGCTTATCCCAAAGCCTCTAGGTAAGCGTGTACCGGTCACCTTCATTGGCTACGCCATCATTAACGGCTCCGGTTTCCTACTAGATATTAGCCTGCTATGGCTATTTAACTCAGTATTTGGCTGGTACTACCCGCTATCTATCACCCTGGGCTACGCCCTGGCCGGACTGTACTCACTAATCTTGAACCGCTGGCTTAACTTCCAGGCTCATGGACACGCCGCCGCACAAGGCGCCCGCTACGTATTTGGGCTAATCTCCCAGTACGTCATCTTCATTTTGGGTCTCTCCAGTGTGCTGCACTACGGCTTGCACATCAACCCTGAAGTGGCCCGAGTAATCTCTGCCTGCTGTGAAGGCATCTACCTGTACGTGCTAATGAGAATCTGGGTTTCAAAGGCGTGGCAGAACCCAAGCTCTAAACCCAAAAGAAAACTCAACCGCATACAGCAAAAATCCCCCGGCGCAGTTGAACTGCGCCGGGGGACTTTGTTTAGCTCAAGCTCAGGCCAGCTTGGTGGTGTCCAGCGGAATGCCCGGACCCATGGTGGTAGCCATGGTGGCCTTAAGGATGTAACGACCCTTAGAGGTAGAGGGCTTTAGACGCAGGATCTCTTCAATCGCGGCGGCCATGTTCTCGGCTAGAGCTTCCTCAGAGAAGGAAACCTTACCAATGATGAAGTTAAGGTTAGCGGCGCGGTCAACGCGGAACTCGATACGACCGCCCTTAATGTCCTTAACAGCCTTGGCTACATCCATGGTAACGGTGCCGGTCTTGGGGTTGGGCATGAGGCCACGGGGACCGAGCACGCGCCCTAGACGACCAACCTTACCCATCAGGTCGGGGGTGGCCACGGCGGCGTCGAAGTCGGTGTAGCCAGCGGCAACCTTAGCGATCAGGTCGTCGCCACCAACCTCGTCAGCGCCGGCGTCGATAGCCTGCTGAGCACGCTCACCCTGGGCGAAGACCAGGACCCGGGCGGTCTTGCCGGTGCCGTGCGGGAGGCTAACGGTGCCACGCACCATCTGGTCGGCCTTACGGGGGTCAACACCCAGACGTAGGGCCACGTCCACCGTGGAGTCAAACTTGGTTACGGAAGTTTCCTTAGCCAGGCGGACAGCCTCGGCCGGCGTGTAGAGGATCCCAGACTGGATCTTCTCAGCGGCGGCGCGGTAGGCCTTGCTGCGCTTAGTCATCTGCTTTCTCCTTATGCAGTCGTGGTGTGCGAGCCGCGCATGGCTCTACCACGGTTATTTGGTCTTAAATCACTCAGCGACGGTGATGCCCATGGAACGGGCGGTGCCGGCGATGATCTTCGCGGCGGCGTCGATGTCGTTGGCGTTCAGGTCAGGCATCTTGGTTTCGGCAATGGTGCGCACCTGGTCCTGGGTTAGCGAAGCAACCTTGACGCTGTGCGGGGTGGCCGAACCCTTGGGGACACCAGCAGCCTTCTTGATCAGCTCAGCGGCCGGCGGGGTCTTCAGGATGAAGGTGAAGGAGCGGTCTTCGTAAACCGTAATCTCCACCGGCACGACATTACCGCGCTGCGACTCGGTGGCAGCGTTGTAAGCCTTGCAGAACTCCATAATGTTCACACCGTGCTGACCGAGCGCGGGGCCGATCGGCGGTGCAGGGTTGGCAGCGCCAGCCTGGATCTGGAGCTTGATCAGGCCAGCAACCTTCTTCTTGGGGGCCATAAAATTGGGTCCTTTGATAGTGGTTGTGACACGCGTGCGAATGCACACGCACAAACGCCCATCATAGCCGGTTTAAGGCTACGGCGGGCGCGTGGGTGGGAGGTTTCACAGCCGCAAACGCGGTTTGCCCAGCAGCCGCTTACCCTCCCCGACGCGCCATCAGCGCGCCGCTACCGGGTCAGATTTTGGAGACCTGGGAGAAAGAGAGCTCAGCCGGAGTGTCACGGCCGAACAGGGAGATGAGCACCTGCAGCTTCTGAGTTTCGGGGGAAATCTCAGAGATAGTGGCAGGCAGAGACTCGAAGGGGCCATCGGTGACGATTACCGACTCGCCCACCTCGAAACCAACCTCGTAGACACGGCCGTTCTCCACCATGGTGGAGCCCTCGCCAGACTCGGGTTTAGCCTGGGCGGCAGCCACCTGGGCGGCAATTTCGGCCTCGGTGGGGCCAAGCTGCTTAACCGCTTCTTCGAAAGTCAGCGGCACCGGGTTGTAGCGGTTACCTACGAAACCGGTAACTGCCGGAGTGTCCTTCATGGTGCGCCAGACGCGGTCTGAGGTGTCAGGGTCATCCAGATCCAGGCGCACAAACACGTATCCGGGCAGGCGTACGCGAGTAACTTCCTTCTTCTTGTTGTTCGCCTTTACCTCGATGACAGTTTCCATGGGCACGACGGCGTCGAAAACGTAGTCCTCGATCTCAAAGTTTTCAGCGCGCGCCAAAACATCAGCGGCCACGCGGCGCTCATAGCCAGAGTAAGTGTGCAGCACGTACCACAGGCCCGGCAGGGAGGACATCTTCTTACGGAATTCCTGTACCGGATCCACCACTGCTGGCGGCTCTGCGGTTTGCGCGTCTGCCGGGGTGGCCTCCTGTACGTCTTCGGCTACCTCGACAACGTCGTTGGCGCTTTCCTCAGCCGCGAAGTCGTCGGCTTCCTGCTCGATAGACATGTTGCTCCCTAGTAGATTCTGGTTCGTAAAGTATTAGGCAAATACCCACATGACAAGCTGCTCAAACACGGCGTCAATCAAAGCCACAAACAACATGATGGCGGTAATGAACACCAGCACCACCAAGAAGTAAGTCCACAGACTGTTGCGAGTAGGCCAAACTACCTTACGTAGCTCATCGATAACTTGCTTGATAAATAGCGTGATACGCGCAAACAGGTTACGGCGCTGTGCCTGATCACGGTCCGCTTTAGCGACTTGGCTCATGAAATCCTCGGGTTCGAATCGGCTCTTAAGCCCGTTAGGGATGAGATGGTGAACCGACGGGATCTCCCGAGCGATCCTCCGTTCTCAGCAGGGCAGGCGGGACTCGAACCCACAACCGCCGGTTTTGGAGACCGGTGCGCTACCAATTGCGCCACTGCCCTTCAGCGAGACTCAATACTGCCATACTTCTGGCGCTAATACCAATTCAATAAGTATGTGCTGCCTCACGGTAACAAATTACGGGGTAAAATCGGGGCGTGACTACCGCATCAAAGCGCCGCGTTTCGGCGCGTCTAGCCGCCATTGCCCCTTCTGCCACACTAGCCGTTGACGCTAAAGCTAAGGCCCTAAAAGCCGCCGGTGAGCCCATTATTGGTTTCGGCCCTGGTGAGCCCAACTTCCCCACCCCTGAAAATGTGGTGGAAGCCGCCGTCGCCGCCTGTAAAGACCCGCGCAACCACAAGTACACCCCTGCCGCCGGTCTGCCTGAGCTAAAGCAGGCTATTGCCGCTAAGACTCTGCGTGACAGTGGCTATGCCGTCGACCCTGCCAACATTGTGGTCACCAACGGTGGCAAGCAGGCAGTGTATGAGGGTTTCGCAGCCGTTATCAGTGAGGGCGATGAGGTTCTGCTGCCCACCCCCTATTGGACCACCTACCCTGAGGCCATCGCTTTGGCTGGCGGTATTCCGGTACGCGTTTTTGCCGACGCCGACGCCGACTATAAGGTCACCCCTGCCCAGCTGGAGGAGGCCTACACCCCGGCCACCAAGGCGCTGGTGTTCTGCTCGCCCTCTAACCCCACCGGCTCGGTTTACACCCCGGAAGAGACTGAGGCTATTGGTCGTTGGTGCCTTGAGCACGGGGTTTGGGTACTTACCGATGAAATCTATGAGCACTTGGTTTACGACGACGCCAAGTTCACCCCCATCGTTAAGGCTGTGCCCGAGCTGGCTGATACCACCGTGGTGCTTAACGGCGTGGCTAAGTCCTACGCCATGACCGGTTGGCGTCTGGGCTGGCTGATTGGCCCCACCGACATCGTCAAGGCCGTAATCACCTTGCAAAGCCACCTGACCAGCAACGTCAACAACATTGCTCAGCGCGCTGCGATTGCGGCCCTTAACGGTGACCAGAGCTCGGTTGAGCAGATGCGTCAGGCCTTTGACCGTCGCCGTCACCTAATGGTTTCCATGTTGCGCGAGGTGCCCGGCTTCGTCACCCCCGAACCCAAGGGTGCTTTCTACTGCTACTCCTCGGTTAAGGAAGTGATTGGTAAGTCGCTGCGTGGCACGGTTATTGACTCCTCGGCCACGCTAGCTGACCTGGTGCTAGAGCACGCCAAGGTGGCTATCGTGCCCGGCGAGGCTTTTGGCCCCTCCGGCTTTGTGCGCCTGTCCTACTCACTGTCTGATGAGGACCTAGTTGAGGGCCTTGAGCGCCTACAGAAGCTGATGGCTGAGGTTGCCTAAGCGCTACTTTTCCTAATAAGCAGGGTTGCGCAGCTCAAGTTTGGGCTGCGCAACCCTGGCTTAGCGGCAGGCCAGGCTTAGCGGCAGGCCAGCGGCAGGGCAGGCTTAAAGGCCAGGCCCCAATTAAAAGGCAGCCGGCGCCCTAAGACGCCGGCTGCCTTAGGTTTAGGTGATTAAAGGTTGATGTGGGTGCCGCGCCGGGCATACATCTGGCGCGCCCCCGCCAGCCAGCTCTCGGCAGCAGCCAGGCGCCCCTCGGCGTCGGCCCGCCAAGGTGCATTACCCTCACGGCGAGCCCCCGAAACTAGCGACAGCACCACGCCCGCCGCCCGCGCCCACAGCGACACTGGATCCACCTGGCGCCCAGCCTGGCGCGTCCACTCATCCAAAATCGGACGCAAACGCTTATAGGTGCCCGGCGCTAAATGGTCTAGCACGCTCATATGCCCCAACAGGCAGGCGTAATCATCCACGCGGTGGCCGGGCCCCAGCGAGTCCACATCCAGCAGCGAAGAAATCTCGGTGCCCTCAGTGAAAACGTTAGCCTCATAGAAGTCGCCGTGGACCGGAACCACCGGGCCCGGATCTGAATCAGCCATAAGCTCAGCTACGCCGTCGGCAATTGCGTTAATACGCCCCGCATAGGCAGGCAAAACGGTCGAAGCCGCATGCGCATAGTGGTGTACGCGCTCAGACCAGGCCGGATGCGTGGGCAAAGTCAGGGCCTCGCTGGGCAGTGCATCAAGCAACTCCGTGATGCGCATAAACATGTCAGAAGCGTCATTGCTACTCATGCCGCCAGCTAGAAGATTAGACAGGGGCCTACCCGGACCAACCGTCAACAGCACCAGGCCGTCAGGGTCATCGCGCAGCACCCTAGGTGAGGGTACGCCCGCCGCCGTCAACATGCGGTGACGCTCAGCTAAAGAATGAGAATGGCCGGGCCGTAAAACCTTAGCGAAAGCCCCCGAGCCGTCAGCGTAGCTGACCTTAACCACCGCGCGGCGGGTGGGGCGGTAGGCCACCATGCGGGTAGAAACCTGCTCGCTAGTCGCGCCGACAATAGCGAAGGGGTGCAGGCCACCGCCAGCGCTGGTAACTCCGGGTCGCCCGGGTGACGCCACACATACACCGGGGTCACGCCGGTATCCACACGCACCAGGCCAGGCGCGTCAGGGCGCTTGAGGTGGGCAGTAGTGGCGCATAGGTACTCCGTGCCGCGAATACCGGCCAGGCCACGCACCACTGCCGTGTAGCCAACCGTGACCCCTGCGCCGGGGCGGTGATGCACAGAATGTACACGTGAGGTAACTAGCTCCAGGCCTAAAGGCGCCAATGCTGCGCCCAGGATTGAATTCACACCTGGGCCGGTCAGAAGCGCAACCTGATCGCGCTCGTTACCTCCAAACATGTACACAAGTTTGCCATTATTAGCCCTGCTTTAGCTATTTAGCAGGGCCCAAAGCGTGATTATGCGCCATTTTTTAGGTGCGCTCAGGCTGTGGGGTGATTTCTACCGGCGCTTTGACTTTTTTGGTGGCTTTAAGCGACGGCGGTCTCTTTAGTGGCGACGGCGTGCGTGGTCTCGACGGCGCCCGGGCTAGCGACGGCGCCTGCGGTCTCGGTGGGGCCGCCAGATTCCCCGGCGGGGCCGGAAGTTTTTGTAGCGGGGCGAGCGGCGACGTCGTTCTTGGCGGCATTAGCCTTACGCAACCGGGCCGCAGCCAGCTTAGAGGGACCCACCTCAGCCAGGAGCATACCGGTGATCATCAGTGCGCCACCTAGCAGCAGACGGGTAGTTACCTGCTCGTCGCCGAAACCGACGGCCACGGCCGAAGCAAACACTGGCTCCAGAGCCATAATCACAGCGGCACGGGCGGCAGGCAGGCGCGACTGGGCCCAAGTCTGAGCCAGCAGCGCCAACACGCCCGAACCAATCACCAAGAACACCAAAGAAACCCAGCCCTTAGTGGTGTGCGGAACCCCAATACCACCCGGGGCGGCCACCAAAGCCAGCCAAATACCGGTAACCATCAGCTGAATAGCCGCGAGCGCCAAGGCGTCTTTAGCGGTGGCGTAACGCCCGGTAAGCACCACGTGCAGGGAGAAAACAATGGCGCAACCGATAAGCATGGCCTCGCCATAGCCCAAAGCCAGACCGCGCAGGCCCAGCACGGCAGCGCCGGCCAGCGACAGGGCCACCGCTACCTTGGTAATGTGCGCCACCCGAGTGCGAAACATTAGCCACCCCACCAGTGGGGTTCCGGCCACGTACAAGCTCACCATGAAGCCAGAGACGGAAGCCGAAGCGTAGTTCATACCCTCAGTTTGTAGCACCTGACCAAAGGCATAGATGGAACCGATGGTGAATCCGTGAATCCACACAGTTTTGCTGGCGCGACGGTAGAAGGGGTACATGGCTACAGCCGTCACTAGTGTGCCCAAGCCATAACGCAAACCAAGGAAGTCGATAACCGACACTTCGGCTAGTACTTCCTTGGTTAGGTAGAAGCTAGCGCCCCACACTAGCGACACAAAGATTAGTGCGAGGGTGGCTAGTAGGGACGTATCACGATTATGAAAAAACTGGCGTAGGGTCACTAGCCCATGCTAACGGCTTAGTGAGGGTAAAACAGCCCGCTGGAGGGTGACTTTAGTCCCCTCCAGCGGGCTTGCGTTTTGGCTGGTTGCACGCCAGCGTCCAGTTTTCGGCCAGGGCTGGCCGGCAAGTTGGCGGGCCGCAGAGCGGTCGGCGGGCCGGCGCGCCTCGACGGCCGGGCGGGTAGCGGGCTAGCTGGGTGCGGGCCGGCGCGCTGACGGGCCAGCCCTGGGCTGGTTAGAAGTCCAGGCCTACACGCACCGGCTCAGGTACCAAGGTCAGTCCGTATTTGTCGCGCACGCCAGCGATAACGGTTTTGGCCAGGGCCTCAATGTCGCCAGCGCTAGCATTGCCACGGTTGGTGATGGCCAGGACGTGCACGGTTGAAAGCGAGGCGGGGGCGGCTTCGTCGAGAGCAAAACCCGGACCAAAGCCCGCGTGCTGGATCAACCAAGCCGCCGAGGTCTTAACCAGCCCGGGCACAACCGGCGCGGGGCGGGTGCCCACAATCATGGAGTGGTCGGTGACCTCAAAGCGCGGGGCCTCGCTGGGTAGCTTGTCAGCCTGCTCCTGGGTTAGCACTGGGTTGGTGAAGAAGGAACCCGAAGACCAGGTGTTGTGGTCGGCCGGGTCAAGCACCATGCCCTTGGAGCGGCGCAGCTCCAGCACCGCCTGGCGCAGGTCGGTGGCCTCCACCCGGTCGCCCAGCTCCACGCCCAGGTGGCCAGCTAGCTGCTTGTAGGCGATGGGGTGGCTCATGTAGGCCTGGCGCACCTGGAAGGTAACCGAGAGCACCACCCAGCGCCCGGTGGGGCCCCACAGTCGTCCGCCGCCGGCCTCCACGCTGCGCAGGGACTGCTTGAGTAGCGAGTCGCGGTAAGCCAGTTTCAGGTCGGTTAGGGCCAGGTAAACCACACGGCCCTTGAGGCGGTCCCAGGCGCGCACGGCGGTGACCAGCTCAGCGATTTCGGTGCCGTAGGCGCCCACGTTTTGCACCGGGGCGGCGCCGACCGTGCCCGGGATGCCTGAAAGCGGGGCGAAACCGGCCCACTCATTGGCGATGGCTTCACAAACTAGTTCATCTAGGCTCATGCCAGCGGTGACAGTGAACTCCACTCCCCCGCATTGGGTATCTGAGTTGACGGAGATTTCACTGCGGGCGTCGCGTAGCACTAGGCCGTCAAAGCCGGCGTCGGAGGCCAGTAGGTTGGAGCCGCCACCTACCACCAGCAGCGGGGTGCCGGCGGCGTCGGCCTGTTTGATGGCCTCAATCATTTCCTGCTCGCTGTGGGCCTCCAGGTAGCTGGCGATGGGGCCACCGATGCGGGTGGTGGTCAGCTGCGCCAGGGTGGTGGGGGCCTGCGCACCCAGCGGGTAGGCCAGGGCGGGAACGGGAGTGGGCTTGGCAATGTCGCGGTGCGGCAGGGGCAGGGAACAATCGGTAGCTTCTGTCATGGCACCAGAGTAGTCATTTGTGTGTGGGTGATGAGGAGGGTTTCATGCTGACGGCGCAGCCATGCCCCCGTCAAATACACCCAAAACCTGCATCTACACCCAAAACATCTACACCCAAAATCATCCCTTCCCTATGAAAATACGCGTTTAAATCATAGGGAAGGGATGAAATTGCATGTGTTTGTGAGAAGGGACTTTTGGGTGTCTGTCCTGGCCCCCTGGTTGCGCCACCCTGCCTTGCCCCCTTGCCCTGGCCTGCCGCCAGTGCCTCAATTGGCGGCATCTCAGTTGGCAGCGACTACCAGCTTGTCTGCGCTGTAAATGTCACCTTGGGGGGTGATTACGACGTCGACGGCGCCCAGCTCCGGCAGCGTCACCATCTCCTTAAAGTGCCACTTCCACTTTTGCTCACGGAATAAGCCCTGCGGGATCACCAGCTCGTCGACGCTTTGCACGCACAGCGACAAGGCCGCCAGCAAACTGCCGTGCACTACCAAGCTCCCATCTGGCGCCCCCACAGCCTGGGCCGCGCGAGCTGAGGAATGAATTGAGTTGGGATCCCCAATTGCCCGTGACCAGCTACGCAAATGCTTAAAAGTAATCGTCACCGGGGTACTTTGGGCAGGTACCTCCAGCTCCTCATACAGCAGCGGCTCCACCTTGGCGACGTCGGAAGCAACCGTGCCCGGCGCCCCCACCTTGCGAGCAAAAAAGTCAGTCAGCCGCACCTGCATATCCGGGCGGTCTAGGTGAATGCGTGAATCCCAAAACTCCCAGTTCCTAGCCCGGCGTGAACGCAGCATCAGCAGCTCCACCTGGGCCTGATCATGCACCCAAGGCAAGGGCTGGCGCGTCTCTAGGGCCATGCGCCGGTGCAGCATCCCCTCCCAAGTGGGGCCAATGCCGCTGCGCACCAGCGGCCAGCCCACATTGGCGGCCACAACCAGCTCAGCCGCACGCACCGCAGCAGCATAAGGCTTGCGCGGCAGGATGAAGTTAATCAGGTTGGCTAGGGTCGTCGTCTTCGACTCAAGCCGCTCTAGCGAAACTATTTGGGCTGGTGCGGACATAAACCAATACTATAAAAACAAAACGCCCCACGCTGCTAAAAGCGTGGGGCAAAGCTGAGAAATTCTCAGAATATCTGTTTCAGCGAGTCTCGCGGTGCTCGGTGTGCTTACCGCAGCGGGCGCAGAACTTCTTCAGGGACAGACGGTCCGGGGTGTTACGACGGTTCTTCTTGGTGATGTAGTTGCGCTCCTTGCACTCCGAGCAAGCCAGAGTGATCTTGGGGCGAACGTCGGCGGACTTGCTAGCCACGTTGTACTCCTCTTGTTTGATCCTCGAGCAGCCTTGAGTGGCGCTGCAACGAACCTTGCGTAGCGGGGGAGGGACTCGAACCCTCGACCTCACGATTATGAGTCGTGCGCTCTAACCAGCTGAGCTACCTCGCCAGGAACACTAAAGGCGGCCGGTGGGCCGCCATAGCGAGAGCCCCGAAAGGGAATCGAACCCTTGACCTTCTCCTTACCATGGAGACGCTCTGCCTACTGAGCTATCGGGGCAACGACCGAAATCTTATAAGGAACTTTTTTGCTTTCGCAAGTCCGTTCTGCGTGATCTCAATCACTACGACGTTCTTTCGAACTTGGCTTGACACCGAAGTGCCTTACCGTGGCAGGTGAGGGATTCGAACCCCCGAAGCATACTGCGACTGATTTACAGTCAGTTCCCTTTGGCCGCTCGGGAAACCTGCCAATTGCATTCCGCCGGGCAAGCATGCCTGCCGTTTGGGTGCCGTGAAAGATTAGCAAGATTGCACCCCCAAATGCCAACTTATCTTAGTGGGAGCCTGGTCACACTGGCTATAATGGCTGTAATCATGCGGCTAAACCCGCTTTCACATAGACTTATATGCCCAGCTCAAACCTAAGAAAGGCACACCATGGCAGCAGATTCCTCGTTCGACGTCGTCTCCAAATATGACCGCCAGGAGGTTGACAACGCCGTCAACCAGGCCAGCAAAGAGATCAGCCAGCGCTATGACTTCCGTGGGGTTGACGCCTCCATCGAACTAGCCGGCGAGACCATCACCGTCACCGCCAACTCTGCCGAGCGCGTGCTGGCCGCCCTAGACGTACTCGAATCCAAGCTGTTCAGGCGCGGGGTTTCACTAAAGGTCCTAGACCTGGGCGACAAGGAGCCCAAGGCCTCAGGCAAGCTCTACAAGCTGGTTTGCCCACTGCGTGAGGGCCTGAGCCAGGAAAACGCCAAGAAGATCACTAAGGCCATCCGCGAGTCCTTCCCCAAGGGCGTCAAGGCCCTGATCCAGGGCGATGAGGTGCGCGTGTCCTCCAAGTCCCGCGATGACCTACAAGCGGTAATCGCCATGCTTAAGGAACTGGACATCGACGCCGCCCTACAGTTCACCAACTACCGCTAAGTCCCAGCGCTAAGGACCTAACGTTAGGGGCGACGGCGCGGCCAGGTCGTAAGGGTACGCCGTAAGGCCCAGCCCTAGGCACCGGCGTGGTTGCACCGGCAACCGGCGCACCATAGTCGTAAGGACCATAAGGACCACGCAGTAAGGCCCTGGCACTCTCTTAAGGAGAAGCCAGGGCCTACTTTTGGGCTGTTTGCGCGGCCCGGGCTCCTCCCCCAGGCGCAACCGTCAGTAACCGGCCATGTGCTCTAGGCGCGCAATGCGCTTATCCATGGGCGGGTGGGTGCTCATAGCCTGCCCCAGGTTCCCAAAGGGGTTAGCGATCATCATGGCCGACAGGTTCTCCACCTGCGGCTCACGCGGCATGGGATAGTTGGGCACGCCGCCCGAAAGCTTCTTAAGCGCGCTAGCCAAAGCCAGCGGGTCACCGGTGAGTGAGGCGCCGTCCTCGTCGGCGTCGTACTCACGTGTACGCGAAACCGCCAAGCGCACTAAACCAGCTGCCAGCGGCGCCAAAATAGCCATTACCAAGCCCATTGCGGCCGCCCCATTGTCGCGCTCATTACGGTTGCGCGAGCTAGTGCCAAAGTACATGAACATGGTGCCCACCGAGGAAATAATCCCCGCCATACCGGCGGCAATTGAGCCGGTGAGAATGTCACGGTTGTACACGTGGCTGAGCTCATGACCCAGTACTCCACGCAGCTCACGGCGGTCAAGCAGGTTCAAATACCCTCAGTGCAGCACACCGCCGCGTGCTGGGGGTTGCGCCCGGTAGCAAAAGCGTTAGGACTCATGGTGGGGGCAATGTAGATGCGCGGCATGGGCTGGCCTGCAATTGAGGACAGCTCCCGCACAATCTCATACAGCTCCGGGGCCTGCTGGGGCGTCACCTCGTAGGCATCCATAGAGCGGATGGCCAGCTTGTCGCTGTTCCAGTAGCTGTAGGCAGTCTGGCCCACGGCGATCAGCGCGAACAGCGGCATAAAGATGAAATATCCCGATGCTCGCGCCAATACGTAACCGAAGGCGATCAAAATCGCCCACATCAGGCACAGCAGCCAAAAAGTTTTAATGCCGTTGTGATAGTGACGCTTCATGAAGGTAAGTCTAGGGGTTTAAGGGCCCCTAAAGTTACGCTAACAGGTGTGGTCAGGGGCCGGTTCGCGGCGGGCGTGAAGGGGGCGCGGCTCACCCTCGCCGTCAGCCTCGGCGGCTTTTAGATCCGCGCGTAGGTTCTTGGGCAGCGAGAAAGCAATGTTTTCTGTGGCCGTGCGTAGTTCCTCGACGTCGGTGAAGCCGTATTCCGCTAGCTTTTGTACCACTTCGCGCACCAAAATTTCGGGCACGGACGCCCCTGAGGTTAGCCCCACGCTCTGGGCCTGCTCTAGCCAGCTGGGGTCGATTTCGCTGGCGTAATCCACCCGGTAGGCGGCCTTAGCGCCGGCTTCTAGGGCCACTTCTTTTAGGCGCACCGAGTTGGAGGAGTTACCTGAACCCACCACAATCACCACGTCAGCGCGCGGAGCCATCTGCTTGACGGCGGCCTGGCGGTTTTGGGTGGCGTAGCAAATGTCGTCGCTGGGCGGGTCAATCATGGCCGGGAAACGTTCACGCAGGCGACGCACGGTTTCCATGGTTTCATCCACGCTTAGGGTGGTTTGCGAAATCCACACTACCTTTCAGGGTCACGCACCTGCACCTGATCTACTTCTTCAGGGCCGTTAACTACCTGAATGTGCTCTGGGGCCTCACCTTGGGTTCCTTCCACCTCTTCGTGTCCGCTGTGGCCCACCAAGATGATGTCGTAGTCACCCTTGGCGAAACGCACCGCCTGCTTGTGCACTTTGGTTACCAGCGGGCAGGTGGCGTCAATGGTGGCCAGGTGGCGGGCGGCGGCCTGCTCATGCACTGCCGGGGACACACCGTGGGCTGAGAACACTACGCGAGCGCCCGGGGGCACCTCATCTGTTTCGTTGACAAAAATGGCTCCGCGACGACTGAGCGCCTCCACCACGTACTTGTTGTGCACAATCTCTTTGCGCACGTAAATGGGGGCTCCGTAGTGGGCTAGGGCTTTCTCGACGGCGTCCACGGCGCGGTCAACGCCAGCGCAGTATCCGCGTGGGGCTGCCAGCAGAAGTTTTTTGGGCGAGGCTGTGGTCATAGGTACAGGGTACCTGGCCTGTATTCGTGGCACAGTGGTAGCCGTGACAAGTAGTAACCCGCCCCACGCCGTCGGCGTAAATTCGGGCGCCCCCAACGCAACTAGCCCGGCCGTAGCTAACCAGGCCGTAACTAGCCAGGCCTCCCCCAATGGTGGCGGACGCCAACTGGCTGCCCTGGCCCGCGACACCACTGCCGAAAACCCTTGGCCGCTGCGGTTGCTGGCGCAAAAAGTGGAGTCTACATGTCCAAGATGACGCCGGTGTGGGTCAGCGGCCAGGTGGTGCAGTTCAACCCGCGTCGGGGTGCCTCTATGGCGTTTATGACCTTGCGCGACAGTGAAACTGAGGCCTCCATGACGGTAGCCACCTACGCCAAGGTGCTGGCCGCCATGGATTCGCCGTTGGAGGAAGGCAGCCAGGTGGTGCTGCACGCTAAACCCACCTACTGGCTCAAGCGCGGCTCCTTCCAGCTGGTGGCTGACCAGATCAGGCCGGTTGGTTTAGGTCAGTTACTAGCCCAAATTGAGCGCCTGCGCCGCGCCTTGGCTGCTGAGGGTCTATTTGCCCCCTCCCGTAAGCGTCCGCTGCCCTTCTTGCCGCGCGTGGTGGGGCTGGTTTGTGGGCGGCAAGCTAAAGCTAAGGACGACGTCATTAACAACGCCCGCCTGCGTTGGCCCGCCACCCGCTTTGAAATCCGTGAGGTGGCTGTGCAGGGGGCCTACGCCGTCGCCGAAGTGTCCAGGGCTATTGCTGAGCTGGACCAAATCGAGCAAGTAGATGTGATTGTTGTGGCCCGTGGCGGCGGGGCGGTCGAGGACCTGCTGCCTTTTAGCGATGAGGCCCTGGTGCGCGCCGCTGCCGCCTGCCACACCCCGCTAGTCAGCGCTATTGGTCACGAAACCGACTGCCCGCTGCTGGATCTAGTGGCTGATTTTCGCGCTTCCACCCCCACCGACGCCGCCCGGCGGATCGTGCCCGACCTGCTTGAGGAGCTAGCCAGCTTGGAGGGAGCCGTGGCTGCGGCGCGCACCGCCTGGCAAGCCCGCCTGGAGCGTGAGCAGCAGGGCCTAGAGCAGCTGCGTTCACGCCCGGTGCTGAGCCAGCCCGACGCCGTCATTAATTTGCGTCAAGCAGAAGACCGCGAACTGACCCAGCGTATGCGCCGGGCGGTAGACCACCAACTGGCCCTTAGCCAAGCCCAGCTACACACTGATCTAGCTAAACTGCGCGCGCTTAGCCCCCAGTCAGTGCTTGACCGTGGATACGCGGTTTTACGCCAATCTAATGGCGATGTGGTCACTGAAGTAGACCAGCTCAAACGCGGCACCCTACTGGAAGCCATTGTGGCGCACGGCTCACTAATCGCGCAGGTGATGGGAACTAACCCCAAGCGGCTCGACTAACCCAAAATGAGACCGGACCCACCCAAAAGCGCAACTTCATGACACAATCAGACTATGACCACACCCACATCTGCCCAACCGACCGAAGTTGACCAGCTCACTTATGAGCAGGCTCGCGCTGAGTTAGCTCAGGTAGTACGCCAACTTGAGGCCGGCGACGCCCCTCTGGAGCAATCTTTGGCCATGTGGGAACGTGGTGAGGCTCTGGCCACGCACTGCCAAAACTGGTTAGACCAGGCCCGAGCCCGCTAGAAGCAGCCACCCAAAGCGATCAGAGCTGATTTCAAGCACTGCAGCTACAAATCGAAGGAACCTTAATGAGCGAACCGCGCGTATTAGTTATTGGTGAGGCTCTTGTCGACGTCGTCGTCGGCTTGGACGCCACCACTAAGGAAATTCCGGGTGGGTCCCCGGCGAACGTGGCCCTGGGGCTAGCACGCCTAGACCGCCAAGCCGAGCTGGTGTGCTGGATCGGCAAGGACGAACGCGGCGAGCTAGTCCGCAAGCACCTTGAATCTAACGGTGTTGCCCTAGTTGAGGGCTCTGACGGGGCTGAGGCCACCTCCACCGCTGTTGCCGTTATTGGCGAAGACGGCGCCGCCACCTACCGCTTTGACCTGGACTGGAACCCGCCCACGCCGGCTCCCTCCAAGAATGTGCCACTGGCGGTGCACACTGGTTCTATCGGCGCGATTATGGAGCCGGGGCGCCTAACCGTGCAGGCCGTTCTGGCAGCTTACCGCCAGACCTCCACCATCACCTACGACCCCAACGTACGTCCCCAGCTGATGGGCACCCCCGGTGACGCCCGCCCGCTGGTGGAGCGCCTAATCGCCGCCTCAGACGTAGTTAAGTGCTCCGACGAAGACCTGGAGTGGCTAACTAGCGGCGCTGACCAGGAAGAAACCCTGCGTTCCTGGCTGGAGCTAGGCCCGGCCATTGCGGTGGTTACCCGTGGCCCCGAGGGCGCCCTAGCAGTAACCTCCTCAGGCCTGCGCCTGGAAGTACCCTCCCAGCCGGCTATAGTAGCAGACACGGTAGGTGCCGGCGACTCCTTCATGGGCGGCATCATCGACGGGCTGTGGACTGAAGGCCTGCTGGGCGCCGAAAACCGCGAGGCGCTACACAACATCAGCGAAGAAGCCCTGCGCCGCGTAATCGCCCACGCCATTGCAATTGCCGCCATCACCGTTTCGCGCCCGGGCGCTAACCCGCCTACCCGCGCTGAGCTAGAGGTCATTGCTAGGGCGTGCGCTTTGATCGAAGCACAACCCGCCTACCGCGCTGAGCTAGAGGCCGCCGCTGCCGCAGTGCAGGAAGAGGAAGTTGTCACTCACGAAGAGGCAGTTACCTCAGACGCGCCTAAGAGCGCAGCTGAAGAAACCGCACCTAAGAACGCAGTCGCCCCCGCCGCGCCCGAAGGCGCAGCTGAAGAGACTAAGCACGAGTGCTGCGGAAACTGCTAAGTTTCAGGCATAAACGCGATTAGGGACGTTTAGGGACCTAATCGGATTGGGGGTGGCCCACCAGCCACCCCCGCCTTATGCCCCTGGCCTGCTAAAGGCCCTGGAACTACCCACAAATTTAAGGCCAAAATTGTTTGCCCAAATCGTAATGACGCTGCTGGCCCTAGTTGACTGCGCGGCAGTGGTCTATGTCTTGTTTGCCGGTAAGCGCAGTTTTTATGACCGCATGATTTACACGCTGATCATATTCTTGCTTCCCTTTGCTGGCGCGGCTTTTGCCGCCTATAAGCACTATTACTGGCTTAAAGAGCACTAAAACTGGCCCCTACCAGGCCCTCTAGCTACCCGGCCTGGACAGCTTTAAGCGCACCAGCTACCCGGCCATGTAAGGCGAACTACTTGCCCATGCGGCGCTCGCGGTGGGCATAGTCGCGTAGCGCGCGCAGGAAATCGATGTGCCTAAAGGCCGGCCAGTTAACTTCGCAGAAATAGTATTCCGAGTGCACCGATTGCCATAGCAGGAAGCCCGAAAGGCGCTGCTCGCCCGAGGTGCGGATAAGCAGATCCGGGTCGGGCTGGCCCTTGGTGTACAGGTGCTCAGCAATGTCGTGCACAGACAGACTGCGGGCCACTTCTTCTAGGGTTCGTCCCTGGGCGGCGGCCTCAGCTAGGGCGTCACGCACAGCTTGGGCAATTTCTTCACGCCCGCCGTAGCCCACGGCCACATTAACCTCCATGCCTTCAATGGCACTGGTGGACTCTACTGCCGCCAGTAGCCGCTGGGCCACCGGTTGGGGTAGTAATTCCACGCTGCCCACAATGCGCAGTCGCCAACGCCTGGCACTGGCCAGGTTTTCGACGGCGCTAGCAATAATGTCTAGCAGCGGCGCTAGTTCCTGCGGGTCACGTGAGAGGTTATCGGTGCTCAGCAGCCAGAGGGTGACGATTTCAACCCCGGCGTTTTCGGCCCAACCTAAAAATTCGGCGATTTTATCTGCCCCGCGCCGGTGTCCGTGAGCGGCGCCTACCCCTAGGGATTTAGCCCAGCGGCGGTTGCCGTCGAGGATCACACCTACGTGCGCGGGAACTTTGGAGCGATCAAGCTGCGCCAACAACCGGCGTTCGTAAACGTCATAGAGCAGGTTGTCGCCAGCCATTTTCAGCTCCTTGCATACAGGTACAGGCCGATCTGCTTTTACGGCCATGCTATATACGGTAGCGCCTAATCACGCCTTGTGGTGTTCGCTTTATCAAATAGCTACCTACGCGAGCGTAACTTACGGTAGCGTAGCTTTTGTTCCTAACAAGCTACTGGGAGGTTCATATGGCAGCCGCCAAAGCACTCTCGCTTTCTAGCGACTCACTTGCCTCGGCCGGTGAGGCCCTTAAATTAATCAAACTAAGCTGCGCGGCTGGATTCACGCCATTACTGCGCCGTTGGCTTTGGCTGCCTGCATTGTGCTGACGGTTTTAGCCCCCACGGCCACTTTAAAAATTGGCAGCGGAGTGTATTTGGCCTGTTCACTGCTGCTTTTCGCCAACTCTGGGGTGTACCACATCTCTAACGGACATTTCCCAGCTAAGGTTTCCCAGCTTTTACGCCGCATTGACCACGCCAATATTTACCTACTAATTGCCGGCACCTACACTCCCCTGGCTTTGGCGTTAATGACGCCGGATCACCAGCGTCTAGTGTTGGGCATTATCTGGACGGGCGCCGTGATTGGCATGGTGGCTAATGTGTGCTGGATTACCGCACCACGTTGGTTGTTCACGATTTTGTATGTGGTGCTGGGCTGGGTGGCTGTGTGGTTCATTCCCGAGCTTTACCGCGCCGGCGGGGCGGCGATTGTCGTTTTAATTGCTGCTGGCGGCGTAATTTATACGCTTGGCGCAGTGGTTTATGCGCTTAAAAAACCCGATCCTTTGCCGCGCTGGTTTGGGTTTCACGAGATTTTCCATGCCTGCACTGTGGCCGCCTGGGTGTGCCAGTGTATCGCCTGCTACATGGCCGTATTGGGCTAAACTGGGCTTTTAAGGTGGCAAGTTAGGAGAAAACATGAGTGAAGACAACCGTACTTGGCTGACCCAGGAAGCTTTTGACCGTCTAAGCGAGGAGCTTGAGCGCCGTCGTACCACTGAGCGCAAAGAAATCGCTCGCCGCATTGAGCTAGCCCGCCAGGAGGGTGACCTGCGCGAAAATGCTGGCTACCACGCCGCCCGTGAGGAAGCTGCCCTTAACGAGACCCGCATTAAGGTGCTTGAGGGGATGCTGGAAAACGCTGAGGTGGGTCAGGCTAGCTCTGATGGCACTGTCACTAAGGGCGCCCTGATTACCGCCATTATTGCCGGTAAAGAGCAGGTTTTCGTGCTGGGTAACCAGGAGATTGCGGCTGATGTTCCCGACGGCGCCCGCGTCTTCTCCCCCGATGCTCCGCTAGGTAAGGCGCTGATGGGCCACAAGGCTGGCGAGACTGTCAGCTACAAGGCCCCTAACGGCCGCGTTTTGCAGGCCACCATCAAGTCTGTACAGCAGCTATGAGCTACGCCGCTGCGACGCGGGCGGCTGGGCCTGAGCAAAATTGGTTGCCGCTCTCTGACGGTACTTATCTCGACGACGCCGCTGCCGGCGCCTTGCCGGCCACTATTGCCGGTCACAGCCAGGCGCTGCTGGAGCGTCTAGAACTTCACCCGGTTTTAGCTAGCCGCGCCGATGACCCGCTACCTGCTGGGGCCGAGGTTATTTACCTGGCTGCCGGCTGCTTTTGGGGCGTGGAGCGTATTTTCTGGAACCAGCCCGGGGTGTTAGCCACCGCCGTGGGCTATATGGGTGGGGGTAACCACAACCCCACCTACCGTGAGGTATGCACTGGCCACACTGGTCATGCTGAGACTGTGGCCGTGGTTTATGACCCGGCTGTAGCGGGCGTGGGTGGGCAGAATCTGTTGCGAGTTTTCTTTGAAAACCACGATTCCACCCAGGCTAACCGCCACGGCAATGATGTGGGCACCCAGTATCGCAGCGCGATTTGGGTTACCACGCCCCAGCAGGCGCAGGCCGCTGCGGCGCTACGCCAGGCTTTCCAAAGCGAGCTAGACAAGCTTGGTGACGGGCGTGTTTGCCAAACCACTATTGGCGACGCTGCCGCGCTGGAATCTGGCCAGGGCGGGCCGTTTTATCTGGCCGAGGAGTACCACCAGGCTTATCTACACAAGAACCCTGGCGGCTACTGCAACCACGGACCTAATGGCATTACCTGCCCTATGGGCATCGCTAACCTGCCGGCCCAAACTGATGTTTTGCCGCCAGAGCTAACCTAAAAGCCTGGCCCAAACCAAAAGCCGCCAAAGCCTAAAAGCAACCAAAGCCGCAAAGCAGTAAAGCTGTTGGGTTTAGCAGCCAAAACTGGGCCGAACTGGCCTAAACCAAACTAGAGGGGGGCGCCCGCCGCCGGGCGGGCGCCCCCCTGCTTTTGCCTGGAAGCAGTTTTTACCTGGTTTAGGGACTGCCAGCTTGCTCAGAGCAGGCGCCCTCATAGCGCGAGGACGCACAGCAGACTATCAACCGTTAAGACGGTATTAGCCAAAGGCGTATTTGGGGATAAATCACGATGGCCACAATCTCTAACGCAACACTAGCCTTTTATATAAGCGATGCTTTATTTGGGTAGGAGGTAACAAGTATGAATAGTGTGGGGGGAGAAATCGTAATAACGATTTTTGGCATTTTTGGTATTTATACATGGTGGGTGCAGACCTACACTGATTCGTGGGTGGCAGAATTCGGGAGAAGTATTTCACGCGAGCGTATGACCAAAAACATGGCGGCAATGACGTATCCCTGCATGAGCATTGCGTGTACCGTAGGTGGAATCGGCATGCTCTCGCATAGGGCGGGAGCCCCCGAATTCGTTATAGTTTCCACCTTGTCCATTGCACTGTTCTTTATTTTTATTGGCGCCTTATATATTCTGCCGTTTCCGTTACCTCGTCTCATTGATTCGCGTTACCAGTTCATGAAACGTAACGGCCTGCTTGACGACAATGGTGATCCGCTGCCTGATGAAGAGGCGGAACGTATCCTCGCCCAACGTGAAGAAAACGAATAACTTTTGTTGCCAGGGCTCTAGGGTTGAAATCTGTTACCTAGTCACAACATTGTGATTTCTTAACCTAAGCCACAGGTCGGGGTAATATCTGCCTTAGTATCTGACCCCGACGACAGCTGTAAGCCAATGATTGACCACCAGCGCCCCAGCTCCCACAACAACGCCCCCCAGGCCACCTCTCTGCGCGAAAGCAAGCTAAACACGCTTGGTAACACCCACGCTAGCTTGTATACGCCCTGGGGCTCAGCCTGGCGCGTGTCGCTGGTGACTTTCGCGGTGCTGGGTATTTTTGCCATGGTTGGGGGCATTCTTTTTTACGCCCACCGAGCCTCTGAGCAAAACCAGACGGGCGCCGTCGTCGTTACCACCACCCAAACCCAGAGCCCTGAAAGCACCCCCAGCCCCACTCACAGCAGCACGCCACTACCTAGCACTGCGCCGCTACCCACCAGCAAGCCGCTAGGGACCGCCACACCCACACCACTGTCCTCAAGCCCAGAGCCCTCCACTGGCTTGAACCTGCCCAACTTGACCACAATCTCCCCCACTGAGGCACCCCCCACCCCTGCCGCAGACAACTCAAGTGCAAACAACTCCAGTTCAGATGTGGTTTTAACGGCCTGGCAATGCTCTAGCTCGCGCAAGCTCGTATTCCGCGCCAGCAATGGCTGGGACCGCAATAGTGCCATCGAAGTTGCCCGCAGCGAAAGCTGCGCCCGCTGGGAATAGCCGCCGCCCCGGCAGCGAGCGCTGCGCCCGCTGGGAATAGTCCCTGGGCCGCGAGCGCAGACGCAGGACGCGAACATGAAGGCCCAGGCGCCGCCCGGGACGCCAAAAAACACGAGCGCCTGGCTGCATAGAATCGCAACCAGGCACTCGCTACGCCGTCGGACTAAACCGCAGGCGGGAAAAAGCTAGCAGGAAGCTATCAGGCCACCTCAACCTCAACGCCACTTACGTCAGCGGTAGCCAGCTCAACCTTAGGCTCCTTGGTAACCAGCTTGTGGATAGCCCAAATCGCCAAGAACACCGGCAAACCAATGTAGCTAGAAGCAATCTGGAACAGCTGGCCCCTAAACAGAGCCTCATAGTTTTGACCCACCAGCACAATCAGGCACATAGCAAAAGCCAGCATCGGGCCAAACGGGAACAGCGGAGCCTTATAGGGCAGCTTCGACAAGTCATTGCCCTGCAGCACATAGGCCCGCCGGAAACGCAGGTGGCACCAGGAAATACCCAGCCACACAATGAAGCCTGAAAGACCAGAGACGTTAAGCAGCCAAGTGTAGGCAGCGCCCTCACCCACAATAGCGGTCACGAAACCAACCGCACCCACAGCAGCCGTAACCGCCATAGCGTAAATCGGCACGCCGCGCCGGTTAACCCGGGAGAACAGCTTGGGGGCATGACCATCAAGGGCCATCGAGTGCAGCATACGGGTAGAGGCATACAGGCCAGAGTTACCGGCAGACAAAATCGCGGTCAAAATAACGGCATTCATCACCGCAGCCGCACCGGCCACGCCAGCCCGCTCAAACACCAAGGTGAAAGGCGAGTAAGCCACATCAGTCTCACCGTTACGCAGCAAGTTGGGGTCGGTGTAAGGAATCAGGAAACCAATAACCGAAATGGCACCCACATAGAACAGCATGATCCGCCAGAACACGCTCTTAATAGCCCGGGGCACATCCTTGCGGGGGTTACGCGACTCGCCCGCAGCCACACCAACCAGCTCAGTACCCTGGAAAGAGAAACCAGCGATCATAAACACTGACACAATCGAGAGCCAGCCGCCGTGGAAGGGGGCCTCACCCTTAGTCCAGTTACTAAAGCCAGGTGAGTTACCGCCCATAATCCCCAAGATCATGGCCACACCGGCCACCAAACACCAGCACGGTAATCACCTTGATGGTGGCAAACCAGAATTCACCTTCACCATAGGCGCGCGCAGAGAGCGCGTTAAGACCGGTTAGCAGCGCCAAGAACACAGCGGCCCACACCCAGTGGGGCACATCTGGCAGCCAGTAGCTCATCACAATACCGGCTGCTACCAGCTCGGCGGCCACCGTAATGGCCCAGTTAAACCAGTAGTTCCAGCCCATGACAAAACCAAAGGAAGGGCTAACAAAACGCGTGGCGTAAGTCTGGAAAGAACCAGAAACGGGCATGTGCGCAGTCATTTCACCCAACGACTGCATCAGCAGCAGCACCATTAAACCAATTACCGAATAGGCCACCAGGGCGCCGCCCGGGCCTGCGGTAGAAACGGTTGCGCCGGAGGCCACAAACAGGCCGGTTCCAATTGCGCCACCGATAGCAATCATCTGCATGTGGCGGGCGGACAGGCCACGCTTAAGGTCAGTTCCTGGGTTGTCGTGTTCAGACACCTTAGCGTCACCACCTAGTGATGCGCTCGCGGCAGTTTCAGGCTCCTCCCCTGCTGCAGATAGCTCGGGAGTAGTTAAAGCGGACATGTTCACCTCCGTTAAAGTTACTTAAATTGCCAAAGCGGCAATGGAGGTAAACATAGCAGAGTGACTGCAACTTTATAAACGCTGTCTCATATTTTAATGGTGTGATTACGACGACGGGACGCCTCCGTTTGTCTAGAAGCGCCCCGCTTTGGCTTTATTGCTGGGACTTAATAAGACTTAAGCCCCAACCCACTTAGCCGATGTGGAAATAAGTTTCCACCAAATCTTCAACTAGCACCCGTGCTGTGGCGATATCTTCACGCAAGTTCTCGTCTCCTAGGCCTTCTAGGTAAGCCACCCAGGCGTCGATGAGCTTAGGCGGAAAGACCCCTTCAGCCTCGTAAAGGGCGCGCTGAGCCTGTAGGCGCTGGGCGGATTCGTAGCAGGAGGCAGGCAGTTGCTCTAGGTTTTCGAGCTTAGAAGCGTCCCCTGAGACATATCGCTCATTGGCATATTCAAGCATTCCCGGCTCAGTCAGACCCACTCGCGCAGCCACAACAATTGCCGCTAGCAGCAGGTGGATGGCGGCTGAGCCGTCAGGTGAGCGCATTTCCACGGTTTGCAGGTCATTGGGAACCTGACCAACTGCGGGCTCATTGGGGTTGGCGTCGCGGAACATACGGTCATCAAGGTTGTTCCAGCCCAGCGGCACACGCACCAGCACTGAACGGTTGCGGTCACCCCAGCAGATGGCGGTGGGGGCTTCCTGGTGGGGCACTAGGCGCAGGAAGGAGGTGGGTACGGTATTACCAAAGGCGGTGATGGAGGCGGCCAGGGTGAGGTAGCCACCGATCACCTTGCGGGCTAGCTCAGTTAGGCCGGCGCCCTGGCTAAATAGGTTGTTGCCTTGCGGGTCTACCAGGCGGGTGTGGAAGTGCATGCCTGAGCCGGCTTGGCCGACGGCGATCTTGGGCGAGTATGACACTTCAATGCCGTGGCGGTGGGCTACTTCACGCACTACCCACTTGGCTAGGGTCATTTGGTCGGCGGCGTCGCAGGCATCTACCGGCAGGAATTCGATTTCCTGCTGGATCATTTGGCGTCCGTCGGCAACAAAGTTACCCACCTCGGCGTGGGCGTATTTAACTGCGCAACCCATTTGGGTCAAGTATTTGAGGGCTTCGGTGCGCACGTCGGCGAACTTAGAGAAGGGGGCAGCTTCGTGGTAACCGCGCTGCTCTTCTACCGGGAATAGGGTCTCGACGTCGGAGAACAGGTAGTACTCCAGCTCACCTAGGGCCTGCAGGCGGTTGCCGGTGGCTGCTTCGAGGGCGGTTTGGGCGCGGCGCAGCACATGCTGAGGTGAGCTGACCAGGGGGTTACCGGCGACGTCGTAGAAGTAGCACAAAAAGTCGATGGTGGGCTCAGCGGCGAAGGGGTTCATGAAGGCACTACGTAGCTGGGGCACCACATATAGGTCTGATGAGGTGGCGTCAACAAAGTTAAACAGGGAGGAGCCGTCCACGCGCTCCCCCATGGTTAGGATCCGGTCTAGGTGGGCCACGGACTGGATGGCGAAGTTTAGGACCTTTAGGCGCCCGTCGCCGCCAATGTAGCGCAGTTCTAGGCGTGAATATCGTTGTCGACGATGTAGCTGATGATGTCCGCTTTGGTGAACTCGGCGGGTAGCTTCCCCAAGGCGCGCACCAACGGGTTGGGGCTCAGGGTGATTTGGTCGTTTGAAAGCATTACAACTCCTCTTCGAGCGCTTAGGCGTTTAGTCCTATTTTTGCAGAAAGTTGGCTACACCGGTAGTCGTTTTTTTCAGGGAGACTTATCCCCATAGCTACCGTTAAGTCACAGGTCATAGCCTAGTCCAAAGGCTTAGTTTTCAGACATCTCTAACGATTAGCGTTTAGACTGGTTGAAAACTCATACCTGGAGGCGATTATGTGGCGCAAGGCTATACACATTCTGGCGGTAACAGCTTTAGTGGTTACCGGCCTAGGTCTGCCCACAGCCGCTTGGCCCACCGCAAGCGCAGCAGACGAACCCTACATAGCTGAAATGTTTGTAGTCCTAAACAACAACAAGATGCAGGACTACATCATGGTGGTTGACCCCAGCAATAACATGACTAAAGCTCAGTGTGAGAGCTTCAAGGGCACCACCAAGGACAAGACGCTTATCACCCAGTTTGAACAAAAAGATAAGGGTGCCACCTGCTCTATTTTGCAGACTTTCACTAGCTATAAGGCCTCTTCGCAGTTCTCACGGCAAACGGTAAGACCACTGTCACCGTTGACCCGCAGGCCACCATCAATGTTTCTGCTAAGCCGCTGGGGATCTCCTCAGCTACTTTCAGGGCTCTGATTGTGGGCGTTGAAGGCAAGGTGATTAGCGCCCCGGGCAACGTCAAGCTTCAATACGAGGTTTTTAACAAGCGTAATTTGCACATGGCTTACTGGCGCAACCCCTCTGCTGCGGTGACCATGGAATTTACTTTGACCTCGGATGATGGCACCCAAAAGCAGGATCCTTTCTCGCTGCTGCCTGACAATAAAACTGCTGGCCCGTCGCAGAGCCCTTCAAGCGACCCTTCTGCTAGCGGCTCGCCCACTTCTAACGCGAATCCTTTAGAGACTGCTGCCCCTACGCAAAGTGCGGCGGCTGCTGGCTCTGAGAGTGAGGATGGCTCTAACACCACTGCTCTGTATGCCGCTTTAGGAGTAGGCATTGTGGTGCTGTTGGCGCTGCTGGCGCTGATCGTGATGGTTTTGCGCAAGCCCCGTAAGGGCGCTAAGTCTTCGGGGTCTTATCCCAATAACACCAGTGGGTATGTGCCCACGATGGCTAGCGGGCAGATTAATACTTCCGGCCCGCTTCAGGGCGCTCAGGGGATCCAGGGCACTCAGGGCACTAGTGCCGCTTCGGCTGCTTATGCCAGCTCGACGACGTCGGCGGCTTATCCGCAGTCTGCGGCTTCTGCAGCCTCGGCTCCCGCACAGTCCGCGCCCAGCTCTGGCTATCCCCACAGTGCGGCCTCTTCTAACTATCCGCAGTCGGCGGCCTCGGGCTACGCGCAGTCGGCGGCGTCGGGCTATGCCCCCTCAGCGGCGTCGGCCCCTTACGCCCCCAGCGCCCCCCAAGGCTATGGACAACCCGGCTACGGGCAGGGCGCCGCGACCCAGGGCTATGGGCAACAGAGTGCACCGAGCTATGGGCAGCAGGCCACGCAAGGCTACGGGCAGCCCGGTTACGGCCAGGCTCCCCAGAACTACGGTCAGGGCACACCAGCAGGCGCCTCCGGTTACGGCCAATCTCAGGGATACGGCCAGGCACCTCAGGGCTACGGCCAGCAGGCCGGGCAGGGCTACGGACAAAGTGCCCCGCAGTACTCTGCGCCAAGCGCCGCTCAGGCACCGAACCAGGGTTATGCCCAGTCGGCGGCCTCTGGCTACGCGCAGTCTGCGGCGTCGGGCTATGCCCCTTCGGCGGCGTCGGCCCCTTACGCCCCCAGCACCCCCCAAGGCTACGGACAGGGCGCCGCTACCCAGGGCTATGGGCAGCAGGCCACGCAAGGCTACGGGCAACAGAGTGCACCGAGCTATGGGCAGCAGCCCGCGCAAAGTTACGGGCAACCGGCCGTGCAAGACCAGTCCCAAGGCTACGGGCAGGCACCTCAGGACTATGGCCAGGGCGCTGCCCAAACCTACGGGCAAAGCGCTGAGCAGTCGGTGTTCCCGGGCTATGCGCAGGAAACCACCATGGCGCCCACCTCGCGCTACACACAAGACACCACTGCGGCCTCAACCCAGGCCCTCTCCCAGGAAACGGTGCAGGCACCTACATCGCAGGCCTTACAAGAAACCGTGCAGGCACCCACCTCGCCAGCCTCACAGGAGACGGTGCAGGCACCTACCCAGGACTATGACCCTGCCGCTACCCAAATTTATGACGCGGATAGCGAGCCCAACCAACAGCCCTCCACCGGCTGGAATAACCAGCCTTATGGCGGCTAATTAGGAGATAAGTTATGAATACTGCCGTATGTAAACGCTTTTTCACTCGTTTTGTAGCTGCTGCGCTACTGGTCACGGGGGCCACAGGGGTCGGCACTCTGGCGCCGTCGGCACTAGCTGCACCTAGCGAGGCGAAAGTGCAAGAGTCGGTAGTATTTACCAAAGCTGGGCAGATTATGTACACGGTTAGCATCGCCGATTACACCCAGACGCTAACCAGCCAAATCTGCGCTGACACGCTAGAAAGCGCCATGCCGAAAACTGAGGCAGAAATTAACCCAGTTTTTAAAGAAAACGAGGGCTATAACTACTGCTCAGGCACGGCCACCTACGGCGCGCAGGCGGGGCATGAGTTTTATTCACTCAACGGCGATAAGTTAACCGGTCACAACCGCGTTGACGCGCTGCTTGTTGCTCTAAAACCGCTTAAGGTCAGCTCCATTAACAGCAATGTCAGCGTGCATGATGCCACAGTTACTTCAGCTAGCGATGGCGTCAAAGTGAACCAGTCCGGTGGCGATGGCAAGGGCTACTTCATGCAGTGGCGCAATTCCACTCACCAAAACACCTTTACTGCGACCGTAAGCAACCCGAGCTCTACTAGCACTTCAGGTGGTTCAAGCTGGCTCGCTGGCGGTTCTCAGGGTGGCTCTGGTAGCGCTGACGGCTCTGGCTCGCAAAGCAAAGCTCCCAACGGCGCTAAGCCCACTGCCGGCGCCACTAGCGCAGCACCTACGCCGGGGGCCAGTGGCTCAGCCAGCGGTTCTGCCAGTGCTAGCAGCTCTGCCAAGGCTACTGACTACCGCGCGACTATAGCTGGCGCTGAGAAATCGCAGGTGGCCGCCGCCAAGCAGGGTGACAGTGGGATAGTTACTGCCCTGTGGGTGGTTGGCGCCCTGGTGGTAGCCAGCGCCGCAGGCTTAGGCTTTTTGCTGCTAAAGCGCCGTAAGCAGGAAGCTGCGGGCGCTGAGGCAAGCGAGGCCTAAACACCGACGCCGCCCACTAAGTTGACCGGCACTGCCCACTAAGTTTCAAGGAGGAAAAATGCACAGCATCGCTGCACGCTTTAAGCATGCTGGCGTGTTTATGGCATTAACCGTGCCATTCTTGACTCTTAGTATGGCCTCGCCGGCTGTGGCGGCTACTCCTTTAGCTACCGATTCTGCCAGCGACGACAATATTTGGCTCACTATCGCCATTGTCGCGGTTGGCGTGGCCCTGATGTCTTGCATCGCATTAGCGCTGACAGTTGCCAAAACGCGCCGTAATCGCACTAAGTTAGCCCAGCCTTTGGGGGCGCCTGTTTTCCCGCAGATGCCCTCTGCGCCGTCGGCTCCTGTGCTTGGAGCACCAGGCTTTCCGCAAGCAATGGCTTCAGCGTCGTCGGCCCCCGCGCTTGGTTACCGCCCCTACATTGCCCCGACGCCGTCGCTGGCACCCACAGCCCCAGCTGGCCTGCCGCTTACTGCTCAGCCGGTTAACGAGGTTTATCCGCAGCGTTATGGGGTGCCCAGCCAGCCAGATTCGGGAGATTTAGCCACGCTTTCGCACCCGAATCAGAATGTCCAGCTAGCCCATGAACTAGCCACCCCGGAAGGTAACCAGACTCGCCTAGTTTCTACCGACGGCGTCGCCCACGCTTACCCCGCAGAAGAGCCAGCCTGGCAAATGCCGCCTGCAGGCTCCAGCGATTAAAGGAGCAAGCATTGAAACGCACACTAGCAATCTTATTGACCTTTATTACCTTGGCGGCTGGAGCCCTCTTTGCTCCTGCCGCTACGGCTGACGGAAATTTTAAGACTGAACTCTGGTTCACACTTAACTCCGACGGCAGCATTAAAGAATTAGTTAATGTCTCCAGCAACGATAACACCATTAACGCCGATAACTGCAAAGGCACTGAAACAGATATCGTAAGGTTTACTCGTATAGGCAAAGAAAATAGATGCATCTTCATTAAATATTACAAAAAAAGGTGAACCTGCCCCTAACTGGTCAGTATCCTCAGAAGGTAACAGTATCAATTTTAGGTTTTTTAACGAATTCTATTATTCATTAGACAAAATCACAAATACCTTAAACATTGATCGCTCTGATTTAAATGTCAGTTTTACCATAGTGCAGCTTCCTGCAGATACAACCATTACCTCTCAAACCTTGTCACCAAGAATAGATAAGGGAGATAGCAGGTACAGCTACTACACCTGGTTTAACGATGAGGCTACTAGCGAGGATATAGAACTGACAGGCAGTTTTTCATACTCACCTTACGACCCTACTGGCAGGCCCACTACCTCCACTCCTAGCCCCGCCCGCAAACCTAGTCACACATCTGCGCCTTTCAGCACGGCTAGCCCTAAACCTAGCCGTGGCAATACCAGCACGCCAGCTACCGCTAGCCCAACTACTGACAGCTCCGCCGCTAAACCTGCGACAGGCACCAACAAGTCTGTAGCTACATCAATATCTAACTCTCGCAATTTTAATGGCTTACTTAATGAGTTTTTAATAATTGCTACCATAGCCTCTATTGCTATAATCGCAGGGACCTTCTTATTAGCCCGGATAAGTAAGAACTCCACTTCTGCATATACGCCACTTTCTGCTGTTACACTTTATGATGGTCAAGGTAGCTTTAGTGCGCAACCACAGACCTATCAGAGCCATTCAAACCAATTGCAAAGCTATACAGACAATCAGACTTCTACACAGCCGAACCCTTCAAAGGCGCAAGCCCGAGCCAATCAGCCACCCTGGCAAGGACAGCCAGACTGACTTGAATTCCACCCACAAGCTTAGCAATTACTTGTTTAAGGAGAGAGCAATGAAACGTCTACTTGCCATAGCACTAGCTTTTCTCACGCTAGTGGCAGGGGCACTGTTAGCCCCGGCAGCCACCGCCACCGAAAAAGTTGATGTTAAACTACTATTTGCGCTCAACGCTGACGGCAGCAACGATGAATTAGCCGCAGTTTACGGAAGTGAGAACACTGTCAATTCCTCAAATTGCAAAGACACTAAAGATTATATCTCAAAATTTACCCAAAAGGACGGTAAAAATCAGTGCATTTTCGCTAAACATCACGAAAAAGATAGCTACGGCAGCAATTGGCTAGCTTACCAAAGTGGAGACACCCTTAAGTTTAGCTTCTTAAACCTTACCGCTTTTATTCGCAGCGATATTTCAGAAGCTTTCGGTATCTACTATAGCGACCTAAACGTTATTTCTAGCGGGGCGGCAGTACCCCTGAACGCAACCGTTACCGATCAGAGCCTGTCGCCAACTGTAGATAAGAGTGACAAATTTGTTTACTACACTTGGGAAGGCTCTGATGCCACTAACTCAAGCGCAAGCTTAAAAGGTACTTTGCCGCTTTCTGGCGCCACCAGCAGCCCGACTAGCGATCCTACTAGCAGCCCGACTAGCAGTTCCACCAATACACCTGCCCCGGTTTTCACTGCTACTCCTTCAGATACCCCCAGCGCTACCGCTACCGCATTAGCCGCAAAACACAACTCTAACGACTCCAATACCACGCTATATGTAGTGCTAGGCATTGCAGCTGCAGCTGCTTTAATTGGTGTTGTAGTTACTGTTGTACTGGTAAAGAAGCGTAAGAGCTCTGCCCCTGCCCCCGGGTTCTACCCACCAGTTTCTCCGACTATGCCTTATAACGGTCCTTACCCCGGTCCACAGGCTCAGCAAGGCTATCGGGGACCACAGCAGCCACAGGGTTACCCAGGCGCCCAACAACAGGGCTATCCCGGCCCACAGCAGCCTCAAGCGAATCAGCCGCGACCGGGACAGCCACCTTATGGCGCTAACCCAAACTACCCGCAAAACCGTAACTGACCCTTGCCAGGCTAAAGTGTTGGCCAGCCATTTTAATGGCTGGCCAACACCCCTAGTATTTGCAACACATTCAAGGAGGAAGTCGTGAAACACGCATTAGCAACCGCGCTAGCTTTTATCACATTGGCTGCCACAGCTCTTGTCACTCCCACCGCCACGGCTTCCGGAAATATTGAAACCACATTATTGTTCATACTCAACTACGATGGCAGTAGCGAGGAAGTAACTGCCGTCTACAGTAAAGATAACACCATAAACTCTTCCAACTGCAAAAACACCAAAACGTACACTGCGGAATTTAATCAGTCAGATGGTAAAAACGAATGCGTTTTCCGTAAACACTATGATAGAGATGAGAATGGCCCCGCCTGGTCTACACACCGTGTAGATGACAAGCTTGAATTTAACTTCATGAGCCTTTCAGTTTCTATGCGAATCGAAGTTGCAGATGCTCTGGGGCTGAAGAAAACTAATGACCTGAATGTGGTTTATACGGTGGCTGCGCTGCCCTTAAATGCAACTGTCACCAGAGAAACACTATCCCCAAAGGTAGCCAAGGGTAGCAAAAACATCTACTACACCTGGAACGGTAACACAGCTGTTGATTCAACTGCAGAACTGAAAGGAACCATACCGTTTTCTAGCACTACCGTCAGCCCATCTATCGCCCCAGCCCCGGGAGACACCGGGGTCAGCAACGATAAGCCATCTGGCAATAACACTACTGTGCTAGCTGTAAGCCACAAGTCCAGCGACTCCAATACTGCGCTTTACGTGGTACTAGGTGTGGTTTCAGTAGTGGCCCTGACGAGTGTAGTAACCACCGTTCTGCTAGTGCAAAAGCGCAGAGAGCCAAGTCCCACTGTCTACTTTGCAGCCTCTACCAGGGTTTATAACGGACAACCCCATTCAGGTCCACAGCCACAGCAAGCTAGCCACTCAATCCCGCAAACATCAGAGCCACAACCTCACACAAGCTCACAGTCTTCTTTGCAGCACCACCAGGGTGGACACTAGCCAACACAATGGCAATATTCAATGAGAAAACCATGAAACGTGCACTAGCAATCTCACTAGCTATTCCCATACTAATGGTCATGGCGCTATTTGCCCCCATCACTGCAGCTGCCACAAGCATTGAGACCTCGTTGATGTTTGTGCTTCAAAGCAATGGTGACACTTATGAAGGCCTGATTGTTTCTAGCAGCGATAACACCATAAATCAGTCAAACTGCAAAGACACTGATCAGTACAAAACTAACTTTCGCCAAAAAGATGGTAACAATCAGTGTCTTTTTACCCAAAAGTACAGCAAAGACCAAAACGGTAAATCCTGGATAAAGAAAACTTCTGGCAATAACCTTGAGTTTGACTTTACTCCTGTTACTTATTCTATGAGAGACACTATCGCAAAATCTCTAAGCATCGCTGATGCAACAGATTTAAACGTAGTCAGAATTGTCGTTGCGCTTCCATTAACCGCAACCGTTACCAATACGCAGACAGTATCTCCTACCATAACTAAAGGCGATAAGCATGTTTACTACACTTGGAACACGGATAAAGATCGCACGGATATCCGCCTAATAGGAACTATGCCTCTGTCTAACTCCACTGACACCCCTAGCGGCAGTTCTAGTCCTACTACTTCCCAGAGCGCTGGAGTCGCTATCACTCCCACCCCACTGGCCGTAAAACACAAGGACTCCAATACCACGCTTTATATTGCACTAGGCATCACCGCTGCAGTGGCCACGGCAGGTATTGTAATTACGATTTTATTGACGCAAAAACGCAGGCAACCCACAGCTAAGTACCCCTCTTCAGTACCTTCCAGCTCTTATAACAGCCAGGGCTACACAGGCAACCAACCCCAACAGGGCTACCCAACTTCTCAGAACTGGCACCCCTAAGGAACCTGGTCACCAAGCCTGATACGGTTAAGACAGCTCCCCCTAAGCGACACACTCAAGGAGAAGCAGTGAAACGTACGCTCGCAACCACGCTAGCTTTTATCACATTAATGGCTGGAGCCATATGTGCACCTAGTGCTGTCGCCGTAGGTAGCATTACCGCCAAACTTATCTACATTCTCGAAAAAGACGGCACTGCCTACGAGGCAATATCTCTTAGCAGCACTGACGGCACTATTAATGACTCCAATTGTGACGATATTGAGGATTACACTGCTGACTTCAGCCAATCAGGTAGTAAAAGCGAATGTATGTTCTACCAGTACTATGATGAGAACGAATACCTTGCAGCCCTGTTAAGAACTCCCAATGGTTCAAAAAATAATATCAATTTCATGTTTATACCAAACTCGGTTTCCATGCGCGTTAAAATCGCAGCCGGGCTTGAGGTAAATGTAAACGACCTTAACGTTACTAGTACCGTACTCGCCATTCCACTAAGGGCAAAAGTCGCCACTAAAACACTTTCCCCTGTGGAAAGCAAAGACAATAAATATGCTTACTACACTTGGAATGGGAGCACTACTGAAACCGGTGCAGCTAGCGTAACAGGAACCATGGAACTGGCCGCCTCTGCAGATGGCGCCCCTACGATCAACTCTGGCGCAAGTCCACAAAGCACCCCGTCTGCTACCGCCGATACCACCACTGACCTGACCAAGCGCTCTGGTAAGGCTTCGTCAGCTCCCCCAGTTTCAGCTGCTCCTACCGCACTGAGTGTCAAGAAAACCTCTAAGCAAGACGACAACAGTCTCTTACTTGCCATAATTGTTGGCGGCCTAGTTGCCACGATTGGGATCATGGCAACTGTTCTGCTTTCCAAGAGGCGCAAAAAGCCCGCCACACCTCGATACCCCTCCTCTGGTGGACCCAATAATCCACACTCCTATCCAGGCTCATCCCATAACGGACAAGCTTTCGTAGGCAGAGAGCAGCCACCTTACGGCAGCGGACCCAATTATCCACGCAGCTAAGTATCGGCAACCAGGCAACAAAATAGTCACTACCAGGGAAGGAAATGACATGCGTCGTAAATTGACAGCTTTAATGGCGCTTTTAATGCTGGCAGGCGCCGGTATGATCGCACCTACCGCCACCGCACAGGAATACGAGGGATCATATGTAACCCAGCTTTCTAGCGACGGCACAATCACGGAATTCATTGCCGTTATGGGAGTAACTGAAGAAAGCTGCCAATCAACGACATACAAGCCCGTTTATGACGCTAAACGTAACGCTTGTTTGCTTGGACTGTCTTTTAAAGGCGAGCGGATCACCAAAGCTTTTACACTTAAGCTGACCTCAAATGGTGGTACTAGCTATTCATTTGAGTTCAGCACTCTTTCTGTCAGCGACTATGAAGCGGCTGCTCGCCAGGTATATCTGGGCCATAACATCAATATCACCAAGATCACTTTATCTCTACCTGTAGGTAGTGTTATCACCAATGGCAAAGGCAATGCTACAAAATTAGATGCTACAGACACTGACTCCTATCGCTGGACCGAATACAGTCCGTTAATGTCAGTGAAGGGCACCACCACCCTCGATGCTTCTGTGGCAGGCTACTTAGCGGCTGGCACTTCCTCACCCACGCCTACTCCCAGCACAACAACAGAATCTTCAACCCCCACCACTGCCACTTCAGCCATGCCCACTCAGAGCACTAGCGCCACAGCTCCGGCTAATGATTCAGGTTCCAACACTGGCTTGTATGCAGGTATCACCATTGCGGCAGTAGTAATTGCAGCGATCGCAATTGCCGCCGTCGTAATTATTAAGAAGAAGCAGAGCGCAACCCCCAGCTACACCCCCTATCCTGCCGCAAGTAGGCCTAGCATGAGAGCACCACTGACTCCTGGAGCGCCTCAGCAACCGTATCAGCCTGGCCAGGGGCAGCCGCCTTATGGATCAGGGCCAAACTATCCACAGGCCTAAAGCTAGCTGCATTGTGCGCTATGCTCTAAATAATCAATCATCCGAGGAGGGAACATTATGCGTCGCAAACTGACAGCATTAATGGCACTCTTAACACTGGCCGTCGCAGGCGCGATTGCACCCACTGCCGCCGCAGAAGAGCTGGAGGCAGAGTATATAGCCGGCATGAAATCAGACGGCACATTCCTAGAGGGAATCTCTGTTTCAGGCGCCACCGCTGAGGATTGTAAGTCCTCAACATATCAGCCACTTTATGATGAAAGCGACGGTACTTGCACGGTTGGTTATCAATATAAGCCAGAAAAACTTTATGGGGCGCTATCGATTCAATTAACTCCGCTGGGAGATAACAAGTATTCCTTTAGGTTCACTGCCCTGTCTTTTTCCTCACTCAAGTCAGAAGCTGAAAGTCTGTTTTCTGGCCGCACACTAAACTTCACAAGCATCAGCCTTGGTATGCCTAAAGGCACCACCTTCTCATCCGGAGTAGAAAAGGCAACAAACGATAGTAATGATAAATACGATATTTATAGGTGGGATGATGTAAGCACCTCTATTTATGTCAAGGGGACCACTACCTTAGATGCTTCTGCAGCACAATACATCACGGGGAATAGTGATCCTTCTGAAAGCGAATCGCCCACTCCCACACCCACCACTGAGTCAGCCACCCCCAGCCCCACCAGCGAATCGGCTACTCCTAGTGCCACCGCCACCGCGTTGGCTAGCAACAAATCATCAGATTCCAACACTGCTTTGTACATTGGAATCGGCGTTGCTGTAGTGGTACTCGCAGCCGGCGCAATCACTGCAATTGTGCTTGTAAACAAGAAGAAGCAGCCTACTGGCCCCACTTATCCCGGCCCTTACCCAGGAGCTTACCCAGGTGGCCCGGGTGGTCCTGGCGCAGGCTTTGGCCCAACTGGCCCGGGTGCTCCCGGCACTGGCCCAGGCGCTCAGGGCGCAGGTTTTGGCGCACCTCAGGGCGGTTATCCAGGCGGTTACAGGCCCCAGTCCTCCTCAGGCCAGCAGCAGCCTTACCAGCCGCCGTCGGCCCCCTCAACCTCCAACTATCAGCCGCCGTCGGCACCCTCAGCGCCAAGCAACCACGCCCCTTACAACCCCGGAAACCAGCCGCCGTCAGCACCTTACGGACCTGGTAACGGGACCGGCGCAAACCACTAAGGGGAGTTATCCCCCAGGAAAACTCAAGATATTCTTAGCCCTACGACACTAGGATAGAGCTGGACCCAATCTATAGAGCTCTATAAGACCAGGCCCAGCTTTACTAGCCGCACCTGCGGCATACAGAAGAGGACACACAGATGCGCGCAAGATTGTCAGCATTAACAGGAGTATTGGCACTCATACTTGCCTGCTTACTTGCCCTGCAGCAACTGCGGCAGACAGTTATGAGGGCTATGCCATCACCATAATGGACAAGAAGGGAAGCATCAACCAGGGCATAATGGTCTACGATGAGACTGGGTCATTGAGTAAATCTGATTGCCAGGCTAGCGGCGACTACCAAGCATACTTTTCGCCCAAATCCTCAGGCTCTACGTGCTTAATTTACAAGACCTACAGTTCTACTTCGCGGCCTCTAGGGGTCACTGTCACCAATAAGACTTCCAGCTCTTACGACTTTAAGTTTAAGGGCTATTCATACGCTCTTAAAAGCATCGTAGAAGGCAAAAGTGGCTTGGATATCAAGCTAGTAGGAACCATGCTCGCGGTCCCCAAGGGCTCGAACGTTACGGCTGATGGAGCTCAAACAGCAGGCACCGCTAGCAGTGATGTCTACGGCTGGGATACAAGCACTTATACTCCTGAAGCTTCAGGTACCGTCAACTTCAACGGTTCTAGCGGTGGCGGCGGCTCCAACGGTGGCGGCGGCTCCAGCAGCGACGGCGACCTTGGTATCGGCGATCTGAACGGCAACTCCGGCGGCTCTGGCGGCTCTAACAACTCCACCACTTCCCCCGCCCCCAGCGACTCGCCTACCAGCGATCAGAAGGGTGCCACCCCCGCGCCTAGCGCCACCTCAACTGCGCAGACCTCCAGCAGCTCTAGCTCCAGCTCTGACGACGACGACAACACCACTCTTTACATTGTTGCTGCTGTTGTAGCCGTGATTGCGGTTATCGGCGTTGTCGCCACCGTGCTGGTGGTCAAGAAGAACGGCAAGAAGAACAACCAGGCTAACTTCGGCCCCTACCCGGGCGCTCCTGGCACCGGCTTTGGCCCCAATGGTCCTGGTGGATTCGGTGGTCCTGGCCGTCCTGGCGGCCCTGCTGGCCCCGGCTACGGACCCAATAACTTTGGTGGTCCTGCTGGCCCCGGCGCCCCCGCTGGTGGCATGGGTGGTGGCCCCAACTATGGTGCTCCCAACGGCCCTGCCGGTGGTCCTAACTACGGCGGTAATGCTCCCGCAGGGGCTCCCAACTACCCGCAAGGCGGTTACCAGGGTGGCCCCGGTGCTGCTCAAGGTGGCGCCCCCCAGAACAACGTGCCTCAGGGCAATGCACCTCAGGGTGGCTATCAGTCCCCGAGCCCGTCAGCTCCGTCAGCGGGATACGCGGCGGCCCCCTCGGCCCAGTCCGCTGCGGCCGGCAGCCCCTTTGCTGGCCAGTACGCTGCCGCCAGCCCGGCTCAGCCCGTAAGCCCCGCCCAGTCAGCTCCTTCCAGCTCAGCTGCCGACGACGTCGTCCTGCCCCCGCAGGTAACCCCTGCTCAGCCGCAGGATTACGACGCCGCGCCAGCAGCCGGTGGCGACTCTGGCGATGCTGAGGACTACTACCCCACTATCCGTTTGGGACAGGATGAGGGTCTGGCTCCCACTCGCCAGTACCCGAGTTTCAACCAGAACAACTAAAACCAGGATTCACAGTGAATATGAATGCGCGCGCAGCTGCAGCTAAAAGCCGCAAGCCGCTACGTAAACGCACGCTGCTAGCACTGTCTGTAGCTGCGGCCGCATGTCTGTGCGTTCCAAGCGCAGATGCAGCTGTCGCGCGCAGTTTCACTGATGCTCCAAGTGCCGCAGTTAGCTCAACCCAGTTAGTTTCTAGCCAGCTAGTTGCTAACGGGGTGAGCAAAGCTGGGCTCTCTACCGGGGAGGCTGGGGTCTCTACTGGGGTAGGCGAACGCGTTGATAATTCAACCGGGCGTTCCAACATTCAGGCCCGTCGCGGCGGCGGTAGGGGCCGAGGCGGCAGAAGCCGCTCTTCTCGCAGGCGTTCAGGCTATCGTTCGGGCTATCGCACGCGTTACCACTACTACCATCACCACGGCTCCCGAAGCTCAAACTCGACCATGACTGATCGCACGGCCATGATCATGTTTGCATTATTGGCAGTGGTGCTCATTTTCGTCTTTGTATTTATCTGGCGTGCTCGCCAAAACGCCTACGAGCAGGACCAATACGCTCCTTACGGCAACGGACCGAGCGACTACAACCCTAATGGCTATTCGCCTGATGGCGCCTATAACGCGGGTGGATATTCTGCAGGAGGCTACTCGGCGGGAGACTACTCTGGCGGAAATTACTCTGCAGGTAACTATGGCCAAACCGGTTATGGCCAAACTGGATACGGCCAGGGCGGTTACGGCCAGGGCGGATACGACCAAGGTGGCTATGGCGCTGGTAGCTATGGGCAGGGCAGCTATAACGGCGGCAATTACGGCACCGGTAACTACGACGCCGGCAGTTACGATGGTCAAAACGGTTACGCCTCTAGTGGCTATGGCCAGGGTGGTTACAGTCAAGGTAACTACGGCCAAGATGGCTATAACGCGGGTAGTTACAATGAAAACGGCTACTCACAAAACGGTTACGGCCAAAACAATAACTACAACCAAAATAATGGTTGGCAAAACTATGATCCCAAGGATTATGGTTGGAACACTAAGTAAAGTGTTCTAGCAGGGCTGGCGGAGTATTTGAGACTTAATACCCGCCAGCCCTGTGCTGTTAATAGAATATACTGCATTCACAGTTGTTTGCAGTAACTCAATGAGGATGAGCAATGATGCGTCGTATACTCAATGCGCTAATGGCGCTTAGCTTATTAGGCACATGTGCAGCTTTGATGCCAGTCACATCTGCAGCAGATACAGAGCTAAGCGTCGCCTACGTTTACAAGCTGTTCCCTGACGGTTACACCCTAGAAGGTGTGCAGGTGATCGGCTCTGGTGTAACCAAAGAAAACTGCACTAAGACTAACGCTACGAGTCTTTTCCAAGTTGAGTATGGTCAGGAACAAGACCAGACTTTCTGCACTATTACCCGGGAAATTTTACCCAGCGACTCGCAAGCAATTAAGTTAACCCCACTGGGAGACAATAAGTACTCTTTGTCTTTTAAGAGCCTAGATGTGCAGTATCTAGAAACGGCTAAAAAATATTTCCCAGACTACACGCTTACCACTAAATATGTGACGCTAAGCCTGCCGCAAGGATCTAGTCTAGATACCAAAACCTATGACTATACGCGCCCAATCCTTAACAACACCTTCGTCGAATACGACTGGGCTACCTCTACCCCGAATGTAGAGGTCTCGGGGAGCGTAAAGCTAGATGCTACCGCTGCTACCTACTTCCGCGTATATGGGGGCGACTCCCCAACACCTACCCCTAGTGCAAGCAGCTATGCTACAACTGAGTCTGCTACACCAACACTCACTACTAGCGCAGTGCAGTCTACTTCTTCAACTAAAGACAACACTGTCATGTATGTGTTGATAGCCGTTGTTGCGATTGGGGTAATTGCTGCAGTGTTGTGCGTGGTTCTTATTGCGCGTAAAAACAGGCAGCCAAGGCGGTTATGCCGCCGCCTGGTTATCCGAATTACCCGCCGCGCGTGTAGCTACTGACGGTTAGGTTGTGCCTGGCTATATGGCCAGGTACAACCTCTAACTAAATCACTACTACCTCAGGAACAGCCGTGAGCACATTTTTGCCCATATCTGCAGCTAAATTAAATACGCCGCTTCGCAAACACGCTTTGCTTGCCTTGGCCACTGCTGCAGCTGTATGCCTGTGTGTTCCCGGCGCTGGTGCTAGCGTTGTACGCACTGCTGTCAGCTCAATTTCAAGCGGCTTAGTAAGCAGTAGCCAGTCAAGTTCTAGCTTAACCACAGCAATTGGCCGCAGCGTGGCTCCGGCACGCCGTGGAGGCAGCAGTGGAGGTTCAAGCAGTCACAGTTCCTCTAGTTCTTCTTCGCGCCGCAGTTCGAGTTCTGGGCGTTCCAGCTCCCGCTCTAGCGGTTCGCGCTCTGGAAGTTCTAGTTCTGGACACTCTAGCTCTAGAAGTTCTTCACGTCGCAGTTCAAAGGGCTCCAGTTCAGGATCTTCTCGCCGTAGTTCGAGTTCTGGGCGCTCTAGTTCACGTTCTAGCAGCTCCCGCTCTGGAAACTCCAGCTCTAGGGGCTCTAACTCCCGTAGTTACTCTGGGAACTCCAGCTCGCGTGGATATTCAGGGTCCAACTCTGGCAGCTCTAGCTCACAGGGGTACTCCGGTAACTCCAGTTCACAAGGCTACTCCGGCAGCTCAAATTCACAGGGGTACTCAGGGTCTAACTCTGGTAGCTCCAGCTCACGCGGCTATTCTGATCCTTACTCAAGCAATTCAGGATCTCAGGGTTACTCTGATTCTTATTCAGGTAATTCCAACTCGCAGGGTTATTCAAACTCGCGCTCAGGCAGTTCTAATTACTACAACCGCTACGGCAACAATTACTATAACAACTATTACTATGACGACTACGACGACTACTACAATTACCACCGCTATGACGACAGCGAGGGACTAGAATCGAATTTTCAAAGCGCACGGCTTTAATCATATTAGCTGTATTAGTAGGTTTAGTAGTATTGGGTACCGTAGCTAAAGGCGTGAGCGAAGCCTTGCCATAATTTTTCGAGCGAAAATATCTACAGATAATTTAAATATGCAACTTCGCAAACACGCTTTACTGGCCTTGGTCACTGCTGCAGCCGTATGCCTGTGCGTCCCTAGTGCCGGTGCCAGCGTTGCACGCACCGCCGTTGGCTCACTCCCCTTAGTGGCTGGCGGCCAGTCATCTTCTGTTACGACCACAGCTATTGGTCGTAACTGGGTCCCCACGCGTGGTCACGGCGGTGGCCATGGCGGTGGTCACGGCGGTGGTCACGGTGGTGGTCATAGTGGCGGGCACAGCTCAGGGCACTCCAGATCAGGTTCTTCGCATCGTAGCTCTAAGCAGCGGCACTTTCGCTCAGGTTACGTAGGCTCTAGCTACAGCGACTACGACGACGACGAAGGCGGCCTAACCTATAGCGACGAAGCAGAGACAGAGATTACAAAGCTTACAGTTTTAGCCGTGTCAGTTGCAGGGGCAGCAGGCTTAGGACTGTATCGCTTAGGTAAATCCCTGGACGCTAAAGAGCTTTAAAGTCTGGCGGTGAGTTAGGTGTGGAGGCGGGGATAATTCCCCGATGACTGCCTCTAGAGCGACGGTTATTCTGATTAGGAACTAGTTTTAACTACATCAGTACTACTTCAGGAATAACCGTGAGTGCGCTTTCACCCATGTTTGCGACCAAATTAAATACACAACATAGCAAGCACATGTTACTGGCTTTGGTTACTGTCGCAGCCGCATGCCTGTGTGTTCCTAGTGCTGGTGCCAGCGTTGCTCGTAGTTCTATTACCCCAATCTCAAGCAGCTCAGTAAGCGGTAGCCAGTCAGCTTCTGTTACAACCACAGCTATTGGTCATAACAGGGTCCCTACACGAGGTGGTCACGGTGGCGGCCATGGCGGTGGTCACGGTGGCGGTCACGGCGGTGGCCACAGTGGCGGGCACAGCTCAGGGCACTCCAGATCAGGCTCTTCGCATCACAACTCTGGGCGACGACACTCTAGCTCAGGCCACGTAGGCTCTAGTTACAGCAGCTACTCTGATGACGATGACTACAAAAAGACAAGAACCTGAAAATCGCACTTTTTATCTTAGCTGGATTATCTTTGTATTCCCTCGTTAGGCGACTAAAACTGTTGCGGCGGGGATAATTCCCCGATGACCACCTCTAGAGCAACGGTTATTCTGATTAGGAACTAGTTGTAACTACATCAGTACTACTTCAGGAATAGCCATGAGCATGTTTCCACCCCTTTTTACCACTAAATTAAATACGCAAGTTCGCAAACATGCTTTGCTAGCTTTGGCCACTATCGCAGCCGCATGCCTGTGTGTTCCTAGTGCTAGCGCCAGCGTTGCTCGCAGTTCTATTACCCCAATCTCAAGCAGCTCAGTGAGCGGCAGTCAGTCAACTTCCCGCACAGCCACAACGGGGCGTAATGCGCTCCCGGCAGGTCGTGGAGGCAGCAGCGGAGGTTCAAGCGGACGCAGTTCCTCTGGTTCTTCCTCGCGCCGTTCAAGTTCCAGCGGTTCTGGTTCTTCCTCGCGTCGCTCAAGTTCTGGGGGCTCTAATTCCAGCGGTTCTGGCTCTTCTTCACGACGTAACTCTTGGTGGGGACGTTCTAACTCTCGTTCAGGAAGTTCTAATTACTACAACCGCTATTACAACAATTACGATAGCGATCGGTCTTACGACGACCCCAACAATGACACCTACGGAGATCCGTCTTACGACGATTCGACCAGCGATAATAGTTATAGTAGCCAGTCTTACGATAATTCCGGCTATAGCCAGGAACAGCAAGACATGGATTCTAGGTTTATACCTCTTGCCGTAATTATTTTAGTCATAGCAGGAATAGGTATGCTTGGCATGATCGCGGCGACTCAAAAGCCAAAAGCTGCAGTTGGTAAGCCTCAGCCTAGGTTTAATGCATCACCCATGAACTGGCTATCCGGCACGGACGACGTTAGCAACTACTACGACATTAGCGACGACGATACCAGCTACGACAGCGACAGTAGCAACGACGACAATAGTTACGATTGCGACAGCGGCGACTACAACTATAGTGATGACAATAGTTACGATAGTTGCAGCGACAGCAGTTACGACAACGATAATAGCTTCTTTGACTGGTGACATCACCGCAGTCAACTAACACTCGGCTGTAGCAGCTATACTGCTGCTACAGCCGACTTTCTATAATCAACGAGGATACTCATGCGCCGCTTATTTAGTGCACTCATGACACTAGCACTACTAGGATTAGGCACAGTCTTAGCACCCGCCACGGCCGCATATAAACATACTGCACCCATAGAATATTTAGAATACCCAGATTTTACCTACACCTTACTTCCTACTGGTTACACTAAAGCAACTCTCTCAATTAAAATCAATAATGACCTCAAAGATAAGTGCATTCAGCGAGCCAGAGACTATCTGACCGAATATTCACACAGCAGCACATACAACACAAGCACCTGCACAATCACCACCACTTTTAAACCAAATGAGTCTCCAATATTTAAATTAACCCCTTTAGGCAATAATCTATATTCACTACATCTAGAAGAGCCAAATTCTTACTATTCAGAATTTATAAAGAAGTATTACCCCGAGTTTACCCCTTACACAAAAACAATGAACGTAAAAATACCACTTAGGTCTATTGTCACTTTTGGTTTACCAAGAGACAATATAAGTGAAGACGATAATTTCAGAAGACGAACTGTATACGACAACTCTGTCAGTTATACCATGATGGCCACCATGCCTTACGGAATAGTACGTGGAACCGTAGAGTTAGATGAATCCGCAGCCAAGTATTTTCCCAAAGTAACTGCGACGCCTACCTCAATAGATTTCACGCCCGCGCCCACACTAACCCCGGTAGCAGCTAGCTCAGCAACTTCAAGTACCGTCAACCAGGGCCTTAGTATGGCTAATATTGTCCGCATCAGTGCTGCGCTACTTGCTACGGCAGCATTAGTTGCCATCTTGCTCAAACGCAAGACTGCCTCAGCCGTTGCTAGCACCACCCCCACAGACTCGCCAGCTAGCCGCTAAAGTGATCCTCCAGACTTTGTGAGCTTACATCCTTGACGTACTCGCGTTATGCTTAAGACAATTAACGCGGTATTGGACGTAATTGGAGATAACTGTGACGCAAGTAGCTAGCTCAACCCAGGCGCTAATGCGCCCTGGCTTTGTGCTGCCTACCCTGCGCGTCGCCGTCCTACCTCTACTACCCCTCATGGGACGAATGCCGAACGCTCGCTGAGCCACATCTGCGTGCCTTGGCGAGCGTTATCGCATCTGTAATTTTGCGCCCCTGCGCGCCCAGATTTAGAAGGCATTCCCATGAACCGCAACCGTCAGCTTCCGCCTGCCCCCGTGTCTGGCGCTTGGAAAATCACCGACCCGCGCGCTTGTCGTCGCTTCGCTAATGTGGGCGATTTGCGCCTCGAAAATGACTCTATTTTGCCAGCAATTACGCTCGCTTATGAGACTTGGGGCGAGCTTAACGAAGACCGCTCCAATGCCATTTTGATTGAGCATGCCCTCACCGGCGACGCCCATGTTATTGGCGAGACTGAGCCTGGTCAGCCTACTGCCGGCTGGTGGTCGCAGGTGGTGGGCCCGGATTTGGCTATCGACACTAACCGCTACTTTGTGGTTGCCATTAACGTGCTGGGTGGCTGTCAGGGCTCTACCGGCCCGGCTTCTATTGCTCAGGACGGCGCCCCTTACGGCTCGCGTTTCCCGGTGATTTCCACCCGCGATCAGGTGCGCGCAGAGGCTCGCCTGGCGGATCTGTTGGGGATTGAGCGTTGGAACACGGTTGTGGGGGCCTCGCTCGGAGGTCACCGCGCTATCGAGTGGGCCACCATGTATCCGAGGCGTGTGGAACGCCTGGTGATGGTTGCTTCAGGCGCCCAAACTACCGCTGAGCAGGCAGCTTGGGCTCACACTCAGATTCGTGCGGTGCAGCTTGATCCGCACTGGAATGGTGGGGATTATTACGACGACGCCGTCGGCCCGGTAGCGGGGCTGGCACTAGCCCGTCAGATCGCCCACACCACCTACCGTTGTCCCAATGAGCTCGATGAGCGTTTTGGGCGCCTGCCGCAAAACGCTGAGGATCCGCTAACCGGTGGACGCCTGGCGGTGGAGTCTTACCTGGATTATCACGGCGAAAAGCTGGTGCGTCGTTTTGATGCAGGCTCTTATGTGGCCCTGTGTCGCACCATGATCAGCCACAATGTGGGGCGTGAACGCGGCGGGCTGCGTTCTGCGCTGCGCACGGTTACCGCTAAAACGCTGTGTATCGCGGTAGACAGTGACCGTCTTTTCTTCCCCGCCCAGGTCAAGCGCATGGCTGGTCTGATCCCTAACGCCAGCTACGCCCTAATTCACTCTGCTCACGGCCATGACGGCTTCTTGATCGAGTTTGATCAGGTCAACGAGCTGCTCGCAGATTTTTTAGATTCCGGGGCACGTCAGAATCTAAGTTACTGGGCTAGCTAGCTCCCGCTGGCCACGAAAGCCAACGGGAGCTTGCGCCGTCGAGCCCACAACAGAAGGGGCGGCGTAGAGCCTAACCGAGAGGCGGCGTCGGCACTGCGCCGTCAACACTGCGACGTCAGCACTGCGCCGTCGGCACTTAATTACGCGGGCGGGTGAGCTTATCCTGGCCGTAATCGAGCAGCTCACGGGCCACGGAGGGCACATAAACACTCAGGCCCCCGTCACTGACCGGGAAAGTAGCCCAACCTTCCTCATCCACCTGGACAGTGTCTTGCTCGCCAATCATGCACGTCCAGTAGGAGCCGGCGTGTGCCCGGCCTACATACATGCGCTTGGTGCCGGCCCGGCGATCTGAGAACAGCACGGCCACACCCGAAGCAGGACGGTAGTCGTCACCCTCACGGGTAAAGCCCACCACGTCGGCGTCGTCGAAGTAGTCGTGCTGGGGGCCGTACGCCAAGAAGTGGCGGATATTCATCAAAACCGGCAGCTCAGTAACCGCAGCCAGGTCCCCCGTTTCGGGAGTGCCAAACAGGTCACCCCAGAACACGCAAGGCATTCCCTGTTCACGCAGCAAAATCAGCGCGTAAGCGGAGGGTTTAAACCAAGCCTGCACCGGTGACTCTAGCGACTGGCCCGGCTGAGTGTCATGGTTTTCCACGAAGGTAACCGCGCGCTCAGGATCCGCCGCTACCAAAGTGTCATTAAACAATGCACCCAAATCCACTTCACCATTCGAGCATGATGCATAAAATAGTTTAAAGTGCAAAGGCACATCAAACAGACTTATGTAGGGTACAGTAGCCAGGTATGAACGCAGCACGTTCACATCCCGCGACCAGTACTCCCCTACCGCCGGCAGCGCCTTGCCGGTCCGCTGGCGCAGCTTGGGTAGCCATAGCGCGAAGAAGTCAGCGCCCACGTGCTTAAGCGCATCTAGGCGCAGGCCGTCAATGCCGGTGGTTTGCACATACCAGCGCCCCCAGGTGTCGAGCTCTTCATGCACCTTAGGGTCAGATACGTGCACGTCGCAGCCCATTAGGTAGTCGTAGTTACCCAGCTCGTCATCAACGTTCTGGCTCCAGGACTTGCCTTCAAAGAGCCACAGGCCGGTTTGCTGGCGTGCATCATCCCAGTCCACAGCCTTAAAACAGGTGTGATCCCAGATGAAGTCAGAGTATTTGCCATTGCGCCCGGGGAAGGTAAAACGGGTCCATACCTGGATATCTTCAGGCCCGCCAATGATCCGACGCCGGTCATAGGGGTCCACCTGCATGGCTTTTACGTTCTCTAGCTCATCTGCGCCCATGCGGTGGTTAAGTACGATGTCTGCCACCACTGAGATGCCGGCGCTGTGCAGGGCGTCGACGGCGGCCAGGTACTCATCCTTAGTGCCGTACTTGGTGGGGATGGAGCCTTTTTGGTCAAATTCGCCCAGGTCATAGAGGTCATATACCCCATAACCGACGTCTTCTATGCCGGTGTGTCCTTTATAGGCCGGCGGCAGCCAGGCTGCAGTAACCCCGGAGTCTGCCAGTAGCTGCGCATTGTCAGCTAGCAGGCGCCAGTGGCTGGCATCAGCGTTTAAGTCCCAGGCAAAAGCCTGCAATAAGACCGGATTAGCTGCGTCAGGATCTAGTTGATGCATAGGGTGATTTTACCTTTCGCTCTAGCTCAGCAGACTAAGCTTGCGGTTGTCTTTTAGCTAAGCGCGTCGGTTACGCGCAATTTCACTGGTTACTGCCCAGCGGGTGTATCGCTGTTCAGCAATAATGCGTTCTTGGTTGTTAAGCATGCGTAGCTGGTTGTTAAGCATGGCTCGGTTCTGGCTTTCAATGCGTTGACGGTGCATATCGCCTTCATAAACATTGATCACTTCTTGCAGGGTAGAGGCACGATAGTTATCAACTAACTGCCACATGTAGGCCACAGCATTTGCCAGCAAATAGGCTGCCGGGAATTTACCTTGGTAGTTATCCCGATATTCACCTACTAGGGAGTTAATCTCATCTACTACCGCTTTTTCAAGCTCATGAACCTGCTCATTATGGGCTTCGCGAGACTTAGTGGCCGCATCTTCGCTGGCATTGTGGCGCTTAACTTTTGCATTATGCACCACGAGCATAATGACACTGATCAGCACACCTAAACCAGGTTGCCAAATAAAAACAACAGTACCGTAATCAACATGGACGTCGTGGGGTTTTTGGACCCGAGGAAAATTAACAAACCCAACAGCGTCCAGGACAGCAAGAATGGCACCAGGTGCGAGACAATTGCCAGCGAAACAAAGTGTTCCTCTTCGCAAGCTTTCAAACGCGAGTAGTCTTTGACACCCTTAGTGGAGCCATCATGCTTAGCTACCAAGATTCTCCTGAATGCATGATGGAAAAGCTTTTGCAGGCCAATGTAGAAACCAATAGTCCATGGCCCGATTGTGAAAAGCATATACATAGCCGCCAGAAGACTTCCATTGGCAACCGCAATAAAAAGTACCACAAGGAGTACCAGGAACACCCACGAAACACAGCGGGCCGTATTGGCAAAAAATTGGGGTCGCTTCCAGATCTGCAAATGGTCGGCGTAACGATATTGCCCGCGAATGCCATTGAGGTTCTCGTGCAGCTCATCGCTACGATGCAAGATATAGGACAAGCGCCCCAACCAGTTTTTGAGCTCCTCGCGCTGAGTTAGCTGCTCAGACTCCCCCATGCCCAAATTCCTTTCCTATAATCAACACTTTCACAGTGACTGACGCCATAATCTACCACTGGCAGAGCGGCGTAACCAGTCCCTGCCAGCGGTTAGACCTGCGCTCCAGGCGCGGGCCTGAAACAAGACTTAAACGGCGGCGTCGGAATCTAAACGCCGTGCGCAACACGAACCTTAACTAAGGCTTTTCTAGCCTTTTTAGTGGTTCATGATCATGTTTGTTACCAGCACAGTGTTTGCATACTGTTGCTGCGCAAGGATCTGGTTTTGGCGATCAAGGATCGCGCGCTGCTGATCGGCCAGCTGCTGCTGACGTGCGTCAGCTTCATAAACGTTGATTGCTTCTTGGAGCGTGGAGGCACGGTGGTTGGTAACTAGCTGCCACATATAGTCAACCACTCCGGGCCTTAAGTAAGCGGCAGGGAAATTACCCAGGTAGGTGTCTGTAAACTCTCCAACTAGAGTGTTAATCTCATCCACCAGCTCTTTTTCGCTGTCATAAACGCGCTGGTTGTGGAGGTTTCTAGCTTCAGCGTCAGCAGTTTCAGCCGCGTTATGTGTCCTAACCTTGTGGTTGTGCAACAGCAACGTTACCACACTAGCTACCGCCCCAACCAGCAGGTTTACAAAAAGCCAGATAGCCAGCATCAGAGTTTCGTTAGCCACGGTGGGCCCATTAGTCGAGGCTCCCGCCATCATCAGCCAGAGCAGCAAGAACGGCACCAGGTGCCCCACCGCCATCGGCAGAACCAAGCGTTCTTTACCGCGAATACGCATCCGCTCTTGTCGCTCTAGAGCTTCAGAGCTTAATTTTTAACCAATACTCGCTCTGTCACAAAATACGTGAGCTTATATACTCCGTAATAAAGCAAGATTAAAATTATTAGAACAGCAACATTTACAAGCGATTTAGCGGCGCCAGACTGTTTGCTATCAGCTATAAATAGTGGGATTAAAACCACAGCAAAAAGCAGCAATAATGCAAACCCAGAGTATTTAATGGTGTTAGCCAAAAATTGGGCTAACTTCCAAGGCTGCCAATAGTCAGGCTGCTTATACTGTTTTCTGACATGCCCCAATTTTTGGTGCAGATGGTCGCTACTGCGCAGAATATAGGATAACCGCCCCAGCCAGTCCCTTAATTCTTCGCGTTGAGTTGTTTCTACTTGCCCCACGGGCACGCTCCTTCATCATAGCCACACTTTCGCGGCGCTCAATACTCTTCACGGTACTCAGCACCTACAGTGTTTTGGCCGCTTAACACACTTCGCTAACTGGCTTTACTAGAGGCCAGTTTGCGGTAAACCAACTCCAGTCTACTAACACAATCGTTAATGTCATAGTGCGCGCCAATATTTAAGTATTTTTGTGCCTCAGTTTGCCGGCGGTCATTATCGCTAAGCCAGTAGTCGATGGCGCGCGCCAAGGCTTTAGGATCGCGGGCCTTGAAGCGACTGTGGGCATCTAGAGCGAATTGGCTTGTGGCCGTAAGCGGCGAGTGTGCGATTACCGGCACCACCCCGTGGCGTAGCACCTCCAGGCAGGAGAGGCCTTCCACCTCGATGAATGCGGCGTGAATGTAGAGGTCGGCTTGCTCAGCTTGAGTGTCCAACCCGGCGGCGTCGAAAAAGTTAAAGCTGGGGGCGTGTTTTAGCATCCCGTCGCGCACTAGGTGACTAGCTGCGCGACGCAAGGATTTTTCTGTGGGCCCGCGACCTGCGAAAACCAACTGGATTTGGGAGGCGTAGCGGCTGTGGCGCATGGCTTTGAGGATGGTGGCTTGGTCTTTTTCGCGCGAGAAACGCCCCACCACCAGCAGCCGGTAAATCTGCTCACCCTCTGGCTGCGCTTCCCCGGGAGTTTGCTTAGTCTCGACTTGCCGCCCGTCTGGCTCACGGTGCTCAGTTTTTGCGCTTACTTCCGGTTTCGACGGCGCCAAGCCCACCCCGTTAGAAATGGTCACTAGCTTGTCCCCCAGCCCCCAGCGCCGCAGGCGCTGATGCACAGAATCTGAAGGGCACTGAACCACCTGCGCCAAAGCGTATATGCGCCGTCGCCAAGATGCCAGCAAAAGCGCATTGAGTGGCCAGACACCGTCTAGGTGAATGGTTGCGGTGATGTTTTCGGGGTGGATGTGGTAGGTAGCCAGCACCGGCTTAGCTGCGCGTTTAGCGGCGTGGGCGGTACGGGCCTGCAAGCCGAAGGGCTCCTCCAGGTGGACGACGTCGGCCCAGGCCACAGCCTGCTTAATCACCCTACGTTTGGGTTTAGCGAAGGCGTAACCCTGGGCTGAGATGATGGCGTCGGCCAGCGGGAAACGCATGGCGGGCAGAGTGAATTCCGGGGTGGTGAAGTTACATGCCTGGGCTTGCTCGGCGGTGCCGGAGCTGAGTACCCGCACGTCATGCCCACGTTCGCGCAGCAGGGTGATGGTGCGTCGCGCAGAGGCGGACAGGCCGTTGCCACGGGTGTAGAGATTGTTGATAACAAACAGAAGCTTCAGCGGTTCGGTCCGTTCCATGGGCTAAGTGTGACACGCAACCCTTAAAACTCGCCGAGACTTGTAAACCGTGCTGCGTCAGCCCAATCCAACTACATTTTTGCCCGGTTTGGAGCGGCTCATCCGCTTTACGCCTAGTTCCAGGCCTGCGCTCATTAACGACGACGCCGCAGCACCTGGCCTAGGCGCTTACAGCCACTAAAACTGGGTTGAGCCCAACCCAGCGAACCGCCAGCTGGGTGAGCACGTCACTGGCTTGCATCGCTTCAGCATAGTTAGTGGCAACTGCGCGGGTTTTCAGGCAGTCAAGGGCCTGACCCAGTCGGGTGACGTCGTCGTCAGCTAAAGCCACCTGAGAGGTGACAATCCGCCCAAACCGCTTGGCCAGGGCAGTAAAACCGCGATCCCAGTTGAGGCCGCCATTGTCGTAAAGCTCGTGGGAAATGCGGCCCGCAATACGGACAGCCTCGCCTTGCAAAGACCGCGCCGGCCCAGAGCTAGGCACAAGCAAATCCCACAGCTGCCGAAACTGGTCTTCAACCTTAAGTGAGCAGTTAATTTCGACTCGCTGCCCTGCCTGCAGGGCTTGGTGCGGCACGGCCTGCTCAACCCCGAAATTTCGCATAGCTGGGCTAGCGCCTCCACGTTTGCCTCAAAAACTGCCGGGTCTGCGTTGTGCCCATGGGTGATTAGCCGGCAACGCTGGCCATCCATGCCTCGCAGCGAGTCCTGTTCCTTCCCGCCAGGGCGCGCCCCGTGTGCCAGCAGCACTCGGATCACTTCTAGCAGCTTGCGTGCGTCAAATAGACGCCGTCCAGCTAACGCATATTCGGTGAGCGTGTAGTTGCCGTACAGCCCAGAGTTCGCCTGGGCGTGCACATCTGCACCCAATTTGATCAGCTGCTCTATGTCGGCGCTGGCCAGGTGTGCCACAGCTCCAAACAGTGCGGTGCGATCTGCATAGTCGCGAGCGTTAATGTCGCCGCCGCGCGAAATCAGGAACGGTACCTGCTCACTATGACCGCCGCGAACGCGCCAGTGGATGGGGATGCACTGGTAGCGGTCTAGGCTGTTGATATCCTCGCCGCGCTGCAGGAAAAACTCTGTTATTTCCTGGCTGGCAGGAAAATGCATGAGCTGCGGCCTGTATGCGTCTGTACGCAAATATGCCCCCACCTGGCAGTTTTTGACGGCCCGCGCCACCGCCTCAACATCGCCCGAGGCGATGATCTGCTCAATGTCTTCTGGCAGGGTTTTCCGCATCCGCGCGCCCACATTCGCTCCTTCTTTGGCTGCTTGGCTCAGTTTAGCGCGGCCTTGTTTTTCTTCCCGACGACGCCGCTGCCGGTTCGACGCCGTCAACTTACGTACTTGGGAACCTACCAAGCTTCCTTTTTAAGTAGACGCAACCCTGTGCGTCGTCGACACTACAAGCTTTTTCGACCTGCGAGCTGCCAGATCAATTACCTGCCCGTCCTCATAAACAGCAGAGTTATCATGGAGGCCAATCCAGGCAGAAATAAGCGCCCTGGGCACACCCGTGGCTTCTGCGATTCGCCTGGGCGAAAAACCAGGCCAAGCGCGCGCCGCCGCCTGCGCAAAGAGCGTAGGACGTTCCACAGAAACCTCAACGGGTTCCTGATATCGCCAGCCGCGTGCATTGATCTGCCCGTATAGGCTTTTTGCTCGCATTTCAGAGATTAAATGAAGTCGCTGAGCACGCGTAACAATTGCCATTAACGATGTGCCAAAGCGGGCTTTAACTCGCAATAAATCTGGCAGAGTAGAGCGCTCATTTACGCTTTCACGCATAGGCCCCTCCGGTAAAAGGAGAGCTCCAGCAAACTCGAAGGCCCTGCGTTCCTGAGGGGAACGAGAAGTTGGAGGGTTCTTTAGATCATTGTCATAGAGCAGATGCGCTAATTCGTGTGCAATGGTCATGCGCTGCACGTCGCCACGCTTGGGTGCCAAAGTGGCAATTACAGGGCGATCCTCGCTAGCAGAAGGGCGAGAAATTCCAACCATATCTGTTCCATATGAGCGTTGTGGATCCAAATTAGCCACAACAGCTATCCCCATACGTTCAACCATACGGGTCACTGAAGGTACAGGGGCATCAGCGCGCAAACCTGCCACTTCACGCAGCATTACAGCACCATCTTCAACATCCAGTTCATGCACATCAGGAGGCGTGAATGGGTAGTAGCCAGATTGTGAGGTTTCACGCCACAGATCATTAGCTAATTGGCTGAGCACACCAACCCTACGTTCCTCAACAGAGCGCGTTGTTGACTTCTTACGGAAGGTCACCGCAGCGCGGTCTGAGTCACGTGTAGGGCGAGCGAAAAATGAGCGAGGCACGCCAAACTCTAGAGCTAAGCGATTAACTAACTCTGCAGACAGCGGGTTCACTCCGTTAATTAGCTTTGAAACGGCCCCTTGTGACATTCCTAGGCGCGCTGCCGCCTCGGTCTGTGTGATCCCCTCTAGATGCAACAGGACCTCTAAACGAGCACCATAAAGTTCAGCTGGCCGTGTCACTGTCCTCATTTGCCTCAACATCGATTTCAGCGAAGAAGTTTTGTTTCATCTTCGCTCCTTCTTTGGCTGCTTGGCTCAGTTTAGCGCGGCCTTGATTTTCTTCCCGACGACGCCGCGAACGCTGCTAGGGTTGAAGGTCTACAGCGGCCTAAGCACCGAGACACTCTATCTAGCAAAGGAATGAATCATGCTGGTAGTCACCACCCCAACCGTTGAGGGTATGCCGGTTAAGCAATACATCGGGATGGTTTCTGGCGAGACCATTGCGGGCGTGAACATGTTTAAGGATTTTGCCGCTGGCCTGTCCAACATGTTTGGTGGCCGGGCAAGCAGCTACGAAAACGAAATCGCCAACGCCTCACGCACCGCAGTTAACGAGATGTGCACCCGGGCCCAATCCATGGGCGCGAACGCCGTCGTCGGCGTGCACGTAGATTACTTCACGGCAGGGGCAGACAACGGCATGCTGGCCGCAATCGCAACCGGCACCGCCGTCGTCCTATAAAAACTGTACGTAACTTCCGCCAAGCAGCCCCGCCAATCACGGCAGACGTAACTTTGCAGGCAAGCAGGCGCGAGCAAAGCAGTTCTATAGGCAAAAGCAGATCTGTGGACAAAAGCAGGCTACCTGGCTAGCCGAACTGATAGCATACAAATATGTGGGCTGTATTACCTATCATCCTGGCGCTAGCGGGGCTAGCCGCTCTCCTCTATTTTGGGATGGGAAGCTACAAGGCCATCATGTGGTGGCTGCTGCTTTCGCCTGACTACTTGCTGTTCTTGGGCCTCACCTGGGTTTACACCCTTGATTACCTGTCTTGGCAGGGCATGGCCAAGCTTGGACAGTACGCCTGGACGATTGACGCGATGCTGCTGGTAGGGGTTGTCTATTTCATCCTCAACTCGGTTTTGTATGGCAAATCCACCCGCCTGTACAAGATTGTCAGCGCCCTGGTGATCTTGGCGTGCAGCCTGTACATCATGCTGGTGCCGGTTACGGACTTCGTTGAGGGAATCGGCCCCAAGCCGGCCAATAACCTTTCAACCAGCCAGATGGTTTACATCGGTATCGCCGTAGTTATCGCCGCAGTCACTTGGTTCATGCGCCAGTCCACCATGGCTAAGCTTGACCTAACCTTGCAGGACAAAGCGGCTTCCTAGGCCCTGCAGGCTGACCCCTGGTCAAAATATAAGAACTTTTATTAACGCTTATTGTCAGTTCAGCTAAGCTGATAGGATAAAATCATGTTTGGGTTAATTCTTCTGTGTTTATCGCTAACTGCATTTTTCCTGTTTCTGCGCTTTGTGATCTGGTATCACCTAACCGTTGCATTCTGGATCCTGTTCTCTCCTGACTACCTAGTTATCGTTGGTGGAGCTGGTGCCTTCGTTGGTGACCACACCGGGTGGCTAACCTCTTCACTGGGCGGCAAGATTGCTTGGGCAATTATTGCAATGATGGCTGTTTGGGCTGTCTACTTCACCTTCAACTCAGTTTTGTATGAAGCATCCAAGCGCATATACAGGATTGTTAGCTTCTTGCTTATTGTCGGCTGCAGCTTGTACATCATGCTTAGCCTGGTTTTGCGCCTTATGGAAAAGGTCGGCCCACAGCTGGCCAACGATTCTGTAACCAACCACATGGTCTATGTATGTATCGCCGTTGTTATCGCCGTGGTTGCCTGGCTCAGGCGCCAAGCCATCATGTCTGAGTTAGACGAGGATGACAAGATGAAACTTGGGGGCCGTAGGCGCTCTAAAGCCGAGTAGGTTTAGTCCCCTAAAACAGGCAGACCAGGACGCCGTCCCCACGAGCTGGGGGCGGCGCCGTCGTGTCTAGACGTAACCGACGCCGTCGCCCCCATTTGCCCGAAAAGTTCCTAGAGGCACTCACCCCCAAGCCAACACGGGCCTTGACCCAGCAGCCTGCCGCAATGCCTTTAGCTTGCCGCAGCACTTTAGCGCAGGCAGGTGTGCCGGTCGATTGAGCGAGTCGCCCACACCGCCATGACCAGCGCAAACAGCGGGATTAGCACGTAGGCGCCCAGGCCGAAGACCGTGGGGGCGGCGCCAGTGTCGAGTGTGGCCTGGTAGGAGGACCACATAATTTCGCTGCTCAGGCGCCCAGAGAAGGTCATAGACAGCGGCAGGAAGAACGTGCCCACCCCACTAAGCACCTGATCAACCAGGTAAACCCCCACCAAACCAATAAGCGGCGCCGCAAAACCCATGTGGTTAAAGCGCCCCTGGGCCCCAATAGTCATAACTGCGCAGCATTGCACCACCCAGCAGAAGCAGGAAAACAGCTGAGCCGCCACCAAAGCCAGCAGCACCGACGTAGAGAAAGGCGCTAGCGCGCTGCGAATCGGGGCGGTGTACTGCGACAGGCTAAGCCCCTGCGTCCAGGCAGACGTGGCGGCCATGGCCACCAACCCACCCACCATGAAAGGCAAAGCGGCCAGGCAGGCCAGGGCCATGCGGGTAATTTTTGCCCAGAAAATCTGTGCGCCACTGGCAGGCAGGCTCATGGTGAAGTAGCCGCGCTGGCCGTAGAGGGTTTTCCAGTAGTCAACCAGCCCCATAATCGCCATCACCACGGGCATCGCGACACAAAGCGCATAGGCCAGCATCTCAGTGGTGGTGCTCAGGCCAGGAATATCCAGAGCCCGCACGCCGATCGATGCGGCCACCACCGCTACCAGGGCGGCCAGGATGCGCACGTCGCTGCGGACTTGGGCGCGGATTTCGTATGTCAGCAGTTGCTTGTACATCAGCGGTACTCCTTTCGGAAAATGGCGTCGAGGCTGTCTGCGTGGGCGGCGCGCAGGTCATCGGCGTCGCCCTGGAGCAGAATGCGGCCTTCCTTCACGAACAGGGCGTAGTCAACGAAATGTTCAATGTCTGAGATCAGGTGGGTGGAGACGATCAGCAGCGACTGGGGGTCAAACTCGCGCAGGATACCTTCCAGGATCACGTCGCGCGTGGCCGGATCGACGCCGCTGATGGGTTCATCTAGTAAAAACACGCGGGCGCGGCGCGACATAACCAGGCTGATCTGCAGTTTCTCCCCCCATGCCCTTGCTCATTTCGCTAAGCGGGCGATTGGTGGGCAGCTCAAAGAAATCCACCATAGAGGCGGCTTTTTTGGCGTCAAAGTCCGCAAAGAAACGGCTGTAGACGCTGATGGCCTGCTTGGCGTCCCAGGCGGGGTTGAGGAAGTCCGCGTCGGGCAGGTAGGAGACGATCTTTTTGGTTGCTACCCCGGGGGCGTGGCCGTCAATGGCGACGACGCCGCTGTAGTCGGCTAGGACGCCGGCTAGGATTTTTAGCAGTGTGGTTTTGCCGCAGCCGTTTGGGCCCATTAAACCCACGATGTGTCCGGCGGGCAGATCCAGGCTGAAATCACGCAGGGCGGTGGTGGCGCGGTAGCGCTTGGTCAGATTTTCCACATGGACTAAAGCGTTTGCGGGTGTGTTGCTGGCACTCGTGGCCGTGTGGCCGGGGCTTGCGGCTGCGGTGCTGGGGCTTGATGCTGCAGCGCTACCGCTTGTGGGTTTGCGGCCTGCACTTGCGGCTTGGGCACCCACCGCCGACGCCGGGCTGGGCCTGCCTGAGGCGAGCTGGCCCTCGGCGCGGTGGAGGGAGGTTTTGCGGTCATTTTTGTCTCTCCTGGACTTAAGTGTCCGCGTCCCAACGCTCATCTATGAGGCTGTGGGCCTGTTCCCGTTCCACGCCAAGTGCGCGGCAGGCGCTTATGTAGGCGTCTACTGCGGCTTGAGCATTGGCTTTACGTAGGGCGTGCAGGGCGACGTCGTCAGTGGCGACGAAGCGGCCGGCGGTCCGTTTGGGGACGGTGAGGCCTTCCTCGTCGAGGGCGGCGAGGGCACGCTGAACGGTGTTGGGGTTGGTGGAGGCCTCGATGGCGAGGTCGCGGACTGAAGGAATCTTTTGGCCGGGTTTCCACGTGCCGTCAGTGATGCGGGCGCGGAAGATCTCAGCCAATTGGATCCAGATGGGGCGGGTGTCATCGATGCGCATCGATGCGTCCCTCCTGTCTTACTGTATTAATACACTAATACAGTAAGACTACCACCCAACTGTGTCAACCCCTTAATACAGTTACTGGGTTTGGCCTGCTGGCGGCAGCTTCAAGCCCGCACCTAGCACCCACTTCAGCAAGCAGCCGACAGCACAATCCCCAAGTAGCCCCAGACCCTACCCATCTAACAACCGCGCCAACAGACCAAGCCTTCTACAGCGTTTAGAGCTTCACCCTCGACAACCCCACCTGCGCAGCAGCAGCACCACGAGATGGACATCAAGCCAGAGATTAAGATTTGCATCTGCAGCCGATTTGTCTGAATCAGGTTGCGACTTTTTTAAATATTTTCTGGCAAGTCTAGAAGCTTTAAGCTTTCTTCACCTCGGGATGTTGCCCGATAACCTTTAATTGCTGTTCAGCGGGAACCCCCAACTCCTTTAACAGATTAAAAATCACCACCATAATTGTCACGTTAGCTATAGCATCTGATGTAGATATTTGTTCAGAAAATTTCGCATCATGCACAAAACTGTTACGCATAGTCTTTAGCTTACTAGCCCAGGACTCAACATCCTCCACAAGCTCTGAACACACTTCTGAATCTAATCTCTTCGCAAGATTTGAAAGTCTCTCTACAAATGTAACCCTTTTTATAACCTTTTTAGACCGAGGCCGCTTAAGTAACCACTGTTCACAATCTTCAACACCACCCTCCTTTAGAATTTTCACAATATATTTCTTTTTATTTTGCCATTCCCGATATTCTATAGACTCTTCCAGACAATTGAAATCTTCAGTCTGGCGAAGAGTTTTATGAAGCGCCTCGCCCGCAACAGCTGCAAGCAAAACTTTATCTTCAACATACCTATCTGGATCATAGATCATACTTAAAATTATGCTAATTACGCCCTGATTCTCAGTATAAATATCTAGCCAATTACGCACAGCAGTTTCAAAAGAAAATGAGTCGCAGGTAAACAACATACGGCTTGCATTAATTTTTCCAGCATTACGACAACCAAAAGCAACAGGATGGTAAAGTAGGTAGGCTTGCTTAGACTCTTCACTTGAAGATGTTCCAACTTCTGAAATTCCTAGTCGAAGCCAAGTAACTCCCGCACAACTAGTCGTCGCAAAAGCAACGAGACTGTGAAGCATATCCACTTGTATAAGCACATCATCCAGTGTAAACAACTTTTTTGAAGTAACTCGCAAAAACACTTCCAGCTCAGATTCACTAGCTTTAACAGAAGAAGAACTGTCAGTAAAATTAAAAGATGTACATAAAAGATTATAACAAACACCATCATCGTTTCTCACCTCCCCAGCACACTTATATTCTCCTCCCGCAAGAGTCGTTCCAAAAGCAGCTACCCCACCCCACTGCCGCAAACCTTCAAACGAAAATTCAGCCACATTAAAAACCTCATCATAGCAACCATTAATATGCACTCCAACAATCGCAAAATTTGCCATTACTCTCCGCATCGGAGGCTTGGGTTCCGACAATCCCTTCGAAAAAGTTTCGATAAGAGTAATTTCATGATTACATACTTCACCATAAATAATAGGCCAATGCTCAGGCCTAAATTCAATCCTAGTCTCCTTTGGGCCTGCACTAGTAGAACCAAAAGAATAATACAACTCAAGCACTAAGTTGCCCCCACCATCATACTTAAGTGTGCCAGCAAGCTTATCTTCAGGGTTGTCTGGCAACCACCATTCACCAAACCATTCCTGTTCCTCGCTTAGCAATAATGGTTCATAGGACATGACGAACTCCTTAGTGATTTCTTATCTCAGAGTTATCAATTACTTGCACAAAATTAACGTATATCCACCAAAATGAACATACATGTCACACCCGTTTAAGTAATTGTAACTATGCAGCTATTTGAAAGACCTTACCGCCATGTGAAGGTCAATCTAATCTTCACACACAGTTTACACCTAGAAGTTACCTCGGTGAGTTAACTATCCTGTAAGCAAAAATTTCTACAGCTCTATTCCTTAGGCAAGCACACCATTTAGCGCCACCCACATATAAGTACATTCGAGCCGTTTATCTGCGCCAGATTCTAGGGATGGTTATAACAACCCTCACGCCACTAAAAACACACTAATCAGACCGACACTGTTGACAAGTATCTAAAATGCGCACGAACAGCAAAAAGCTCAACACTACGCATGACCTAAATTATGCCGCGCTCAAGCCCAGTACCTCAGCCCAGCCCTCCATGGCTTGCTGCTTTAGTAGCTTCCTCCTAATTTTCTGGCAAATAACTCCTTATGCTTCTTAAAAGAATTGAAGAACTTAAACAGTCGTACAAGCAAGATCACAACAATAATGCCATTAAGACCAGCCAACCAGAATACCTTAACGTATGCATCATAAACAGAAAGCAGCAGAAAAACGATAAGGGCAATAAAGCTAAGCCAGATATTTCCCCGCTCAAACCTCATCGTAGCTTCTTCCACGAGTTCCCATTTAACCCTATCCAGAAACCCACTTGCTAGCTCACGAGGTACGCGATTTACTTCAGCCTCATTTACAACATCAGGCCCAAGAACCTTCGCATAGAGTTTATAAAGTTTTGGAGCTTCTTGCTTTAAAACTGCAAGTGCCTCAGTATCTGACAGAGTAGTCTTTCCGCAAAAACGAATCTTTTGAATAAAAGCAGAAATATTTTCAATTAGCTGAACGACATTATCGTCATAAGGAGGTTCTAGAGCATCTAAGTAGTCACTATCCTCAAGTACCCTAGTGATCATAGCGTTTTTCTTAGCACCTGGGCGTGTATCGCTCGACATCTGCTCGCCCTGGCTAGATTGAAGATCGAGCGGATGCCCACTATGAGCAGACTTTAATAGTGACTCGGAAATCGCTAATCCATCTGTGCTTTTCCTTGTCCACTCATTTTCTTTACGACAAGACATTTGACGCAAGCACCCCTATCACCATCATAAATGTGGTTACCGACAGCCGTTGTAACCGTATATTTAATCCTACACCCTACCCCTTAGGCAAGTACGCCATTTAGCGCGCAAATTTGGCAAGGCATACTTAAGGAAAACCTCGTCGCGGTAGGCAATCTAACTCAACAATATTACTCAGTAATACATTTTGATATAGTCAAGTAAATAACTGATATTACGGCTATAGCGAACACTGCGTTCTACAGTCACGTCCTACAGTTGAAACTATGTGGATTCTTGCCGCTTGCCTGTCCGCCCTTTTTGCGGGGCTAACCTCAATCCTGGCAAAAGCTGGTGTGGCCACAACAAACTCCACAGTGGCAACAGCGCTGCGCACGCTCGTCGTCGCTGCAGGGGCTTGGGGCATGGCCGCCCTGGTTGGGTCGGCGTCGTCGCTTAGCGCTATCAGCGGGCGCTCACTGCTATTCCTTATCCTATCTGGCCTGGCCACCGGGGCTTCCTGGCTGTGCTACTTCGCGGCGCTGGCACGCGGAAATGTCTCCCGCGTGGCTCCCATCGATAAACTCTCCACAGTTTTAGCGATCCTGCTGGCCCTAATCCTGCTAGGTGAACCGGTGAACTTTTGGGGCGCCGTCGGGATTGTGGCAATTACGGCAGGAACCGTGCTCATGATCGAGCCCGCCGACCTGACCGGCCTGCCAAGCGCGCTTCGTCAAGGCGGCAGTTGGCTGAGCTACGCGCTCGCATCTGCGCTGTTTGCAGCCCTGACCTCGATCCTGGGCAAAGTGGGCATTGCCGACGTCGAACCCACCCTGGGCACAGCCGTGCGCACGCTTGTGGTGCTGGCAATGGCGTGGCTGATTGTGGCATGGCAGGGCCACGCGGGTCAGATACGGGCGATTCCTAGGCGCGAGCTGGCTTTCATTATTGCCTCGGGTGCGGCTACATGTGCGTCATGGCTGGCCTACTACCATGCGTTAAAAGATGGTCCCGCCTCTATCGTGGTGCCGATCGACAAGCTCTCAATCCTGGTGACTGTCGCGTTTTCGGCGCTGGTGTTTCACGAGCGCTTCACGCCCCGCTACCTGGGCGGGCTGGCTTTGATGTGTGCGGGCACGGCAGCAATGGTGGTTGCTTAAATGCCGACGACGCCGCAGCTCACGTTGTGTCACCAGGTTGCAGCTTCCTGCCGTCCCTTTTACCGCAGCCCCGCCGGGTCAACTAGGGACAGGGCGCGCGGGGCGCGTGAGACCTGCACGCTTTGGCCCCAGGTGAGGGTGAGGCGGTCGGATTCTATACCGTCACCAAAGAGCACCAGGGATTCGCTGCCCACTACCAGGCTCAGCTCCTCCCCCTCACCTAGGATTCCTTCAGTGCAGTTGGTGCCGGTGTGGGGCGAGGGCCAGGCTTCGCGCACAAACCACGCCAGGGAGTGCGAGGTGGGCGCGGGCAGATCCCCCATGTGCCGCCCGCGTTTTAGGGAGGCGCCCCAGCCGGTGGCGCCGGTCCCAGTAGAAACAACGACTCCGGAGGAGGACTGGCGCTCTGCGCGGGAGCCCAAGGTGAGCTCGTAGCGGGCACTTTGGTGGCTTGGGTGCCCAATAAACACCTCATTGAGCGCGGTGAGTGTGCGCGAGTCGTCAGCAGCCGCGCGCACCATAGTCAGCTGGTCAACGCGCAGGTCAGAGCCAGCTTCCAGGCGATGCAGCGCCCCCACCCCCTGCTCGGGCGTGCAGCGCACGAGCACGCCCGCATTGGCTTGGGGCACGGAGTTAACCCCCACCACCACCTGCTCATCCACATATTTGGCCACGTTAGCCACCAGACCGTCAGGGCCAACCACAACAATTACGTCCTCGGGCGCAAACAGAAGCGAGACAGCGAGTCGCGTTCGACGTCGGCACTAGCCCAGCCATCAGGGATTCCTGCCCGCACCCGCGCCAGGGCCGCCAGGTGGCACTCGTGCGCGCGCTCCACCTCCTCAAGGCTGCGCCCGCGTGAGCGCAGCACAAACTCAACCTGACCACGCGTGGAGTAGCGGTCCATGAGCTCGTCATATTCGGTGGGGCGGCGCACAATCACCGCGCGGCGTCGCATTACTTGCCTGCCTTGGCTGAGCCGGTGAAGGCCGACACCAGGTCGCTGAGCACGTCAGCGGTGATGGTGATGTTGCCGAAGGACGGCATGTGACCTGCCAGCTCCTTAAGTGCCAGGGCGCGCGCCACCTCAGGCCCAGCCTCGGCGACGGCCTGGATGTAGGCCGCGTCATTGGCGGTACGGGCGCGTCCGGCGGTGTTCCAGTCGGTCTCGTAGGCCTTGGCTTTTTCTACGATGCGGCGTGATTCAGCCTCGACGGCGATCGCGTCAGCGGCGGCTTTCTCTTCAGCTTCGCGCCTGGCGTTGTGGCCTTCCTGGTCAACCAGGTCGGCGCGCTTGCGGGCCAGGTCAAGCTTGGATTGCATCTCGTTTTCGGAAATTTGGGATTCACGCTCGACGGCGAGGGCGCGGCGCTCGTAGAGGGCGCGGTCGGCCTCGGCACGCAGCTGTTCAAGCAGTGGGGCGCGCAGGGAGGATTCAACCCCTTCATCGGGTCGCAGGGACAGCAATCGCACGTCAACAATGCCCACACCGGTGGCCTGCAGCTGCTCGTTTGCGGCAAAAGCCTGGGACAGGAGCCCACTAACTCGCTCCAGGGAGCCGGAGATGGCTTCAGACAGGGCCATTGCGCCGATGGTTGAGGCCAGGGAGGAGTGGGCGATGCGGGTGACGGTTTCGTCGATTTGCCACAGGCCCTGCGCATCTTTCTTTGCTTCACGCGGGTAGAGACCAAAGTCGTAGTGCGCGGCGGCAGCTTCGGCGTTCTCGATGCAGTAGGTGACGGCCACCTGGGCGTTTACGTTCTGCTGGTCACTGGAGGCTACCTGCACCAGGAAGCTGTGGGCGCGGTTAGCGGTGGGCACTTCCGCCAGCGCGCAGCGGCCTTTGCGCAGCCAGAAGGATTGGCCAACCCCGGAGCGGATGGTTTGTCCGGCGCTGATCTGGACGACGTGGTCGCCGGCGCCGCCCTGGTAGCGGATGAAGAAGGGGTGGTTGTGAAGGGTTCCCATGATGACTCCTTAGGTAGTCCCCATTTGTTTGTGTCACTATGACGATAAACCCCTTCAGGCTTTAATGTCAACTTGACGCAAATAAGTTAGACTAGAGCCATGATTGAACCTGTCACCTTCCCGATCGCCGTCGACGTCGTCGCCCTGACAGTCATTGACCACACGCTTCACGCCCTCGTGGTGCGCCGAGGCATCGAACCTTTCCGTGGCCGTCTGGCCCTACCTGGCGGTTTTCTGCGCAGCGGCGAGCAGACAGATCAGGCCGCCGCGCGCGAACTTGAGGAGGAAACTGGCGTCACTCCCCCCGGTCACCTTGAGCAGCTGCGCACTTACGGCCCCCTTGGGCGTGACCCGCGCGGCCCGGTTCTTTCTGTGGCCTACCTGCTCTTGGCCCCTTCTTTCTCCCCCACTCATGCGGGGGGCGACGCCGCCGGGGCACTATGGCAGCCCGTCGAGGCCCTGCTTGGTCCCGACTCTCCCCTAGCTTTTGATCACGCCGCTATTTTGGCCGACGGCGTCGAGCGCGCCCGCTCTAAGATTGAATACTCGCCCCTGGCCACCTCTTTTTGCGGGCCGCAGTTTACGATCACCCAGCTGCGCACCGCCTATGAGGCTATTTGGGGCTCTGCCCTGGATCCGCGTAATTTCCACCGCAAAGCCACAAAAACGGCGTCGTTCATTGAGCCCACTGGAGACAGCGTGCGCGAAGGGACCGGGCGCCCGGCCGCCCTCTACCGCCTGGTCCCGGGAGTTGATGCGACTGCTTTTGTCCTAGACCCGCCTCTGCGTCGGCCCCCGGCCCAGGCCTAAGCTAAGCAACCAGCCGGCCTGGGCTCAGGCAACGCCAGCCGCACTCGGGGTCCAGGCTCAGGCAACGCCAGCCGCCCTAGACACTGACAAGCGCTAGAGTGCCTAGCCCGCGAGCGCGTCAGCAGCCGCCTCGATCTGCTCGCGCGCAGGGCAGGACGCCGGCCCTACTAGCGTCGTGGAAAGAGCGCCTGCACAGTTAGCCAGTAAAAGCGCTCGCTCTAGGGGGATTGCCTGCGCTAAAGCCGCCGCCAACACACCGGAGTGGGCGTCACCTGCACCGTTAGTGTCGATAGCCGCAACGCGCGGCGTCGGAATGTAAGTCACATCTGCGGCATTTGCGCTAGTCACATCCGGAGTCGCCGCCGGAGCCGCAGCTGGCCACTCTGCTGGAGCCAGCGCCGGAGCCGCCGCCGAAACCTCTGCCGTAACTGCCGCCGGCCTGGCGAAATAGGCGCCCGCAGCCCCGGCACGCACCACAACGGGGCGTCCCAGCAAGCTGGCCACCGAGCCGGCCTCGCGCGCCTGGCAGTGCTCCTGGCTCTGTCCCTGCTCCTGCCCCTGCTCTCGGCTCAGCTCCTGGCCCTGCTCCAAGCCACGCTCTGCGCTTTGGTTAATGATCTGCTGAGCTTCCCTATGGTTCATCGAGACAATTACGTCTCGTACAGGTAGGCCCTGCGGGATGCCAATAACAGGCGAGACATCCAAAATGACCTGCACGCCCTCAGGTAAAGCCTCCAACGCCGCCTGCGCTGCCTGACGGTTAGCCGGGTGGTCCATAAGGTAGCCGTCAATGTAAAGCACATCCCCCGGGCGCATCGTTGCGGTGAAGTCCGCCCAAGCGCTTGCTGGCGCCCTCGTCTCAGCGCCCCGCGTGGAAATAAAGGTGCGCTCCCCGGATTGGTCAGTGAACGCAATACAAAAACCGTTATCGATACCGTCAATGTGGGGCCCGGCGTCCGTAATTTCCGCGCGCTGCAGGGCCTGCTGGATGAGTAAAGAGTAGGGACCGTGGCCAATCGGGCTGAGCGAGACGGCCTGGGCTCCCATACGCCGCGCGGCCACCAGCGCGTTAAAGCCCCCACCCACGTGCATTCCTTCATCGCTGGCCCATACGTCGCCGCCAGGGGCCGGTAGTGCCTCGCCACGCACAGCCAGGTCTACAAGGATCTGGCCCATCAGCACCACGCGGCCAGCCGGGGCGCCTTTTTGTGGGGACGCGGCTGGGGTGAGCGTGGGTTTTTCTGGCTTGGGCGACGTCGTAGCTGCTGCGGGGGCAGCGCCGCCACCCTCCCTATCACGCAGAGCCAGCAAATCTGTAGCGACGCTAGGCAGATCAAGCTGCGAAACCTGCTCCACCTGGGCCAGGCCGTAAGCGTCAAAAACCTCAACACCCAAGTTTGCACCCAAAATTGCGCCCGCAATCGCACCAATTGTGTCAGTGTCACCACCCAAATTGGCGGCCTCCAGCAGGGCGCGCGGGGAAGGATCGCGTGCCAGCAGCGCGAAAGCCATGGGGATTGCCTGCGCTGAGGCCACAGACGTGCCGATCTGCTCGGCCAGCCACTCTAGGGACGACGACGGCTGGGCGGCCAGTTTTAATGCCCGGTGCGTGGCTGCCACAACATCCGGCTCTGGGCTCCAGGCGCCGCGCTCAGGTAGTGAGCGCACAAAAGCCACAGCCTTCCACAGCAGGTCTGTCACATCCGCCGCGCCGGCGTCGATCCCGAGTGACACGGCGGCTGCCACTAGCGCCGCTGACTGAAAGCCCTGACGGGTGGCGTGCGTGACCTGGCATGAGGACCATACGGCGTCGGCGAAAAGCTGCCGGTCCGACGTCGACGCCGCAATCCCGATCGGTGTCACCCGCATTGCCGCCCCATTAGTGGTGCCCTCACCGCCCACACGCAACGGGTTCTCGCCTGCGCGTACACGCTCAAGTGCCGCCTTCGTGGAGGGCCCCAGCAGATCCAGTGAGCCACGCTCAATCATGGAATCCTCCCAAGCCAGCAGGCGTGGGAGAACTCGCTCGCATCTAAGTTCAGCCCAGAGCCGTGGCCTTTAAGCAGCAGGGAAGCGATCAATAATGCTTGCTCGGTGTCGTCAGTGACCGACCCGGCCGCCATACCCGGCGCATAGGGTTGGCTTTTATCCCCATCCACCAGGCCCGTGACATGGCCGTAAACCGTTTGAATCTGCTGTGGAGACATCGCTTGCGTTGGCATACCCAGCGCATCGCCCAGCGCTAACCCAGCCAATGTGCCATATGCGCGCGAAAAACGAGGATCCATGAACTTTTCCTCCCTATGCAAGCCGTGAACACATCCAATATAGGCGAGCCAATATCGAGTCAGAAAAGAAAGCTCCTTTAAAACTGCCCCACTTCACCTTTTTAAGACGAAAGCCCTATAGACTGAGGCGGTAAGGATTCTTAGACAACCGCACCTTTTAGTGCGTTTATCGCGGCAATCATGACGGCAATCAACGCCAACCCTGACGGCCAAACTCTGTGCGCCGTCGGCCACCTACTCAGATCAAAGAAAGAGCCTTCCCATGAGCGACACCAGCAAGCAGTCCGAGCAGAACGAAAACACTGAAGCGGGCAGCACCCCCAACACTCCTTTGCACACCTCTCACGGCGTAACCACCATCGACGAGAACGTCATCGCCAAGATCGCCGGCATGGCCACGCGCGAGGTGCCCGGGGTCTACAGCATGGGTAACGCCATGCGCCGCGCCTTCACCGCCATGACCGAGCGCATCCCCACCGCCCAGACCAACGTCACTGGCGGCATTAACGTCCAGAAGGGCGAAACCCAAACCTCCATTGAGGTCACCGTGGTGGTTGATTATGGCGCTCCCATCATTGAGGTCACCGAGGCGATCCGCAACAACATCATTGAGCAGATCGAGACCAGCACCGGCCTGGAAGTAGTTGAGGTCAACATCCACGTCACCGACGTGCACCTGCCTGGCGACGAATCTGAGACCAACAACCTCAAGTAATTTACGCCTTGATCTGAGGAGATCTCATGAAGACAACGCACCTGGCCCTCCTAGTAGGCCTGTTCCTTGGAACCGTTCTGGCTTTTGGCTCCTTCGCTGACTTTGTGCTGGTGTCACTGTGTGGCCTGGTCGGGTTGGGGGTGGGCCTGTACCTGGAGGGCCGGGTCGATGTCCGCAGCTTCCTTGAGCGGCTAAGGAAGTGACGATGGCGCCTCTCGCCTCACCTGCAGCCGCCCAGCCCTCAGACCTCAAGCCCGCAACCGGGCAGGCCGGGCAGCCGGGCACCGCCCAAGCCGCTGGCACCGACGCGGGCACCACCCAGCGCGGCACCACCACCATTCCGGCTAAAGTCGTGGCCAAAATTGCCGCCGAAGCCGCCTATGAAACCGGCAATGTTGGCTCCAACGCCGGCGGGGTTTTAGGCATCGGCGCCCGCCGTAACTTTTCCTCCCGCCCCGAAGCCCAATGTGAGCTCTACGGGCAGGTGGCCGTCTTACACCTGAACCTGGGCCTGGTTTTTCCCACGCCACTGGCAGACACAATCGAGGCCGTGCGCGCACATGTACGCAGCCGGGTGGAGTACCTGACCGGGCTGAGCGTCGGCAAGATCAATATTGAGATCTCCTGGCTTAACCCCGCCAGCCCCGGCAGGAAGAACCTGAAATGAGAAAAGTTCCAAAACTCATTCGCCGCCCCTCACGCAGCGGCTCCAGCGTGGTTCTAGCCCTGCTGCTGCTTGCCGGCGGAAGCCTGGGGGCTTGGTTAACCGGCCAGCGGCTCATCACCGGCTACTGGCCGCGCCGCGCCCTACACGCGCTTGAAGCCATCAAATCCACTTCGCTGGGTTCCACTGCAGCGCTTATTGCCGCCGGGGTTGTGGCGGCCTGTGGCCTAATCATGATTATTGCGGCGCTATGGCCCGGGCGGCCTGAGCGCGTCGAAATTCTCCCCGACGACATCCCTGGCCAAACCGCCATTAGGCGCCGTGACCTGGCCAAACTGGTGAGGCTACAGGTTGAGCAGCTGGGCGGCGCTAACTCCGTTTCGGCCACTGCCCGCCGCTCGCGGGTTAACGTCGTCGTCCACAGCGTCCTAGATGAGCTAGAGCCCGTGCAGCAGGCCGCCCAAAAGCAGACTGACCAGGCCCTACAAATGCTCGCCCCGGTGGGCATTAAAGGCAGCCGCGTGCGCGTCAAGCACGCGAGCTAAGGAGGCACGATTATGCGTTCAGTTTCCACCCCGCTAAACCGGTGCGTCCTGGCTATCTGTGGTTTTGTTTTGGTGGCCGCCTCCGCTTGGCTGCTGGCTTCGGGCCTGGGTTTGGCTCGTTTTTGGCCCGACGCCGCCCCCTACCTGGCTAGCAAGCAGGGGCGGGTGGGCGCCGTCGCCAGCCAAGCTAACTGGCTTTTACCCGTGCTTGCACTAGTCTCCGTGCTTGCCATCATTGGTGGCCTGACGCTGCTTCTCATGCAGGTGCCGCGCCGGGTAGCGGCCTCACCTATGCGCCTGAGTGACTCTGAGGGGCTTTTACTCACTACCTTGGACCCCGAGGTTTTGTCGCAGGCCCTATCTGAGCGGGCGCAGGGCGTGCCCGGGGTGGAGCGCTGCACAGTGTGGGTTAGCGGCACCTTAAGCCACCTGCAGATTCAGGCTGATGCCAGCGTGTCTCAAGAGTGCGAGATTGACTGGACTGTGTCCACGCTACGCAGCCGCCTTCAGCAGGATGTGAGCATCTCGCTGGGCTATGAACCTAAGCAAATTGACCTCTTGGTGCGCCTAGAGCGCCCCACCAGCTCTAAGGTTTTGCGCACCACTTCGGGCCAAGGCTCCCCGAAGCCCGCTAAAGACACCGACGCCACCTAAGGGCCGCCGACGCCGTCTAAGGGCTGCCGACGCCGCACAGCCCAAGGCCAGCGCACACAAATAAGGGCTGCCGACGCCGCACAACCCAAGGCGCGTCGATCACCTCCACCACCACACGCCCGTGACTTTGAGCAAGTCACCCCAACCCCCGACCAACACCCGGTCACCCACACTCAACTCAGAAGAGCCAGTTTAGGTGCTGTATGCTCACTCCCGATTAGTCGCAGCCGCAATCGCTTGACATCGGGACACTATCGGGACATAATAGTCCTGCAGGCAGGAACGTTAGACACTTGGAGGGCGAAATGTCCACTTACCGGCTGTATGTTCTCAAGACACTTGAGGACCACAAGGACGCCGATAGCTTCCTCACGCTCGCCGAGCAGCGTCTAAAGACGATCAAAAGCCATAAATTCGCCTGGTGGGACCCCTCACTTCTCCTGCCGGGTGATGATCGGGAAGCTGAGATCAACAAGTACCTGTCGGAGGCCAGCTATGTCATCCCACTTCTCAGCCCCAGTCTTCTCGCCGCCACGAAGGATGAGAAGGATCGGGAGGTCCCCAACATTGCCAAGATTCAGGACAAGCTCTTTCCTGTCATGCTGGTCAATGTACCGCTCGATGGCACGGTGGAGTGCTTCGGGATTGACGCTCGCAAGATCTACCGCGGAGACCAGCCCGAGCCTCGCTCCTACAACAGCCTTGACAGCGCCTACCAGCGCAACCGTTTCGTCGACGGCTTCGTCAGCCAGATGATCCGCCGCATTGAGGGAAGGGGCGGATGGCGGTAACCGGCGGCTTTGAGTGACTTCTCAGCGTCTCGGGCATGTAGCTTGTCGTCACACTCACGCCTCGGCAAGCGACTCACAGACTGCACCCGGAGACTAGAGCACCGGCGAGCGCATCACCTTGAACCGTATTCACACACGCTGTGCGACACACTGCCAAGACACAGCATTCCCACTGGAATTAGTCCACTCACTCTGGAGGCTAACATGTCCGACATCCGATTGTTCCTCTCTTGGGCCCACAATGACGCCGAGGCTAAGGATTCCTTCCTCAATCTGCTCAAGCCCCGCTTGTGGATTGCACAGAACCACGTCTTCACCTGGTGGGTGGACTCGTTCATCCTCCCTGGAGAGGAATGGAAGGAGGAGATTCGGGCGCAGCTGGAGAAAGCCGACTACATCGTTCAGCTCATCAGCCCCTCCTTCCTGGCTTCCGACTTCATTCGTGACTACGAGATTCCCGGAGTGGGCGAGGCCCCTCTGAAGAAGACGCTGCCCGTCATGCTCGTCGACGTGCCCCTTGATGGAACGGTAGAGTTCCACCAAATCGACCGCCGTCAGATCTATTGCGGCAACTCCATCGAGCCCCACTCCTACGTGAGCTGCGAGACCGACTACCAGCGCAACCAGTTCGTCGATGGCTTCTTCAGCCGAATCATCGATCGCGTCGAAGGCAAGGGCGGGTACCGCTGATGTCCACTCCCTCACCCACGTCTCAACGTCCCCTTTCCGCAAGCACAGTCCGCCGAATCCTCGACAGCCTTGAGGACCTGACGCAGGGAAACGCAAAGATGGCTCGCGTAATCTGCGATCTTCTCGACGATGATGGTAAGACGACCATCGACGCAGTCCTGGCGACAATCACCAGTGACGACCCGCGCGAGTACCTGCGCAAGTTCAAGACACGCTTCAACCAGGACGCGGGCGGCGCCCTCACCGTCGTCTTTGATGGCAGGCGGGGACCCGAACTTTACTTCACCGGATCGGACCCCATCACTGAGGACATCGCCGAGTACTCGGAGCAGCAGACGCGCCGCTTCAGCACCAACAAGCAAACGATCGACGCCTACGCGGTCGAGGAGAAGGATCCGCGCTCCACCACTCGATCCGAACAACCAGACAACCTGTGCATCTACATCAGCCTCGATCCCGGGGATGGGGAGCTGGCGATCACATGCGCCGATCTGCTCGAGCGCACCATCAAGGCAGGGCTGCGCGACCGCTACCGAGCCGTGTTTTTCCGTACTGACAGTGTTCCCGTAGGCGAGATCACTGATCAGTACCTTGACGAGCGTATCGACGAGTCAGATCTGGCGATCGTCCTCATTAGTAACAGGTACCTCAACGAGGAAACAGAGGCCGGACGGGTCAGCGCCGCGCACCCTCGCCCGATTATCGTCACACTCGAAAACATCGTCCCCAGCGCGTCCGTCGAACCATTGAACCGCCTTGACATCGTTTCCGGACGCTCCTTCGACAAGGCGCAAGCTGCGGGACACGAAGCTGAGCAGGATTTTGCGGACCGTATCCTCGATGTGATAAATAGCAGACTCACCAGGGCTCAAGAACCCTTACCTCGCGCATACGAGCACCTGTCCGTTGAGGCGATCGAGGCACTGCTGAGGTGTGGAGATCTTGCCCCCGATACAAAAAAAGTAGTGCCCACGCGCGCCGTTGTCGGGGTGTTTGAGGAACTGCGAAGAGACGATGCACCCTCGAACGTCAACAGGGCGGCAGATACCCCGCACGCCGTCGAGCGCCTCGCCTCATGGGCTCGAGGATTGGAAGGCGAGCACTCGAGCCTGTGTGCGCTCCTGGGGAACCTGGGAACAGGAAAGACGACCTCAACGGTTTTACTGACCCGCAGGCTCCTAGAACTCAGGAAGGCCGGTGAGCAGGTCCCCCTGCCCATCTATTTCGACCTGCGAGACCTCTCCCCCACCACTCTCAAGGACTTTGGGCTGCGCACGATACTGACCCAGCTCCTTACCAACTCCTCGCTCTCCACCATCACGGTCGACAATGTTCTGGCGACGGTTCAAGATGAGCACACCCTGGTCATCTTCGACGGTCTCGACGAGGTCCTTGTCCACCTTACCCCCGGTGACGGACAACGCTTGACACGATCTCTTCTGGAAGTTCTCGACCTTGACGACCGGGGCTCACAAGAGGAGAATCCTCGCACGCGTCTGCTGCTATCCTGCAGGACGCAGTACTTTAGGACCGTCGAGGAGGAATTCTCCTTTTTCGACGGCCAGGGGCGCGAAAACAAGCGAGGCAAAGACTATCTGGTCCTGACACTGCTGCCCTTCAACGAGGACCAGATCCGCGAGTACCTGCGCCGCAACGTCCCTGAGGCCGACACCGACCGGCTCATGGAGACAATTCGCTCAGTACACAACCTGCGCGAGCTCGCCTCCCAACCGGTCCTGCTCGATATGATCCGCGAGGTTCTCCTCACCATCGACGAAGATCTAAGCGTCGGGCACCGGGTACGTTCGGTCGACCTGTACGAACGCTTTGTGAACAAGTGGCTCAGGCGCGACGACGGCAAGCACAGCCTGATTCCCGAGCACAAGATCCAGCTCATGACCCACCTGGCCTGGCAGGTCTGGCGCTCAGGATCCAGGACATGGTCGGCGCGCTGGATGGAAACATGGATGCTCCAATTCCTTCACACCCACCCAGACATGGAATTGCACTACTCGGGACGTATGCCCGACCAGTGGAAGCAGGACTTCCGCACCGCGACCTTCCTGGCGCGCCGCGGGGATGACTTCTCCTTCGCCCACTCCTCGCTCCTGGAGTACTTCCTGGCCGTTCACCTCGCTGACTCCCTTGAGGCCGATTCAGAGGATGAAGCTCTGGCGGCCTGGGACATCACCCGTCCCAGCGACGAGACCTTCGCGTTCTTCGCGGAGCTCATCGACCGCCTTCCCTCGCCCACGCAACGCCAGGCACTCGCCAGCCTCGAGCGCGTCGGGACACATGCAAGCGCAAGTGCCCGAGCGAACGTCTTCGCCTACACGCTGCGCGCGCTCGAGAAGGGAGCGCCCCACCCGCGCACGGACGCCCTAAACCTCTCAGGCGCGGACCTGCGCGGCTGGACAATAGGATCCGAGAAGACACCCGTCAACCTGGCTGGGATCTCGCTCCGGGGTGCCTGCTTGGACGACGCCCACATCTGCCACGCCCGCCTCGATGGCATCGACGCAACCGCAGCGTCTATGCGGCGCACCTTCTTCGAGGACTGCACCCTGACACAAGCCAACCTCGAGGACGCCGACCTGGCGGGCACAGTCTTCCGCCACTGTGACATGGAAGGAGCTTCCCTCGACAAAGCCACGCGCTACCGCACCCAGCTCCTGCACACGGTCGGCTACCGGCGGGAACTCCCCGATATCCTCACCGCGCCCCTAACGGAAGACACCCCGCTTCGTGTGCTCCCCGAAGCACAGATCCTCGGCGGCCACTCCAGCTTGGTGAGCGCGATGGCGTGGTCGCCCGACGGCCACCACATCCTCACAGCATCCGACGACGGCACAGCCCGCATCTGGGACGCCACCACAGGAGACAACACACTCACACGCACACTCACACGCACCGGTCCGGTGAGCGCGGTGGCGTTGTCGCCCGACGGCCACCACATCCTCACAGCATCCATGGACGGCACAGCCCGCATCTGGGACGCCACCACAGGAGACAACACACTCACACTCACACGCACCAGTCCGGTGAGCGCGGTGGCGTGGTCGCCCGACGGCCACCACATCCTCACAGCATCCATGGGCGGCACAGCCCGCATCTGGGACGCCACCACAGGAGACAACACACTCACACTCACACTCACACGCACCGACACACTCACCGACTGGGTGAGCGCGGTGGCGTGGTCGCCCGACGGCCACCACATCCTCACACTATCCATGGACGGCACAGCCCGCATCTGGGACGCCACCACAGGAGACAACACACTCACACTCACACTCACACGCACCGACACACTCACCGACTGGGTGAGCGCGGTGGCGTGGTCGCCCGACGGCCACCACATCCTCACAGCATCCATGGACGGCACAGCCCGCATCTGGGACGCCACCACAGGAGACAACACACTCACACTCAACCACACCGACTGGGTGAGCGCGGTGGCGTGGTCGCCCGACGGCCACCACATCCTCACAGCATCCATGGGCGGCACAGCCCGCATCTGGGACGCCACCACAGGAGACAACACACTCACACTCAACCACAAAGCCCATGTCAACGCGGTGGCGTGGTCGCCCGACGGCCACCACATCCTCACAGCATCCAGGAACCGCACAGCCCGCATCTGGGACGCCACCACAGGAGACAACACACTCACACTCACACACACCTATCCGGTGAGCGCGGTGGCGTGGTCGCCCGACGGCCACCACATCCTCACAGCATCCAGGAACCGCACGGCACGCATCTGGGACGCCACCACAGGAGACAACACACTCACACTCACACACACCTATCCGGTGAGCGCGGTGGCGTTGTCGCCCGACGGCCACCACATCCTCACAGCATCCAAGGACCGCACAGCCCGCATCTGGGACGCCACCACAGGAGACAACACACTCACACTCACAACCAACAGTGTTATCGAGGCGGTGGCGTGGTCGCCCGACGGCCACCACATCCTCACAGCATCCAAGGACCGCACAGCCCGCATCTGGGACGCCACCACAGGAGACAACACACTCACACTCACACTCACACACACCATCTGGGTGAGCGCGGTGGCGTGGTCGCCCGACGGCCACCACATCCTCACAGCATCTCAAGACGGCACGGCACGCATCTGGGAGGGCATAGCCTGCGTCTGGGACGCTGCCACCGGGGACAACACACTCACACTCACACACAAAGCCCCTGTCAACGCGGTGGCGTGGTCGCCCGACGGCCACCACATCCTCACAGCATCCGACGACGGCACAGCCCGCATCTGGGACGCCACCACAGGAGACAACACACTCACACTCACACACACCTATCCGGTGAGCGCGGTGGCGTGGTCGCCCGACGGCCACCACATCCTCACAGGATCCCAAGACGGCACGGCACGCATCTGGGACGCCACCACAGGAGACAACACACTCACACTCACACACACCTATCCGGTGAGCGCGGTGGCGTGGTCGCCCGACGGCCACCACATCCTCACAGGATCCCAAGACGGCACGGCACGCATCTGGGACGCCACCACTGGCGAGCAAGTGCGCTTCTTCATCGCTGTCCTACCCGAAGGCGAGTGCGCCGTCCTCACCCCCGACCAGACCAGGGTCATCGGTGCCAGCCCCTACGCGTGGCGCTGGCTCGGACGCTACGCCAAGCACCCCGGTGGCGCACTCGAGCGTATCCCCGTCGAAATCGACGGCCCTCTGCCCCCGTTGGGCCCCGGGGCGACGATCGAGTAACCGCGCGTGCGAGACGCGCTGGTGCCGCCTATCCCTGGCAGCGCGCTCGCGTGCTCGCACGTGGATAGGTTACGAGCATGTGGATAGGCAAATAACCTATCCACGAGTGCATAACCGGCGGTGTCAATGGGTGGTAGCAATGAGTTGGTTGAATGCTTCTGTGGGGGTGCGGTAGCCGAGGGTTACTCTGGGGCAGTTGCCCGGCTCGTAGGCGATGGCGTTCTTGCTGTCTCTGGAAGGGGATCTAGCGTCGTGATTGGCACCCCGGCGCGCAAGTCTTTTCCGCGCTCGGCCAGCCAGTTCTTGTACACGGTGCCAGACCTGCCCGGGGCGCGCACACCTTCTCGCTGTGCTCCAGTAATGTCACCGTCTGGCAGGTGGTTTCGCGGCATATCCAGCGCCGTATTGTGCCACCGGAACCTTGCCGGGACCCCGCCCCAAGGCGCGTCGATCACCTCCACCACCACACGCCCGTGACCTTGAACAAGTCACCCCAACCCCCGACCAACACCCGCTCACCCACACTCAACCCTGAAGAGCCAGATAAGTACAGTGACGTATGGAGGTCATACGTCACTGACGAGATGACGCCAGCAGAGTTTCGCGATTGGTACAATACGGCGGGCAACTACAGAGTCGAATTTTCATCAAGAAACAGGGCTCGTATCGATGAGTAACGGTTGGAGCTGTCTATGAAGTCAGTATTCACAGTTGCGTACATGGGAACCTTCGGCGAGTTCATGGGACTGTATCAGGTCGGGGACGAGAAGCGTGTGCGTTGGGGCAAAAGCTTATTCATTGAGGCGATCAGCAACATCGACCCTGCGCAGCGCTACCCCATGTGCGAGTTCCTCTTAGACCGCGAGTGCGTTCTCGACACGGGTACCAAGGATGGAACGAACCCGTTCCACATTCTCTTCGCGCAACGCGCGCACGACATCACCCAGGATGTCGCCCTGTGTCGCCGCCTCATCGAACGCGGCGTCCCCCTCGGAGCGCCCGACGCCCACGGATGTATCCCCCTCGTCCACCTGATCTCCAACCAGAGGTATTCCGACCAGGAACTCACTCCCCTGTACGACCTGTATTTTGAGGCGCACGACCCCGGTTTCGACGCACAGCTAACAGGCTCGCACGACACCATGTACGACGTCGCTCGCCGATGGCCCCACCGACAGGCACTGGCTGATCGCATCGCCACACGCCTCGGCATCGACCCCACCACTTCGACCCGGGACGCATGACATGACCACCAAGTACATTATCAACGCCGGGGCTGCGATCGTCTCACGCAAGATCGTCGAGCGGACGGGCAACATCAAGTGGCTGATCCGCGAGGAACCCTTCGCCCCGCAGGACACGGGCTGGCGCATCCTGTCCGACCGCGACACCGACGAGTACCTGGCTGACCCGGCCAACTGGACGGTGGTCGACTTCAACGACATCTGCGACATCGAGCCGGCCTGCATCGGCATCTACCTCCTGCCAGTGGGCTCCGACATCCAGCTGGTTGTCGAGCCCGACGGCCGACGCCGCTGGTTCGACAACAAGACGGAGCGCGAGATCTCCTTCACCTGAGCCCCGGCGCAGCGTTGGACCGCTCCCCCAACCACACGAGGGTCGTGGTGGTGCCACACGCCTCTCATCGACTCTGAGTACCCGCACGCCTGCGAAGCGGGCGGGGTTCAGATGCGGCTTGCAGGCACGGCTTGATATGGGACCACACGGTGTTCCACGTGGTTTCCAGTTATCGAGCCAATCCCGCAATGGTGGCTCCCTCGAAGCGCAACTGTCGGATCGCCCAGCGGATCACCCGCGTCCCCAGACGCGCCCGGGGTGCGCACACCTTCTCGCTATGTTCCAGGAATGTCACCGTCTGGCAGGTGCGTTCGCGGCATATCCAGCGCCGTATTGTGCCACCGGAACCTTGCCGGGACCTCGGCCCAAGGCGCGTCGATCACCTCCACCACCACGCGCCCGTGACCTTGAGCGATTCACCCCACAACCCGGGCAGCCAGCACAGCGATCACAGGACTCTATGTCGAGCACCAGACCACACTCACCCACACTCAACTCGGAAGAGCCGGAAAATGTCGCATGCAATTCGGCTAACAGGCCTTCAAGATTTGAGTCAGAACGTTGAAATTCTGCGGTTTCCTGGTGCTTGTTGATACGTGGACTGGGCAATTGCATGCGAGATTTGGACGCTCGGTGCTTTCTAACGTACTACGACTACCCGTGGGACTGCGTGCTGCGATACACGTCTTAATGCACCTTATGGCGCTTGGCGCTTTCTAACGTTTATGACGAATATCATGGTGCCGCCGCGAGAGCAGTCTTAATGCACCGTTTGGCGCTCGGTGCTTTCTAACATGTTGGCGGCGTGAACGTGCAGACTATCGAGACCGATTTGTCTTAATGCACCGTTTGGCGCTTGGTGCTTTCTAACTGCCCGGCGTGTCGCACCCCCTGTGATCAGGGGAAACGTTGCGTCGGATCGCCAGTGGTCGAAAAAGCACCCCTTCGACCAGCAAGCACAGGGGCAGAATATCAGGCTTTTTGTTGCGACTACTTGTATCGCCACAGACCGCCCGCAGGATGAGTTTCGCTCCGGAAATCGCTTCCCTCAGCATCGTAGACATAGTTGCCCGTCACGACACCCCGCCCAACGATCTCCGTCATTCCTTTTTTGACAAAGACGACGTCACCTGGCTTCATCTCGTTCGCGAACTGCCACAGGGCGTGAATGGCATTCCTCTGAGTGCCGTTTTCGGGATAGGTCTGGAGCATCTGCGCCTTGAGGTCTTCCTTATGCGCATAGGCAGTCAGGTCTCCGATCTCACCCCACGCCAACCCCATAATTCCACGCGCGTAGAACTCCTCCCACATGCAGGCCCCCTCGCGCGACCCGGCCACCGCCTCGAAAGAGACGCGAACCCCTCAGTCAAAGTCCGCCAACACGCCCATGTCACGTGCAGCCTGGCGCAGGCGCTTATCGCGCGTCCACAACGCCACACCGGGGGTTACGACAGCACTCGCTAGAAGTGCCACATCGACAGCACTGAGGCCCCTCCCCCATAGGCGCCGCTCCTCGACGAGATGCCGCACGCCCCGATCATCAACATTGCGCACGATCATCAAGCGCTCAAGCGCTTTCAGGAAGATCGATCGATTCTTGAGATTCCCCAACGCGAGTTCAGTGATGACACTCTGATGTACGCACACCTGGTCACGCTCAAGCAGATCAACCAGAACCGGCTCAGTTTTCCGCAGATGATCGACCCAGATGTTCGTATCAACGAGGACTCTCATGCGCGCTCTCGACTCCGAGGCGCAGCCTCCGCCGCAGCATCGCTGCCACCGAGCGCAGCGAGCTGCCGACCGCTCTCAATGCGAACGAGGAGTTCTACCGCATCCCTGATCAAAGCGGATCGTTCTCTAATCCCGGTCAGCTCCTCGGCGCGCGCAAGCAGATCATCATCGAGTGTCACAGTGGTTCTCATAGCTACCTCCACATTCAGGATAGCATCGTGAGCGTCATCATTTGATTCGACTATTGATGCTCACTCACGCTCACGCCCCCTCTGACCAACAGCAAGGCCGGGCCGCGCTCAATGCTCGACCCGGCCACTGCCTCGTCAGACTGAGTTGATTCAGGCGACTTCCACCGTCAAGAGGGGCACGATTCCACTCAACGTATCGCCTAGCGCGTCTTCGGCACGATCAAGCTCGTAACGCATCTGCAGGTTCATCCAGAATCCCGGGGTCGTACCGAAGTAGCGAGAGAGACGCATTGCGGTGTCCGCCGTGATTCCCCGCTTCCCATGGACGATCTCATTGATACGGCGGGGCGGAACACCGATAGCGACGGCGAGCTTGTGCTGCGTAATTCCGAAGCCCTCGATGAAGTCTTCCATGAGGACTTCACCCGGGTGAATCGGAGCAATTTTAGTGGTAGTCAACGATCTCAACCCCTTCTGGACCAGCGTCGCCCCACCTGAAGCAGATACGCCACTGATCATTGATTCGGATACTGTACTGTCCTGCTCTATCACCGCGCAGATGCTCAAGCCGGTTGCCCGAAGGAATCCGAAGATCCTCCAAACGACACGCGGCGTCAACCTGCCGCAACTTGCGCAGCGCGACGCGCGCAATGCGCGAGTCAAGGGAAGGGACAGCCTCCCTCGCAAACAAGCGCTCAGTCTGACGATCCCCGAATGACTGGATCATGACTCAACAATATGTCGGAACACGTTATTAACGCAAGCCGTTAAGACGCATCGTCATCAGGACCTCATTTTCCGCATGCCAGACGAACGACAACAGCAAAGCCGGGCCACGCCCTCGCGCGACCCGGCCACTGCCTCGTTCAGAAATGATTAAACATTAAACCGGAACTCCACTACGTCGCCGTCGGCCATAACGTAGTCTTTGCCTTCCATGCGCACCTTGCCGTGGGCGCGGGCCTCAGCTACAGAACCGTACTCCACCAAGTCGTCAAAAGAGACAATCTCAGCCTTAATGAAGCCGCGCTCAAAGTCGGTGTGGATCACGCCGGCAGCCTGTGGGGCGGTCCAGCCCTGGTGGATAGTCCAGGCGCGCGCCTCCTTGGGGCCAGCGGTCAGGTAGGTTTGCAGGCCCAGGGTCTTAAAGCCCACGCGAGCCAGCTGGTCCAGACCAGACTCGGCCTGGCCGTTGTCAGCCAGCATCTCAGCGGCCTCGGCCGGCTCTAGCTCCACCAGTTCACTTTCAAACTGGGCGTCTAGGAAGATGGCCTCGGCGGGAGAGACCAGTTCACGCAGCTGGGCCTGCTTGGCCTCATCGTGCATACCGGCGTCGTCCATGTTGAAAACGTAAATGAACGGCTTAGTGGTCATCAGCTGGAAGGTGCGCAAAATGTCCGTGTCCAGACCGGCTGCCTTAGCGCCGGCAGAAAGCAGGGTGCCTTCCTCAAGCACCTTCAAAGCGTCCTTAGCGGTTTGCAGCACGGCGGCGTCGGTCTTCTTGCCGCGCACTTCCTTCTCCAGGCGCGGGATGGCCTTTTCTAGGGTCTGAATATCAGCCAGCACCAGCTCAGTGGAAATAGTTTCGATGTCTGACGCCGGTTCAACCTTGCCGTCTACGTGAACCACGTCCGGGTCATCGAAAGCGCGGGTGACCATGCAGATCGCGTCAGCTTCACGAATGTTAGCCAGGAACTGGTTGCCCAGGCCTTCACCTTCGCTAGCGCCACGCACAATTCCAGCAATGTCAACGAAAGACACCGTAGCGGGCAAAATACGCTCACTACCGAAAATCTGCGCCAGTTTATCCAGGCGCGCGTCGGGAAGCGGCACGATACCCACGTTGGGTTCGATGGTCGCAAAGGGGTAGTTAGCCGCCAGGACGGTTGCGCGGGTAAGCGCATTGAACAGGGTGGACTTGCCTACGTTGGGCAGTCCCACAATTCCGATAGTTAGAGCCACGCGCCTAGTTTAGCGGGTTTGCGGCCCGCTTTGATTACTTGCTGGTTTCCTCAGCGTTCTTGGCGGGCTTGGCCTCATTGGCAGCCTTGGCTTCAGCAGCTGCGGCTTCCTTGTTGGCGTCCTTGGCGGGCTTGGCCTTCTTCTTGTCCAGTTCCTTCTTGAAAGCCCACACGTTGATTTCCCGGCCTCGGTAGTCCAGGTGGCTTACGGCCAGCTCACGACAGCCGTTGTGGTCATAGAAACGTGCGTTCTTGGCGGTGTTGGTAACGAAAGCGTAGTTAGAGCCGCCGGTGGCCTTCACAAACTTGGCAATACCTACATCCAACATGCCGGTACCAATGCCGCGTCCCTGGTGCTCGGGGTGCACCGCAATAACTTCCAGGAACCAGTCATAGTGGGTGTTTAGTTTTACGTGCTGGTCAGCCGCATCGGTAAGGGTAAGGAATTCTAGTAGCGGCTTTAGCGGGATGTACTTTAGTAGGCCGACACCGCCGTTAAGCAGGTAAGGCAAAAAAGGCATTTCTTGCTTTTGTAGTAGCGCATAGCCACGCGGCTTACCGTCTTCGCAAGCCACCAGCACAGATTCGCGCTTAAGGAAGATTTTCACCATCATGCGATGCAAGGCGAAATGAAAGTCGTCAAAGCTTACACCCGGTCGCAGTTCCGGCTCTGTCAGCCGAAACAGGGGGTAGTCAGAGAAGGCATCCGCACCAATGCGGGCCAAAACATCTAGATCCTGCACAGTACCCGCGCGGTATTCCAAAACGACTCCAAGATTACGATCCAGCTTTACAACAAAACGGTAACATGCATTGGTCATACCATGTTGGTAGTTTGCCGTGACTTATAGCCCACATCGCATATAAAGCTTTACTGCAGTTAGTAACGACGTCGTCGCTAAGAGCGCAAAAATGGCGGCTTTCTGCGGGGTATAGACCTGAGATAGTAGGAAATTATGAGTATCGTTAACGCAATTGCTCTTTTGTTGTTGGGTATCACACTTGGTGTTGCGTTGGGTTGGGCCCTAGCCACGGCCCGCGCAGCCCGCCTGGCAGCTAACGGCGGGGAGGTGGCTCGCATTAGGGCCGACGCCGCCGGGGCTAGCGCCCGCGCACAGGCCCTGGAGCAGCAGTTGCGTACTGAACAACAGCGCACTTTGGAGGCTCAGCAGCGGGCCCGCCAAGATGGCGCGGTGCTCACCGCCCTTGAGCCGGTGCGCGAGCAGCTTGAGCATATGGCGTTGCGGGTGGAGCAAATGGAGCTGCAGCGCTCCAAACAAAACGCGATAATTGCTGAGCGCCTGCGGGCTTCAGACGCTGCCCAGGAGCGTCTGCGGGCCTCCACCGCCTCCCTGGAATCGGCGCTGCGTTCACGTTCAGCGCGCGGCATGTGGGGTGAGATGGAGCTGCGCCGGGTCCTGGAGCTGGGCGGGATGAGCGAGCATATCGATTTTGAGCTGCAAAAAAGCGTATCCACTTTACGTAAGCAAACCCGCGCTGGCTCTTTAAACGCGGCCCCCTCCCCCACTAATGGCTCTGCGCGCCCAGACGCCACGATCTTGCTGCCCGGTGGGGAATTCCTGGCCATTGACGCTAAGGCCCCTCTGGATGCCTTCCTGCGCGGCGCCGATGCGAGCGCTAAAGGCGATCAGGACGCGGCTAACTCTTACCTGTCCGATCACGCTGCTGCGGTACGTTCACACATTAATGAGCTCATCCGCCGTAACTATCCTGAGCAGCTGGGCCAGGGCCCGCAGTTCACCATCATGTTTATCCCTTCTGAGGCAGTACTCAGCGCCGCCCTGGAGGTGGATGCCAGCCTGCTTGAATACGCCCTGGCTAACGGGGTGCTGCTAACCACCCCAATCTCGCTGTTGGCGGTGGCCCGTACGGTTGCTGATGCCTGGATGCAAAACGCTATTAACGACGACGCCCGTCAGCTGCTGGCTATCGGCTCCACCCTGTATAAGCGCCTGGGTACTGTGGCCCGCTATATGGATGATTTGGGCGCTAGCCTGCGCCGCAGCGTGCAAACCTATAACAAGACCGTAAATTCAATTGAGAAGAATCTGCTGAGCACTGCCAAGGGCTTAGAAAATCTTGGCAACACGCTCACTAGCCCCACCCCAATTGCCAGTGAGGCGGCCCAAATCAGGAGTTTTAGTGCCCCTGAATTAACTAATCCTGATCTAGAGGGCCCGCGTTAAACCAACGCTAAAGCGTTAAACCAGGTTGGTGCGTAAACCAGCTTAAAGCGTTAAACCAGGCTAAACAGGCGTGCAGGCCGCAGCTAAGCTGCGGCCTGCACGTTTGGTCACTATTGCTCTGGGCTAGCGCCTGCGCCTAAACAACACCGTTTTATGCGTTGTTTTTAGCTCCTCTAGGCTAGCGCCGGGCCCGGCCCGTGCCAGGCAGTCAGTCCTGAGCCGGTAGGCGGTGGGCTACACGCTCGGGCACGCGGTCGGTGTCAGGCTGACCGATTAGGTCCTGCGGGGCCTGCTTGCCGCGCGAAATGTCAGCCATGGCGTGGCGGTTAACCACCTTGACGCGCTCACGGGTCTTGCCGTTAGGCAGCTCGCCAAAGTCCTCACCTAGCTGACGCTCGTAGGCGTCTAGCAGCTCCCAACCCTCCCAGGTGGTGAAGGGGATGTCGCGGCTAGAAAGCAGCGCAATCATGGCGTCGTGGCCCACGGCGTCGGTGGTGGCGTGCAGCAGCCCAGCGTTAGCGTCAGCCACCAGGTTAGTGATGGTTTCCTGGGCGTCAGACTTGGTGGAGCCAATCAAACCAATCGGGCCACGGCGAATCCAGCCAGTGGCGTACATGCCGGTCAGCGGCTTGCCGTCCTCACCCAGTACGCGCCCACCCTCGTTAGGAATCACGTGGCGCTTAGAGTCAAAAGGCATACCCTCAATCGGGCTGGAGGCGTAACCAATGGCGCGGTAAACAGCCTGCACCGGCCAGTCGGTGAACACGCCGGTGCCTTCCACCGTGCCGTCACCGGTTAGACGGGTGCGCTCAGTGCGCAGGCCCACCACGTGACCAGCGTCGTCGGTAAGCACCTCGGCGGGAGACTGGAACAGGTGAATGTGAATGCGGTGTGAGGCGGTTAGCTCCTCAGGCTCCTGCATGGCGTAGCCCTCAAGTGCCTTAACTACCTGACGCTGCTGGTTGGAGGACTTGAGCGCAGCCTCACTGCCGGCGTCGTACTCAAAGTCAGCCTCATCCACCAGCACATCCACGTCATGCTGCTTGCCTAGCTCGCGCAGCTCCAGGGGGGTGAACTTAACCTGGGCCGGGCCACGGCGACCAAAGACGTGCACGTCGGTGCAGGGGTTGGTTTTAAGAATTTCGGCCACGTTCTCAGGGATTTCGGTGACCATCAGGTCCTCAGCGTGCTTAGCTAGCACTCGGGAAATGTCTAGGCCTACGTTCCCCACACCCAGCACGGCTACTTCCTTAGCCTCTAGCGGCCAGGTGCGCGGGTGGTCCGGGTGACCGTCGTACCAGGAAACAAAGTCAGCGCCGCCATAGCATTCAGGGGCGTCAGCGCCAGGAATGTTTAGGGGTGCGTCAGTGTCAGCGCCGGTGGAGAAAATAATGGCGTCATAGTGTTCGTGCAGCTCAGCTACGCTCACGTCGCGGCCAACTTCCACGTTACCGATCAAGCGAATGTCGCCGCGCTGCAAAATCTTGTATAGCGCCACAATGATCTGCTTGATACGCGGATGGTCAGGAGCCACGCCGTAACGTACCAGCCCGTAGGGTGCAGGCAGGCGCTCGAACAGGTCAATGTTAACGTCCAAGCCTGACTTAGACAGGATGTCCGAGGCATAGATGCCGGCCGGGCCAGCACCAATCACTGCAACGTTTAGAGCGGTCACGATTTTCCTCAAGAATAAACGGAGATTAGGAAGTAGGGGCGAGCTTTACGGTTAGCGCACTGGCAGCCCTCAGCAAGCGCTTCTAAGGCTACCCCAAGAAAACTACCCCCGCCGCTGGCGAGGGTAGTTTTGTGGTCAACGCGGCCCTTTAGTGAGCCGTTGTGCTAAGTGTTAAAACACCAAAGTATTTCAGGCGGCGCGATCCACCAGTAGGTGGGCGAAGTCCTCCAGGCCTCTGCGTACCAGCTGGGCGCGGCTACGGGCGCTTTCAACTCCCTGGGCCACTTCAGCCTCGCTTAAGCCCTCAGCTTCCAGGCGGGTGCGGGTAGCTTCGACGACGGCGTCGTCCAAATCAGCCAGGGCTGCTACCGCCTCATCACACCAAGCCCCAGCCATAGCGCGGGTCTCGGCGGTAACCGGGTGGTTGCGTAGACGCTGCACCACATCGCTAAGCACCTGCTGGCGCTGCAAGTTACCGGTAGACAGCAGCGACAAAATGGCCTGGCCGGCGCTGTCGAGCTCACCGGAAGCCAAACGCTGACGCAGCAGCAGCACCGGCATGGTGTCTACTCCTTCCAGCAGGTCAGTGCCGGGGGTTTTACCGGTGGTTTCTGAGTCGGAGCAAATATCGATGACGTCGTCGGCAAGCTGGAAAGCCACCCCGATCTTTTCACCGTAAAGCTCCACAATCTGCTGGGCTTTGGCGCCCGCGCCGGTAAGCATGGTGCCGTAAAGCCCGCACAGGGCAATTAGCGAGCCGGTCTTATCAGCTAGCACCTGAATGTAGTGATCCACCGGGTCCACGCCCTCAGGGCGCGGCAGGGTCTCATGCAGTTGGCCGGTGCATAGGCGCTCGAAAGTGCGGGCATGTGCCAGCACCGCGTCGGGCCCCAACGCGGCCACCATCTGGGAGGCGCGTGCCACCAGAATGTCGCCGGTTAAGATCGCAGCTGAGTTACCCCACACCATCTGTGCCGACGGCGCCCCGCGACGCTTGGGGGCATCGTCCATGACGTCGTCGTGGTACAAGGTGGCGATATGGGTCAGTTCCACAGCCACGGCTGCATCATGCACCTGCTGGGAGCAGGCTGCGGCGGCGTCGCCTAACTGGGCTGTAAGCAGCACCAGCATGGGACGCAGCCGCTTACCACCAGCAGCAGCTAGGTGTGAGGTAGGCGGGTTGATGGTCTCGTCGGCGTTGGAGACTACCTCCATCAGCCGCGCCTCTACCTCATCAAGCTGAGGAACAATAATTTCCTCTAGCTCGGGAACGTCTAACTGCAATGCGCTACTCACGGAACCAGCATAACGGCTACCTGGCTAAGCCAGTGCATAACCGGCTGCGGGTATACGCCTAGGAAGATGGTGCCAACCACAGCTGCGAAGATAGCTACCAGGGCAAATCCGTCGCTAACTACAACCTCCACGCCCTGGGCGGGCTTGCGGAAGAACATGTTGGAGATAACTCGCACATAGTAGAACGCGGTGATTGCCGAGCACACCACTGCGGCCACAACCAGCCACAGGGTGTTACCCGAGGCGGCGGTGACAAACAGCTGGAACTTACCCACAAAACCGGCGGTCAGCGGGATACCAGCGAAGGACAGCAGGGCCAGGGCCATGGCGGCAGCCAGCATCGGGTTGGTCTTACCCAAACCGGCGTAGCTGGCAATCTCGTTAGCTTCAGCGCTGATGCCGTTGTGGCTGCGGCGCACCAGGCTGACCACGCCGAAGGCGGCGATGGTAGCCAGGCCGTAAACCAGCGAATACAGGGCAATCGCAGTCAGCGAAACCGGCTGGGCCCCAATAATGGCGATCAGCATGAAGCCGGCGTGAGAAATAGCCGAGTAGGCCAACATGCGCTTGATGTCTTTTTGCAATACACCACCGACGGTACCTACCAGCATGGTGGCAATCGCAATCACCCACAGCGACCAGTACAGCACCTGGCTGGTGGCCGCCTTGGAGAACAGCGGGTACAGCCCAGCAGTGAAGGCGAAACGGCACAGGGCGAAGAAGGCGGCAGCCTTAACCCCGCTAGCCATGAAGGCGGTAACCGGGGTGGGGGCACCCTGGTATACGTCCGGGCTCCAAGAGTGGAAGGGCACTGCCGCAATCTTGAACAGCAAACCAACCACAATCAAGATCACGCCCACCGGCACCAGTAGGCCAGGCGCGCCCAGCTGAGCCCAGCGAGTCATGCCCTTAGCTAGCAGGCTGTAGTCCAGCACACCGTAAACACCGTAAATCAGCGCGGAACCAAACAGTAGGAAACCAGAGGCAAAAGCACCCAAAATGAAGTACTTCAGGGCAGCTTCCTGGCTGAGCAGGCGACGGTGGCGCGCGGTGGCGCTAAGCACGTACAGGGGCAGGGAGATAATCTCCAGCACCACAAACAGTGCCGCCAGGTTGTTTACGTTAGCAAACAGCATCATGCCGCTTAGGCTCAGCAGAGTCAGCGGGTAAACCTCAGTGGTCTGCCAACCCAAGTGCAGGGACTGAGCTTCCTCAGCGCTACCGGGACGGTCAGCGGCCTGGGCGGCAATGGCGCCGTCGCGGGCACTAGTGCGATCAGCCAGCAAGAACACGCTGAGCAGGCCAATCACCAGCAAGATCAGGGAGGCTGCCTGCGAGAAGCGGTCCTCCACCAGGCCCGGGGCGATAGACCCGTAAGCCACTGAACTTAAGTCAAGCTGGCCCACGTTTACCTGGTTAACTACCTCTTTGGTGGGGGTGAGGGTGTCTAGCCAACGTACCGTGGCCAGCACAATCGCCACCGCGACACCGGCCACAGCCAGTACTCGCTGGGTGGTGGGGCGCCAAGCGCACGGCACCAGGGCCTCAACCAGCACCCCGAGGACTGCGGTTAACGCCACCGCTAGTGCGGGGGCCAAGGCAGCCCAGTTAAATTGGGCTGCGGTAGCAGCAGTTTCGTTCACTTGGCTTCCCCTCCCTGGGACAGGACTACCGAAACCTGCTCGGGCTGGCCGGTGTAGGCACTGATCAGCTCGGCTTGTTCGGCTAGCAAGTTAGTTAGCGGCGCAGTGAATAGACCCAGCGCCAGCATGGCAATCAGCAGCGGGGTGATCAGCAGCTTTTCGCTCTTGTTCAGGTCACCGATACCCACGTACTTTTCCTTGGGTGCACCAGTGAATACCTTCTGGTAGGGCCATAGCGCGTACAGAGCCGCAATAACCACACCCAGCAGGGCGAACAGGCCGGCCGCCGTCGAGACTGAGAAGGTACCGGTGAGCACCAGCCACTCGGGCACAAACCCGCTCAGGCCCGGCAGGGCAATTGAAGCCAGGGCGCTAAACAGGAAGGTACCGGCAATAACCGGGCTGACACGGGCAATACCGCCCATCTCGGACAGGCGTGCGGTGCCGGTGCGACGCACCAGGAAGCCAGAGATCAGGTACAGGCCCGCGATCGACAGGCCGTGAGCCACCATGTAAACCATGGCGCCACTGGCACCAGCAATCGAGCCACCGAAGATACCCAACACCATGAAACCGAAGTGGCTTACCGAAGTGTAGGAAATCAGGCGGTACAGGTGGTCTTGCACAATGGCAGCCAAGCCGCCGTAAATGATGGCCACAATCGCCAGGCTCATCATGGTCAGCGAGACCCAGTGCATGTCGCTGGTCAGCAGCGGTACGCACATCACGATCATGCCGTAGGTACCGATCTTGTCCAGCACGCCAATCAGCAGCACGGATGTGCCCGGGGTGGCCTGCTCGGCGGTGTCAGGCAGCCAAGTGTGCAGCGGCACCATGGGGGCCTTGATGATGAACGGCACCAGCAGGCAGATGAACATGATGATGCGTTCGCTCTGGCCTAGCTCCTTATAGGTGGCGGCCATCTGGGTGAAGGTGAAGCCCTCGGGGTTGCCATAGGCGTGCACACCCACGATAGACACCGCCACCAGCATGACCAGTCCCCCGGCCAGCGAGTAAAGCAGGAACTTCATAGCTGCACGACGACGCTGGGGGCCGCCGTAGTTACCGATCAGGAAGTAGACCGGGATCAGCATGGCTTCGAAAGCCAGATAGAAGACGAACAGATCCTGGGCACTGAAAATCACCACAATGAACGATTCCAGAGCCAGTACGTGTCCAGTGAAGCCACCTAGCTGCTCCTGACTTACGTCAGAGCGAGCGGCGATAAGCACCAGCGGCACCAGGGCCAGGGCTAGTACCACCATGGCCAGCGAGATCGGGCTCAGCGCCAGAGACCAGCTCACCCCGAACATGGGGATCCAGCTGGCAGACTGGGCGAACTGTAGCTTGTCGGTAGCCGAGTAGTCATAGTTGGCCAGTAGGTGACCAGCTAAACCTAGGTCTACCAGCGAGAACACCATGCCCAGGAGCTTAGCCTGGCGGCGGGTTGCAGGCACTAACCATAGTAGGAGCGCACCCAGCATGGGCACTGCCGCCGCGATGGAAAGCACCGGGAATGAAGCGTTAATTACTGACGTGTACATTTACATCTTCCCGTCAAATTTGGGCGGCGACGAGGGCGATCAACAAGGCGACAACCCCCACCAGCATGTAAGCGGCGTAGGAACGCGCATAACCGTTTTGAGCGGCAGTAACAGCCTTACCAGAGCCCTTAACCGTGGCCACCAGGGCGGCAATGACGCCGTCGATGACGTAACGGTCAGAGCGGTCAGCACCATCGGCCAGGGCCTTACCCGGGCGCATGGCCACAGCCTCATTGAGGTTGTCTTGGTATAGGTCGTGACGTGCAGCTTCAACCAGAACGTTGGAAGGCTGAACCACGGTGGCTACCGGGCGACGCACATACATCACCCAAGCCAGGGCCACACCGGCCACTACCAGGATCAAGGTGGCAGCCATGATTACCGGCGCAGCCACAACCGGCTCGCCGTGCTCGTGGTGGCCAACTACCGGGGTGAGCCAGTTAGTAAAGGCATTACCGTAGCTGAGCGCGCCACCTAGACCCACTGAGAACACCGACAAGATGATCATGGGGACGGTCATCCAGGGGCTGGACTCGTGCGGGTGGACCGGACCTTCCAGGTCAGCTTCAGTAGTCCAGCGGGCCTTGCCGTGGAAAATCATGAAGAATAGACGCGACATGTAGAAAGCGGTGATTCCGGCGCCAATTAGGGCAATGGAACCCAGGATCCACGGGCGCACACCTTCACCCACAAAAGCGGCCTCAATGATCTTGTCCTTGGAGAAGAAGCCGGAGAAAGGCGGCAAACCAAGGATGGCGATCCAGCCGATACCCATGGTGATCCAGGTGATCTTCATGGCGGTGCGCAGGTTACCAAAGCGACGCATGTTGACCTGGTCGCTCATGGCGTGCATGACGCTACCGGCACCAAGGAACAGCTGGGCCTTGAAGAAGCCGTGGGTGAGCAGGTGGAAGATAGCGAAGGCGTAGCCGATGGGGCCTAGACCCGCGCCCAGCATCATGTAACCAATCTGGCTCATGGTGGAGGCGGCCAGTACCTTCTTCATGTCGTCCTTGGCGCAACCCACAATGGCACCAAACAGCAGCGTGATGGCACCAATGATGGCCACGGCCAGCTGGGCGTCAGGGGCACCCTGGTAGATAGCGCCCGAGCGCACCATTAGGTACACACCGGCGGTAACCATGGTGGCCGCGTGGATCAGGGCCGACACCGGGGTGGGGCCGGCCATGGCGTCACCCAGCCAGGCCTGCAGGGGGAACTGTGCGGACTTACCACAGGCAGCCACCAGCAGGAACATGCCGATAACGGTCAGCCAGCCGGTGGATACGGCACCCGTAGTGGCGGCGGGCAGGACGGCGTCGAAGTCAACCGAGCCCACTACGCTCATCATGGCCATCATGGCGGCCAGCAGACCCATGTCACCGACACGGTTCATTACGAAGGCCTTCTTGGCGGCGACGGCGTTCTTGGCGCTAGTGGCCTTGACGGCGTCGGGAGCGTCGGCGTCGGCAGTGTTCCAGAAACCAATTAGCAGGTAGGAAGCCAGACCCACGCCTTCCCAACCCACGAACAGGGCCAGGTAGCTGTCACCCAGAACCAGGGTGAGCATGGCTGCCACGAACAGGTTCAGGTAGGCGAAGAAACGACGACGGTCACGGTCATGGGACATGTAGGCCACGGAGTAAACGTGGATCAAGAAACCCACGAAGGTAACTAGGCCCACGAAGGTCAGCGACAGCGGGTCAACGCGCACGCCCAGGTCTAGCTCCCACTTGCCGGCGCTGAACCAACGCCACAGGTGGTAGTCGGTTACGCGCTGGGAGCCCGGAAGGCTTAGTAGCTTCCAGATCAGGGTTAGCCCAAAGCAGGCGTCAAAACCAGCAGCAGCCAGAGCCAGCCAGTGGCCCCACTTGTCGCTGCGGCGTCCCAGCACCAGCAACAGGGCAGCGCTAGCGGCCGGGATGGCAATTAGCAGCCAGGCGTAGGCCAGCAAACCTGTAGCGGGCACGGCTAGCACATCCTGGCTAGAGGCTTGTACTGCGAGAGGAGTAAAGTTCACCGGTTTCCTCTCAGTGCTTGAGCAGGTCAACGTCATCAACAGATGCGCTCCTGCGGGTCTTAAAGATGGACACAATAATCGATAGCCCCACCACAACTTCAGCTGCGGCAACCACCATCACGAAGAAGGCAAAAACCTGACCATCAAGGTTGCCGTGCAGACGTGAGAAGGTAACCAGGGCGAGGTTAGCTGAGTTAAGCATCAGCTCCACCCCCATCAGTTCAATAATCACGTCGCGGCGCAGCAGCACGGTGAGTGCACCAATACTGAAGAGCACCACGGCCAGGACTACGTAAACGCTTAGGCTCACTTTTCCTCCTTAGCAGCGTCAGCGCTAGTTTCGGCTTCAGCGGCCAGAGGCTGGCTCACCTGCGGGGCCGGAGCACCGTTCATGGCGTCCATGCCGGAGTGACCGTGCACTGCGTTTTCAACCTGGGCCTCGGTTTCTACCGGGAAGGGTGCGCTGGCCTTAGGCACCAGGGCGCCCGTGTTTAGCATCTGGCCACGAATTCGCAGTACGCGTGAAACCGACTCGTCAAGCAGCTTGCCAGAGGCGTCCAGCGCCGGGGCGGCGGCGCTGTTGGTGGTGGCGTAGACACCGGAGAAGGGCTTTTGACCCGGGTGCTGGCCGTGCTTGGCGTAGGCCTCAAGCTTGTCTTTAGCAACCTGTGCCTGACCGCGACGCTTGTTGGGGCTTTCGCGGTGGGTTAGGGTCAGGGCGCCTAGGGCGGCGGTGATTAGCAGCAGACCGGTTAGCTCCATAACCGTGGAGTAGTCGTTGAACAGCACCTGGGCCAGGGAGCCAATGGAGTCATCAGCAATTGCAGCTGAGAACTTGGCCGGGCCCACCAGCTGCGAACGCATTAGCGCCGTCACCAGGGTGACTACCAAGCCCAAGCCCATCAGGCTGGAGAGGACCTTGTGTCCGCGCACAGTGTCAGCAATGGACTCGTCTGCGGCCACACCCACCAGCATGATCACGAATAGCACAAGCATCATGACCGCACCGGTGTAGACCACAATCTGCACTGCTCCCAGGAACGGGGCAGAGTTAGCAATGTAAAGGGTGGCCAAACAGATCATGATCATGATCATGTTTACGGCCGCGTAGACCGCACGCTTAGCGGTTAGCACGCCCAGGGCGCACACCACCGCAATAACGGCGACTACCCCAAATAGGATGCTTTCGCCCAAGCCCAGCTGCGGGGCGGGCAAAAGGGCGGTGGCTAGTGAAGTTGCCATTAGCGCACAGCCTCCTTCTGGTTTACGACTTTCACGGTGGCCAGGCTGGGGTCATCGGGACGGTTGGCACGTACCCAATCCACCTGGTTTTGGGTGGGGCCGCTGACCTCGCCACGGTAGTAGTCACTGTCTTCGCAGCCCTGCGCCATCGGGTGCGGGGCAGCTAGTGCGCCTTCAGGCAAGGGAACTAGCAGGTTTTGCTTTTCGTAGATCAGACCTTCGCGGCCGTCACCTACCAGCTCATCAATTTCATGAGTCATGGTTAGCGCACGGGTAGGACAAGCCTCAATGCAAAAACCGCACAAAATGCAACGCAGGTAGTTGATCTGGTAGACACGCCCGTAGCGCTCACCGGGAGAGTACTGCGCCTCGGGAGTGTTGGGGGCGGCCTCAACGTAGATCGCGTCAGCCGGGCAGGCCCAAGCACACAGTTCACAACCAATGCACTTTTCCAGCCCGTCGTCGTAACGGTTGAGCTGGTGACGGCCGTGGAAGCGAGGCATAACCCGGGGCTTTTCAAAGGGGTAACGCTCAGTTTCCACCGGACGGAACATGGAGGAAATAGTTACCCCATAGCCGGCCAGGGGCGAGAGCAGCTTAGCTAGCGCCGAGGGCTCATCACGCAGCCACTGGTCGTGGTTGGAGGCATCAATTTCTTTTTTACTCACTTTTCAACCTCCTTGGCAGACTTGGCGGGCACCGCGTGGCGGGTAGAGACAGGCAGTTCCTGCCCGGGCAGCGGCGGGACCGGGTAACCACCGGCGAAAGCGTCAAACTTGTCGCTTTCAGGCTCTTCCTTCTCGGACTTAGATTCAGGCCAGAAGAACAGCACCACCATGGTCACCACGCAGATCACGCTTAGACCCAGCAGCAGCTGCTGTGCGTCCATGTCGGTGAAGGCGCGCAGGCCCTGCACAATGGCTACCAGCACAAACCAGGCTAGAGCCACCGGAATCAGGAACTTCCAACCAAAACGCATGAACTGGTCGTAGCGGAAACGCACCAAAGTACCACGGGTCCAAATCATGAAGAACATGCAGGCCCAGATCTTGGCCATGAACCACAGTACCGGCCACCAGCCAGAGTCGGCGCCTTCCCAAATCAGGGTTAGCGGGCCGGCGCTCCAGCCACCTAGGAACAAGGTGGTGCACACGGCGGACACGTTGAACATGTTGATGTATTCGGCCAGGAAGAACCAGGCGAACTTCATGGAGGAGTACTCCACCATGTGTCCAGCCACCAGCTCGCCTTCAGCTTCAGGAAGGTCGAAGGGCAGGCGGTTAACTTCACCAATCATGGAGATGACGTAGATCAGGAAGCTGGGCAGCAAGCCCACACACCACCACAGGTTGGTCTGTGCGGCCACAATCCCGGAAGTGGACATGGAGCCCGAAACCAGGAACACGGTCACAATGGACAGACCCATAGCCAGCTCATAGCTGATCACCTGGGCGGCGCTACGCACTGCACCAAACAGCGGGTAGGTGGAGTGGGCAGACCAACCACCTAGCACAATGCCGTACACCCCAAAGGCGGTGATAGCCAGGATGTAAAGCACCGAGACCGGGAAGTCGGTTAGCTGCAGCGGGGTGTGGTGACCGAAGAAGCTCACCGAAGGCCCAAAGGGGATCACCGCGTAAACCATGAAGGCACAGAAGGCGGCAATGGTGGGGGCCAGCAGGTAGATGAACTTTTCGGCGCCCTTAAGCCAGAAGTCTTCCTTCATGATCAGCTTGCCTGCGTCGGCAACAGCCTGAAGCAGACTAGCGGACCGTTAACGTTAGGCCCTAGACGGGTCTGCATACGGCCCAGGCCGCGACGTTCAACCCACAGCGCCATAATCACGGACAGGATCAAAAATACCGCTAGGAATACGGCTTTGATCAGCGTAATCCACCAGGGGGTGTCAGAAAAGTCCGCAGTTACCCCGGCTGCGGTTGGCAGCGTCATAACGACGGCGTGCATTTACTTCACCTCCGAGAGATTAACGATAAGACCTTGGCCGCCGCCTAGGCTCTGACGCACGGTGGAACCGGCCGAGCATTCGGGAAGCCAAACAGTGTTGGGTGCTAGCGGCGCGATTACCGCCGGCAAAGTGATCGAGCCGGTTTGCGTGCTGACTTGCAGCTGGCTGCCGGAGTGGATGCCATTAGCCTTGGCCAGTTCGCGGGCCACGTAGACCACCGGGCGGCGCGCGGTGGCGGCCAGGTGCTCTTCGAAGTCCTGTAGGCGCCCGCCGTCAAGCATGGGCTTGTGGGTGGCCAGGTAGGCCTGCCCGGGGGCCAGTTTGCTAGTGGCGACGGCGCTGGTGGGCTGCATGTCAGGGTGCGTTGCGCTAATGCCCAGGCCGGCTAGCTCACGGTGTAGCTCAGCTAGGTCATTTACGTGCAGGTCAGATCCCATTTCTGCAGCCAGCATGGCCAGTACCTGACGGTCGGTGCGGGCGCGTGAAACGTGGGCCTGACCGAAGGGACGCACGCGCCCTTCCCAGTTAACGAAGGTGCCGTTCTTTTCCACGGGCGGGGCCACGGGGAAGACCACGTCGGCGTGCTCGCTGATTTCTGAGCGGCGCACCTCTAGCTGTACCAGGAACCCAGCTTCACTCATGGCAGTGCGGGCCAGTCCCGGGTCGCTAAAGTCGCGCAGGTCAACGCCACCAACTACCAGGGCGTCCAGACCCTCGGCGCTGAGCACCGAGTTAAGGATGGCCTCAGTGTCGCGGCCGGCAGCAGCGGGCAGGGCGCCCCATAGCTGCTCAACCTGGGCGCGGGCGGCGTCGTCGGCAACTAGGCGACCACCAGGCAGCAGGCCCGGCAGGGTACCAGCCTCGATACCACCGCGTTCACCGGCACGGCGCGGCACCCAAGCCAGGCGGGCACCGGTGCTCTTAGCCAAAGCGTCGACGGCGCTGAGCAGGCCGGGCACCTCGGCGGCGCGTTCACCCACCAGGATGGTGGCACCCTCAGCGCTAAGGGCCTCGGTTAGCTCGGCGGGCAGGGCCTTAACAGCGGCAACCTCGCTACCGGGGGTGGCGCTGATGATGTTGGCACGTAGCTTTACCGAACCGGCGCTCTTAATCGGAGCCACGGTGTGCACCTTGAGGCCACGGTTGTTCACGGCCTTGTGTAGGCGCAGGAACAGCGAACCACACTCATCCTCGGGCTCTAGGGCCACCAGCAGCACCGTGCCGGCGCTTTCCAGGCTGGTGTAGGTGACGCGGCCAAGGCCACGACCAGCCACGTTAGCGGCGATGAAAGCTTCATCCTCAGCGCCGGCGGGGCGTACTCGCTGGTCGATGTCGTTGGTGTGGGCCACGGTGCGGGCAAAGCGCGACCAGGCCCAAGCGTCCTCTAGGGTCAGTCGGGCGCCTGGCAGGAAACCCACGCCACCAGCGGCGATGGCCTTAGCTAGGCCCTGGGCGGCGACGTCGAGAGCGTCGGGCCAGCTGGTGGGAACCAGGGTGCCGTCAGCTTCACGTACCAGCGGGGTGGTCAGGCGGTCCGGAGCGCTGGCCCATGGGAAGGCGAAGCGGTCCTTGTCGGTGATCCACTCTTCGTTGACCTCGGGGTCGTTTCCGGCCATGCGGCGCAGCACCACACCGCGACGCATGTCCACGCGGATGGCGGAGCCGGAGGCGTCGTGCTCGGTTACCGAGTCGGTGGAAACCAGGTCCATGGGGCGGGCCCGGAAACGGTACTTGGCGCTGGTGAGGGCACCTACGGGGCAGATCTGGATGATGTTGCCAGAGAAGTAGGAGGCGAAGGGACGTCCGCTTACATCCTGGTTGGCCACCTCAGCGCCGGCGGTTAGACCGTCTTGCACGCCGCTTTGACCACCGGGGCCAGAGAGGGTGGGGTCGGGAACCAGGTGGTGCTCGCCGCGAATGTCCTGCGTGCCCGCGTAGTCACTGGGGTCGTAGAAGTCCAGGGCGGTAGCGTCAAAGCGGCCAATCTGCTCGCCGTACATCCCCGAGTGCTCGCCGGCGGGGTGACCGCCACCGCGTCCTTGCAGAGCGATGAAGCGGTCGCCAGCGATCTGGTCTGCGAAACGCACGCAACGCTGGCACAGGATGCAGCGGTCACGGTCTAGCAGGATCTGGCTGGTTAGACGCAGCGGCTTGGGGAAGGTGCGCTTGACGTCGGTGAAGCGGGTGACGGACTGGCCGCCCTGCTCCATGAGCTTAAGCGCTTGGTTCTGTAGCGGGCATTCGCCACCCTTGTCGCAGACCGGGCAGTCTAGCGGGTGGTTGATCAGCAGGAACTCCATGGTCCCGTTCTGGGCCTTGGCAGCTACCTGGCTGGTTGCCTGGGTTTCGATCTCCATGCCTTCCATGGCGGTCATGGCGCAGGAGGGCTGGGGCTTGGGCATCTTGCGTACGACGCCGTCGCGCCCGGGCATAGCTACTTCCACCAGGCACTGGCGGCAGTTAGCTGAGGGCTTTAGCAGCGGGTGGTCGCAAAAACGCGGGATGCGCACGCCCACCTGTTCGGCAGCGCGGATGAGCAACGTACCCTTGGGCACGGCTACCGTGGCGCCGTCGATCTTGATATTTACCAGGTCGGTCATAGAAGTCACCGTCCGCTTTCCGTGATTGCACTGGCTGCGTAGGGGAAGAGCTCGCAAGCCGGGGTGGTGTAACCAGCCTCGAACTCAGAGCGGAAACGCTTGATGCCGCTTAGCACCGGAGTGGCGGCAGCGTCACCTAGCGCACAGAAGGAGCGCCCAGCGATGTTGGAGGCAATCGACTCCAGCTTTTCCACGTCACCCGGCAGGCCCTTACCGGCCTCTAGGCGCAGCATGATTTGGCGCATCCAGTAGGTACCTTCACGGCAAGGCGTGCACTTACCGCAAGATTCGTGCTGGTAGAACTCGGTCCAGCGAGTCACTACGCGCACTACTGAAACAGTCTCATCAAATACCTGTAGAGCGCGGGTACCCAGCATGGAGCCGGCGGCGCCTACAGACTCGTAGTCCAGGGGAACATCGAGCTCGTCTTCAGTGAAGATGGGGGTGGAGGAACCACCGGGCACCCAGAACTTGAGCTGGTGACCGTCGCGGATACCACCACACATGTCGATCAGCTCGCGCATGGTGATGCCGAAAGGAGCCTCAAACTGGCCGGGGTTACGTACGTGTCCAGAGACGGAGAAAATACCGTGACCCTTGGACTTTTCAGTACCCATGGCGGAGTACCAGGCGGCGCTTTCACGCAAAATCCCAGGCACCTGGGAGATGGTCTCAACGTTGTTGATAACGGTGGGACGGGCGTACAGACCGGCCACAGCCGGGAAGGGCGGCTTTAGACGCGGGTGACCACGGCGGCCTTCTAGCGAGTCCAGCAGCGCGGTTTCTTCACCACAGATGTAGGCGCCCGCGCCGGCGTGGGCAGTAATGGTTAGCGGCTGCTTGCCGTCCAGGCCAAAACCGGTGTCTAGCAGGCCAGATTCCATAGCCTCACGGGCCGCAGCCAGCAGGCGGCGGTAAACCTGGCTAACCTCACCGCGCAGGTATACGAAAGCGTGGTCGCAGCCGATAGCGCGCGAAGTGATCGCTATACCCTCAATCAGGGCGTGCGGGTTACCCATAATGGTGGGGATGTCCTTGCAGGTGCCCGGCTCAGACTCGTCGGCGTTAACCACCAGGTAACGCGGCTTGCCGTCAGGGGCGGGCAGGAAGGACCACTTCAGACCGGTGGGGAAGCCTGCACCACCACGGCCGCGCAGGCCGGAAGCCTTAACCAGCTCAACGATTTCGCTAGCCTGCATTTTCTTGGCCTTAGCTAGGCCCTCATAGCCGCCGTGACGACGGTAAACGTCCATAGTCCAGGAGCGGTCTACACCCCACATGGAGGTCAAGATGGGCGTTAGCGTCCCTGGCGCACTGTAAGCGGGCTGTGCCACTGCAGTGTCACTCACTTGGTTTCCTCCTTCGGTGCGCTCCAGCCCTTTTCCTGGGCAATTGTTTGTCCTAGCAAGCTGGGGGCGCCAGCGCTGATGCCCTCATCTACCAGGCCGTCTTCAAAACCAGCCAGTAGGTGCTCGTTTTGTTTGAAAGTGGGCACCTGCTTGGGGCCACGGGTGGGGCCTACCGGCTTGCCTTGACGCAGCTTGTCCACCAGGTCAACGGCCTTGGCCGGGGTCTGGTTGTCGAAAAACTCCCAGTTGACCATCACTACCGGCGCATAGTCGCAGGCCGCATTACATTCGATGCGTTCTAGCGAAATACTGCCGTCTTCAGTGACGCCGTCGTTGCCGATGCCCAGGTGCTCGCTAACCGCGTCCCAAACCGCGTCTCCACCCATAACCGCACACAGTGCGTTGGTGCATACACCCACGTGGTACTGGCCGCCGGGGTGACGGCGGAACTGGCTGTAGAAGGTGGCTACAGCACTAACCTCGGAGGTGGTTAGATTCAGGGTTTCAGCGCAAAAACGGATGCCATCAGGCGAGACGTAACCGTCATAGCTCTGAATTAGGTGCAGCATCGGGATCAGCGCACTACGCTCATGCCCGCTGGGGTAACGCCCCATGATCTGGGCGCTTTCTTCACGTAGACGCGTCAAAGTTGCTTCGTCATAACTCATCAGCGGTCCACACCTCCTAGTACGGGGTCGATGGAAGCCAGAGTCGGAACGATGTCGGCAAGCATGCCGCCCTCTCCCATAATGGCCATGGACTGCAGGTTAGAGAAGGAAGGATCCCTAAAGTGCACGCGGTAGGGGCGAGTGCCGCCGTCGGAAACTAGGTGCACACCCAGCAGACCCTTAGCGTGCTCAACCGTCTGGTAAACCTGCCCTGCGGGCACGTGGAAGCCCTGGGTGACCAGCTTGAAGTGGTGGATCAGGGACTCCATGGAGGTGCCCATGATTTCACGCACGTGCTCCAGGGACTGGCCCTGGCCGTCGGCAGCTAGGCTCATGCGGGCCGGCCAAGCAATAGCTGGGTCATCCACCATGGTGGGCTCGCCCTCTAGCTGCTCTAGGCGCTCAAGGCACTGGGAGACAATCTTGAGAGACTGGAAGCATTCATCCATACGCACGCGCATACGGTTGAAGCAGTCAGAGCGGTCGTAAACCGGCACGTCAAAGTCGTAGGTTTCATACCCGCAGTAGGGGGCACTCTTACGCAGGTCCATCGGGTAGCCGGTGGCGCGCAGGCAGGGGCCGGTCAGGCTCAAGGCCATGGCTCCGGCCAGGTCGATCTCACCCACGCCGATCATACGGCCGCGCAAAATCGGGTTACCCATGCACAGCTTTCCAGCTCGCCCAGGTCGCGCTTGATGTTGGGCAGGGTGGAGCGGATAAACTCTACCGCGCCTGCGGGAATGTCTTGGGCTAGGCCGCCGGGGCGCACAAAGGCGTGGTTCATGCGCAGGCCGGTGATCATTTCGTAGGCGCGCAAAATGTTTTCACGGCCACGGAAGGCGATGGTCAGCAAGGTGGTACCACCCAGCTCGTTACCACCGGTTCCCACCGCGATCAGGTGGGAGGCGATGCGGTTTAGCTCCATGAGCAGCACGCGCACTACCGAGGCCTTCTCGGGCACCTGGTCGGTGATACCCAGGGCCTTTTCCACTGCCAGAGCCCAAGCCACTTCCTGGAAGAAGGGGGCCACGTAATCCATACGGGTTACGAAGGTGGCGCCTTGGGTGAAGGTGCGGAACTCCATGTTCTTTTCGATACCCGTGTGTAGGTATCCGGTGCCTACGCGCACATCGGTGACATGTTCACCTTCCACCTCTAGCACCAGGCGCAGCACGCCGTGGGTAGAGGGGTGGACGGGACCCATGTTCAGCACGATGCGGTCATCGCGCATACGTTCTTCTTCATCGCGGGCAGCAATCTGGGCTAGTACTTCATCCCAGTCGCCACCGTTAGTTTGGAACTGGGGAGCGTCAGCGGCCAGAGAGTCTAGTGCTGCACCGGTTGCGTGAATGCTCATCAGCGGTAAGACCTCCGAGTGTCAGCGGGGGGCGTGGATGCGCCCTTGTATTCGACCGGGATACCACCTAGCGGGTAATCCTTGCGTTGGGGGTGGCCTACCCAGTCATCGGGCATGGCCGTGCGGGTGAGGCCGGGGTGAGAGTCAAAAACGATGCCCATCAGGTCCCAGGTTTCACGCTCGTGCCAGTCGTTACCGGGGTAAACGCTAACTACTGAGGGCACGTGCGGGTCGGCGTCGGGAACAGCTACCTCAATGCGCAGCTGACGGCTACCGTGGGTCAGGCTCATCAGCTGGTAGCAGGCGTGCAGTTCGCGGTCTTTGTCGCCAGGGTAGTTAACGCCCGAAACCCCAATGCACAGCTCAAAGCGCAGGTCGGGGTCGTCACGCAGGTACTGCATTACGGCCACCAGGTGCTCGCGTACCACGAAAATGGTTAGCTCGCCGTTTTCTACAACTACCTTCTCGATTACCTGGGAGGGTTCCAGCCCGCCCTTACGTAGGTCTTCAATTAGGTCGTCGACGACGGCGTCGAACCAGCCACCGTAGGGGCGCACCGCTGCGGGGGCTAGGGTGACTACCTGGCTGAGGCCGTCAAAACCGGTGGTGTCACCGGCGTCTTTGGCCCCAAATAGGCCGTGTTCACTGCCGATGACTTCCAGGGCTAGCTGCGGACGTACGGCGACGCCGTCGACCTCAGCCACTGCCTCGGTTGCCTGACTTAGCTCTTCACTCATGCCAGCAGGCCTTTCTGTGCGTGGGTGGGGGTGGCGGCCAGAGCGGCAGCCTCGACGGCGCGGGCGATCTCCTTGCGGTGGCCCAGCAGCGGGCGCTTGGAGATCTGCTTGGTCAGCTCCAGCATGGCGTTGATCAGCATTTCGGGGCGCGGGGGGCAGCCGGGCAGGTAGATGTCTACCGGCACAATGTGGTCGGCGCCCTGCACTACGGCGTAGTTGTTGAACATACCGCCGGTGGAGGCACAGGCACCCATGGAGATAACCCACTTGGGCTCAGGCATCGAGTCGTAGACGTTACGCACGATGGGGGCCATCTTGTGGCTTACACGCCCGGAAACGATCATCACGTCAGCGTGACGCGGCGAGGCACGGAACACCTCCCAACCGAAGCGGGCCAGGTCGAACCGCGGGCCGGCGGTGGCCATCATTTCGATAGCGCAGCAGGCCAGACCCATGGTGACGGGCCACAGCGAACGTGACTGGGCTAGGCCGGCCACGGTCTCAACGCTGGTTAGCAGGAATCCGGGGTTACCGGCTTGGTTTTCTTGGCTCATACTTTTATCCCCTTATCAGTCCCAATCCAGGCCGCCACGACGCCATTCAAGGACGTAGGGAACGGTGATTAGGGCGATGAAAATAAGTGCTGCTACCAGCCCGAACAGGCCTAGCTTTGCGAAAGAGCTGGCCCAGGGGTAAAGGAACACGACCTCAATGTCGAAGATGATGAAGGTCATACCTACCAGGTAGAACTTGACTGGGAAGCGCCCGTGAGCGTTGTTGGCAGGAGTCGGATCCACACCGCACTCATAGTTACGCACCTTGGTGGAGTTGCGCCGGTTGGGGCTGATAATGGCAGACATTGCCAGACCACCAATGGCGATAAGTAGCGCAACTGCCCCCATCACCAGTAAGGAGACATAGGGATTCACGGCGAGAACACCATCCTTTTACGCACAGAGATTGACCTTTAAACTGTAGTAGCTAGGCGCCAGGGGGTGTGCACACGACGCACTTAGCCTCTAGCTTTTCCCCATATTACGCCAAAAGTTCGTTTTTACGACGGATTGTCACACCTAAGTAAAATGCTTTATTACGCGCGGTTTAGCTTGCTTAAATCTGCGCTTATAAGCTCTAAAACCTGAGATGATTAGACCATGTCACGAGCCAGCCTAAATAAGGACCCGCGCGAAGTAGCGGGCATGTTCGACACTGTCGCCCGTCGCTACGATTTAACCAATGACGTCATGAGCGGTTTCCAAGTGCGCGCTTGGCGAGCAGTTACCCGCGACGCCGTGGGCGCCGGCCCGGGCATGAAGGTTTTGGACCTGGCTGCGGGCACGGGCACCTCCGCTAACGACTACGCCCTTGCTGGTGCCCAGGTGGTGGCCTGTGACTTCTCCATTGGCATGATGCAGGAGGGTAAGCGCCGCTACCCGGAGCTGCAGTTTGTGGCCGGGGATGCCACCGCTTTACCCTTTGCCGACGACGCTTTTGACGTGGTCACTATCTCTTACGGTCTGCGCAATGTGAATGATACTTTGGCGGCTTTACGCCAAATGTATCGGGTCACTAAGCCCGGGGGGCGAATTGTGATTGCGGAGTTTTCCACCCCCACTACTCCGGTGGTGCGTGAGAGCTATAAGTGGTTTTTGGGTCACGTAATGCCCCCGGCGGCCCGGGTGTTTTCTTCCAACGTCGAGTCTTACGACTATTTGGCTGAGTCGATTTTGTCTTGGCCTAACCAGGAGGAGTTGGCGCAGCTGCTGCTTGAGGCCGGTTGGCGTCAGGTGGCTTATAAGAACCTCTCTGGCGGCATTGTGGCGCTGCATCAGGCGGTTAAGCCCAGCGCATGAGCGGTCAGCTGTTTTGCACCTCTACCCCGCTGTCGGTTAGCCCCGGCGTTGGCTTGACTGATTTTTGTATGCGCCGACGTCGGTCAGCTGCTGGCTGCATGAGGGTTACGGCTTGGTGGGTTTGGGACGCCTGCTCACTTTAAGCGCCCCACCCGCAGAGCCAGTCTCGACGCCGCCTAGGCGCATTGAGCAGCTGCGTCAGGCTTGGCGTCACGAGGTGGGCCAGGCTAGCTGGGTTGACCAGGTGCGTCGCCCTGGCAGTGGGCCACTGGCGCTGGGAGCTATCACTTTTAGCGCCACTTCCCAGGCTAGTTCGGTGCTGGTGGTGCCCCAGGTTTTGGTGGGGCGCGACCGTCAGGGTTGGTGGTTGACCCGCTTTGAGCTCTCCCCCGCCCCGACGACGCCGCACGGCGAGGTTTTTAGGGGCCAGCCCTATAGCCCTCAGCTAAGTTTTGTGCGCACCGTGGCTGACAATACTGCCCCGGAAAACGCTGATTTGGCAGGCATTTTAGATTTTGTCTCCGTCTGCGCGCAGGGCTCTGCTACTTCGACCACCAAAACTAGCCCTGCCGGCGCACCGGCCCATGCAAGCGGCGCCACTAGCGCGAGCAGCCCGGACGTCGTCGCCCAAACAAACGCGCCCGCCGTCGGACAAACAAGCCCAGCCGCCGTCGAGAGCGCCAAAACCAGCCAAAGCGCCACACTTAGCGATGCGCAGTGGACCGGGGCGGTAGAGCTCGCCACGCAGGCGCTGAAGCAACAGCGGGCTATCAAAGTGGTGCTGGCGCGCGACAGCTACCTAAGCAGCTCGCTCACGCTGAGCGCCACGCTAGAGCACCTGGCCACGCGCTTTGCCACCACCTGGACTTTTAGCGTGGACGGGATGATTGGGGCCAGCCCCGAGATGCTGTTGCAGCTGCGTGAGCGGGAAGTGTTTTCGCGCGTCCTGGCGGGCACGGCCCGGCGCCGAGCCAATATGGACCAAGGCGAACTAGAGCAGCTAGCTGATTGGCTGCGCAGCTCACCTAAAAACTCTCGTGAGCACCAGTTGGCGGCGGCCTCGGCGGTTAAGGCGCTTACCCCCATCACTGAGCAGTTGCGCGTCAGTGAGCCTTTCGCGCTGACCCTGCCTAACGTAATTCACCTGGCCACCGATATTTACGGCCAGGTAGCCGGCGATACGGGGGCGTTGGCGCTGGTGGAGGCGCTGCATCCGACGGCGGCCGTATGCGGCACCCCCACAGCGGCGGCTGCGCAGCTGATCACTGAGCTGGAGGGTATGGACCGCGAGCGCTATGCCGGGCCGGTGGGCTGGGTGGATTGGCGCGGTGAGGGCCAGTGGTGCATTGCTTTGCGTAGTGGGCAGGTTCTGTCTCCGACGGCGCCAGCTGGCACACAGGGCGGCCCGGCTGGCTACCCGATGGGTAACCAGCCGGTGGGTTCGGTGCGGATTTTTGCGGGCGCAGGCATTATGCCCGATTCAGTTGCCGCCGATGAGCTGGCGGAAACTAACGCCAAAATGGCGCCTATGCGCGCCGCTTTGGGTTTGTAGCCCGAGGCTGGGTTTACCGGCCCGAGGCCGGGTTTACCACCCGAGGCTGGGTGTGCGGCCCGAGCCTGGGTTTAACCCGTCGCCTGGTTTACCGCCCAAGCCTGGGCGTGCGGCCCTTACTTGTCGTCGGGGCGCTCAACCAGTTTGACGGTAACTTCCATCTTGTTTGAGCCGCGCGCAACGGTGAACTTGACCTGGTCGCCGGCACTGAACTGGCGCACGTAACCCATCAGGGCCGCCGATTCGCCTACTGCGTGACCGTCAACAGCCAAGATCACGTCGCCTTCACGCAGGCCCGCGTTGGCGGCCGGGGTGCCCGAGCCAACCTTGGTGATCTTAGCTCCGGCGCGGGTTTCGCCATTAACTGTGGCGCCGCCGTCTTCAAGCGAAACACCCAGGTAGGCGTGGGTGACTTTACGATCCTTGATCAGCTGCTGGGCCACCTTATTGGCCAGGTCAATGGGGATAGCGAAGCCGATACCAATGTTTCCGCTACGCGTGCCGCTGGAGGAGGAAGAGCCCAGGGTGGCAATGGAGGAGTTAATGCCGATAACTCGTCCCTGTGAGTCGAATAGCGGGCCCCCAGAGTTACCGGGGTTAATGGCGGCGTCAACCTGGATGGCGTTGGTGTAAACGCGTTGGTTGGCTGAGGAGCTAGCGGAGTCATCACTGGACTCGCCCTTAGTGACTACCGGGCGGTCTAGGGCTGAGATGATACCGGTGGTGGCGGTGGAGGAAAGTCCCAGCGGGGCGCCGATAGCCATTACGCCCTGGCCTACCTTCAGATCCTTGGAGGAGCCGATTTGGGCTACAGTCAGGTCTGAGGGGGCGTTCTTGATTTTGACTACCGCTAGGTCATTGGCGGGATCAGTGCCGGTTAGTTCCAGCTCGTAGATACGCCCGTCTTTAAGCTGGGCGTATAGCGCGCTAGCCCCGGCTACCACGTGGTTGTTGGTGATGATGTGGCCTTGCTTGTCGATAACCACACCCGATCCACTGGCGCCGCCGTCAGAGAGCTTGGCCCGGATGTAAACCACGGAGCTGGAGACGTTTCGGCTACTTTTTGCCAGTCAGGGGTTTGACCCTGGCTGGTTACCAGCTTGGTGTTGCCCTGGTTGTTTGCTGAAACGGTGGAGGTGGAGGTGATGGAAGGCTGAGCTTCATCTGTGGCGCCGGCATAGTACATGCCGCCGGCGGTGATACCTGAGGCCACCAGGGCGGTGGTCAGCGATAGGGCCATCACCCCACCCCAACCCGGGGAGCTCTTCTTGTTGTCACTGTTAGAGGTGTAGTTGGCACCATTGTTGTAGCCGCCGGGGTAGCCGCTAGCAGGAGCGGAGGGAGCTGCGGGGGCGCTAGAGGGAGCATAGGGGGCCTGGCCGTAGGGGGCGGCGCCATAGTTTCCGGCCGGCCTAGCGCCATAGTTGGGGGCGTAGGGGTTACGGGGCTGGTAGTTATCGCTCATCAATAGTTCCTAATTGCTTAGCGGTAGCTAACAATGGCTACCTTATGGACGCTAATCATAGTGACGTGGTCATTTGGTGGAGTTAGCAGCAACCCTTAAACAAGTTTGACATGCACCAGGCTACGGCCCTCAATTGTCTTAGACAATAGGGATTGCAGCCCATCGACGTCGTCAATTACGCTCACATGGGCGCCAAATGCGGCTGCTGCCTGTGCGAAATCAACTTGCTGTGCGGTAGTGAAAAAGCGTAGGAAATAATTACTTAACTCGCTGGCGCCATATTCAAGGCCGCTAAATATTTTGCCGCCATGATCGTCTAACACGATTACTTGCAGGTCCACCTCGGTTTCTGTAACTGCCTTAACCAGGCCGGTTAAGTCGTGTGCTGCCGCTAAATCCCCAATAATTACCCGCACTGGTTGGCCACTGGCCCAGGCTAGGCCCACGGCGGTGGAGATAGTCCCGTCAATACCGGCTAATCCACGATTAGCCACTACTGGGCCGGGCATCTTTTTCAGTTGCTTACCCGCAGGTAATCGAGCATCTAGATAGCGGATGGTCATCGAAGAAGCTGCCATTAAAGTAACGCTGCTTTCTAGGCCGTCGCTGTGAATTGCTGTTGATTGGCTATGAGATTCGTATTGTGAGGTGGCCTGCCAGGTAGTTAAAGCCATTTGTGCGGCTTTAGTTACGCTGGTGGCGTTTAGTTGCTGTTGGCCGGCTTGTAGCCAGCGTTGTAGCCACAGCGGTGACGGAGCGTTTTTGCCGACGCCGGCGCCCGCCCCCGCATCTGCACTCGCGCTGGCATCTCCACCGGCATCGGCGTCTGCGCCCGCCTCCGCACCGGCGCTGACGTCCGGGGTATTTAGGCTGCTTAGAGCCTGTTCTAGGGTGGTTACGTAGGCGGCTTGCCCGCTCACGTCACTCCAGCGCGCCCGGTTGGTCAGCACCACCTGGTAAATATCCTCCCGCGCCAGTAGCGCGCCGATGGGGCGGGTGAGGGTGGGGCGGCCGACTACCAGCAGCTGCTCGATCTCTTGAGAAAGCTGAGCGCCGTCGCCGCTAGCTGAGCCGTCGCCACCAGCTAAAAGCGCACTGTAGGCAGCCACTGCGTTGGCGTTGGTGCGCACTAGCGAGGTGGGTTCAGCTAGTAGCGGCCACCCCCAAGCGTGGGCCAGGGCGGCGGCGAAGTGGGCTAACTCGGCGTCGTCGTTGTCCCCCACCACAATCACCCCACGCCGGGCGGGATCTAAACCTAAGCGGCACCCTACCTGGCTGACTGTAACCCCATTTAGCTGCTCCTCTAGGGGCTTGCGCGCACGCAGCCAGTGGGTTTTGGGCTCCAAATGCGGCACTTGCCAGGGGGCGGCGGGGGCCAGCGGCGGGGCTAGGCGCACGTTTAGATGCACCGGGCCGGGGTCTAGGCTTAGGCGCCCTGAAGCTGCAGCTACCGCTCGGCGTACTTGATTGGCGACGGCGTCGCTTGCGTTAGTGTCGCCCAGGTCCGCCTGGTAGCGGGTGGCGGCGCCAAAAATCCCGGTTTGCACCGTGGTTTGGCTGGCGCCAGTGTTGACCAGGGCGTGGGGGCGGTCGGCGCTCAAAATTATCAGTGGCACCCCGGCGGCGTCGGCCTCCACCACGGCAGGGTGCGCGTTAGCTACCGCGCTACCGGAGGTCATAACCGCCACGGCGGGGCGAGCTAGGGCCTTCATGCAGCCAGTCGGAGCGGGAGGCGCCTAAAGCCACAAAGGCGGCGCTGCGCTCGTCAACCACCACGCGCAGCTGCAGGTAGCCGGCCTGCGCGGCGTCGGCCAGGGCGTAGGTCAGCGGAGCGTTACGCGAGCCGGGGCTGATCACTACTCGTTTAACTCCGGCTTCAACTAGGGATGCCACCACGGCACGGGCCAGCAAGGTGGCAGGGTTTTCTGGGAACGTCATCTTTGGGCTGGCCGGCGGCTGAGCGGCCGGGAGGGCGCTGCTACTGGGAGCGGATGCTACTTGGGGGGTCACAACTGGCCTAACTAGTTGGGTCTCTAGCGCGCCAAGGCGCCAGATGTGATTTTAAGTTTAGCTAGCTAGCAGAGTGCTCAGGCACACTAGGCGCTGGCACCAGCGCTCGCGTAGAGGCTCACTGGCGGGTGGGATGCGCTTAACTGATACCGGCTGGCTCAGGGTTAAATGGCCATTTACCGGCCTAAAGGGCGCCTCAATCACGTCTTCTTGCAGCAGCGAGCCGGTGGCCAGGCCGCAAGCATAGGGCAGCTGATCTAACGCGCTAGCTAGGCGCAGACCGGCGTAAATCCCCACCGAAGTGTCTAGGGCTGAAGAAACCACCGCCGGCATTTCTAAACGCTTATAGATTTCATAAGCAGCGCTTATACCACCTAGTGGGGCCACTTTTAGTACGGCCACATCCGCCGCCTCTAACTGCCGCACTGCCATAGGATTAGCATCTAGACGAAAGGATTCATCGGCGGCGATTGGCACCTGGAGTTTGCGGCGTAAAACCGCCAGATCAGCGGTGGAGCGGCAAGGCTGCTCAGCGTATTCGAGTCCGCCAGCGGCGCGGTCATACAGGGGTAGTAGCTTTAGGGCCTGATCCAAATCCCAGGCGGCATTTATATCAATGCGCAGAGCCGCCCCTGGCCCCATGGCTCCGCGCACCGCTTCTAGGCGCTGTAGATCCTCAGTTAAACAATCGGGCTTGTCGGCTACCTTCACCTTGGCTGTGTTTATGCCCGCGTCCACTGCTGCGAGCGCGCGTGCCTCAGCTTCCTCAGGCCGCAGGGCGGCGATAGTGGTGTTAACCGGAATTTGGTGGCGTTTAGGCTCTGGCACGCCTTGGCCAGCTAGTGGTTTCGTGGCTTGGCTCAGGGCGCTAGCCAGCCATTTAGCGCTGTGGCTATCAGGGTGGTTCCAAAATGGGGCGCACTCCCCCCACCCGGCGGGGCCATGCACTAGGACGCCGTCGCGCACGGTGATACCGCGAAAGCGCACCCGCATGGTGATTGAGAAACCTCTACCCGGTCAATGCTTTCCCACAGCGCAGCGGCTGGCGGGGGGCATTGCTTACGGATTGTTTCAAGCATGGCCCCCATTATTCCTTAGCGACGACGCCGCCCTGCCAGCCCCGTACGTCACCGCCTCTCCGCGCACCGATCCACACCAGTAGACCAAAGGCAGCGCCCTGCCACAGCTTAATCTTGGGGAAGTACTCGGCGGCAATGCAGTACAGCAGCGCAAACGCAATGGCGAAGCTGATCAGCTAAAAGCACCGAAACGCACGCATAGATAAGTTTAAACTGACACCAGGTTAGGCTGCCATGACCTTAGGTACAGGCGGTTAACAAAGGCCTGTTCAGAGCCGGTTTTAGAAATAGTACGGGAAGGAAGACCAGTCCGCCGGGCGTTTGTTGACGAAAGAATCACGCCCCTCCACAGCCTCATCGGTCATGTAGGCCAGGCGCGTAGCTTCACCAGCAAAGACCTGCTGACCGGCCAAACCGTCGTCGGCCAGGTTGAAAGCAAACTTAAGCATACGGATGGCCTGGGGAGATTTGGTGGCCACAATCTCGCCGTATTCAATGGCTTTATTTTCTAGCTCTCCGTGGTCTACCACCTCGTTGACCACCCCCCAACGCTCGGCGGTTTCCGCGTCATAGGTGCGCGCCAGGAAGAAAATTTCGCGGGCACGTTTATCGCCCACCTGGCGTGCCAGTAGGGCCGAGCCGTAGCCGGCGTCGAAAGAACCCACATTGGCGTCGGTTTGCTTAAAAAGCGCGTGCTGACGTGAAGCAATCGACAGGTCACACACCACGTTTAGGCTGTGACCACCGCCTGCCGCCCACCCGGGCACGGCCGCAATAACCACTTTAGGCATGGTGCGAATTAGGCGCTGAACTTCCAAAATATGCAGCCTACCGGCGCGGGCGGCGTCGATACGTTCACGCCTGGTGGTAGTGGAGGCCAGCTGCCCGCTGGGGTCTGGCGCTGCTATAGGTTCTGGTGCTCCCTGCGGCCCACTTTCTGCGGTTTTTTCTGCCGACGACGCCGGCTCTGGGGCCTGGGTGGGCTCAACTTCGTAGCGGTATCCGTCGCGACCACGGATACGCTGATCGCCGCCAGAACAAAAAGCCCAGCCGCCGTCGCGCACCGAGGGACCATTACCGGTGAGAATAACCGTGCCCACATCCCCACTCATGCGGGCATGGTCAAGGGTTCGGTAAAGCTCATCCACGGTGTGAGGACGAAAAGCATTACGCAGCTCAGGGCGGTTAATGGCCACGCGCACAATCGGCTTTATCAGTGCAGTTACCGTTTTTCGTCGCGGCTAACTGCCCGGTGATAGGTGACGTCAGTTAGATCCTCAAAACCGGCGATGTCACGCCACTTAGTGGGATCAAAAATTTCAGAAACCTGCTTGGGAAGCGGGTAGTGCGCGCTCATGGACACAGTTTAACTGTGCCTTAGACCGCCAGTAGGGCTAGGCCCAGGCTCAGGCCGTAAACCAGCTCGTAAATACCAGCCATTTTCAGGGCACCACTAGTTCACGGCCCTTAGCTTTAGCCGCTACCGGGCGCCAAGCCAACAGGGCCAGCTGCCCCCACAGCACAATCGCCACCACAGATACGGCCGCCAACACACCCAGGGAGCCACCCGGCTCTGCCCCACCCCACAAAGTAGCTAAACCCAAAACCAGGGGCGCCAGCAGCATCACCTGGTAGAGGCGACTAGCACGCTCATAACCCAAACGCACCGCCAAAGTGCGTTTGCCGTGGGCCGGGTCGGTTTCAATATCGCGCAGGTTGTTAACCATCAGCAGCGAGCAGGCAATCAAACCCACCCCCACAGCGGTCAGCCAACCCCACCAAGGCACCGCACAAGCCTGCGTGTAGGTAGTGCCGGCAGTAGCCACCAGCCCAAAGAACACGAACACAAACACTTCACCCAAACCCAAGTAGCCATAGGGTTTAGCGCCGCCCGTGTAAAACCAAGCCGCCGCCACAGCCGCCACACCCACCGCAATCAGCCACCAGGTGCCACTCAAAGCCACCAAAATCAAGCCAAACAGCGCCCCGGCGCCAAAGCAGCCAAAGGCTGCGCGCTTAACCTTAACCGGCTCCACCAGCCCAGAAGCGGTCAGGCGGGCCGGGCCAGTGCGCTCGTCGTCGGTGCCACGAATCCCATCAGAGTAGTCATTAGCCAGGTTGCAGCCAATCTGCAAAGCCAACGCCACCAGGGCCGCCAGTAAGGCAGCGACGGCGTCGAACCTACCCAAAGCACCAGCCACGCCCGAGCCTGCCAGCACCGGCGCTAAAGCAGCCGGCAAAGTACGCAGGCGCACCACCTCAGCCCACTTAGCGGCCTCAAGCCGACTAGCTGCAGATTTAGCCTTAGGCTCCGGATCCGGCTCCGGCTCAGCCACCACCTTGGTTAAATCTTCAGGCACAGGCTGAGCCACAGAGCGGCGCATAGCCAAAGGACGACGTGGACGACGCGGGGCTACTTCACTCACAAGCCAAGCCTATCTCGCCTAGGGCTAGCGGCACTGGCGCCCCGCTCAGGCGCCCAGGTCACAGGTGACAGCGAAACCAGTAGAAAGATCCTTAATAGTCACCTGCACCGTAGAAGCAGAAGAAACTACGTAACGCTCCTCAATCAGCGGGCCATTATCAATACGCTCCACCGCAACCCCAGCCAGGTCAACCCCCCGGTCCTCCTGCAGCTGGCGAGTGAAGGGGAACAGCACCGTGCCAGCCGGGGAAACCTCACCCACGGGCACACCATAAGCGTCCGTCTCGGTGTACTCCACAAACCGGAAGTGACCCACATTGTGAGCCGCCTGGTAGGTACGCACCAAGCTCACATCCCCGCTAGGAGCCAGCGACAAGTCAGCACCCAGCAGCGGGTCAAAGCTAACCTCCTGGCCGCCACGCATCTCACGGAACACACCCACACCACGCGAAAGCTTGTCATACAGGGCGTAACCAGAGTCAGGGTCAGCCGCAATAGCTAAACCAATAGCGGTAGAAGCAGCCGTGTAGCTAGAACGGTGCACACGGTAGCCATAACGCTGCTTAAGGGCGCGCGTAATAGCCGGCAGGTGGGCGGCGCCACCAACCACATACAGGCCCGCAGTCTCAGTGGTGAGCGCAAACTTACCGCGCGCATTAACATGCACCAGCGGCTCCATGGCGGCAAAAGTACGCTCAATCAGCTCATCAATAGCCTCATAGAAAGCCTTAACCGGCACGCTCACGCTCTTACCCAGAGCCTCAACCGCCACCGAACGTGAGTTGGGGTTCAAAGACTCCTTAGCGATACGGCATTCGTGCAGCAGCAGGTTCAGCTCACGCGAGCTTAGCTGCTCGCGCTCGCGGCCCAGCTTGGCCAAAACCAGGTCAGCTAGGGCAGAGTCAAAGTCGTCACCACCAAGCTGGTTGTGACCATAAGAATCAATCACCTCGTGGCGCTTACCCTCGCAAGAAACCAGGGAGGCGTCAAAAGTGCCACCACCGAGGTCATAAACCAGTACGCGGGTGCGCTTGGAGTTAATGGTGGAAGCGTAACGCTGGGTATATTCAAAACCGGCAGCACTGGGCTCATTAATCATGGACAGCACCTGCCAGCCGCCACGTTCAAAAGCCTCAATAGTCATTAGGCGCTGACCGCTAAAAAGCGTGGGCAGGAATACCAATTACCGCCTCCAGCGGTTCATTTTCACGCAGCGGGCTGATAGTGGAAGACTCGCGCACCCTGCTGAGCCACATAAGCCAAAAAAAGCCGCTAACTAGCTCCATAATGGGGTAGCTGCGCTCCCCCAGGCTCACCTGGGTGTTGGGGGTGACGTCAACATCAGACAGCAGGCGTTTAATTGAACGCAGGAAATCGCCGCCAGTCAGGGCCACGGCTTCAGCTTCAAAACCGTAGACAAGTTTGGCTCCATCCCAGGCCACTAAGGACGGAATGTAATCGATCCAGTCGCCTGCTTCATTGCCAAAACTGACAACTGGGTAGTTGCCACGGTCCGCATAAGCGACGGTAGTGTGGGTGGTTCCAAAATCGACGCCGAATCTCATGTGCCAAGCCTATGGCAGCGCAAAGATTATAACCAATAGACGACACGCAAATGAGACGCAATATTGCCAGATAGACATGGTTTAATACACCTTCTTATAAAAACAAGCAGGTGGAGATTGAATCTAACGATGCATTCAATCTCCACCTGCTTAGTGTTCAGGTCTAGAGTTCAACGCGTTTGACCGCGCTCTAAACCTGTTAGGTGTGTTTTAGGTGCGTGCTTAGGCGCGCGCCAGTGACTGCTTAGCCTTAGCCACCACGTTATCCACGGTGAAACCAAAGTACTCAAACAGCTCAGCGGGCGTAGCCGACTCGCCGTACTCATCAATGGCAATGATCTCGCCGGCGTCGCCAACCCATTCGCGCCAACCCATAGAGGAGGCAGCCTCCATGGCCACGCGGGCCTTTACCTGGCTGGGTAGCACCGACTCACGGTACTCGGCATCCTGCGCGTGGAACCATTCCCAACAGGGCACAGACACCACGCGGGTGGGGATGCCTTCAGCTTCTAGAGCCTGGCGTGCCTCAACCGCCAAAGCCACCTCACTACCGGTAGCCAGCAGCAGCACCTGCGGCTTAGAGTCGCTGGCCTCAACCAGGGTGTAGGCGCCGCGCAAAGTACCTTCAGCGGGAGCGAAGCCGCCCTGACTGCGATCAAAGACCGGCAGGTTTTGACGCGACAGCACCAATCCAGTGGGGCTATCGCGGTGAGCCAAGGCGCCTAGCCAAGCCTGCGCAGCCTCGTTGGCGTCAGCGGGGCGAACCACGCTTAGGCCAGGGATAACTCGCAGCGAAGCGATGTGTTCAATGGGCTGGTGGGTGGGGCCATCCTCACCCACGCCGATAGAGTCGTGGCTCCACACAAAGACGGTGGGTAGCTTCTGCAAAGCAGCCAGGCGCACCGCCGGACGCATGTAGTCAGAAAATACCAGGAAGGTACCGCCGTAGGCGCGGGTCAGCCCCGACTGCACAATACCGTTGAGCATGTTACCCATAGCGTGCTCGCGCACCCCGAAGTGGATAATGCGCCCGTAGGGGCCATTTTCCTCAGGGTTTAGTGAGCCTTCGGGTAGGAACTCGCTGGCACCAGCAATGTTGGTCATGTTGGAGCCGCCCAGATCAGCAGAGCCACCCCACAGCTCAGGCAGTGTGGAGGCGATAGCCGACAGGGTCTTGCCACTGGCTGCGCGGGTGGACAGGCTAGAGCCCGGCTCGAAAACCGGCAGGGCGTCGTCGAGCTCAGCCGGCAGCAGACCGGCGCGTACTCGCTCTAGCAGCTCCAGGGCCTGCGGGTTAGCCTGCCCCCAAGCCTCAAAGCGCTTTTCCCAAGCGGCGTGCAGCTCAGCGCCGCGCTGGCCAGCCTGGGCACGGGTGTGTTCCAGCACCTGCGCGGGCAGAGCAAAACGCTCGTTGGGGTCTAGACCAAGGTTCTGCTTGAGACCAGCTACCTCGCTCTCACCCAGCTTGGCGCCGTGGGAAGAGGCACTACCCTGCTTGGTGGGGCACGGCCAGGCAATGATGGTGCTCAGGCGGATCAGTGAGGGACGCTTGGTTTCTGCGCGGGCAGCTTCTAGCGCCTCGTGCAGGGCCTTTACGTCCTCGTAGTAGCCGCCGTCGCTGCCGGCGTTGCGCCAGTCCACGTGCGCGGTGTGCCAGCCTTGAGCGGCAAAACGGGCCTCAACATCGTCGCGGAAAGCCAGGGCGGCGTCACCTTCAATGGTGATGGCGTTGTCGTCCCAGATAACGATCAGATTGCCCAGCTCCTGGGTGCCAGCAAAGGAGGCGGCCTCAATGGTTACGCCTTCTTGCATACAGCCGTCACCGGCGATCACGTAGATGTTGTGGTCAAAGATTGACTCGCCGGCAGGGGTGGCGGCGTCGTAGAGGCCGTGCTCGCGACGGGCGGCCGCAGCCATACCCACCGCAGCGGCAAAACCGGAACTAGCGGACCAGTGGTGGCCTCCACGCCCGGGGTGTGACCATATTCAGGGTGTGCGGGGGTGCGCGAGCCACGCTTACGCAGCTGCTCCAGATCGCTAACCTCCAGCCCGTAGCCAGCTAGCACCAGCTGCACGTACTGCATCACCGAGGCGTGCCCGGCACTGAGGATAAAACGGTCGCGTCCGAGCCAAGTGGGGCAAGCCGGGTCTACTCGCATCTCCTTTTGGTAGAGCAGGTAGGCCGCCGCCGTCAGGGAGATTGCAGCGCCCGGGTGTCCGGAGCCAACCTTCTCCACGGCGTCTGCCGCCAGTGCCTTGCCAAACGCCACTGCACGCTCATCTAGCTCATTCCAGCTAAACGATTTAGTCATTCAAAAGTGCCTTTCTTATTATCCTGGCAAGCTACGGGCTTTATAGCACCCTATAAGCTTACTCTGGTTTAGTTCTTGGCGTTGGCGTTGAGGTGGTCAACCGTGGAGTGGATTTGCTCGCGTAGCGCCGGGTAACGCTCCATGTAGGTTTGGAAGTAGAACTGGTATTCCTCGTGGGCCTCGGGGTTGGGCTCAATGGTTTCGGTTACGTGCACCATGTTCGCGGCGGCGTCCTCGATTGAGGAGTAGAACTCGCTACCTACCGCAGCCAGCATGCAAGAGCCCAGCACGACGGCGTCGCCCACTTCGGTCAAGGTGATGGGCACCCCGGTCACGTCCGCGTGCATCTGCATCCACTGACGCGACTTGGTTGCCCCACCGCAAGCCACCAGCTCCTTGGTTTCAATCCCGGCTTGGCGCAGCTTGAGTAGGTTGTGGGCGACGTCGTAGCACACGCCCTCCTCAATGGCACGGTAGAGGTGGGCGGCAGTGTGACCCAGGGATAGGCCCGAGAAGATACCGCGCGCCTTGGAGTCGGTGTAGGGGGTGCGGTTGCCCTGGAAGTACTCGTTGACGATGAGGCCGTCGCAACCAATGGGTAGCTTGTCAGCCTTGCGGTCCCACAGGTAGTAGGGGCTCATGCCGGTAGCTTCAGCCTCAGCGGCAACGGCCCCGCCGAAGTTTTCCTTAAACCACTTGAGCACCGAGCCGGAGGAGGAGATACCGCCTTCAACGGTGTACTGACCCCGGATAACGCCGTCGGTGTAGGAGCCGAAGAAGCCTTCACCGTAGCCAGCTACCGCGCTTTGACCGGTGATTACGTGGGAAGAGCCGGTGATCAGGGCTAGCTTGCCGGGGCTGACCACACCCAAACCGATCTGGCCGGCCCAAGCGTCGGGCAGACCCTGAGCTACCGGCGTGCCCGGCACTAGACCCAGGTCGCGGGCAGCGACGGTGGACAGCTCGCCCACTAGTACGCCCAGGTCGTTTACGGTTTCGGGGAGCTTGTCAAAGACGTCGCCGGCGCCCACGTGGGCGTAGAAGTCTTCCGGCCAGCCACCGTGGTCGCGGTTGTAGTACATGCGCAGGGCGGCGGAGTTGATGTTGACAGACCAGTTACCGGTCAGGCGGTAGGTGAGCCAGTCGGGGGCGTCAACTAGGCGGTAGGCGGCGTCGTAAATGTCGCGCTCGTTTTCACGCAGCCAGGCTGCCTTGAAGGGGTACCACTCGGCGGTTGCCGGCATGGTTCCGCCACCGTTATATAGGCGTGCCCAGGAGTCTGAGGTCAGCGCCCGCTCTGCCTGCTCAGCGGCGCGCACGTCCATCCACATGATGGCGTTACGTAGGGCGTTACCGTTTTTGTCCATGGGCACCACGGTCATGGTGGTGGCGTCATAGGAAATGCCACCAATGGACTGGGGCGGAATGTAGGCGTTGTCCATGGCTTTGCGGGTGGAGGCCATCAGGGCGTTCCACCAGTCGTCGGGCGACTGCTCAGCCCAGCCCGGGCGCGGGTAGTGGGTCTTGTAAGGGGTGGCCGCGAATGAAATCGGGTGGCCTTCTAGGTCAAAGATAGCCACACGGCACGATTCGGTACCGAAATCAATACCCATTACAAATGGGCCGTTAATGTTTACAAATGCCATCATTTGCTCCTTTGCGTTTAGTAATTGCACTGATGAAAATGCAATTGCTTGTGGGACTACCGTGTCCCTGTAGTTAATAGTTAGCCCGGTGACTTAGCTATTTAGCAAGGAAGCCACCGGGCTGTAAGAACCGGCGCGGTTAAGCGCTAGTCGTCTTCACTCCAGCCCTAGCTGGGGCCAGTACCGTAGCGGGATAAGTTTGTCGATGCGATCGAGTATGTAGCGTGGGCGCTGAGCTTTTGTGCACGTGCACGCACGTCATCGAGAGTGGCTTCGCCGGTGAGGGTCATGGCACTGGCCATGCCGGTGTCTAGGGCCATCTGGATGTCGGTTTGTAGCCGGTCACCCACCATTACGCAGTTGGCTGGCTCTACATCTAGACCCGCTAGTGAGGCGGTGAGCATCACCGGGTTGGGTTTGCCAAGGTTGGCGACGCATTTGGTACCGGTGCAGGCCTCGATGGCGGCGATGATCGAGGCCGCATCCGGCTGACCGTGTCCGCCCGGGAAGGGGCAGAAACGGTCTGGGTTGGTAGCAATCAGGATGGCCCGCTTGTAAAACCAGATGGCGTCGAAGGCAATCTGTAGCTTTGCGGTATTCGAAGGTACGGTCGTAGGAGGCGATAACCACATCGATTTCACTGGGGTCTTCGCTGATCTTAAAACCGGCTTCGGTTAGGGCCCGCTTAGTGGCTCTTCACTGATTGGATAGACGACGGCGTCGGGGTGGTTAGCTTGCAGCCAACGTACCGTGGTAACCACCGTGTTGACGATTTCTTCAACCGGCGTCGGTAGTCCCAGTCGCGCCAACTTTTGCGCATACTCGGCCGGGTCTTTGGTGGGATTGTTGGATAAGTAGCGCACGGGAATATTGCGCTCGTGCAGCTGCTCGATCATCCGTTTGGCACCGGGCAGGAGGTGGTCTCCCTAGGTAGATAGTGCCATCCATGTCAAAGATGTAGGCGGCGTAAAAGTCCGTGGGGGTTTTTAACGACGTCGTCCATGGCGGTTTAGACCTTAGGCTCCAGCGATCTGGGCCGCCGCCATGAAGATGGTGGTGGTGGTCCAAATAGCGATGGCCGGGGGTCAATGTGGGTGTTACCACGGTCGTAGAAGACACGAGCCGCAACTTCGCCGATAACAGCACCGGTTAGACCACCCAGGGCACCGAGCACCAGGTAAATCAGGCCTACACCGTGACCTGGGTGGAGACCCAGCACCGGGATGAACTGGTTACGGCCAGACCACCGGTGATGGTCATGTGGTGGGTTACGGGCACGTTGTGACCCAGGTTCAGGATCAAGATGCACAGGGCGGAGATAGCGAAACCGAATACCTGAGCGTTCTTGGCTTCAGCCAGAACCGGGAAGTGGTGGCTGAGTACCAGGGAGGCACCACCGAAAGCCATACCCCACATGACACCCAGGGTGATGAACTGTGAGGGCTTTTTCCCTGCCATTCGAGCCAGCGAGCGCCTTCGCGGGGGCTTGAAGCCCTGTAGGGCCGGCTTGGAACCGAAGATGGAGTCACCAAACATTAGGGCGAGCCACGATAGCGGAGATGAACACGGTGAAGGCAACCGAGTCGGTGTGGTGGCCAAACCACGGGATCATCAGTACTAGCTTCTGCAAAATAGCACCGAATACACCGAAGGCGGAACCAACCAGCCATACATCCGGCTTACCTAGGCCACTAAGCGGGGTAACAATGTCTTTACCGTCTTCAATATAGCCACGCTTAGCTGCATATGCTGAGGCTGCCGCACCACCAGCAAAAACATACGTGAGGGCCAAAGACGGGACCAAAGGCAATGTAGTCTCAGGACGTAGCTGTCCTTGGTGGCCACCATGTAGCCCTAGGCCGAATAGGGCCGATACTCCGGTGAATACGAATGCGTAGTTACCACCGATACAGGCACCGATAAAGCCACCTGCGATAGCGGCGATAATCCAGTACACGGAGATACCGGCGACCGCGAGGTCGAGATCCATTTAATCTGCGCTCCTTATTGCAATTTCTGGGAGGTAGGTTACTTCTAGTGTGAAGTGCGGGTCATTCCCGGTTTAGACTGTAGTCGTTTAGAGCCGCAACTTTGGGGGCTGAGTGGGAGGTTTCGTCAAATACGTATCCCAGCCACTCTTTAACCAGTCGGCGAGCCAGTTCAATTCCGATTACGCGCTGACCTAGGGTTAGTACCTGTGCGTTGTTGGAAAGCACTAAACGCTCAACAGAGAATGAATCGTGAGCGACTGAGGCGCGGATTCCCGGCACGGTGTTGGCAGCCATCGCCATACCCATGCCCGTACCGCACACAATCAAGCCGCGATCGCCTTCACCGGCAGCAATTTTGCGGGCTACTGCCACCCCGATGTGCGGGTAATCAATGTCTTGTCCCGCATCAACACCTACGTCTATTACTTCGTCAACACGCGGATCGGCTTGCAGATCTGCCTTTAGACGTTCCTTGTACTCATATCCGGCGATATCAGCGCCAACAACTACTTTGAATCCCATATTTACAACCTCCTTGTCGCATACCACAGGTATAGCTAGTAGTAATGATTGCGGTTACTGCTTTGTATACAGCATCCAAAGGCTACTTAGCCCCTAACACAGTTTGCCTTGCTAGAGCCACTAAATGCCAGTCAAATTGGGATATTGGGCACATCTGTGCAACGCCAGCCACAGCCTTAGCGATATTTCTTAATGCGTGGCCTCACGATTCGGCTTGGCCTGCGCGCCAGTAGCCCATAAAGGACACTTGGCGCCTATCCACGCCCCATTGGCGCACTAAAGCCCGCCGAATAGCGGCTACCTGGCTGCGTTCGCCGGCCACCCAAAAGTAGGGGGCTTGCGTCAGCGATTGGTCTTGGCCAAGGTCAGCTTGGGTTTCGGTGGTGGTTTCCCACAGTATGTCGGCGTCGACGTCGAGCTTGGGTAAGTCTTGTCTGCCGACGCCGCCTAGCGCTGCCACTTCACCCAGCCAGTCTTGCCATACTTGGGCTGCGGCGCGGGCTGCCTGCTCTACCCAGCCCTGGTTTACGGCACTTACCTGCAAATGGTCCGGCCCTACCCCGGCCTGTTTAAGGTAGTCACTCCAAGTTGGCGGACCACTGAGCACCACGGTGAAGTGGCGGTCTGTTTTCTGTTGGGCTTCGTAGTGCAGGCAGGCGTTAATTGCGGGCAGGGCGGTGGCGTCGCCTAATAGCACTACTTGTTTAGCCGCCCCGGGCCGGTATTCCAGTCCACTGCCGCGCTGGTCCAAAGTAGAGGGCAATCGCTTACCGGATGCGTCATAGCCGCGCCAGGGCGCCAACATTACACAGCTAGCGCCGGCTTAGCTTGCCGCGCCCAGCTCACGCCCGGCCCTTCATGCTCTGCTGGCATCCCAGTGACACCAGGTTCAACGCCACCAATTAGGATGTCGATAGCGACCCGGCTGAGCCTGCCGGCCTGGTCGTGGCGCTGGCAGGCCACCGTATAGGTACGCATATAGCCGCGCTGGCTTACCGGTAGATCCAACCATTGGTGGTACCAGCCGCCATCTAACTGGCCCAGAGCCAGGCCGGCGTCGTCGCTAGCTGCACCCACAATCAGTTTGATGCGGGTATCACGCAACCCACCGAGGCCGCCGTCGTCGACTAAATGCAGCTGAGGCCCACTTAACCAAATACGGGCGTATCCAGGCAGAAAGTTTTCAACCTGCACAACTTTTAGTGCCAGCGCCCCGTAACTCACTTCTGCCCTCTTAGTGAGCGCACCGGCACCACCAGGGGCGTGCCAGAGACCGGGTCAGGCACTACCCGCGCCTCTAGCTCAAAAGCGGCCGCCAGGTTTTGAGTGGTGACCACTTGCGCGGGCTCGCCGGCCGCCAGGATTTGCCCCGCGCGCATAAACACCAGGTAGTCGGCGTAGCGGGCGGCTAAGGCTAGCTCGTGTAGCACCACCACAATGGTGGTTTGGTGGCGTCGGTTTAGCTCGCGCAGCAGATCCAGCACCTCGATTTGGTGGGTTAGATCCAGGTAGGTGGTGGGTTCATCTAGCAACAGCACGCCGGTGCGCTGGGCCAGCACCATGGCGATCCACACGCGCTGGCGTTGACCGCCGGAGAGGGAATCTACCTGGCGGTGGGCTAGCTCGGTGGTGTGAGTGTCGGCCAGGGCTTGGGTAAGCGCCTGCTCGTCCTCGCGCGACCAGCTGCGTAGCAGAGAGCGGTGCGGGTAGCGTCCGCGCGCCACTAGTTCGCGTACGGTTAGTCCGGCCGGGGCTTGGGGGCCCTGGGGCAGTAGGCCTAGTTCTTTGGCGACGGCGCGGGCGGGGCGTGAGGCGATGTCGGCCCCGTTTAGGATCACTTGGCCTTGGCTGGGTTTAAGCAGCCTGGCTAGGCCGCGTAGCAGGGTGGATTTACCGCAGCCGTTAGGCCCAGCCAGCACAGTTAGCTGGGCAGGTGGAGGGGTAAGGCTAACGCCTTTAACGATTGGCTGACCGCCGTAGCCTAGCTGCACCCCCTGGGCGCTTAGCTGTCCCTGGTTGGCAGAAAGCTGGCCCTTGGCGGCCGCGCCCGGCTGGGTCTGACTTGCCGCGCCCTGCTGCCCCTGGCTGGTAGCCTCCTGCGGGCCTTGACTGGCTGCGCCCGGCTGCTCGGCAACCGCCTGTGAGCCGGGGGCCGGTGGTTTATTCGTCATCTGTTAATTTCCTTTACGCAACAGCACGCTTAGCAGCACCGGCGCCCCCAAAGCGCCAGTTATCAGCCCCACCGGGTAGGGGCCGGAAGGCAAAATCTGCCCCACCGCATCAGCTAGCAACACAATCACCACGCCGGTAAGCGCACTCAAGCTCAAACTCCAGCGGCCAGTTAGCCGCAGTGCCAAGGGGCCGGAGACAAAAGATACAAAAGCAATCGGCCCGGCAGCCGCCGTCGCACTCAGCAATCAGCGCCACCACCAGGGCCACAATGATCATGGTGTCGCGCACCGGGCGGGCCCCCCTAAACCCTGCAGCCAGATCGTCACCCTACCTCCAGCACCTCCAAATTACGACGACGCAGCGCCACTAGGGGCACTAGCACCACCATTAGCGCAGCCAGCAGGCTTACCCGCTGCCAGGTGGCTGAGGCTAGTGAACCAGACAGCCACACCATGGCTTCACGCACCTGGTAGGTGTTAGCAAAGGTGGTGACCATAATGATCAAGGAGTTGACGGCGGCCCCTACCCCCACCCCGATCAGCACAAAGCGGCCAGAAATACCGCCGCGCCCACCGGCCAGGAAACCCACAATGGCCACAATGGCAATAGCGCCCACAAAGGCCGCGCCAGACACTGGCAGGCCACGCAGCCCAAAAATCACCATCGCTACCATGGCGCACAACGAGGCACCTGCGCTTACTCCCAACACGTCGGGGCTGGCCAGGGGGTTACGCATAAGCCGTTGCAGCAGTGAGCCGCCCACCCCAAAACACACCCCTACCAGCACGCCTAGCACTATGCGGGCGGCGCGAAACTCCCACACAATCAAGGCGGCTATGGAATCAGGGTCAGTTACGGCTAGCCATAAATCCCCAAAACCCAGTTGGGGGTTTACTAGCAGCAGGGAGATAAGCGCGCCGCCTACCGCTAGGGCCAGCAAAATTGCGGCCACGCTTATGTTCTTGAAGCGGGCTTTCACAGCGACACCACCTGTCGGCGTCGCACTAGCGCCACCAGCACCGGCACCCCAATTAGGGCCACCAGCACCCCGGCGGGCACCTCCGCCGGCGGCCAAATTAGGCGCCCCACCGTGTCGGCGGCGATCACCAGTATGGGGCCAGCTAACAGGCTAGAGCCCAGTACCCAGCCCATTGCCGGTCCACCCACGCCCCTGCAGTAGGTGGGGCACAATAATGCCCACAAACCCCAGCGGACCAGCCAAAGCGGTAGCGCCAGCGCAGCAGCACACGGCCCCCTAAAGCCCCCAGTGAGCGGGCCCGCAACAGGTTAATACCCAGGCCGGTAGCGACGTCGTCGCCCATAGAAAGCCCATCCAAGGCGCGATTTTGCAGCAAAAGCAGGCAAATCCCGGCCCCCACTAGGCAGGCGGCTGGCCAAATCAGCTCCCAGCTGCGGCCACTAACCACACCCAAGGTCCAGCGACGAAAAGAATCCATATCCTGGCCGCGCGTGAGAATAAACAGCTGCGTCACGCTGGCCACGCCCGCGCTGGTGGCCGCACCCGCCAACACCAGCGTGATGGGATCAGCCCCCGAGGAGGCGGTGATAGTCACGCCCCACACCAGCGCAGCCGCGATAACCGCCCCCACCATGGCGCTAAAAAGGTATGAGGCGGGCGTGGCGTAACCAATTAGCACTGTAAAAACCACCACGGCAAGGGCCGACCCGGCGTTAACTCCAATTAACCCCGGGTCGGCCAACGGGTTGCGGGTGATGGCCTGCATGGCGGCGCCGGCGCAAGCCAGCCCTGAGCCAGCCACCAAAGCCACTGCGGTGCGGGCCAGGCGGGCCTCAAGCACGGCGGCGTCGATAGCTTTTACCGGCTGGTCATCAATCCAGGCGCTAACCACCTGCCAGCTAATCGCACGGGCCCCAAACATGAAGGAAGCCGCGCAGGCCAAGGCCAAGCCAATAATTAGCGCCGCCGCCATAAGTAGGCGTTTTTTAGCCAGCGACAAGGCTACTTCCTCAAGGACTTTAGCTACGCGCGGCACGTAGGACTTGAGCGCATAGGTGGCGCTGAGCGCGCTGAAAGCCGAGATGCTCATGGCGTCGGTCTTGTTGTAATCCAAGATGGCGCTGCCGTTGGCGATGGCCGGGATCTTGCTTAGCAGCGGGTCAGCCTTGATTGCGGCGGCGGCCTTTTCGTCATCAACCCAGGAGTGGAAAACGTCAGCCACCAGCTTGTCGGCCTGCTCAGCGGAGTAGTCGGAGTAGAAGGTTTGGCTCTTGGCGTCAATGGCGGCCACCACCGGGGCCTGCACTCAGGCCCAGGGCCTGGAAGAAACGCGAGCGGTTGTCGCCGTGCATGTACAGAGAGATGGAGTGGTCTGCGCTGCCGATAGCGCCGGTGATGAAGGTGGCACCTTTGAACTTGGGGTGCTGCTTGGCTACCTGCGCAAACTGGGCGTTGACGGCGTCTACTACTTCCTTAGCCTTGGCGCTGCGGCCGAGAGCTTGGCCCACCATAGTGGTTACTTCATTCCAGGGGGTGGTCCAGGCCCCGCCGGTCTTGGAGTAGGCGATAGTGGGGGCGATTTTGCTGAGCTGCTCGTATTCTTCTTTACTGATGCCGCTAAGTGCCGCCACGATCAGATCCGGCTTGTAACCGGCGATTTCCTGGATGGGCAGGGAGTCGGTGGAGGTGAACTGCTTGGGGTAGTTAGCACTGCCGGGGGCGGCGCCGAGCTTAGTTAGCGCCTCGTCTTTCCAGGGCAGGGACTTGTATTTGTTGCCGCCCCAGGTGTTTGCGGGCATGGCTACGGGCACTACCCCCAAGGCAATAATGGCTTCTTCATTGCCCGAGGAGATGGATACTACCCGCTTGGGTTCAGCTTTGATGGTGGTGGTGCCGTAGACGTGGGCTACGTTTACCGGGAATTTGTCTGTGGCCTTGCTGGCGGTGGTGGCCTGGCTGTTGGCAGTTTTGGTGCCGCAAGCGCTTAAGCCTGCCCCAATGGCGACGACGGCGCTGGCGCCCAGCAGGTGGCGACGTGAAAGCATCATTTTTATCCCCTTTTAAACGGTTTTACCCTTAAGAGTGTGGCCTAGAACTCCAAAGCTAGCAAGGTTAGGTTTATCTCAGCAAAGTTGGGGCTTTGGCAGCTTGCAAATTGCGCCACTATCGCCGTGGTATAGGCGCGTTAGAGTGAAGCCGTGGCAAAAAAGGAAAGCTATCGCTGTAGTGAATGTGGCTGGCTCAGTGCGAAATGGCAGGGGCAGTGCCGCCAGTGCCAAGCTTGGGGCACTCTGGCAGAAGTTGGCGCCAGTGCTGGCCTAGCCAAAACCGCTGTGCGCACCCCCATTCAGGCCGCTCAGCCCATCTCTCAGGTAAGTGCCGAGTCAGCCCAGGCCCGCCCCAGCGGGGTTGGTGAGCTTGACCGGGTGCTGGGCGGAGGGATCGTGCCCGGGGCCGTGATTTTGCTGGCCGGCGAGCCCGGCGTCGGTAAATCCACCCTGCTGCTTACCGTAGCCGCCAACGCGGCCAGGCAAGCTAAGCTAACTGGCACCGGCAGTGTCCTATATATAACCGGCGAGGAGTCTGCCTCCCAGGTGCGTCTGAGCGCGGCGCGCATTGATGCTTTTAGCTGACAACTTGCTGCTAGCTGCGGAAACTGAGCTAGGGGCGGTGCTTGGCCAGGTTGAGCAGGCTAATCCGGCGCTACTGATAGTGGACTCGGTGCAAACCATTGCCTCAGCTGATGTTGAAGGCTCAGCTGGTGGTACCAGCCAGGTGCGGGCAGTGGCGGCGTCAATCATTGCTCTAGCTAAAGAACGCAATATTCCGGTGTTGTTGGTAGGGCACGTCACTAAGGACGGCGGCATTGCTGGTCCGCGCGTGCTTGAGCACCTAGTGGATGTGGTGTGCCAGTTTGAAGGTGAGCGCCACGCCCGTTTGCGTCTGCTGCGGGCAGTTAAAAACCGCTATGGCCCTACCGATGAAGTTGGCTGCTTTGAGCTGGGTGAACGCGGTATTGTGGAGCTGGCTGATCCGTCTGGGCTGTTTTTGTCTCAGGCCCGCTCTGAGGTTCCCGGCACCTGCGCTACCGTCACTTTAGAGGGACGCCGGCCCATGGCTATTGAGATTCAGGCTTTGGTGGCTTCTACCCATGCCGGCTCACCGCGCCGCACCACCTCGGGGTTGGATTATTCGCGTACCGCCATGGCTTTGGCGGTATTGCAGGCCCGCATGAAGGTGGATACCTCCTCAAGTGATGTCTATGTTTCTACCGTGGGTGGGGCCAAAGCCATTGAACCAGCCGCTGACCTGGCCCTAGCTATTGCGGTGGTGTCTGCGGCCCGTAATTTACCAACTCCCCCAGGCCTGGTGGCTTTTGGTGAAGTGGGCTTAACCGGAGAGCTGCGCGCCACGGTGGGGGTGCAGCGGCGTTTAGCTGAAGCTGCCAGGCTTGGTTTTTGACCGCGCAATTGTGCTTTTGGCTGGCTCCGCTGAGCTGCGCCCCTATTAAAGGCATGAAAGTGCTACCGGTAGCTCACCTGGCCCAGGCGGTAGGTGCCGCGCTAACGCCATCAGATCAGTAACGGCGCACAGCTTTCTTAGCGGTAATTGCACCGATAATTAGGAACAGCACGCCAGCCATCAACCCCACCACCAGGGCAATACCTGCGGGGATAAAGATAATCGCAAAGAAGGTGGCCACTGAGCCATCTTAACATGGCTGATCCCCACCTGGGCCACGGCGCTGGTGTCGCAATTTACGGTGGCATTAGTGGTGACGGAGGGAAACACGTGACCAACAATCACCGTGTCATCCTCTTCTAGGCGGTACTTGGAGTTTTCCAGCTTCACCTCTAGCTGCGAGCCGTCAGCGGTGGTCACGCTACAAACCGGCTTAGCCACCTGATCAGCCTGCACCCCATCAGCTAGGCGCGCCCACAACACGTTTTTACTGTCCGTAAAAGTCTCGGTGAACGGACCAGAGTTGTCATGCCAGGTAATCACCCGGTTCTGGCTAGCTTCTTTACTGAGCGTAAACAGGTTGTAGCCAGACCAGATTCCTGCCGTTAAGCCAAGCGCGGCGATCACAAAAGAAATAATCGCCAAAACTTTAAAGACGCCGTTCATCTATCTACCTACTTAACGATAAAAACTTGCTGGCCGACAAGCTCTTTACCATCCAGGTTTAAACGCAGCACGTATGTGCCCGCTTGGGAGGGGCCAGCTGAAGAACAGTCAGCCTTATAACGCTGCCCACTCCAGCTAACTGAAGTGGTGAAAGAGTCAGGGGTGGGGTTAGCTGATACGTAAGCTGATTCCCCTGCAGCCTTAGCTGTCAGCGGTGCCAGCAGCATTTTGCGGCTACTTGGCTCAGCCTTGCAGGTAGCGCCGTCGTAGACAGTGTCTGTGCCGGAGGTGACCCGCATTTGCAGATGCTCAGAGCCCACATCAAATATGCAGGGAATATTGGCTTTATTAGCCACCTTCAAGTTGACAGTTAAAGCCTGGCCGCGCGCCACTTGAGCCGGCAAAGTAATCGTGACATCCAGATTCTTAGTGTCGCAAGCCAGCGGGGTGGGCATACCACTACCCTGGTTTTGACGCGCCGCCTGCAAGTTTTGCACGCGCACAGTCTCAGTGACGTAGTTAAAGCCCCACACCACCAGCACCACTGTGAGCACTACCAAAAATACGTTACGTCCCAGCCGCATCAAGGAGGCTTTAAGTGCCGGGTCCATTGGCTGGCGCGGCGGCTTCTTGGGGCGATTAGCGGGTGGACGACGCCGTTCGGGTGCCTGCGATTGCGGGCGTGAGGGACGCGCACCAGGCGCATTAACGCGGCGTTTACCGGGGTCGCCTTGCGCCTGTTTACGCGGATTTTGCTGCTGCCCACCAGCCCTAGCGCGCCGGGCAGTGCTAGCGGCGTCGGTGCGTGAAGCAGCACCTTGACCACCGCGTCCCTGGCCGCTGCGGCCCTGACTAGTGCGGGGTTGACTAGCGCGGCCCTGACCGCTGCGCGCCTGGCCAGAGTGGCCTTGGCTAGTGTGGCCCTGAGAGCTACGCGACTGAGCGGCGCGCTGAGCATTACCGGCTTGGCCTGCGCGAGCAGTCGGCCGCCCCTGAGCGCGTCCCTGAGCATTACTAGCCTGGCCACCACGTCCCTGTCCGCTATGTCCCTGGCCTCAGGCGAGCTTGAGCGCTACGTCCCCTGAGAACTACGCGCCTGGCCCGCGTTTTTGGCCGCCTCGACTGGTGCTGCGCTGAGCATCTCGCGCCGAAGAGCCCCTTTGCGCAGAGCCCTTTTGACCAGTTGCTTTTTTTGCCCAGCAGCCTTCTGGCTAGTTCCCTTTGCGCCAGGGCGTCCCGGAGTATTTCTCGACGCCGCCGACCCCTGCCCTGCCCCAGAGGCTGGGTGAGCCTTACGCGCTTGGGCGGAGCTAGCCTGCGAACGCTCGCCAGAGCGCGCTGCACGCAGCTCATTAGTACGGGCTTTAGCGCCACGTACCTGCTGCCCATGAGAGCTAGCGCGAGCTGAGCCAGTTGTCCGTCCTCCCGTGGCGCGTGCACCACCAACGCCCCTTACCGGCGCCACTAGGGCTACGCGGGGCGACGTCGTCGCTATCAGGTAGATCTTGAACCAGCCTTAACGGCGGGAAAGGTGACTTACGCCCACCACCAGTACGGTTGTTGTTGTCACCTCTAGCCATACCTAAGACTCTACCGGCTTATGGCTACCTAGCCCAATGCCCATGCGGTTGCGCCCCGCTAAAGCCAACACTGCCTGGGCCGCAGCCACATCCAAAACCACGTCAGTAGCCACCCGAGCGCGTAAAGCCGCCAAAATCGCCGGAGCCTTAGCAGCCGAAGAAGCCACCATCACACGAGTCTTAATGCGACTTAACTGCGCCGGGGGTAGGCCCAGAAGCACGCGCATTTAGCGAAATATCACGGTAAGAGCCATCGGCGCGCAAGAACACAGTGCACACATCAGCCACCACACCCTCAGCATCCAGCGCCCGGCGATCTTCCTCATTTAGGTAACCACCGGCATAAACCTGGCTAGGCACCGGGCTACGTAGCGAGCCCACCCCAAAGACAGCCAAGTCAACGCGTTCCTGAATTGCTAGCACGCGCTGCACCGAACGCTCACGCCACATAGCCTCACGAGTAGAGGCATAGTCAAACAGGGCAGGCACCGGGAAATGCACTGTACGGCCCCGGAAAGCAGCGGCAAACTGACTCAAAATTGCATCCGCATAAGGCAAGCCGGTTTGCGAAGAGTTAGCGGCGCCGTTTAGCTGCACCACCAGCACCCGCTGCAACTCACGTGGAGGCAGCGACTGGGCAATCTCCGCCACTGTGTTACCCCAGGCCACACCCATGATGGTGCCGTTTTCTACCTTCTGACTGATCATCTCAGCGGCCACCGCAGACACCTGAGAGAGACGGTTAATCTCCGTGGCGCCTTCACGCACCGGCACTACCCGAGCGCGCACTTTAAAGGCCTTGTACATCTGGGAAGCCAACGCGTCAGGGCGACTGGGTTCATTCAAAAGCTAATACGCACCAGGCCCGCATCGCGAGCGTGGGCCAACAGACGTGACACCGTTGAACGCGATACCCCCAGGTGACGAGCAACGCCGTCCATAGTTTCAGACTGTAGGTAATACATCATTGCGGCCTGGAAGGCCATGTCATCGCGTTCAACCATCTAAGCTGCCTTCTTCGGTTAGTTAAGGTTCCGACCAAGCTAGCGCCCCGTCGGACTATGCATGGAAATTCTTGAACAATTGTATCGCGCATTACACCAGCCCTTGATCCCTTTTACCGCTTTCGGGGGAAATCAGGTCCCGGAGTCTAACTGGGAGGTTAGGTTAGGTCCAAGCATTAAAGTGTTGGACTTAGAGGTCCGACAGCGCCAGGGTTTACCAAGCCAAACAAATCGCCTTGGGGAACCTTCGCGCGTCACAACGAAGTGGAAGGGATTAAGTATGACTGAGAAGAAATATGTAATTGCCATTGACCAGGGCACTACTTCCTCCCGGGCAATCTTGTTCGATCACGACGGCTCTATCGTGGCCATGAACCAGCTAGAGCACACCAACTACACCCCCAAACCCGGCTGGGTTGAGCACGACCCGGAAGAAATCTGGGCCAATGTGCGCTCCGTAGTTGGTGGGGTACTAGCTGAGGCTGAAACCAACCGCCACGAGGTAGCCGCCATCGGTATCACCAACCAGCGTGAAACCGCCGTGGTGTGGGACAAAACCACCGGTAAGCCGATCTACAACGCCATCGTCTGGCAGGACACCCGCACCCAGAAGATCTGCGACCGCCTAGCCGCCGGCAGCGAGCTAGGTACCGACCGTTACAAGGACAAGGTGGGTCTGCCCCTAGCCACCTACTTCTCCGGCCCCAAGATCGCCTGGATTTTAGAAAACGTCCCTGGCGCCCGCGAAAAGGCTGAGGCCGGTGACCTGCTCTTTGGTAACACCGACTCCTGGGTTCTGTGGAACATCACCGGCGGCGTCGACGGCGGTGTACACGCCACTGACGTCACCAACGCCTCGCGCACCATGCTGATGAACCTAGACACCCTGTCCTGGAACGAGGAAATTGCCGCTGACATGGGCATCCCCATGTCCATGCTGCCTGAAATCAAGCCCTCGGCGAGCATCTTCGGCTACGGACGCAAGAACGGCCTGCTAGTTGACACCCCCATCGCCGGTATCCTCGGCGACCAGCAAGCCGCCACCTTCGGCCAGGCCTGCTTCAACAAGGGGCAGGCCAAGAACACCTACGGCACCGGCTGCTTCATGCTCATGAACACCGGTACCACCCCGGTCCCCTCCAAGAACGGCCTGCTGACCACCGTGTGCTACCAGATCGGCGACCAGCCGGCGGTATACGCCCTGGAAGGTTCCATTGCCGTGGCCGGCTCGCTGGTGCAGTGGCTGCGTGACAACCTGGGTCTGATCGCCAACTCTCGTGACATTGAAGAGCTAGCTGCCTCGGTTGAGGACAACGGTGGCGCCTACTTCGTGCCCGCCTTCTCCGGCCTGTTTGCCCCCTACTGGCGTCCCGACGCCCGTGGCGCCCTGGTGGGTCTAACCCGCTACGTCAACAAGGCCCACATTGCGCGCGCCGTCGAGGAATCCACCGCCTACCAGACCCTGGACGTGCTGCAGGCCATGAACGCCGACTCTGGCGTGCCGCTAACCGAAATCAAGGTTGACGGCGGCATGACCAAAGACCGTCTGCTAATGCAGTTCCAGGCTGACGTAGCCGGCGTGCCCGTGGTTCGCCCCAAGGTCATTGAGACCACCGCTCTGGGTGCCGCCTACGCAGCCGGTATCGCCGTCGGCTTCTGGTCCGGCACGCAGGACGTGGTGGACAACTGGGCTGAGGGTGCCCGCTGGGAGCCCGCCATGGAGCAGGAGCACCGCGAGCGCCTGTACCGCCTGTGGAAGAAGGCCGTCTCCAAGACCTTGGACTGGGTCGACGCCGACGTCGATGCTGAGGTTGAGTGATTAAGGCTTAGTCGCATAGCCGGGCTTAGCCGCATATAAGCCGGCTAGCTAGGACTTTCTAACCGTCACCCCCTACGGTTGGGAACCAATACATAAGGGTGGGTCTGTAATGGACCCACCCTTATGGCTTTTATTTAGCTGGTTTTATGGCCATATAAAGGCACTATTACCCGGATTAGCTGGGCATATTTTGGGGGGTCTGTTAGCTCACTGCACGCACGTTCACGACTGTTGGCAGGCTCACTTACATGAACCAAACTGTTACCTGTTTGAACAGTTCCTTAGTTTTGGAGGATAGAGATGTCCGCAAACACTTCTTTGCCATCTAGCGCTCTCAACGCCGAAAAGCGCCAGGCGGCACTTGATGCAATGACTGACGCCGAGGGCCTAGACATCCTAGTTGTCGGTGGTGGCGTCACCGGTGCAGGTATCGCAGTTGATGCCGCTAGCCGTGGGCTGCGCACCGGTATCGTGGAAATGGGTGACTGGGCGGCAGGTACTTCCTCTTGGTCTTCCAAGCTAGTGCACGGTGGTCTGCGTTACCTCTACCAGCTTGACTTCCCCCTGGTGGCTGAGGCTCTGGCAGAGCGTGGCCGCCTACTCACTGAGACTGCCCCGCACCTAGTTAAGGCTCAGCCTTTCCTATGGCCGCTAAAGCACGAGGTTGAGCGCGCCTACTCGGCTGTGGGTGTGGGCATGTATGACGCCCTGGCCTTGCTGGGTGCGCGTGGTAAGGCCACTGTACCGGTGCAGCACCACCTGACCGCTAAGGGCACCAAGCGTCTAGCTCCCTCGCTAGACACCTCTGGCCTGGCTGGTGCTATCAAGTTCTATGACGCCCGCGTGGATGACTCGCGCCTGGTTATTACCCTGGTGCGTACCGCCGTCGAGAATGGCGCCCTGGCTGCTAGCCGCACCAAGGTGGTGGAGTACCTCAAGAACGACCACGGCCGCGTTATTGGTGCCCGCGTGGAGGACCTTGAGGCTAGCGCCAAGACCGGTAAGAAGGTTGTGCGTGACATCTACTCGCGTCGCGTTATCAACGCCACCGGTGTGTGGACTGAGCAGACTCAGGAGCTAGCCGGCGTCACCAATGGTTTGAAGGTGCTGGCCAGTAAGGGTATCCACATTGTGGTTCCCAAGGAAGCTATTGAGGCTGAGACCGGTATCTTCCTGCGCACTGAGAAGTCCGTACTGTTCATCATCCCGTGGCCGCGCTACTGGGTTATTGGCACCACCGACACCGCTTGGCACGAGAATATCGACCACCCGGTGGCCACCAGCGCTGACATCGACTACGTGCTAGAGCACGCCAACGCGGTGCTAGAAAAGCCCATCAGCCGCAAGGACATTATCGGCGTTTACGCCGGTCTGCGTCCGCTGCTGCAGCCTGGCGTGAAGGAAGGTGAGAGCGGCGAGACCGCCTCCACCAAGGTTTCACGTGAACACACCGTCACCGAGGTAGCCCCGGGCCTGACCTCCATTGCCGGCGGTAAGCTGACCACCTACCGCGTGATGGCTGCTGACGCCGTCGACTTTGCTCTCGGTGTGGAGCAGACCAAGGTGCACCCCACCTGCACTGAGCGTCTAGCTCTGGTGGGTGCTGCGGGCCTGGATGAGGTCACCGCCCGCTCTGGCGAGATTGCCCGCGCCCACGGCTGGACTTTGGCCCGCGTGGACCACCTGCTTTCGCGTTACGGCGCCGAGACTCAGGACCTGCTTGAGCTGATCGACGCTCACCCCGAGTACGGCCAGCCGCTAAAGTCCGCCCCCGCCTTCTTGAAGGCTGAGGTTGCTTGGGCTGTCACCCACGAGGGCGCCCTGCACCTGGACGACATCATCGTCCACCGCGTGCGCCTGGACCTGGAGCAGCGCGACCACGGCCTGGCTGCTGCTGACGAGATCGCTGAGATTGCCGCCCCGCTGCTGGGCTGGTCTAAGGACGACGTCGCCGCTGAGCTGGCTGCCTACGCTCGCCGCTGCACTGCCCTGGCGCAGGCTGAGACCGAGACTGAGGACGCCGCCGCAGCCGCTCACCTGGACGGCCTAGGCCAGGTCTAAAGTTAACTAGGCCAGACCTGAGTTAACTAATACTCATTAAGGGCGCCGCCTATTTACTTGGGTGGCGCCCTTATGTATGCCCTTATACCCATATGTCTGCCTGGTAAAGCACCTTTGTCACCTGCTGGGGCAACTCGACGTCGCCATTAGTGCCTAGGTGTGCAAGCAGCCGTCTAAAACTTGTTATGATCACTGAAGAAAAATGTTGTACTTAGCCAGGGTCCTTCATGCCGTTTAGTGTCGCTGCACTGGCAGCCGCGCACGGGGCTACAAATGCCACTGTCGCCGCTAGTCTGCCGCTTACATTCACTCCCTCAACCACTGCAGTGGCTGGCAACGTGTACCTGTCCGCCTTGGTTGGAGCCTCCCCACTGATCGCTTTTTTTGCGTTATTGGGTGGGTTTAAGGTCAAAACTCACCGCTGTGCTCTGCTGGCTCTGGCCCTAGCGGCTGTGCTAGCCATGACGGTTTTTAAAATGCCGGTATCTATGACGCTGCTGTCGGCTTCGCAGGGACTGGCGTTTGCGGTTATGCCCATGATTTTTATCGTGGTGGGGGCCGTGTGGCTGTATAACCTAACCGAGTTTTCTAACCGCTCACAGGATTTACGCGCAGTTTTCTCCACGATCGGCAAGAGCGACATTCGTATTCAAGCCCTGATTGTGGCTTATGCGTTTTGTAACCTGCTGGAGGGACTAGCGGGTTTCGGGGCGCCGGTAGCTATTACCTGTGCCATGCTGGCTACGCTGGGGCTTCCCAAAATTAAAGCTGTGCTGCTGTGTTTGCTGGGGAACCTGGTTTATTTGGCTTATGGCGCCATGGCCACACCGGTGTTGACTGCTGGCCGTATGGGCGGCGTGGATCCCGCCCACATTTCTTTACTTATGGGACGCCTAATTGCCCCCTTGGCACTGGTGGTCCCATTTTTATTGCTACTTATGCTTGATGGCCGCCGAGGTGTGCGTCAGCTCTGGCCGCTAGCTTTGGTCACCGGTCTTACTACTGCGGTGGGGCATTTATTTATGCCGCTGCTGTCTTTTGAACTTACCGGCGTGGCCACGGCGCTTTTCACCCTGGCAGCCACTATATTTTCTTGCTGTTTTGGACTCCGACGACGCCGTCTGAGCAGCGCTCTAAAGCTTCCGTTGAGGGTCTAAGTGCTAGCCGCGTAATCCTGGCCCTAACTCCCTACCTGCTGGTGGTGACCTTGATTGCCACCACTAAACTGTGGAAGTGGGGCGTGGATTTAGATGCGCTACTTAAATCCACTGATATCAATATTCCTTGGCCGGGCCTGTATGGGCACCTGCACAGCGCCGACGGCACTGTGAACACGGCTGCGATCTACCAGCTGCCCCCGCTGTCTAATCCGGGCACGCCAATCATTTTTACCGCCATTGTGGTTACTGGCCTGTACGCCTGGTATGGCCGCAAAACTCGCTTTGCACTGCCGATTTTGCGTTCCCTGGTGGCGCTATGGCATACCATTTCTGGTTTGCGTTACACGCTGCTAACCATTGCGGCCGTGATGGCTTTGGCGTATGTGATGAACTTTTCGGGGCAAACCACCGCTATTGGCGCAGCGCTGGCTTCAACTGGCCATGCCTTTACTCTATTTGCCCCGATTTTGGGTTGGTTGGGCACAGCCGTGGGTGGCTCTACCACCAGCTCCGGGGCTTTGTTTGGATCTATGGAGGCTAGCGCGGCCCACGCGGTTGGCACCGACACCGCCACTTTGCTGGCTTCTAACACGGTGGCTGGGGGTATCGGTAAGCTAGTTTCGCCCCAGAACTTGGCGGTGGCCGCTACGGCTGTTGAGGAGCCGGGTATTGAGGCTGTCGTGCTACGCAAGATTGCCCCTTACTCGCTGCTGATGCTGCTGGCGGTGTGTTTGTATACTTTCGCGGCCTGTTCAGGCTGGCTGGATTTCTATCTGCCGCATTTTTAAAAAGTATCCCTGGCCACTTTCAGCTCAGGCAATATTTCCGGCCGGGTATGCGTCCGGCCCAGGCAGAGCATTTGGCCCGGGTAGTAGATGCATTAGTGCACTGGCTAGGTTGATACGCCAGCAGGCATAGTCGTGCCCACCGTTGTACACCACGTCTTTAACCTGCATCCCAGCCTGGCGCAGTTGGCGAACTGCTTTGGGTTGCAGGGGCGCCAAAATCCATTCCTGACTGCCTACCTCTATCCAGGCCCGAGTACCCGCTAGGGGCATCGCCGTGGCATCTAGCGCGTTTAGCTCGCTAAATAGCACTTCTTGCCACAGTGAAGCCGACTGGCTTATGCCAGAGCCAATTAGCTGTGGATAGCCCACCAGGGTGCGTAGCACGGTTAGCGCCCCTAGACTCTGCCCAATAACTACCCGATCAGCAGGGTTGGGGCTGATGGCGTAGTGGGCTTTGAGCCAGTTAAGCAGTTGCCCGCTTAAGTAGCCGCCAAAATCGCTTTCGCTGTCCCCCAACTCCTGCCAGCGTTGCTCAGTGCCGCCTGAATCAATGAACACCATATAGGCCGGGGCGATCAGCCCCGCCTGCATGAGCTGTACTAGAGCCAGGTGTAGGTGGTGGCGTTTAAGCCAGACTTCGCCGTCAAGTACCAGCAGCACCGGCCAGCTTTGGGAGCGGCTAATCAAGGCGGGGGTGTAAACCCAAATTTGGCGCCCTAGCGTCTCCACGTCGGCGACGGCGTCAAGCCGGCCCGCATCGGCATCGAGCTGCCCACGTCACCCCCACCCGCGCCTGCGCCTGCGTCGAGTCTGCCTGCTGCGGCGGCGTCGGCAAAAACGGGCCACTCCCCTAACGGCCAGGCCGGCGCCAGCGGCAGCGACACCACAGACTGCACAAAACCACGCCGATTAGTGCAGGTGACCGGGTTGTGGGGGTCAGGCAGGCCGCCGTCTAGAGCCTGCCGCAAACGCACCTGACTGCCCTGTAGCCAGGGCGCCTGGGCAGCGGCGGGGGCCGGCAGGAAGCAGTAGGAGGCGCGCCAATCGCCATCCATGCGGTAGGTCAGGTACCAAGTATCCGTACCGGGCAGGCGCCGCATGTAGGAGTCGGCTAGGTTTTTCTCGTCCGTAAGCCGGTTAACGAACAGCAATACGCTGTGTGCCGCGCCGCGCCACAGAAAAGTAACCAGGTATTTGCCTTCCTGGGTGGGGTCCGCCTCCAGCAGGGGTGTGGAAGTTACCTGCTGCCACAGCTGTGCTTGCAGCTGGCTGGCCAGTTGCGGGCGCTCAAGTAGGCGCTGGTGCACAGCAGCCAGGGTGGGGCTGGTGGCCAGCGGGGCACGCTGGGGGCGGGGCAGCTTTGGCGGGTGGGCCTGGTCGACGCCGTCATAGGGCCTGCTTTCTAGGTCGCGGCAGCACTAGTGGGGCGCCGGTTTGAGGATCATGTAAAAGCTGACAGGGTAGGTCAAACACCTTTTCAATGAGCTGCTCGGTAACTATTTCACGCGGGCGCCCCTGGGCCACAATGGCGCCTTGATGCATCACCACCAGGTGGGTGGCGTAGCGGAAAGCCAGGGCCAGCTCGTGCAGCACGGCCACCACCGTGCGGCCTTGGCGCTGCAGGGCGGCAGCTAGCTCTAAAACCTCAACCTGGTGGCTGATATCCAGGTAGGTGGTGGGTTCGTCTAGCAGCAGTACGGGCGTGTCTTGGGCTAGGGCCATGGCGATCCATACGCGTTGACGCTGTCCACCAGAGAGTTCCTCAACCCGCCGGTCAGCTAGGTTAGCCACCCCAGCACGCTCTAAAGCGTCTTGCACAGCGCGTTCATCGGTCGGGGACCATTGGCGCAGCAGGCTTTGGTGCGGATGACGCCCACGGGCCACCAAGTCGGCCACGCTGATCCCCTCGGGGGCCTGGGGCGACTGGGGTAGCAAAGCCACCTGCTTGGCCACCTGTTTGGGGCTATAAGAGCTGATCGCGCGCCCGCCCAGTTCCACCTGGCCACTGCTGGGGCGCAGCACCCGGGCCAGGGTTTTAAGCAGAGTGGATTTACCGCAGGCGTTAGGGCCCACAATCACGGTGAACTGGCCGCTAGGGACCGCGAAATCGACGCCGTCGAGCACTGGGCCGCCCCCATAGCCCACCACCAGGCCTTTGCCAGCCAAACTGACCTGCCCGCTCATATGCCTTTCCTCCACTGCAACACCAAGAACAACACCAGATACAGCCCGCCTAATGTGGCCGTCACCACCCCCACCGCTAGTTGAGTGGGGGCTAGGGCCCGCTGGGCCACAAAATCGGCCACCACCACTAGCGTGGCTCCCATCAGGGCGCTGTTGGTTAGATTCACGCCCGGCGCACCGCTAGCTCGGCGTGCCAAGTGCGGGGCTGCCAACGCCACGAAAGCAATTGGGCCGGTTACCGCCGTCGCCAAAGCCACCAGGGTTACCCCTACCGCCAGCGCCCCTGAACGGGTGGCTTGCACGCGCGTGCCCAGACCATGGGCGAGCTCATCACCTAAAGCCAGGGCACTCAGGGGCCGCGTCAGACAGGCCAGTGCTGGGGTGAGCACCGCCAGAGCCAAGGCTAGCCAAGCTAGCCAGGCCCAGTTAGCGTCATTAAGACTGCCCGCCTGCCATTGGGCGGCCTGCTGGGCATTAGCTAGTGGGGCACGCACAATCAGCAGCTTGTTAAGGGCGTGCTCGACGGCGGCCAGGCCTATACCCACTAGCACCAGGCGGTTGCCGGTGATGCCGTTTTTCCAGGCCAGTACGTATACCAGGGCCGCCGCGCCGACGCCGCCCACAATGGCTCCCAGCGACACCCCTAGCGGGGAGGCCCCCACCAAAATGATGGCTACCAGGGCGCCAGTGGCAGAGCCGGTGGTGAAACCAATAATGTCGGGGCTACCCAAAGGGTTACCTGACACTGCCTGGAACAGGGCACCGGACAGGCCCAAGGCAGAGCCAACCAACATAGCGGTGGCAATTCGTGGGGCCCGCACTTGGGTGACAAAGTAACGCGCGTAGCTATCTTCCTGCCCGTAGCCAAAGATGGCGGCGCTGACCTGGGCTGGGCTAACTGGGTAGGCGCCGGTGCTTACGCTGGCTACCGCCACCACGGTTAAAACCACCAGCAGCGCTAAACCCACCACCAGTGAACGCACCCCCAGCCGCAGCGAGTAGGGACCCAGGCGCAGTAGGATGTGCCGGCGCGATTTGAGGGCCGCTTGGGCCGCTTTGCCAATCGCTAGGGGTGCCGCCTGGGCTGCTGATTCGAGCGACACTTGGGTCGCTGCTTTGCCTAGTTTGGCCAGTCCAGACTGGCTTGTAGCCACTGGCTCCACCCCCAGGCGGCTAGTTTCGCCTTTAGTTTCGTTCTGGTTTAGGTTTTTCATAGCGCCGCCACCTTCTTAGTGCGCACCATGGCAATAAAGCAGGGGGCACCGGCCAAAGCCGCCACCACCCCAACTTGTAGCTCTTGGGGGGCCATAATTACGCGCGCTAAAACATCAGCGCTCAGCACCCACACCGGCCCCAGCAGCAGGCTAACTAAAGCCACCCAGCGCTGATCAGGGCCAAGCGCTGCGCGCGCTGCCACGGGAACTGCTAAGCCCACAAAAGAAATTGGTCCAGCAGCGGCCGTAGCCGCGCCAGCTAACAGTGTCACTGCCAGGGCGGTAAGTGTGCGGGTAGCCTCCACGCGCACCCCTAAACCTTTAGCAGCCTCCTCCCCCAGAGCCAGCGCGTTTAGGCTAGGCGAAAGTGCCAAGCCCAGCACTATCCCCAAGGCGATTAGCGGCATCGTCGTCATAGCGATATCTGCGCCGCGTCCTTCTAATGAGCCAGCCACCCAGTAGCGAAACTCGTTAAAAGCCTCTTGATCGGCCAAAATAACCGTTTGGGTGAGTGCTCCCAAGGCCGCTGAAACCGCCACTCCCGCCAGCGCTAAACGCACCGGGTTAGCTCCAGCGCGCCCGGTGGCTCCCAGTAGGTATACCGCCACTGCAGCCGTGCCCGCCCCTACAAAAGCCGCCCACATATAGGTGTTAACGCCGCTTAAGCCAAACAGGGCCACGCTGAGCACCACCGCCAAAGCCGCGCCCGAGTTCACCCCCAAAATGCCTGGATCAGCTAGAGGGTTACGGGTAAGGCATTGCATCAGCGCCCCGGCTAGGCCCAGCGCCGCCCCTACGCTGAACCCAATTAGGGTGCGCGGCACTCGCAGCTGCCACACCACCGTGGCAGCGTTAGCTAGCTGCGAGTGCTGCTCCGGCTGCGCGCCCTGGGCTGATGAGTTGACAGCGTCTGGTCCAAGCCGCAAAACCTGCCACACCAAGGCCGGATCCAAAGCTTTAGAACCTACAAATAGACTCAAAGCTATGGCCCCGACCAGGGCTAACAGCGCCAGGCTGAGCGTAAATTTACGTAATTTCATGAGCCTATTTCGTTAGTTCCTGCCAGACACAGCTGCCAAACATAACTCCTCGTAAGGCGCAACTCTTTAAAGCTCAGCCTTTCAAGGCGCAGCCTAATCTTTACGAAACCGGCCTAGCTGAGCAGGTGGCGCTTGACGTCGTCGAGAATGGAGTTCATCAAAATCGCCGAGCCGGTAGAAGTCCAGACGGAGCCATCAACCGGGTAGACGTGCCCAGCTTTGTAGGCCCCGAGTTCCGCAAATCCGGGCACCTGCGCGGCCTGCTGTAAAGCTTTGGTGGCGGCGGAAGTGTCGGCGCTGCCGCCGGCCTTGGGGTTGGACACTGAGGAGCCAGCAAGGAAGCCAAAGAACATGTAGTCGGCGTCGATCTGGGAGATGTTCTCTAGCGAAACCGGCTCGCTGTGCCCATGTCCTTTACGGTCTTGGCTGGCTGGACGCTTTAATCCCAGGTCGTTTAGGGCCACGCCGGCGGGTAGCTCTTTGAGGATCAGCGCAGCTGCGGTGCCCTGCCAGCGGATGATAGAGAAAGTTTTGCCGGAGTACTTGGGAGCCAGGGCGCTAGCCATTTCTTTGACCCGCTTGTCGTAGGCGGCCAGTACCTGCTTGCCTTTCTGCTCCTGGTTTAGGGCGTTGGCGATATTGGTGAAGTTGCTACGCCAATCACCGCCGGCGTCGCCGGTGTATACGGTGGGGGCGATGGCCCGCAAAGTGGCCAGGGCCTTGGCGTTGTTCTTTAACCCTGTGCCGTCCACCAGGATCAGGTCAGGTTTTTGGGCGCCGATTGCCTCAAAGTTGGGTTGCCCAATGGACCCCATGATTGGGATGTTTTTGGCTTTTTCGCTTAGGTAGTTAGGTACGGTTTTTTGGCCACGGCCAGCGACGACGCCGATCGGCTTTAGTCCCAGCGCCAAGATGGCGTCAGTGGTGGGCTCTGACAGGGTCACTACCCGCTTGGGGTTGGTGGGCACGTTAACTGCAGAGCCGTCCACGTTCTTTACGCTACGGCTGGTGGCGGTGGCGGTGGCTGCCGGGCGTGAAGAATTGGCTAGACCGCAGCCGCTAAGAGCGGCAGCTCCCCCTAAACCTACGGCGGTTAGGATGGCACGGCGCGATAGTTCTTTCATTTTCCCTCGCTAAGTAGTCTCGCTAAGTAGTTGTGCGTCAGCTGAATTTTGTCAGGTAGCTAAGCCTTAGTAAAGGTAAGCTCGACCATAGAGATTTTTCACGACTACATGCGGTAAAAATCGAGCTTTACATCACAATTAGCACTATTTACGCAGTTTTTTGCAAATTTGATGCTTGCCTGAATGGTTTTTATTAGCCTAGCCTCACTTAGGGGAACCTAATAGTTCCCTCCTTTTGAGCAAACAATTAACCGGGCTAATGCAAGCCCCTAAACCGCATGTAAGGAGCCTACGCATGGCACACTTCTCCATTGCATCGCGCGCTAGCTCACGCACACTCTCAGCCCTAGCGGTGCTGGCCATGGCCGCCATACCGACAGGCGCCGTCGCCAACCCCACCACCCCCGCTCCCACGGTAAGCGCGACCACCACTGTTGCCACCACCCCTTCAGCCACCCCCTCAGCCACCGCGCTCA
>BNJV01001343.1_pt1 | contig 178646 bp, 233 predicted proteins | sample 8540591 | NCBI WGS metagenome assembly BNJV01 (sample SAMD00202457, study PRJDB9452) | human saliva metagenome | host: Homo sapiens
GCCGTCCAGGTCGTTGACCTCGAGGCTCGTTGGTCTCGGAGTTGTGGGACCTTGATGGAACCTTCCTGCCGGCGGTCAGTGGCAGGAACGATGCGAAACCGCGTGTGACGGTGCCGATAGGAGCGGCGAGAACCGACGCACGCTGGTCTGCGGGCACCACGATGGTGAAGCTGCTGAACAGCGCGATGAGGAGCCCGACGCTCCGGCGACGATGAGCGCAGCGGCTCCCGGCCGCGCCTGCGTCGGCGGCGGTGCCGCCGACGATGAGGAGGGCGATCGATCCGGCGGTGAGCGCCAGGATGAGGAGCAGGGCGAGGAAGGCGGGGCCGGAGCCCGCGGCCCGGGCCGCTGCTCCGTGATGTCGACCCGGCTGGAGGCAGTGCTCCGGGGCGTTGACGGGCTGGTCCGGGCGTGAGCGGGGGCGGGGACCTGGTGGCGTGAACGGGACGTGGACATGAGAACCTCCTTGAGTTAGCAAAATGATATCTATTTTGGAGAGGCGCTGTTCGACGTCGGTGGACCGAGTGGAGTGGCGCGGGCTCGAGGCAGTCGGACAGGCCAGGGCCGTATTGGTGTCACCGCCAGGCCTCACGCTCGGGGGCATGTGGCTCGTTACGCGCCCGAACCGGACTCGCCCTCGCTGTTCGACGCTGCCGGTCCCGATGGCTCCGGCCTCGTCGACGACCCCGGTCCCGCCGCGCTGGCCGACCGGCTGCGCCCGCGGTCGCTCGACGATGTCGTCGGCCAGGACCAGCCGCTCGCCGCCGACGCCCGCTGGGCCGCATGGTCGCCTCCGGCCGCCTGTCCTCGATCATCCTGTGGGCCCGCTGGGCTGCAGCAAGACGACGGTCGCCCGGCTCCTGGCCGACCGCTACCGGCCTGGTCTCGAGCAGGTCTCGGCGACGCTTCTCGGGGTGGCCGACTGCGCAAGATGTCCGCCGCCGCGGCCCGCCGCCGCGAGATCGGGCAGGGCACGCCTCCTGTTCGTCGACGAGATCCACCGCTTCAACCGCGCCCAGCAGGACTCCCTTCCTGCCCCACGTCGAGGACGACGTCGTCCTGGTCGGCGCGACCACCGAGAACCCGAGCTTCGAGCTGAGCGGCGCTCTCCTGTCGCGCTGCCAGGGTCATGGTCCTGCGCCGCCTGGACGAGGCCGCCCCTGACCGAGCTGCTGGCGCGCGCCGAGTCCCTGACCGGGCCGCGACCTCGCTCCTGACCGAGGAGGCCCGCACCGCCCTGCTGTCCATGGCCCGACGGCGACGGCTGCTACCTGCTGGGCATGGTCGAGCAGGTCCTCGCCGCCCAGGACGCGTGACGGCTGGACGCCGGACGGGCCGGGCGGCCCAGGTCCGCGCTCGACGTCGAGGGCTGCGCGGCGTCGTCGCCTCCCAGGCGCCCTGTACGACAAGTCCCGCGAGAGCACTACAACCTCATCTCGGCTCTGCACAAGTCGATGCGCGCTCCGCCGGACGCCGCCCTGTGCTGGCTGGCGCGGATGCTGGGCGGGGCGAGGACCCGCTCTACGTGGCGCGGCGCCTGGTGCGCTTCGCCAGCGAGGACGTCGGCATGGCCGACCCGGCCGCCCTGCAGATGACGCTGGCGGCCTGGGACGCCTACGAGCGCCTGGGGTCGCCCGAGGGGAGCTCGCCATCGCGCGCAGGCGGTCGTCTACCCATGGCCACCGCGCCAAGTCGATCGCCGTCTACCGCGGCTACGGCCGGGTGGCGCGCCTGGCGCGGACCCAGCCGCTCATGCCGCCGGCCCACATCCTCAACGCCCCCACCGGCTGATGAAGGAACTCCCGGTTATGGCGAGGGCTACGAGTACGACGGACACGGCCGACGGACTTCTCCGGCGCGGACTACCTGCCCGACGGCGTCGAGCGCCAGACCCTCTGCGAGGCCCACCACGCCAGCGGCCGCGAGTCAGCATCCGCGAGCGGCTGGAGTACTGGGAGCCTGCGGGCGCGCAAACGACCTCGACGCCGAGCCCTGTGGCATCGAGCTCTGGCTTCGAGGCGGGCGTTGTCGCGTAGCCGGGCTAGCATTTCTGTGAGGGCTGCACAGAAGGATGGCGGCTCGGCAGCGTGAGACAGCGGCAGCGGACGCGGAGCCTATCTCCCGCCGCGGCGCACGGCCTCCAGCATGGTGGCGACGTCGGTGACCCGCACGTCCGCGCCCTCGGAGGCGGCTGCCGTCGGAGAGCATCTCGTGGTGCAGAAGGGCGAGCGCGCGATGGCCTGCGCGCCGGTGCCAGATGGCCTCGCGCGAGGCGCTCGACGACGATGCGCGTCGATCGTCTCTCTCCTCCATGAGGGCGCGCGCCCGCGCGCCGCAACGGCGCCCCGCTCGCGGCTGCGCGGCATCTCCACCAAAGTGGTCGCGCCGGTGGCCTCCAGCAGCTCGCGCGGCGGGGGTAGACCTGGTTGTGGCGGCCCGGGTGGCGGGCGTCGTGGTGGGTGACGGTCCGGGAGCAGTCCGGCGCGCTCGCCGCCTTCGCGGCACTCCCGGTCCGACGACGCGCCGCAGCCAGGGATCGGCTGACGGCTCGGCGTCGCAGTGCTCGTCAGCGCGCGTCGGCGTGCCGGCGCACGTCTCGGAGGCGGGTGTACAGATGTGGCTGGCGCCGCGGCGACGGATGGTCGTCAGGCGCCGCTTCTGCGCAACCCGGCGCCTGCGGCGGCGAGAACAACCGCTCGCAGCTGCGGTCGAGCAGCTGGGTGTAGTGGAGGACCTCGTAGCGGCCCCGATCTGCAGGTACTCCCGTGAGATCGTGTTGAAGCAGTGCGCGCAGGTCACCACGATCTCTGACGCTCCGACCTCGTTCAACGTCTCCACGTTCTGCGCGGCGAGCATCTGGTAGAGGATCTCGTTGCCGGCGCGCCGGGCCGGGTCGCCGGTGCAGGTCTCGGCGTCGCCGAGGACCGCAGCTCACCCCGCGGTGTGCAGCAGCTCGGCCGCCCGCCGTCGTCTTCTTGGCGCGGTCCTCGTAGGCGCCCGGCGCAGCCCACCAGAACAGGTAGTCGACGTCTGCGGCGCTCTCGACGTCGTCGCCGATGACCGGCACCTCGAGTCAGGTTCTTGGCCCAGTCCATGCGCTTGCGCGCCGGCAGCCCACGGGTTCCCCTTGGACTCCATCTTGCGGAACATGCCGCCGAGCTCCTTGAAGGCGGACTCGCAGGCACCTGCTGGCGGCGCACGTCGACGACGTGGTCGAGTGCTCGATGTCACCGGGCACTGGTCACACAGGCGCCCGCAGGTGGTGCACGACCCACAGGACGTCGGCGAGGATGACCTCCCCGGCCGGGGCGCGGGCCGCGTGGCCACCCGCGTCTCGGTGGGGGCCGCCGCAGCCTCAACAGCGCGCCGAGGCACGTCGCCGGTGTGGGCGGTGCCCGGCTCGAAGCGCAGGTTCGTCTCGCGCGCCAGGCCGTCGTGCATGCCCAGCGCCCTGCCGACTATCCCGCCGGAGGTGGGACGAGGCCTACCATCTCCTCGGTGACGTCGTCGGGCTCGACGCCCAGGGCGCCGGCGGCCCGCAGGGGGCGGCTGCGGCATGGGTGGTCGCGCAGCGCCATGGACGAACAGCTTGGGACAGAGGCTTGCCGGTGTTCCACGCCGGGCACAGGTCCTGGCAGCGGCCGCACTCGGTGCATGTGGAGAAGTCCAGCAGCAGGCTCCAGGTGAAGTTCGATGCGGCCCACGTTCAATCCTGACCTCGGGGCCCTCGCCGGATGGGCTCCATGGCCTCCTCCAGCGTGTCCATGGTGGTCTCGGTCAGGCCTGTCGCCGATCATGTGGCTGGAGCGGGCCCAGGCTTGAGCCGTCCACCGCGGCGCGCGGCTGAGGGATCGCTAGGAACCGGTGCCAGGCCACGCCCATCGAGGGCTGGAGGCCCACGACGACGAACCAGCTCATCGAGAGCACCACCTGATGGTGGCGACAATGAGGATTGTGTTGCCCAGGGTGCCGGTGCTCAGGGGGCGAGGAGGGGCCGGTCCAGCCGTCAGCGAAGTGCGTCACCAGGAGGCCAGGGTGCCCGACGGGTCGGGGGAGGCGGCCAGGTGGGCGTGCTCGAGCATCCGCAGCGCCAGCACGCAGGCGACCACGCCGACGATCGTGGTTTCGACGAACTGCCTGGCCGACGTCGACCCGGCGAAGCGCGAGGTGCGCGGTTGCCGCCGTCGGAGTCGGGGGGCAGGGCGGGCCGCTCGCCCGCCCGGTCAGGCGCCAGCGCAGGATCGTCAGGCCCACGATCCCGGCCGTGGACAGCTGCCGATGAGCTCGACGATCCAGGCCCACCAGGCGGCGTGCCCGATGAGGGGCAGTGCGAAGTCGGGATCGCCCAGGACCTGCCCGTAGCCGGCCACGAGCGTGAGGAACAGCAGTGAAGGAGACCATGACCAGCCAGTGGGCGGCCTTGATAAGGGTCTCTTGAACCTGTGGCTCACGAGCGCCCCAGCGTGAGCGCCAGGCGCCGGCCGATCGGGCGGTGCTCCGGCGTGGTCGCGCGGCCCACGGCCATGCGGGCGCCAGCAGTGAAACAGGCGCGTGCGAAAACTGCGATGTCGATCGTCGTGGCGATGACGACGATGACACAGGGCAATCTGCACGGCACTCATCGGGGCGGGTGGGGTTCTCAGGTTCGAAGGCAAAAGCGGAACACGCGGTACGATGGCGCCCCGGAGGGTCGCCTGCGCGCACACGTTGGCGCTCCCGTCAGCCTCCGCGGGTCGGTGAGGGCCGTGGTCGAGGGCGTGCGGGTCGGTGCCGGCGCGCAGGAGGCCCGTGAACGGTTCGGGCGGTGAAAAGTTCCCGGAGTGACACGGAGCTAGCGGCGAGGGCGCGCGACCCAGGATGGGGATCGCACACCATGAGGCGATTGGTTCTCAGCTGCCGATGGCGCGCATTGCGTGGGGGAGTCGGGGCGGCGGGCGCTGTACCACTTGGCGGCCTGGCGCAGCTCCGGAGCTGCGCACCAGCGTGATGGTGGCCCCGGAGATGACGGCGAAGGCGATGACCGGCCAGCTTGTAGCTGAGGAGCTGGTCCGCGTGGGGCGGGCTTGCCGGTGATCGCCCGCCAGCCCAGCGCCATATCTTCTCCGCCACAACCCGAGGCGGGCGTGGCCACGGCCGCGGTCGCCTTCCATGAAGTCGGTGGTTCTCGGCCAGGGCGAGGGCGGCTTGGCTGGGCGCTTTGCCCGGGTCTTGTTTGCGCTGGTAGTGTAATGTGAGATGGGGTGGATCGCAGGAGGCGAAGGTGAGGGGAATATGGCGCGTTTAAGCCTTTTGGCGGATGCACCGCGATCGATGAGCTGGAGCGGCGTGTGACGGAGTGATCTCGTGGTGGGGAGGCCAGCTTGTTTTATCCTAGGTGCTTATTGCTCGCATTTCAGCTCACCGGTGGGGAGCCTAGGATGATCCGCTGACACGAGGCAAATGGATGAATTGTCAAGACTATCTGAAAGTTTAGGTATTTCCAGAAAGTATAGAGGCAACTGCATTGTGTGTGGATTATGAGGATATTGTATGTGCGTTTTGGGAAGTCCATTAGTTCATAATAGTTTTTACCTCTGGTGGAGGAGACCAGGGATGGGGCTTTATTTGGGATATGATGCGTCTTGTGGTATTTGCCGCGAACTCTGTTTTGGAATTCAAGAGGAGGTGGTGAAGAGTTCTGGAGTGCTTCCGCTTGGTAATGTATGGGAGTGGAGGGAGCAAGTTTTTGGCGACAATCCGCCTTGGCAGCCGACGCTGATCGAGGTTGATGATTTTGGCAAGGTCTGCGGTAATGGAGTGATGCTAGGATGGGTTATCGCTGATCGCTTGAATTCGTATGTCGGTTCAGCTGCAACTCTCCTGGGACGATTTGATGGAATCATTACGGTTGAGAGGACTGTAAGGTTGCTTGTCGTCCCTTCGTGGGGTTCGCGGTTTGTAGGTGCTGTGGAATTTCAAAGGGAGGATTTAGTCCATATGGTGGCTGCTGATGGATCTTCCATTACTATGGGAAAGTGTGGAATGTCTGAGGTGCCTAAAGATGAAGAGAGAAACGAATTTTCCTTATTTGAGAAGATGAGGGTGTAGTTAAAAACTTTTGAGGTAATTGTATGGTCGTAATTGACTTTGATTAGAGGTATTGTTGCTCAAGATGAGGCTATGAGCGCCCTTATGGCGTTTCAACAGGTTTCTCATGTTAGTGGGGAAAGAGGTCGAGAGGTTGTGAATCACGCCTTGCGTGGAGGGGGTGTTTTGGAGGCTACGTAGGGCTAGGTGGCTAGTGTTTGTTCTTCAGTGTTGATGGTAATCAGGCTGGGTACTTCTGTAGGATATTTGAGTTCTGGGGATGATGCGGAGAATTTTAGTTTGGTAGCCACATCAGTGGGATTGATCAAGAACTGCTTCATTACATAGTGCTGGATGGGGTGGGGATGCTGGTGAATGGAAGTGTTGGTTGCGAGCGGATGTGACGAATGCGCTGCAAGGTGCTTGTTTCACTTGTTGTTCGTACATCCTTAGATAAGAAGTGCGTATCGGCTGTTGGTCATGTGTGTGGTTGCTTGTGTCCATGGTCTCCATGGCGGTTTGTTTGTTTGCTCTAGGGAGTTTGGTGTCCGATCGCTGCAACGGTGAATGGTGCTGTGAAGAAGATGTGCGTATTTTAGAGAGAGGCCTAAGGCGTTCCAGAGTTTGGTTCTGAGTATAAGATCTATTTTGACGCTAATTTTGATTGTTTTAGGTTTTGGGGGTCGGGAAATGTGAGCGCTAATCGATCGACACGCTCTATCGCTGATGAAAGTTAAACAGTTAAAAGGTGTGGGAATGTCTCAAAAACAGTGGTCTGCATCGTGAGGCGTATTTTATCGTCGTCGTGTTTGCTGTCTTATTTGTCACCGGCAATGGTCTGGGCCGGAAAGATTCTGTCGCTGGTTTCGTTGTTGTGCTCGTGTTTGCATTATGTGCAATTCAGTTATGGTCGTTCGCTGTGGCTGTTGGGGCTGCGATCCTGTTGTCGCCCTGCCCTTTGTTGCTATATGGACAAATGCGGGTTCAGCAACGGGTGATCGGGCCACTTGCGCTGTTTACTGGTGTTACCTGCTGGCGGACTGAACACCCAAGGTGAGTGATGGTGCAAATGCTGGGGCCCGATAGGGCGGTAGCTGGTGGATGATGGCGGCTGTAGCCCGTTTGGCGGGGTTTGGTGCGTCGCTCGGACGGGGTACGAGTCCCGCAGAGACGATGAGTGGCGTCCAGTTGTTGTGGATCATGAGGTTGTAGTCGTGGGGCAGCTGGGGTTGGGCTTTCGGAGGGTAGCGCTGAATCATCCTCTGACATAGAAAGCCCCTGCTGCCATGATGACCCACCGTAACGCCCCACTGACGTCTCAGGGCCGCTACCGGCTTGTTGTGAGCGCTGACTGAGCTTCTCGGCAGAGTGATGTTCGCTCGAACCGGTCGTCCACGGAGGAGCGGCGAAGCCGCGCCTGGCGAAGTTCGCCGTGGCGGAGCCGATGGCTTCGCCTCGATGGGGTTCGTCGTCGTCTCATGAATCCAGAATAGGTATTCTTGAACACCGTCGAACGTTCATTCTGAAATCTGTGACCGAGGGATTACTGGGGACGTGGCTCCACCCAGCGGATGAGCCCGTCTGGGCGCCGGAGGACCAGCAAGGCGTACATGCGTCGGCGAAGACTTCCGGCGAATCCGGCGCAGACGGCAGCTGGCCGGCGCGCTGATAGGTCAGGACGGCGACGCACGCGCGCAGCTTTTCGTGGCGCTGACGATGTAGAACCAGGTCTGTGTGTGCCGGTGCCACCGCCCACGGCACCCCCATGTCGGAGGCACAGGACTGCGGTGCACCGCGTGGAAGGAGAGCTCGTCACCAGTAGCACCTGCGGGTCGACCATGCCGCGCCTCGGCCAGGAGGTCACGGGTGCAGGTGATATTCGTGGCCGGGTCGTCGTCGAGCGATCCTCCAGGAGGATCTGCCCGGACGGGATGCCGCGGGCGATCGCGTAGTTTCCGGCCATGGCGCGCGCCCCGCTGACCGGCTCGTCGGGGCCCCGTCCGCCGCCTCATGACCAGCAGTGGTACGCCTGCGCAGGGCGTCCTCGTCGCGCCAGGGCCTCGATGCTGCCTGTGATCCGCGAGCCCAGCAGCGGCCCGACCTGCCCGTTGATGAGCCCGGCGCCGTGGACCACGACGACGTCGGGTGCGGCACGCCCGGCGGTCCGCCCCAGATCCGCTGCACCACCGTCTGGGCCCAAGAAGATGCCGAGGAGGAAGACGCCTGTGTAGGCGCAGGCAGAACATGAGGGCGGCGAGCAAGAGCCCCACGGGCTGACGGTGGCCACCAGGACGATGCGGCGGCCACCGGCGTGGCGATGAGAGCCAGACCGGCCGCCAGGCACAGCAGGTTGCTCAGGCGCCGCCTCGCGGCGGATGAGGACGACGCGGTGGGAACATGAGCAGAACGGCATGAGGGCGATGAGCAGGAAGAAGGCGACGCTGCCCAGTCCCACCGGGAGCTTGAGGGCGGGGATGAGAGGTCAGGTGAGCAGTGCTCTGAGGCGGAGCAGACCAGGAGCAGGAACAGGATTCCGTTGCGCAGCGGCGGTTGTCGCGGCGTCGCGAGATCGCCAGGAGCACACCACCACAGCGCGAGGGCGGCGATATCGATCAGCGGAGCGGGAGGAACCAGGGTGCCTGCGGTGGGGCTCTCGTGGTGCACGGTGGTTGGGATTTTCTTGGCCGCCGAAAAGGAGAGTTCTTCCGGCAGGGGGCGAGGTGGGGGCTGACGAGCCGGCGCTCATCATAGATCCGGAGCCGGCGGTGCCGCCCTGCGCTCATGTGATGAGGCTAGGAGGCGGCGGTGGGTGAGGTGAGCGCCGTCGGGACGATTTCGTGGCGTCGTGCTCTCCATCCTCGGATGACGGGTTGCGCCCCGGCCCTCCCTGGGGTGAGGTGGCCGGCGGCCGGCTGGAAGAGGATGCGTCGGTAGGTGCTCGTGAGGTTCAGCACCCTTCCGTGGGGACGCCACGGGGAGGTTTTCCTGCACCCGTAGTGTCGAGCGTCCCCGGCCGTGCAGGACCCCGGCGGGCGAGGCGACGAACCGCCTACTGACGCGGTCTCTCACGCACGGGTCTGCCGGGTGGGCGCGGTCGTAGTCGGCCTGGGCCTGGGCGATGTCCTCCGGTGAGCTCAGGACCAGTCGGCCAGAGACCCCAGCAGATGCGTCAGGCTCGTCCCCCATCTCGGTGAGCCGGTAGTCGACCTGGGCGGGAACCGTGGGTAGACCGTGGGTGCACCAGCCTGTCGCGCTCCAGACGCCGTACCGTCAGGGTGAGCATGCGCTGGAGATGCCGCCGACGGCGCGCTGCAGCTGACGGAAAACGCAGCGGACTACGCGTCAGGCTCCGCGATGACCAGCAGGGACCACTTGTCTCCCAGTCGGTCGTGACCGCCCGGATGCGGGATCCTCTCGGTGCGCCCGGGTGCAGTGCTCCAGAGGCGCCGGATCGGGATCGCCGGTGGTCACATCGCTGTGCGTCGGTCGACAGAAACCGCCTCTTGTAGGTGCGTGCACGATGCCCTCAAGGCTCATGCGCAGAAGGTTCGGTGCCGCGGGAGCCGGTTTCCGGAGCGCGGTTGAGTCTGGAAGAGCCCTACCCATGATCAGCGGTGACCGGTGCGAGCGGACGGTTCTCCTCAGCCGTCCTGGCGGAGCTGCGCGCTCGCGGCATTCCGGCGGTGGGTGGCAGCCACGCCGTCGGCGGGCAACGGCATGTTGACTTCAGCGTCCCGGACAGCCTGGACTTCAACGGCGTCGACACCTGCTGCTGGTGACCGCCGGGGCGCAGGAGGACGACCGGCAGGTCGCCTTCAACCGCGCTGCCGCTGAGATCGCGGGTGCGCGATGGCGTCTCCCATCTCGTCTGACACGAGCCTCACCGGCGCGGGCGACCACCTGTCAATGGCGCTGCCGCACCGGGTCACGGAGCGAATCATCATGGCCAGCGGCATGACACTGGACCATTCTGCTGCCCAGGCGTTTACGCCGAGATTCTCGGCGCCCGCTCGTGGGAGAGACAGCCAAGAGGAGCCAGCGAGGATCGTGTCGCCTCTGGGTGACGGGAGCCGTCGCCGCGGTGGCACGGCAGACCTGGGCCCCGCGCGGCCGCCTCGGTCCTCAGCGACCCGGGCGGGCACGGGGAGAGGGTCTATGAACTGGTGGGAAGTCGTGCGGTGTCCGTTGCCGACGTCGCAGGCCGCCTGGGCTGCGAGGTGAGGGACATCGGCCTGGGCGAGTACCGGCAGCGCTCGCCGGGGGTGGATGCCGGTCTCTCCGCCAGTCCTGATGCTCTCGATCGCCAGCGTATCAGGCACGGGTTCCTGGCCGGAACGGTGACGACCTCCGAGGTCTGCTCGGCGGGGCACCCACGGACCCGCTCGCCGTCGCGGCCGAGGTCATGGTCGCCCGACCCCAGCGTCAAGCGACGCATAAGGTCGGTGGGCTTCAGTGGATGGGATGGCTCCGGAAGTTTGCCGGCTGTCAGGCCCCGCGGTCGTACTTAGGTCGCGCGTTCGAGGGGTAGAGGGTCGAACCGGCGACCTACCCTACGAACGCGCGGAAGGCCGAGCGCGCCGTGGCCGCACTGCCGGCGCCGCGTGAGGTGCGAAGTCGGAGCAGGAGTGCGGAAGTTGGTGTCGGCGGGCGGTGTCGAACACAGTTGACCTGCAACGACAGGGAGCGCCCCGTCGTCGACCCGGCCGCACTGGCCGGTGGGCCGACGCCGACGGCGCTGAGAGTGCGGACACCCGCAGACCCTCGAACCTGCTCCGGTTAGCACCGGCGAAGGAAGTCGAGACCATCTCCCGGCGCGCCGCAGGTAGCCGCCGGGCCCTCCGGAGAACCATCCAGGAGGCACGCATGAGCATCCAGTCCACCCGCCACCAGCCCCACCGGCCTCGCCCGCCCGGGCGCCGCAGCCCGACCGGCCCCGCCCGCCCTCAGCCGCCGCGCCCTGCTCGCCGGAACCGCCGCCGGCGCCGTCGGCCCTGAGCCTGGCCGCCTGCGGCAAGAGCAAGAGATCGGACTCCCAAGACCGTCACCGTCGTCACCCACGACTCCTTCCACGTCTCGGAGGACCCGTGAAGGCCTTCACCTCCGAGACCGGCTATCACCCTCAAGATCGCCACCTCCGGGGACGCCGGCGCGCTGGTCAACAAGCTCGTCCTGACCAGGACGCGCCTCTGGGCGACAGCCGTCTTCGGCATCGACAACACCTACGCCTCCCGCGCCCTCGACCAGGGCGTCATCGACACCTCCGCCACCGTCACTCCCTGCCCCAAGGACGCCGAGGGCTACGTCGTCGCCGACACCCCGGCCTCGCGCCCATCGACGTCGGCGACGTCTGCCTCAACATCGACGCGGCTACTTCACCGGCAAGGCCTCACGCCCCGGCCACCTTCGAGGACCTCACCAAGCCTGAGTACAAAGGGGCTGCTCGTGGCCATCAACCCCACGAACTCCTGCCCGGCATGGCCTGGCTGCTGGCCACCATCACGGCCACTTCGGCGCCGCCCTTCGCCGACTACTGAAGCAGCTCGTCTCCAACGACGCTCCGGATCGCCGAGGACTGGACGTCCGCCTACGAGACCGACTCTCCGGCGGCGGCAAGGGCACCTACCCCATCGTCGTCTCCTACGCCTCCTCGCCCTCCTTCACGGTCTCCGACGACGGCGCCTCCAGCTCAACCTCCGCCCTGCTGGACACCGCCTTCCGCCAGGTCGAGTACGCCGGGTCCTCAAGGGCGCCGCCAACCCCGAGGGCGGCAAGGCCTCGTGAAGTGGATGCTCTCCAGGCCGTCCAGGAGGACATCCCCGGCCAGATGTACATGTACCCGGTCCTGCCCGACGCCGCCCTGCCCGAGGCCCTCACGAAGTTCGGGCCGCTGTCGAGCGCGCCGGTGAGCGTGAGCCCAAGGAGATCACCGCCCACCGCGAGGAGTGGCTGAATACCTGGACCGAGGGCCGTCGGCAAGTGACCGCGCCGTGCGAGGAGACCGCCGGGGCCGACGTCGTCGCGCCAGCCGACGCCGGAGCCCCCCGGTCCGCGGAGCCGGCCGGTCCGGCCGGGGCGGCTGGATTGCCGGCCGGGGGACGCATCAGTCGGCGAACCGGCGGCCCCCGGCCGGGCTGGGGCGAGCGGGTCGGCTGGACCCTGGCCGTCGTCGGCCCGCTGGCCTTCCTGGCGGTCTTCTTCGCCTGGCCCGTGGCCACCCTCATGGGCTGCGGCCTCGCGCCCGATGGCGCCCTGGACCTGAGCGGCTTCGGCGAGGTCCTCACCCGCGAGCGCACCTGGCGGGTCCTCACGCAGACCCTCGCCCAGGCCACGCTCGCCACCGCCGTGTGCGTGGCCCTCGGCGTCCCCGGAGCCCTCGTGCTCTATCGGCGCTCCTTCCCGGCCGCGACCTGCTGCGCGGGTGGTGACGGTGCCCTTCGTGCTGCCGAGCGTCGTCGTCGGCGTCGCCTTTCACGCCCTGGTCACCCGCGGCGGGCCCTGGAGGACCTGGGCCTGGACGGGACGCTGAGCGCGGTCGTGGCCGCGCTGGCCTTCTTCAACTACGGGGCCGTCGTGCGCACTGTGGGAACCATGTGGTCGCGGCTCGACCCGCGCGCCGTGGAGGCCGCCCGGGCGCTGGGGGCCTCGCCGGGCCGGGCCTTCGCCACCGTCACCCTGCCTGCGCTGGCGCCCGCGATCGCCTCGGCCGCCTCCCTGACCTTCCTGTTCTGCGCCACCGCCTACGGGGTGGTGCTCGTGCTCGGCGGGGTGGGGATCGGCACCATCGAGACCGAGATCTACCGGCTGACCACCCAGTACCTCGACTCTGCGGGGCGCCGCCGTCCCTGTCCGTGGTCCAGCTCGGCGTCATCGCGCTGGCCCTGTGGGTGGCCGAGCGGGCGCGCCGCCACCCAGACGCGCCTGCGCCTGCGCACCGAGGTCCCGGCCCCGCGGCTGCGCGCCGCCGACGCCCCCGCGCTCGCGGTCACCGCCGCCACGGTCGTGGGGCTGCTGGTGGCGCCGATGGCGGTGCTGGTGGTGCGCTCCCTGCAGCGCGACGGCACCTGGACCCTGGCGAACTACACCGACCTGGGCTACGACCGGCGGCGCAGCGCCCTGCTCGTGACCGTGTGGGAGGCGGCCGCGAACTCGGTGAGCGTGGCCGTGGCGGCTGCGGCCATCGCCCCTGACGCTGGGGTGGCGGTGTGCCCGGTCGTCTCGCGCCGTCCCCGCAGCCGGGCGCTCGCCCGGGTCATCACCGGGCCTCGACGCCGCCTTCATGCTGCCGCTGCGTCTCCGCCGTGACGGTCGGCTTTCGGCTTCCTCATCACCCTGGCACGCCCGCCGCTGGCCCTGACCCGCTCCTGGTGGATCCTGCCGCTGGCGCAGGCCGTCGTGGCCGTGCCGCTCGTGGTGCGCACCCTGCTGCCGGCGCTGCGCGCGATCGACCCGCGCCAGCGCGAGGCGGCGGCCGCCCTGGGGCCGGGCCCGGCCGGGTGCTGGCGACCGTGGACGGACCCCAGCTGCTGCGCGCCGGAGGGCTGGCGGCCGGCTTCGCCCTGGCGACGTCGCTGGGGGAGTTCGGGGCGACGTCGTTCCTGGCCAGGCCCCAGGAGCCGACACTGCCGGTGGTCGTCTACCGGCTCATCGGCAGCCCCGGTCCCCAGAACCAGGGGATGGCGCTGGCCGGCGGCGTGGTCCTGGCGGTGGGCAGCGCCGCCGTCATGCTCGGCTGCGAGTGGCTCCAGACCCGGCTCGGTCCCGGGCGAGGCGGGGCCTGCGGAAACCGGCGGGCAAGCAGGGCGACTGACGATAGGGCGGAGACGGGCCCGCTCGTCGCGGCCCAGGACGGACGGAGGCAGGCGGCCATGAGCCCGAGCACCAGTGATACCAGTGCTTCTGAGGGCCTGTCGGTGCGCGGGCTCGCGGTGGCCTACGGGGACCTGCGCGCCGTCGACGGCGTCGACCTGGACGTGGCCGCCGGTGAGATCGTCGCCCTCCTGGGGCCTCCGGCTCAGGGAAGTCCTCCCTGCTACGGGCGGTGGCCGGCCTGGAGGACGTGGCCGGCGGCGAGGTCGCCTGGGACGGGCGGAGCATGGTGCGCGTCCCCGTCCACAAAGCGCGGCTTCGGCCTCATGTTCCAGGACGGCCAGCTCTTCGAGCACCGCGACGTCGGCGGCAACATCGCCCTACGGGCTCACCGGCCCTGCCGCGCGCCCGGCGGGGTGAGCGGGTGCGCGAGATGCTCGAGCTCGTCGGCCTGCCCGGCTTCGAGCGGCGGCGGGTGACGACCCTGTCCGGCGGTGCAGGCCCAGCGGGTGGCCCTGGCCCGGGCACTGGCCCGGCGCCGAGGCTCCCGCTGCTCGACGAGCCCCCTGTCCGCCCCTGGACCGGGCCCCTGCGCGAGCAGCTGGCACCGACGTGCGCGCCATCCTGCGTGAGGGCGGCACCACGGCGCTCTACGTCACCCACGACCAGGACGAGGCCATGACCGTGGCCGACCGGGTCGGCGTCATGGAGTCCGGCCGGCTCCCTGCGCCTGGACACCCCCAGCGCCCGTGGGCCCTGACCCCGGAAGCAGCAAGGTGGCGCGGGTTCCTGGGCTTCGACGTCGTCGGCGACCTCGCCCTCGCCCCCCGGCGCGCTGCGCGTCGTGGAGCACGCCGGGGCAGTCGGAGGAGCGGGCGGGCCCGACGGAGAGCGCGGTTGTCGGCCACCGTACTGGCTCCCTCGCGTCTGCGCTCGCGGCCAGTGGGAGGCCGAGGTCGAGTCTCCGGGCCCCGAGCAACTCGCCGAACTGGCTGAGGACGCCGGCGTTGGAGCTGATGCCACGGCTGGATCGTGAACCGCGTCTGCGTGCACCGCTCATGGCCCAGCGCCCCCCGACGTCGCGGGGCGAACGTGTCACTCTGCGCCTCGACCCCGCTCGCACCGCCCGCCTCGTGAAGAGCCCGGGTGCGGAGCCCCTGTATCGCGTCGCGTGTCGTGCCCTTATGCGGCGCGTTCGAGGGTAGAGTACGAACGCGCGACTCCACCCTCACGAACGCGCGGGACGGCGGCCCCGGACGAGTGGTGTCCGATCGTGTCGCGGGTGCCGTTGTAATCTGCGCTCGTCGGCCGGAGCAAATCCGTATCCCCCTGCCCGCAGCGGCCGTCCACCGGCGGCCATCGGCGTCCCCACCGACAGAGCCTCGCGGTGCGCGGGGCGCTCGGTCGGCCTAACTGATTCGGGCGAGCGGGTCGACGCACATCCCTACACCACCCATGAACCGCCCATGATCCCCATGAACCTCGACAACCTGCACCGTTTCCAGGGCCCCCAAACAGGTCCGAGACTGGCGAGAAGAGCCTGCTCGACCTCTCCCTGCGCAACCTCATCAATCGCACCTCTCGCCACGCCGTGGAGCTGCGCGTCCCACCGGCGCTCATCGGCGAGTTCGAGGACCTTGTCAATGACAAGGAATACATCACGCTCGCCGCGGACGATACCGGCCCGCGGAGCTGTCCGACGAGGACCTTCAGCAGGAGCAGGTCCCGCGCGGAATCGCTCCTGAAGGAACGAACCGTCGAGGTCGAGCTGGCGCCACCGAGCGCGTGCAGCGCCTCCAGGCCCTGGCCACCAGCGCCCGCACCGCCGTCGAGGAGACCGGCGCCAACAACCTCTACCTGGCCATCGGGGACTCTGCAGTGGGACAGCGACGGCAGCCGCCTGCACTCCCCGCTCATCCTCATCCCGGTCAACCTCGAGCGCACCGGGACGACTTCAGGCTCATCCTGGACGAGACGGGCGCCTCCACGCCCAACTACTCCTTCCTCGACCGCTTCGCGCGGGACACCGGCATCGAGCTGACCGAGCTGAGGACTCCGAGGCTCGACGAGCACGGCATCGACCTGCGGGCCACTCTCGACGGCGTGCGCGATCGCCTGCGGCGCGCCGGCTGGGACGACGTCGTCACCCCCACGGTCCACCTGGGACTGTTCCGCTTCTCCACCTACCGCATGTGGAAGGACCTCGAGGACCACTGGCCGACGATCTCCGCCAACCCGCTGGTCGCCCACCCTCATGGCGGGAGGGCGCCAGAACTTCGTGGACCCGGCGGGCCCGGCCGATAGGGCCCTCGACATCGACGAGGCGACCCAGAACCTGCCCCTGGCCGCGGACTCCACGCAGGCCCGGATCGTGGCCGACGCCGTCGCCGGGCGCAGCCTCGTCGTCGAGGGGCCGCCCGGAACGGGCAAGTCCCAGACCGTCTCCAACCCTCATCTTCCGGGCGCTGGCCACGGGGCGGACCATCATGTTCGTCGCCGAGAAGAAGTCCGCCCTCGACGTCGTCGCCCGCCGCCTGCGCGAGGAGACCGGCATCGGGGACCTGCTGCTCAACCTGCACGACAACGGCATGAAGCCGACCGAGGTCCGCCGAGCCCTGCGCCGCGCCCTGGGGCTGCGGCGAGGAGAGTCCCGAGACGGTGCCGGTTCCGACGTCGGCGCCGGTGAGGCGGCCGGCTGCCCACCCCGGCTGTGCTGCGCACCGAGCTGGCAGGGATCCGCGCCGAGCTCGACGCCTCACCGCCGCGGCCTGTACGAGCCGGCAGCCGGAGTGGCCCGTCCTACAGCGGGGCCCGGGAGGTGCTCGCCCCAGCTCCGGGAGTCCGGAGACTCGCGCCGATTCTGCGGCCGTCGCCCAGGCTCGAGGCCGCCCCTGGAAGCGGGCCCGCGCCACCGGCTGGACACCTTCGACGCCGCCTGCCCACAACCGGCTCATCGAGCGCTACCGCAGCGCCCTCGACGAGCTGCGGGCGGCTCCGACACCCGAGCTGCTCGACGTCGTCCTGGCCCATCGCGACCAGGTCCTTCAGGATGCCGCCGCCCGCGCCGAGGCGCTGCGCAGCGAGCTCAACCGCCGTCGCAGCGCCATGAGCGTGCGCGAGCTGATGAGCACCTACGGGCGACCCTCATCACCGCCCCTGACGCCCCTGCCTGCTCGTCTCGCCTCGACTCGGTGGCCCGGTTCTTCCCGCCGACCGCCGCTACGTGGACATCGTCGTCTTCGACGAGGCCTCCCAGATCCGGGTGGCCGACGCCGTCGGCGCCATGGGGGCGCGGCCGCAGCGTGGTCGTGGTCGGCGACCCCAAGCAGATGCCGCCCACTCCCGGCGCCGGCGACATCGAGGGGAGCAGGCGCTCGAGGCCGACTCCATCCTCACGCGCTGCCTGGACAGCGGCCTGCTCCAACACCGGCTCACCTGGCACTACCGCAGCCGGGACGAGTCCCTCGTCGCCTTCTCCAACCGCCACTACTACGACGGCCGGCTGCTCACCTTCCGAGCCCGCTGACGATTGTCCCCGGATCCGACGACGCCCCGGCGGTCACGGCATCTCGCTGCGGCGGGTCCGCGGCCGCTACTCCGTCCCGAGGATCGCGCCCGTCACCCCACGGTCCAGCCGAACACCAAACCCCTCGAGGCCAAACGCGTGGTGGACGAGGTGCTCCGGGCACGTCGAGGCCTCGCCCGACCGCCTGCCGCTCGCTGGGCGTCATCACCTTCAACGATCGCCAGCGCGACCCTCATCGAGAACAGCCTGCGCGAGGTCGCCTCGCCCCGGGTCATCGAGGCCCTCGACGCCCGCGACGGCCTGTTCGTCAGGAACCTGGAGAACGTCCAGGGCGAGGACGCGACACGATCCTGTTCTCGGCGACCTTCGCCGCCAACTCGCGAGGGCGACCTGCCGCTGAACTTCGGGTGCTCAACCACGCCGGCGGCGAGCGCCGCCTCAACGTGGCCATCACCCGGGCCCGCAGGCAGATCATCGTCTTCACCAGCTTTCGACCCCCAGGACCTGCACGCCGAGCGCACGCTCACCGAGGAGTCAAGGACCTGCGCGCCTCACCTCCACCAGGGCCGCCGAGGGGCCGGGCCCCGCGAGCCTGCCGGCCTCGCAGAGCCCGCTCAGCTGGCACCGCCGTGAGATCGCCGAGGCGCTGGAGGCTGCCGGGCTCACGGTCCATACCGGCGTCGGCCACTCCACCCTTCGAGATCGACCTCGTCCTGGCGCGCGCCGACCAGCCGGACCGCCCCGCCGTGGCCGTCCTGCTCGACGGGCACGCAGTGAACAAGCGGGAGGGTCGTCGACCGCGACCTGCTGCCGGTCGACGTCCTGCGCACCATGGGCTGGCAACGGGTCGAGCGGGTCTGATGCCCGAGTGGCTGGCGGACCCGCAGGCCGTCGTCGCCCGGCTCGTCAGAGGCGGCCGGCGGTCGCTGGACGCCGCCGACGCCGTCGACCGCGGTGCTCGATCGGAGCGGACCGGCCAGCCCGAGGGATGCCGCGCCGCTGACCGACGACGGCGCAGCGGCTGATGCCCGGGACGTCGCCGCATGCGGGCGGCGAGGCGATGGCGCCTGCCCCGGCCCGCGGACCTCGGGTCAGGAGTACACCGCGGAGCCCGGCGGGTGTGCGCCCCTGGAGATCCTCGACCGGCCGGTACCGACCCTGGAGGCCAGGAAGGTGCTCGTCGAGGTCGCCACCACCATCTGCCAGGTCGAGGCCCCGATCGCCAGGCGCCGGCTCTACGTCAAGATCTCCCGCGCCTTCGGACTCGTCGCGAACCGTCAGTCGCGCGAGGAGTCGATCAGGGCGGCCTGGGGGAGGCCTTCGCCTACTTTCGACGAGGACGGCTTCGTGGGCTAGCCGAGACGATGCGCTCGCGGCTCCCGACCTATCGACGCAACGCCCTGGACCATGTGGACTCCATCGAGGAGATCCACCCCGCGAGCTGGTGGGGCTCATGCGCCCAGGCGCGTGCCAAAAGAACCCGGGTGGGCGTCCCGGGAGGACCTGCTCACGTGGGCGCTCAAGCGTCTGAGCGCGAGGAACCGCAGCCTCGGTGCGCGCGGGGTGTCGGAGGCGCTCACCAGGGCCCTCAAGTGAGGCGCGAGCGCGTAGCGCAGGACTAGCTCGCGGCGCGTCCCTACGCGGGGTCGAGAGGGGAGCGAACGCGCCGCTTTGGTCTACAACGGGATCACGCGTAGGCGTCATGGTTGGCCTGCTCACGCCAGCACCGACACTGTGATCCTTGTCACTTGCTGGTGTCTCCGAGCGTTGCCCGGCTCGGGTCGACCACGACTTTTCTCCGGCTTGGCAGCGCCGTTGTAGGCAGCCGAGAAGCCGGGCTGTCGGAGGAATGGCAGGGGAGTCCTGCCCGGATCTCGAGCGCCCTCGATTCTGCAAAAGATCACGATCAGGTCGCAGTTGGAAGTCTCCAGTTGAGTAGCATCCACAGTGCTGGCAGCCGTGGGTGCCTCGATGCGCTCGGGCTCGTGAGTCGGCGTCGTCGCCGACCCGAGCTGCGCCGGACGGGCCCCGGCAACCGGCGCCTTCCTCAGCAATACTCTGATCCTCCACCGCAAGGAGCCTGACATGTCCGCCTACGTCCGCTACTACCGGCGGCTTGAGCACTCACTCAGCGCCTGAGCACCTACCTGGACCGGTTGGAGGCCCGCGCCCGGGAGTTCGGCGTCAGCTCAGCCCGCACCGCGATGGAGATGCAGATCACCGATCCCGGCTTCGTCTCCGCCTTCCGCTCGGAGGTCGAGGCTCAGATCATGTTCCCTGCACACCAAGGCCCAACGGGTCTTCGCCAAGCACTTCGCCCCCTTCCTGGACATCGACGCCGACCTGTCCATCGAGGAGGACTCGCCAGCTCTCCGCCCGCCTCCAGGAGCGCGGCCAACCTCGTGGAGCGTCTGAGGCGCGCCTGCGCAACATCATCGAGGAGGTCTTCGCCCCCGGCCAGCGCCGAGCAGGCCCGCGAGGAGGTGGAGACTGGGCCATGACCGACTGGCGCCAGGCCCAGTTCTCCTTCACCTGCGACAAGTGCGGCGATCCGGTGCCGCTGCCCGAGCTCTACCACATGCCGGTGTTCATCACCGCCCGCGCTGCAAGTCGCGCGTGGCCTTCCAACCCCACCGAGGCCATGGCGGCCGCGCCCACCTGGGCCAAGGAGGTCGCCAAGACCACCTGCTACGCCGAGTGGCAGAAGTCCGAGTCGGAGCAGTCCGCCGAGGAGGGCGTGGGCCTGGCCTTCTTCTACTACGTCGACTGCGCCACGCCCACCACCATGAGTGAACCGTCTGCTGCCCTTCTACGTGCGCTCCGAGGGTGGCCAGAGGGCTCTGCGCCGCGATGTGCGCAACGCGCTGGAGACGCGTACCCACCAGCTGCGCCCCGACGAGGTCTCCCCCAGTACCACGCCATGGAGTACATCAACTTTATGCGGGCCTGGGCCGCTCGGCCCAGATCCTCGGTCAGGAGGCGCCTGACCGACCGCCGCCAGGCTCATCCTTCAGACGGTGCGCGACATCATGCGCCCCGATGAGCCGCTGGCCCGCTCCATCCTGGACGACACCTTCAGTGAGGAGCTGGGAGCCAGGCCCACGCCGCCGACCAGCCTCCTGCGAGGTGCCCCGCCTAGCGTTCCCACCTGCCGCCCGCCCGGCCTGGCCCGCCGGCACAGCGGAAGCGGCCCGAGCCCGACGACGCTCCAGCGACTCGTCACTCGACCCCGCCAGGAGACTGTCGCCTCGTCATCTCTCCGTTCCCCGCGCGGTCCGACGCCGCGTCGCACGTCTGAAAGGACCACCATGGTCGGCTTCCGCAAGAAGTCCCAAGACAGCTCATCCGTCAACAGGGCGGCCGGTCGAGGCGGCGCCGGCGCCTCAGGGCGCGCAGCGCCCCGCGTCTCCGCGGCGAGCCCGCCGTCCGCGCCGGCAAGGGGCGGCGCACCCCGGCCGCCACTCGCCGGGGCTACAAGACGCCCGAGCAGATGGACTCGCGCTGCCTGACCCCTGGCCGAGTCGGCCTCCGGGGTCCTGGGGCGCTCCCTGGACCAGGCGCTGGGGCGGCTCCCCGACGGTCCCGGCGCCCCACCGCCTCCGGCGGACCGGCTGGACCGGCCGGACCTGCAGGATCGGCCGGCTCGTCCTCGGTGAGCTGGTCCGACGCCGTCGGTGCCTCAGGCTCGAACAGGGGCAGGGGCGCCTCTCCGGGTAGCGTGCGGCGCGCAGGCCAGGCGCCGACCAGGGTCGACACGGTCGCGGACATCGCCTCTGATATCGAGTTCTGAAGGCTTCCCGCGCCGGCGCGAACCGGCGTGCTGGCCGCACAGACCGTCTGGATCATCCTGCACCACGCCCGCTCGAATCCGTACCGACCCCTATCGAACCCCCGTAAGTCCTGCACAGGGAAGGAGGCGAGAGCGTCCATGAGCGCACAACCGGAGCTGACCCTGGGCAGGTCGAGACCTGGCTGTCCCAGCGCGGCATCGCCGCCGGTCCCGAGGAGGACGGTGCTGTCTTCATGGGCTTCCCGGGCTGCGACATCGGCGTCTACCTGCACGATGAGGAGGCGCGCTCGTCGTGGCCGGCATGGCGCGGGCGCCCGGCGGCCGACCGACTCGACGAGTGCGAGCCTTCATCGATCGCCCAGCACCGCTCCACCTACGGGCCGGACCTGGCCGTCACCCCCGCCCACGACTCGGAGCCTGCTCCTGCTGAGCACGCAGATGGTGGCCTACATCGGTGCGGGCATGAGCGACGCCCAGCTCGACGCCTTCGCCGGACATGGGGCCTGGGCATGACCCGCCTTCTTCTCCACCGTGGAGGAGCGCCTGAGCTGGTCACCTGGGAGGGGACTGATGGCCTGGTGGGAATCAGCCGGAAGGGGCCGTGACCCGACCGTGACCCTCAGGCGCCTCGCCGCCTGGCTGCAGCCGAGCGCGGACACTGCTACGACATCTGACCTGTCCGAGGGGCTGGTGCGCTTTCTCGGTGGCCGGCCTCGACTACGTGCTCATGGTGGTCGACCGCCGGATCCTCGCCGTGCGCGCCACCACCAGCCGCTCCGGGCGCCGCGGAGCCTCGCGGAGTGCGCGCCGTGGCCCAGGAGGTCTCCAGCGGTCGGCTCATCCCGCCCCTGTACACCGAGGTCGACGACGCCGGCGTGGGCCTGTGCTGCGGGCCCTCGCCAAACATCGGTGCCGGGCTCGACGGCGCCCAGCTCGCTCAGCACCATGGACTGATCCTCGAGGGCATCGACGGGGCTCACGCGCGAGGTCATGGGCCTCGACGCTCCCGCCGCTAGTGAGTCGACGTCGGTCCCAACGTTGAGCCCGACGCCGAGGTCCAGAGTGACGGGGTGGGGAGGCATGATCGCCCGGTTGATGCTGACGGCGGAAGCGGGTTGAGACAACCGACACTCGAGCCCCTGCTCGTGTCCTGAGCCACCTAGGACCTGCGGATCAGGCCACCCGAAACCCGTTGGAAGCACTGGCGTGTCGGACGTCGTCGTCGGGCGTGCGAGGGCGGGGCCGACGGTCCTGAGCGCCGTGGCGGGTCCCGACATGCCCTGCGGTCGAGTTGCCCTCGGCGCAGCGGTGGCGGATTCTATAACTGTTCGGTAACACCGGACGTCGGACGACCGCCCCGCTGGACGAAAGGGCCTGATACCCTACGACGCCAGTTCATCGTTGAGCGGCGCGGGATGATGGATCCTCTCCGACGGCGCTACCAGGGGACGCGGACCATTCCGTGCCCCGCAACACTGGTGGAAGCCCTTCGCCTCATGACGGTGCAACGTCGGGCTCCGCCCGGAAGGACGAGACTCCATGACCACACGCGAAGACATCCTCGAGCGCCTGGCCTACGCCGGAGCCCTCACGCACGGCCCCCAAGGCCTCGGCCCTTGTCGCGGAGGCCGTCAGCTGGGCGGACGCCCTGGGCGACGAGGACCTGCGGGTCGCCACCCGGCTGGGCCTGACGGGAGGCCTACCAGCGGGGCAACGAGGGAGTGGAAGGCGCTGGCGCCCTTCGTGTGAACCTCGCCGCTACCAGCGGCGCGAGAGCTGTCTCGACGACGCCCAGGTGCGCACCCTGCGCTGGCACTTCCAAGTGGGCGGTGGCCGTGGCCGCGCCAACCCCAAGGTCTCAAGCGACAGGTGCGCCAGCCTCGAGGCCAGCCTCGAGGAGTTCTACCGCGCCGAGGGCGCCTCCATGCCACGTCGTCCGCGCGAGCGGGCCTCGGTGGCCAGCCTGCTGGGCCTGGAGGAGGAGGCCGCCGGGAGCTGGCCGCCTGGCGGGCCACGCACCGCGACGAGAACGCCGACTGCGGGGCTGCGACCCCATGCGCCAGGTCGCCTTCGCCTCACCGCACCGAGGCCTGGGAGCTGGCCGTGGCCACAGCCGTGCCGGTGCTGACCGGCGCCGTCGGCTGCTCCGTGCAGCCCAGACCACGCAGTCCTCGTGCTGCTGCCCCTGCTGGCCTCCCGGGACGGCCCCGGGCCGCCTGGGAGGCGCACCTGCGCTCCTACCGGAGATCCGCCGCACGCCCAAGGCCCTCATCTCCCTGGCCTACCACCTGGAGTACCTGGCGCTCGTGGGCGGGTGGACCGCGGGCATGGTGATCCTGCGGCGCCACCTGCCCTGGCTGGCCCAGGCCGAGTCCCGCCTACGTGCTCCTGTCGGCCCTGCGCGGCATGAGCTGGTGCTGCGCGAGGCCGAGCGGGCCGGGCCGCGGCGAGGGAGGCCCTGGGCGTCGAGGTCCCGGCCGCCGACCTGTGGTTCCCGCTGCCGGGGCTGGCGGCCCTCCACCACCATCTCGCGGGCCTACGCCGAGATGACCGGCTGGGCCCGGCGCCTGGCCCAGCAGTTCGACGTGCGCAACGGCAACTCACGATCTCCGACCACCTCGAGCGATCCCTCGTGCGGGCCGCCTTCGACGCCGCCCCCGGCGCGGTCCACGGCTGGGTGTGGAGGTCGACCTCCTGGAGCCCCTCGAGGAACTGCCCGAGCCGGCACAGAGCAGGCCTGACCGTCGACGAGGACGGCGCCGAGCGCCGACGTCGCCTCCCCTGGGCCTCGTGGCCGACGACGACGGCCTGGTCCAGGAGCACGCCCCCGAGCGTCGTCGGGCGCGGAGGTCGGAACCCGGCGCGCCCGCGCCGGGCACGCCACCACGAGCCACCAGGGGCGGCGACGAGCCCTTCCCTGGTGGACCTCGTGCGGCCCCCGGCCGGTGCGCAGCGGCGAGGAGGCGGTGCGCCGCTACGTCGATCATCGCCGCTCCATCGGCTCCTCGACGATGGACTACTGAGTACGTCGTCGACCAGGTGGCCACGCGCGACCCGCTGCCGCCGCCCGGCGAGGAGATCCCGCCCGAGTACCACACCGGTCTGCTGCGGGCCGCCGCCTGACGTGTCGCACCGAGATGGACGAGGCCATCGCCGAGCGCCTGCGGATCCGCCCCCTCATCGAGCTGGCCTTCGGGCCGCTGGGCGCCTACGTCGACCTGCTCAACCTCGACAACGAGATCACTGCCGACTCCATCGCCGAGCGCTCCCAGGAGGCCGAGCGTGCCCAGCGCTGCAACGGCGCCACCTCGCTCATCGGGACAGATCGAGGCCCAGGTCGAGACCTGGTGTCCACCGAGCTGCTCGACCCCGGCAGCACCGACGCCCTCGTGCTGGCCGCCGACGCGCTGCTCGTGGGTGCCTCGGTCCTCACCGACCGCACGCCCGGGACGAGGCGCTCGGGCGATCCAGGTCGTCGCCCGGGCCGCCGCGGCCGTCCCTCGAGACCGACACGCCGAGCAGATGGACGACATCCTCGACATGGCGCGCGCCGAGGTGCTGGCCGAGTGCGGCGACGTCTACAACGGCTGCCTCTGGCCGAGGTCATGCGCCGCCACGAGAGGTCTCCCCGGTCCTGGCCGCCCGCGGGCGGCGGCTGCTGGGCATCTCCTCGATGGAGGTGGGCCAGTCTCGACGAGGCCATCACCCAGTTCCGCGAGCAGGCCAACATCAGCTGGCCGCCGGCATCACCCCTGCACGCCGTGGCCTCGCTGGGCTGTCCCTGGGCTCGGCGCTGAGGGTCTCCGAGCGCTACCTGAGAGCGCCGAGGTCCTGGAGTCCGGCGCTGTCCCTGGCTCAGAGCGTCGCGCAGAGCATCGCCCTGTACCTGCACGGCTCCTGGCCCCAGACCGGCATGGCCATGGGCGAGGAGGAGAGGCGTGGCCGAGCACTCTGCTGGCCGCCGCCCGATCCTGCAGGGGCCAGGGCGCCGGGCGCTGGCGGGAGTACCTCCTGCACGCGGCGATGGCCGCCTCCAACCTCGCAGGACAATGTGCGCGCTGCTGCCCTGTTCCGCCAGGCCGCCGACCTGGAGGACACCCTGCACCGACCAGGGCCGCCTGGACCGGGGCGCGGGCGCGTGCGCCACTCGGCCCGGGCACGGTGGACGACCTCACCTGCCCATGGCCCGCGCGCGGCTCGACGAGGCCCCGGGAGATCGGAGAGGCCCGCCAGGCCTTCGCCGGCGTGGCCGACACCGAGGCTCTCACTCCTCGGCCTGGGAGATCGGCGACTCGCACGACGACATGGCCTGGATCCTGTGGCGCACCGGTCAGAACCGGCAGGCCGTCCAGCACTGCGAGTCCGCCGCAGCGGCTGCACTGGACACCGAGGACCGGGACTCGGCCTCGCGCGCCCTGTGCATGCTGGCGCGCCTGCACGCCGAGCGCGGTGAGCGTGACGAGGCCCTGGCCGCCTGCGCCCGCGTGCGCGACCTGCTGGGCGAGCCGCACTGGGACGGGCCACGACGCCCTGGAGTTCGTGGCCTCCGTCGAGGAGAACGCTGCGCTGAGCCGCGCGGCCGGGTGTCGCGTGCAGATGTCCCCGCCGGGCGTGCGGGGCATCCGCGTCGAGCGGGTCGCGAGATGCGAGGATTCCGCCCCGTGTGAATCGGCTGACGGCCGCGGTCGGGCGAGTGAATGAGGGCCTCTGGCGTCACGACCTCGGGAGGCGCACGCATGGCCATCGCAGTCCCACACCGATTCGCACCCAGCGGCGACGCTGCCGTGGAGGCGGGCGCTATCGACTCGTGGCGGCGGGCTCGTGCCCTGTGACAGTGCCGCCGTCCTCATCGCCCGGCGCCTGCTCGGCCTGACCGAGGCGATTCCGGTGTCCTGGACCCTACGGCAAGGGCGCGGACGGCTACTGGGGCCGGTCCGACGGCGAGCCTGGCGTCGACCCGGCGCTCGACGCCCGCTCCCCTGGCCGAGGGTCTACGAGAGACCCCGGCTACGAGCCGTCCCCCACCGTCCGGCCTGGTGGACACCACGACGGCGAGGTCGTCAGCGACGACTCCGGCGACCTGCTCTTCGACCTGTCCACGCTGGTGGGACCTCCACCGTCCCGGGCCCCGGACCTCTATCCGCTCAACCGCCGCAGCCACCGACGCCTGGGACGAGTGGATCGGCTCTCAGATCAACGTCGGTCACTGCGGTGGCCACCCGACCAAGGACCCGGAGAAGGCCGCGGCGGCCGCCAACAGTGCACTCGTGGGCTTCGACGTCATCGACACCCTCCTGGCCCGGGCCACGCGGATGGAGGCCTCCCGCGAGGACGGCCTGACGATGCTCTGACGGGCCGGCTCTGTCCGCCGTCGTCGCGATCGGCCAGTTCGCGTGCGGCGACAAGCCCACCGGCAGCGACATCCGCCTGTTCACCACCGTCCAGTCCTACGAGTACGGCGCGGGCGCCAGCATCTACCCCGGCGGAGATGCGCCGTCGATCTCCTTCTGGCCGGCGCTGGCCTGCTGGTTCCGGGCTCCTGGAGAGCCGCTCGAGCTGGTGGATTTCCTGAGGAGCGCAGCGCGGCAAATGCGCAGTTGCTGAGGCCGCTGGGCCAGGTATGCACTGAGGCTGTGCCGTCTCGCGCCGCCGTACCCACGAGCCTCGGGTGGCACCTGCGTCGCCTGAGCGACTGACAGGTGCGGTGGTGCAGGGATCGAGGTCAGCCCATGGCTCCCTCGGAACACGGCCGAAGTGGGTGGGCCCGTGCAGGTCGACGCGACGCGACATTCCCCCGATCCTTCAGCGGGCACGACGAAGGCCCCAGGTCGACGCTCACCGGCTCACCTGCAGCCAGCTTTGCTGGCACCCGTCGTTGAAGCCGAGGAGATCTCTCTCGCGGGCGTTCCATCGCCCTCGCCGTAACTGGCCGTCGCCGTGGAAACCACTCCAGAGACGTCTCTCTCCCGAGCTGTTCGTGCCGCGCGGCCGGAACGATAATTCCGGAACCGCCCATCTCGTGCCGGGCCCGCCGGCGAGCTCGTCGTCCGGGGCTGCAGGAGATGGACACACCATCAACAACGTTGACCGTCCCACCTACGGGACCTCACCGGCTGGTCCTGACTGAGAGGTCTCCATTCTGCTCGGCGTTCGGGTCAACACCCGAGGAGTCCGGTGTTGCGGCTGTTGCGGTGGCATCCTCCTCATCGGCTCGGCTCGCCGTCGGTTCCGGAGTCTCAGGCCGGTGGTGGGCTGGGGGCGGCTGAGTGAGGGCGAAGGCGCGGACGAGCTGCTCGCACTCGTTCAGGCGGATGCGGATGTGGATGTGGATGCGGATGCGGATCCAGATGGTGAGGAAGAAGGGCCGGCGGTGGCGGTGGTGCCGCTGCTGGTGGACTTTCCGCCTTCACGCGGCCAGTCCCAGTCCCAGCACCAGGACGGTGGGCAGGATCAGCATCCGAGCTGTGGTACACGCCGAGGGCGAACGACCTACGTCGCGGCGGGGCAATGCTCTGTGGTGCTGCGCGGGCCGACCACGGCGAAGGATCTTAGTCGACGTCATTGATCACCACCACCATCCGCGCCGGTTGTTGCTGTTCCCAGTCGCCACGGTCGCCGTCTCTTCCGTCCCAACCGTGATGGTCATCCCCGCCATTCAGGTCGTCCCTGGGTCGCTTCCCGGTCGTTCTTGTCGTCATTATCTTCCCTTTTCATTATCTCCTTCTTTCCTTCATTCTTGTCGTTGATCTTTTCGCCTTTCATTGAGAAGCGAACAAGGCCTTGTTGAGAATGCCGTTGACGGCTAGGAACTCACCGCGTCAGATGAGGTAATCGCCATTGCCTCAACAGTCCAGGTGGCCTGCTTGGAGGCGGTGTACTCGCCGTTCGTAAAGCCGGAAGGAATTCGTTGTACTGGGTGGGGGCAGGGTGTCCAGCATAATTGGTGTAGCCGTTGGCTGGTATTACCCACTGTGCGGGTGGCAGCACTGGGAAAGCGACGGCGTGATAGTAGATCCCGTCACGTGCGCGATCAGGGGACGCCACCGATATTGAGCAGACGTGGGTATGCCCGGAGATGTAGATGACGTCGTTGGCGGGCAGCACGCTCGGTGTCTCCGTGGCAGTCGAGCCGCTGAGGTTGATGTCCCCGGTGCTCCAGTCGGCGCGAAACATTCCTCAGCGGCCCTGCCTGAGTAGGCGGTGCCATAGACCTTTGGGTCCGACTTCAGGCTCATGATGCCGGACATCGAGCCCGCGTTCTTGATCGTCTGTGGTCAGTTGGTCTGCCGCAGCGCCCCGTCCTTCTCCAGGATGGCCCATGCCGTAGGCGTCAGAGGACCCCCTCAACGGTCTCAAAAGAGCCTCCGATGGCCACTGACCCGTCAGCCGCGACGGTGATGGCGGACTTCGGAATCGTCATCGACCTGGGGTGCGAGTTGGTCACCTGCTAGGGTCCTTCAGGTCAACAGCGCGGCACGCAGCCGCTCAGGTCGTTGACCTGCGTAAGAGACCGGCCATATAGAGTGTGGAGCCGTCGGGAGACAGCTCCAGATCACACCGTATCGTTGGGCGATACCGCGCCACGGGAGTGCCGCCATTCAGTGGCTGTGCTGGCCGGCGGTGTCACCGCGGCCAGGCGGGAGGCGGCTGGCCATTGACCGAGGTGAACTTCCCCCGATATACAGGTGGAGCCGTCGGGAGACGCCTCGATTGCATTAGCCGCGGCGTTGAGCTGCGGTGCCCAGTCCAGCAGCTCGCCCGTGGTGATGTCGCATAGGCCATCGCATTGGACCGCGGCGACTCGTTCTGCTCCCTTCAGGGATCCCGCCGGACGGGCCTTGCTGAACTCGCCGACTTCATAGACGACATTGCGCGACGATCGTCTGATCCGGACGACACCGTTGATCTGGGCGGTGGGCAGGGGCTGGGGAGGGCGAGGTCGTCTGCTCCTGAGCCGCGGCAGGCTGAGGAGCCAGCCCAGGGTGACAGGTGCACCGGAGAACGAGAAGAAGGGCGGCGAGAGCCGCCTCCTACGCTGGAGACAGCACGGGAAGAATGTGACAAGAGCACCCATTTCTTGTGGCGCGAGGAGTGGGGCTTATTCGCAGGGTGAGGTAAGTAGTCCCCGGCCTGGGTAGGCGCAAGCGGTTGCCGTGGGTGGGATAATCCTCGATGTGCTACTGGTGAAAACTGCGATACAAAACCCTCGCTAAGCCGGCTTCGGCTGTCTGGTGGAAGACGATATCGACCACGAGGTTATTGCAGCGACGACACCTTTGCAGTGGGGCAAAGGGCCCCAAACTTCGCAATCTTCACAATGGGGCGGGAGCCTCAAGCCCCGCATTTTCATTTGATGCTAATCAGTGCCTGGAAATATGTGAGGTTTTATTATCATTTATTGAGGCTGTGCGCCTTGTTCAAAGAAGACTTCCATAATGGGAGTCCCCGAGCCCTCGGCTCCGCCTGTGCTCAGGCTCGACGGTCGCGACGCATACCCGCAACGACGCGGTCCGTACACTCGGGGCGGCGTTCTCCTACAGGCAGGCTGCTGAGGACCGGGTTGTACAGGAGCCGGTTGGGCGCCGTCGGGCACTCCTCGCCCACGGCCATCGGCGCGATGAGGCCGGTCCGCCCGCAGGTCCTCCAGGCGCATCACCACGCGGTCGCGCAGCGTCCACGGGTCGATGGTGTGAGGTAGACTGTCGTGCCGCCTCGAAGCCCCGCCAGGGTGGACACCGCCACTTGAGCGTGATGGCCAGGGGCATGGGCTGGTCCACGTCGAGGGCTTGGTGCCATTCCTCATTGCTGGGCACGTCCGCGCCCGTGGCGCGTGCAGGGCGTGGACCGGGTCGGCGACGGCGTCGACCTCCTGCGGCTCATGAGGCACGGCTCGGGCATGGCCGACGTCGGTACCCTCCGGTGTCGGGTGGCGGTGCCCGAACCCGGCGAAGGCCACCCGCGTGCTCGTTGCTCGCCCACGGGCAGCCCTGGTGGGCGGGCGTAGTCCACCGCCATCTCGTTGGTACAGGTTGGGGTTGATCCCGCACCTTCTGCAGCTCCAGCTGGCTGGTCCCGCCGCGCTCGTCGATGCCCACCAGCTGCTTGTGCAGGTGGTCGAAGCTCGCCCCGGCCGGCCGCAGCCAGTTCTGGAAGACTGCCACGTAGCGCACCCACCGGTTAGCCTCGTACAGGCTCTGCATCGCATGGATCGCCAGGGCGTATGAGGCCCGGTGCTCGGCCACGCTCGGCGTCCCGAACCGGCCGGGGCGGAGGTGTCGACGGCGTCGTCGGTGATAGCGGCGCCGATGATGACGTCATGGCCCCCGGCGAAGGCCGCCAGGAAGGTGCGGCGGTCCCGCTCGTCCATGGGTCCCAGGAGGCGGGTCGCACCCGCGGCCGCCAGCTGTGCGCGCCACCGTTCCAGTGCTCAACGCCGGCCGGCTCGGCCAGGTAGGCCTCCATGCGCTCGCGGGCGGCGTCAGGGATCTCGTAGCCGTGGTTGAGGTGCCAGTAGTCGAAGGAGAGGATCTCGAAGGGTGGGACACTCGCGGAACTCGGCCACCGTGTCGAACAGGGCGGAGGCGGGCACGGCGTCGAGACGCTCGAGGCCACCGTCGGCCCGGTGCACGACGCGCGCCTTCTCGGGGGCGTCTCCCAGGTAGCCGCGCCGAGCAGAAGGCGCAGGCGTGGGTGCGATCGGCCGCCTCCAGCGGTCGGACCTCGGCGACCAGGTGCGAGATGGGGCGGTTGGCGCGGTCCGGCACGGTCCACACCTCAGTGCCGGTGAAGGCTGATCTGGCTTGACCGTCCCGTCGGCCAGGCGCGTGAGTGGTTCGGCGGAGGGGCGTACGGCATCGAGCATGCCCCCATTGTGACGCGTTGTGGCGCCCTCGCGTCCCGCGCTCCCCGGCGGATGCCTCCGGCCCCGCCGAGGTCAGCAGTAGTCTCTGGCTCATGCAGCAGACTCGCGCATCGCGTCCGGCCCACGGCGTCGGCACTTCCGCACCCGGCCGGAGACCCGACACCCGATCGGAGATCAGGCGACTCCGTGACGTGGACCTGGCCCCAGGTCCTCACCTCCCTGTCTGCTCATCGGCGGTGGCCTTCGTGGCGCCGTTGGTCTCCTCAGACCGTTCCCGAGCGGCTCGTGCCCGAGGTCGTCCTCCTCCATCCTCGGCGGCGAGCTCATCGGCCCCACGGCCTGGGCTGGCCGGCGAGGGTTCCTCGATCGAGCTGCTGCGCGAGTCGGCGTCGCCTTCCTCTTCCTCGCGGCCGGCTACGAGATCGACGTCAACGAGCTGCGCGGCGCGGGCGGACGCCACGCCGCCATCGCCCGGATGCTCTCGCTGGGACTGGCCTTCGGGGCGGTGACGGCCATCGGGGTGACCGGCGGCGCGGCGTCGGCAACGCATCGCCATCGCCATCGCACGACCTCGACGGCGATCGGCACAGGATTCTTCCGATTCTGCGCGACCGCGGTCTGCTGCCCACGGCGGTGGGCGCCTCGATCCTCAACCACGGAGCCGTTGGCGAGGTCGGCCCGATCCTCCCTCATGGCGCTGCTGCTGGGCTCACGCTCCACCTGGGCGAGCCTGGCGATCCTGGCGGTCTTCCTCGTCATCACCTGCTCATCGTCCGCTTCACCAGCCGCGTCAAGCGCGTCGGGGCGCCGCTGCAGTCGAGGCCATCCACCTGGGGCCTCGACCACGGCTCAAACCACCATCCGCGCCACCGTCCTGCTCCTGGTGGGGACTGTGCGCGATCTGCCACCGTCTTCGACCTCGACGTCGTCCTGGGGCCTTCGCCGCCGGCTTCGTCCTGCGTCACGTCCCGCCCGAGGACGCCCAGTTCGAGGAGAAGCTCGATGGCCTGGCCTATGGTTCTTCCGTCCCGATCTTCTTCGTCACCTCCGGCATGGGCATTGTTGTCAGCCTCGACGGCGAGGCCGTGATCGACCTGCTGGCCTTCTTCGTGCTGCTGGTGCTCGTGCGGGGCGTGCCGGTGTGGTTGGCCTCCCCGCGCGGAGGGCGTCGGGACGGCTCGCGCGCTACTCGATGCGCCAGAGCCTCCAGATCGCGGTCTACCTCGACGACACCGCCCTGCCCATCATCGTGGCCGTCACCCAGGTGGCGGTGAGCGCCGAGGCCATGTCCACCTCCTTCGCCTCCACGCTCGTGCTGGCCGGGGTGCCTCGGTGCTCGTCCTGCCGGCGGCGGGGCTGGTGCTGGGGCACAGGAGCGACCACGTTCCGGCCAACGAGGTGATGCGCGTGGTCCAGGGCCCGCCGCACTCGACGGGCGCACCCCTGAGGAGGCCACCGCCCCGGCCGGCGAGCACGTCTCAGAGCCGCGCCGTCCGGCGTCGCCGCCCAGCGGCATCAGACTGCCGGCAGGCGCGCGCACCCCAGCCGGAGGGGTGGGGCGGCCGCGCAGCCCGGACCTGGTGGGGCTGCCTGACTCTGCGCGAACGGGTGGCACCGGTCGCCGCGCGCCTGGCCGACCTCAGGGCGCACGCCCGCGGCTGTCGGTGGAGGAGTCGCACCGTCTGGCGGCGCTCGCCTGGCCGAGAATGAGCAGGACCACGCCCCATGGCGCGAGCGCTGGCACCACCTGCGCAGAGGGCGGCGGTACGGCCCGGGCCGCCCGGCGTCGTCGGCCCCGCGGCGAGTGACGCCTGTCTTCCGGCTCGAGCTAGCGAGAGCATCTGCCGACCATATCCTCCATGGACGCCTGGGCGCCGGTAGCGGGTGCCCCGAGTTTCTCGCGGCAGCTCCGGGAGGCGTCGGCGCGGACCGTGTAGCCCACGTTGCGCCGAAGATAGGTCCGAGTCTGCCCAAGTCTGGATGCCATCGCCAGTGACCACTGGCGAGGCAGACGCGCCGCGGCAATGAGCGATCCGCCGAAGCGCGGCAGCAACGTGCTTGTGAGTGCGAAGATGTCGGTGTCCTCCGCGGAAGCGATGTAGCGGCCGTGGGCCTCAGGCAGGAAGGCGGCGGCGATGTGCGCCTGGGCCACCTCACGGACGTCGACGACGCTGATTCCCACGCGGCGCCCGAGGCGAGCGGTGCCGTCGATCATCATCCGGATCGTGAGAAGCTCTGCACTGGTGGGGGCGCTGCCCAGTGAGGGCCGAGGATCATTGACGGGTTGATGGTCACCAGCCTCCACCGGTCCTGCCCCCGCGGCCAGCCTCCACGCCTCCCTTCTCCGCGAGGGGTCTTGGGTAGGGATAGGGCTCATGGGACAGGAGGAGGTGGTGTTCCAGCTGGTCTCAGTGAGGATCCGCGGCAGCTCCTCGATGTCCGCGGCGTCGCCGTACATGGCGGCGATCGAGCTGGTGAGGACCACGCGGGTGACCGACGGCGTGCGCCCCGACCCCGGCCAGGACGCTGCGGGTCCCCTCCAGGGCGGGTTCGATGAGGATCGTGCTGGGGATCGTCGACTGCGCGAATGAACGGCGAGGCCGTGTGGATGACGACCGCGCAGCCCTCCATCGCCTCGTCGTAGGAGCCGGGCTGGAGCAGGTCGCCGGCGAAGAGACGCAGAGTACCCGAGTGCCTGCTCGGCCATGCGGTTCAGGTGGGCCACCTTGTTCGTGTTCTGGGGGTCGCGCACGGCGGCGTGGACGGTGATGCCGGCGTCGAGCAGGTCCTGGTGACCCAGCTGCCGGTAGCCGGTGGCGCCGGTGACCATGACAGGGCTGCTGGTGTCGACCGGGATGCCGCTCAGGTCGATGCCGGAATCGAAGTCGTTGATGGAGTGTGTTTCCGAGGATCGCATGGCCGCAGCCTGACAGCCCTAGGAAACGAAGTCAATCAGTTTCGCTATTAGTCGGTACGATCGCCCCCATGACCGCAGCGGGTTTCACAAGCAACGAGGACCAAGCGTGCCCCAGGGCGGCCGGTCTGATGCCGCTCTGGGGACCCGGCGATCATGCTGGCCGTGCGCGACCTTCTGGCCGAGAGCGGCTACGCCGCGCTGACGACGGCAGTCCCGTGGCCCGGCGCGCGGGCGTCTCCACCGCCACCCTCTACCGCCGGTGGCCCACCAGCGCGAGCTCGTCCTGGCCTCGACCAGGCGCATGATCGAGACCGGTGTGGCTGACGAAGCGGTGGATTCTGGGGCCGCCACGGCCGAGGGGTTCGATACCGGTTCGCTGCGAGGGGACCTGCAGGCCTTCATCGCCCACAAGAACCGGGCGCTGTCAGGAGCCACCGGTCAGGCGGTGCTGTCTCTTCTGGGCGAGTTGCCGCAGGACCCGGAGCTCAAGGAACTGCTCCTCGGGGCTCCTCGCCGCCACTCGCTCTCACCTGGAGCAGATCCGGGACCGGGCGCGGGCGCGCGGTGAGGGTGCTCCGATCTGGATCCTCACGCCGGGCCCGACTGGTTCTGGGAGCGGTCCTCGCCGGGATTGCCTTCACGGCCGGCGGTGACGGCGGCGAGCCGTTGTCTGACGTCGAGCGGGGCCTGCTGCTGCGGGCTCTCGGTTGCGGGTGATGTGGTGTGGCGTGCTGCTGGGGGATGTCGCCCTTTCATCGGCGGGGACGTTCTGCGCGGGCGGGGACAGGAATACCGTCACTGCCGTCCTCGGCCCTGCGGCGGGTGACCCAGCTCCGCCGGGCAGGGCATTTCTCGCGTAGCCGGGCGGAAAAACCGTGGGGCTACGCGAAATTTGCCCGGCTCGGCGGCACCGCCGCTCGTACCCGTCAGTTGGTCGACACTGCCACTGCGCTCGTGGCCGCGATGATGGCCGTCGTCGTTGGCATCCACGGCCCTGCTGCACCGCGCGGCCCGCACGGGGCTCGCCCCGATATCTCCTTGATCCGGCGCTTGGGCTCACCGCGGCGAGCCCGGTCTCCCCGCTGCGGCAGGACGACCGATGCCACGTGGAGCGCCTGCAGGGATCGCCAGAGGGCGACGTCGGACCCGGTGGGCGGCTGCACCCCGCGCAGGTGCCGTCGATGCGCTCACGCAGCAGCCGCTCGGAACAGGGTCGAGCGTGGGTAGAGTAGGGCTGAAGGAGCCGAACAGTCCGCCGCGTGTGGATGCGCACGACTCCGGCCGCCTCCAGGGACGCGGCAATGTGGCGAGTGGGGTCGAGCCTGCCCCACGAGACCAGGGAGGAGAAGGCTTGCCGTCCTTGGCCGGCAGCACCGTCAACGCCCAGTCCAGCACGGGGTGTCCCGGTGGGCCCGGAGTTGATGATGATGACGCGGGGCTGCGGTCCTCGGTCAGGGAGATGCGGCCGGCCAGTAGCAGGTCGGTGAGCAGTGCGCCGGTGAGGCCGTAGCTCGGGTAGGTCATGCGACTCTCGGGTTTTCCGGAGTCCTTGGTCAGCAGGAGGAACAGTTCTTCACCGATCAGCATCGCATTCATGAATCAGTGCATCGCACCGTGACCGTTGTGATCCCTCGTAGGGTGCGAGATCCGGCTCGGAGCAGGTCCTCCTTGAGGGGAGACTCTGGGTCCCCGTGGCCAGGAGGCGGCCAGCCCCTCGTCCAGTCCCTGTGTCACCAGGTATGAGGCCGGGCCCGTTCGCGCTGGGCGTTCGGAGGGCCTGCAGGAGACGACCGGTCGTGTCACACCCGCGTTTAGCCTGGGGCCATGGCGCGCGCGATTCGGCATGACGACTGGCCGGCGAGGCTCACTGATGACCAGATCATCAGCAGGGTCGGCCATGGGGCCTTCCAGCGCGGCCTGGACTACGCGCGCAGGGCCGGGTGTGGGGCATCGGCGTCGCCGGGGACGGGGACATCATCAGCGCCCAGTCCAAGGGCTCGGGTGCGCGCACCTACCAGACCATGGTCTTCCGCAAGCAGAACGGGAGGGCGCCGGCGGCCTGGGCCGGCAGCTGCTCGTGCCCCGGTTGGCACCAACTGCAAGCACGTGGCCGCCCTGCTCATCACGGCGCGCGCCCTGGCGGAGCGTGAGCCCGACGCCGCGGCCCCGGCCGAGCGGGTCTCCGCCTGGGAGGGACAGCTGGCCGGCCTGCTGCAGGTGGAGCGCACTCCCACGCCGTCGGATGGCCCTGGAGATCATCGACGACCCCGGCAGCATGTGGGGCACCCCCGCCGGCCCGTCCATGCTGCCGCTCATCGAGGGCAAGCGCGGCTGGAACCGGCAGGGCGCCTCCTGGAGCCAGATCGCCACCGGGCGCCTCGACGACGAGGTGGACCCCCGACCGTCATGCGGCGTCCTGCGCGAGCTGGCCGGCATGGCCGGCGGCTACGGCTTCTACTACGCCGACGACCGCGTCTCCTCGTCACCGCACCCCGCCCGCGTCTGGGACGTGTTGCGCCGCGGGGCTGGCGGCCGGCCTGACCCTGACCACCGCTCAGCGTCACGGACAGCCGGTCTACCTCGCCGAGGGGCTGCGCGGCGGCGTCCCACCTCATCCGGGAGGATGACGGCAGTGTCGTCGTCGCCCCGCCCTGGAACTAGACGACGTCGAGGAGATGCAGCCGCCTGCAGGTCCCCGGGATCGAAGCTCAATCTGACCCTCGCCGATCGGCGACCCGGTCCACGGCTGCGTGGATGCCCGGACGCGAGCTGCTGCTCATGCCGATCGAACCGCGCCCTGACCGAGGCGCTCTCCCGGGTGCTCCTGGGCGAGGGCAAGGCCATCACCATCCCGGCCGGAGACGTCGAGGCGCTTTGAGAACGAGGCACCTCGAGGCCCTCACCGGGCGCTGCCGGTCCTAGTCCGCCGACGCCTCCATCCACATGCTCCCCGGCCCACGACACTGCGCGCCGCGCTCGCGGTCCCACGTCGACGCAGGAGCACCACCGACCACCGGTGGTCGATCCGCTACGTCTCCGAGGACGGCGAGGTCCGATCCACCCACGTCGTCCCTGACCTCCCCGCGGTGGCCGAGGGGCCGTATCGAGGGCAGGACCGCCGGCCGGGACATCGAGGGGAGACCCGCCTGGCCCGCGAGGTCCTCAACCGCCTGCTGCCCCTGGCAGACGGCACCCAGCCGTCTGGCACCCCCTGGACCTGCGCGGCATGGCCACGGCCCGCTTTCATGGCCGAGACGCTGCCGGTGCTGCGCGAGCTGGAGGCCTTCGACATCGAGGTCGACGACGGCGTCCCCGACTACCGCGAGGCCGTCGATGCCCCGGTCATCACCACCGCAGCGTCAGCGACGACGAGGACCGACCCGACTGGTTCTCCCTGTCCGTGCGCGTCCACGTGGGTGATGAGGAGATCCCCATCGGGCTGCTCATGACGGCCGTGGCCGCCGGTGAACCCGAGGTGCTCCTGGAGTCGGGCACGTGGGTGAGCATCGAGCGGCCGGAGATCGAGGCACTGGCCCGCCTCATGGAGGAGGGGCGCGAGTTGGCCGACCCGCAGGCGCAGGGTGCGCTACGGGTCAGCGCCTGCACGCCGGCTACTACGAGGTTCTGGAGTCCCTCGGCGTCATCAGGGCGGGCCACGGCTCGCTGGAAGGAGCGGGTCGGGCGGCTGCTGGAGCAGGCGCGAGCCGCCGAGCCGGCCGGTGGAGCCGGGGCCGCCGATACCGCGGGCGGCTCTGGTGGGGAGTGCTGGCGGTGGCCGTGCCCGAGGGGATGCGGGCGACACTGCGCCCCTACCAGCTCGAGGGCTACCGCTGGCTGGACTTCCTGCGCTGGCCGGCCTCGGCGGAAATTCTGGCCGACGATATGGGACTGGGCAAGACCGTCCAGGTACTGGCCGCCGTCCAGCGCCTCATCGAGCAGCGCGAGGAGGCCGAAGGACAGGTGACGGCCGACGTCGATCCCGGTGATCCGGAGGGACCGGACCGGTGCTTGTCATCGCGCCGACCTCCGTCGTCGGTTCCTGGGTGGAGCAGGCCGAGCGCTTCTGCCGGGGCTGCGGGTGCAGGGCCGTGAGGCGGACCGCCGCCAAGCGCGAGGAGTCCCTGGAGCGGATCGCCGAGGACTCCGACGTCGTCGTCACCTCCTACACGATCGTGCGCCTGTGCGAGGAGGAGTTCATCGCCCAGGACTGGGCATGGGTGATGTGTGACGAGGCCCAGTTCGTCAAGAACCACGCCTCGGCCACCTGCAAGGCCGTGCGGCGGCTGCGGGCGCCGTCGACCATCGCGATCACGGGCACGCCGCTGGAGAACTCGCTCATGGATCTGTGGGCGCTCGCAGAGCATCGCGGCGCCGGGGCTGCTGCCCGATCCCGAGCGCTCGGGCAGGGTCTACCGCAAGCCGATCGACCGCGGGGACACCGAGGCGCTGGGGCGGCTGCGGCGCCGCATGCGGCCTTCCTGCTGCGGCGCACCGAGGAGCAGGTGGCCGCGGACCTGCCCGCCAAGACCGAGCAGGTCCCGGCCGTCGAGCTGGCGCCAAGCACCGCAAGGCCTACGACCAGCGCCTGGCCCGCGAGGCGGCAGAGGATCCTCAGGCTGCTGGAGGAGGATACCGCGCAGTCGCGCTTCATCGCGCTCAAGGCGCTCACCACCCCTGCGGCAGATGGCGCTCGACCCCGAGCTTTGTCGACGGCGGGGACAGGACCGAGCCCGAGGACGTTGAGGGCGCCGAGGACGCGAGTGAGGAGGCATCCGGCGGAAAGGGCGGTTCCGGCAAAGAAGTCGACCGAGGGAAGGGGATGAAGGGAGCAGGCGGCTGCCGCCTCCGTCAGGGGCAGCGGAAGCCGAGTCAGGGGGCCGAGCCGTCGGCCAAGGTCGAGCGCTGCTGGAGCACCTGCGCCGATCCTCTCAGAAGGGCACCGAGCCCTCGTCTTCTCCCCAGTTCACGCGCTACCTCTCCGGCGTGCGCGAGCACCTGAGAGCCACCGGTGTGCGGAACCGCCTACCATGGACGGCTCCACCCCCAACCGGCAGGACGTCATCGACGCCTTCCGGGCCGAGCGGGCCGACGTCTTCCTCATCTCCCCTCAAGGCCGGCTTCGGGCTCACGCTCCACCGAGGCCGACTTCGTCTTCCTGCTCGACCCGTGGTGGAACCCGCAGGCCGAGGAGCAGGCCGTCGACCACACCCACCGGATCAGCCCGGGACAAAGCCGGTCGTGGTCTACCAGCTCGTCTCGGCCGACACCATCGAGGGAAAGGTCATGGCCCTCAGGAGAAGAGGCCGAGCTCTTCGCCCGGGTCGTCGAGGGGCGGCGACGTTGAGACCGGCGAGGCGCAGCCGGCACGGGCGGCCTCAGCCAGCAGCCCTCACCCGCAGCCGAGATCCGTAGGCTCATCGAGCTGAGGCTCACAACACTGGCGGGCGCTCTTCACGTGGCCGGGCGGATCGGCTGAGGCGCAGGCGGTCCCCGGGTCCCTGAGACCCGGGACTGCAGTGATGGTCTCCCACAGGGCTCGAGAGCCCTGAGCGCAGGGGGCTTGGGGGCAGGCCGAGTGCTGGTGGGGCGGGCACGGCGCCCGCTGGGGAACAGCGGTGCGCTGAGTCCCCATCAGCCAGGGAGAACCACCGCATGGGGAGACCCACGAGGACCACTCTGCGCCTCTGCGCGCCAGCGTGATGCTGGCCCGCCCGGGTGACGTGTCGGCGCTGCCGACCCGCCTGCGGCGCCTGGTGTCAGGAGGAGGGCATGGCCACCGCCGAGTACGCCATCGGGACCCTGGCGGCGCGGCCTTCGCCGGCCTGCTGCTGGCGCTCATGCGCTCGGGCGGCCTGAGCGGCGCCCTGCGAGTCCATCATCCAGTCGGCGCTCTCGGTGTGATGTGCAGCGTCATCACAGCGGGTGAGGCGCGCTCGCCCGAAAGGTCCGGCTGCCGGCGGTGGCCGACGTCGCCGCCCGGGGCCCCGCTTCCCGCCGGGCCTCGGTCGAGCGGAACCGCACTCTCACGGCTCGTCGGCCCTGCGGGCGAGGCGGTCAGGGCCGACAACCGAGCGGCTGCGCTGAGACGAGAGCTGGGGATGGTGACGGCTGAGACGGCGTTGTCGCTGCCCGCCGTCGTTCTTGTGCTGCCTGATGGTCGCTTGCGGCGGTCAGTGCCGGCGTCACCAGCTGCGGGTGGCCGACGCCGCACGCACTGCCGCCCGCCAGGCCGCCATCGGCGGGACGACTATGCCGTGCCGCCCAGCGCGTGGCCAGTGGGGTGAGCCTCGGCGTCGAGCAGGGCGAGCTCACCTGCGTCACCGCCACAGCCCGTGCGGTCCCCTGGGCGGGTTGGGACTGACGGCGCACGCGCGCGCCTGCGACCACCGAGGCCAGGCAGCCCGCCAGGCTGCCCACGATGGGACGAGCGCGGCTCAGGGACGGTCTACGCCCTGGGCATCATCGCGGTGCTCCTGGCGCGGCGGTCGGTATCGCGGGCCTCATCCAGGCCCAGGCGCCACCGGCCGGGCCGCGTGCCGCCGCGGATCTGTCGGCGATCTCCGGTGCCACGGTCCTGTCCTCAGTGGCCGCCCCCGGCTGACGCCTGGCGCCATGCGCGTCGCTGCCTGCCAACGGCGCCTCGGTGAGCGCGTGCTCCGTGGCCGGGGAGGATGTCACGGTCAGCGTGACCGTTCGACACCATCCTCGGCCTGCCCGCCGGGCAACCGCCGGGCCCGCGCCGGCCCGTCGACGCCCCGCCCGGCTGAGCTCAGTGCGCCTGGCGAGGCCTCCAGTCCTCGACGGCGACAGTGGCGCCGTTGGCGTACTGGGTGGCGTGGAGTCGTGCGTAGGCGCCGTCGGCTGCGATGAGCTCGTCGTGGCTGCCCTGCTCGACGATGTCGCCGTGCTCCTGTGACCAGGATGGTGTCGGCGTCGCGGATGATGAGACGGACGGTGGGCGATGATGAGCTTGTGCGGCCCTCGCGCAGCGCATTCGTAACCTGCTGGACTAACAGCTCGGTGCGGGTGTCCACGCTGCTGGTGGCCTCATCGAGGACGGGGCACGGCCGGGTTTGGCCACGCAGGGCCCGCGCGATCGTGAGCAGCTGACGCTCACCGGCGGAGATGTTGGCGGCGTCCTCCTCCAGAACCGTGTCGCTAGCCCTGGCAGGGCCTTGATGATGTGGTCGACGAAGCACGCCCTCGCGGCGGCCTCGACCTCTCATCACTGGCCCAGGCCGCCCGTAGCGGATGTTCTCGCCGGATCGTGCCGGCGAACAGCCAGGGTCCCTGCAGGACCATGCCGGTTCGACGCGCACGTCGTAAGCGCGTCATCGTGGCGATGTCGCGCCCGTCGAGCAGAGATGCGCCCGCCGTCGAGCTCGTAGAAGCGCATGCGGCAGGTTGACCAGGGTGGTCTTGCCCGCGTGGGCCCCACGATCGCGACCGTGTGGCCGGGGTCGACCAGCCCGCAGCGACAGGTCACCGATGAGCTCGACCTCCGGGCTGTGGGAGCGCACGTGCTCCATCATCGATGACACCAGGCCCCAGAGCCTGCCCGCTGGGGGTGGGCCGCAGAATCTGACCGGCGCCTCTCGAGGGGCGGCATCGTCGGGCCGCTGCTCCTCGGCGTCGAGCAGCTCGAAGATCCGCTCGGCGCTGGCGGTACGGACTGCTCGGCCGTGGCCATGCCACCGAGCTGGCCAGGGGCTGGGAGAACTGCTGGGAGTACTGGATGAAGGCCTGCATCGCTCGCCCAGGCGCAGCGACCCGGAGGCGACCATAGCGCCGCCGACCACCACAATGGCCACGTGGTTGAGTTCCCGATGACCAGCATGACCGGCATCGCGGTCCGGAGAGGAACTGCGCGCGCAGCAGGGCGTATCGAGCTCCTCGTTCTCGGCGGCGAGGCCTCGCGCACCGTCTCGGTGCGCCCGTAGACCTGGACCAGGGGCGTGTCCGGAGGACTCCTCCACCGGGTGTTGATCCGCCCGGTGCGCCACTGGTGGGTGAAGGCCTTCTGCAGGCGCGGCTCGATACCGCGAAGACCACGCCCGCAGGCGGGAAGATGACCAGCGCCACCAGCGCCAGGCGCCGGGAGATGGAGAACATCATCCCAGCACTCCCACCACCGTGAGGATGGAGGTCCAGCGCGCTGGACGGGGACTGCTGAAGGGTGTTGGTGACGTTGTCGACGTCGTTGGTCAGGCGGCTGAGCAGCTCACCGCGCGCGACGGTGTCGAAGTAGCTCAGCGGCAGACGGTGGACCTTGTCCTCCACCTGGGCGCACGCAGACGGAACAGGACCTGACCGTGACGCGGTTGAGGGAGCCAGCCCTGAAGCCAGTTCAGGACCGCCGAGCCCGTACAGGGCCAGCACCACCGTCAGGATCTGCCCCAGGCGGGTGTAGTCGATGCCGCGCCGGGAACGACGTCCATCGCCGGAGAGCATGGTGGCGAAGTCATCCATGCCTCGGGCTCGCAGCATCTCGACGGCCTGGGCCTTGGTGGTGCCGGCCGGCAGCATCGTGGAGACCACGCCCTCGAAGATGACGTTGGTGGCCTGGCCCAGCACCTTGGGAGCCGCCACCGCCAGCGCCACCGTACCCACGGCGGCCAGGGGCTACGAGCCACCAGCGAGACCGGTGGGCGCCCAGCAGCCCGACCATCCGCTTGAAGGAGGCCAGAACGCCTCCAGCCTTGCCCGGAGGCGGTCCGTCGTGCCAGTCGCCCGAGGATACCTGCGTCTCGGCGGCCAGCTTGAGGTCCTCCTCGCTGAGCTCGTCGGGGCCGACGGCGGTGCTCGTTCCGGTGCTTGCGTTGCTACTCGTGCTGGTGCTCATGCTGCGGCCTCCGCTCCGAGCTGGGAGGTGACGATCTCGCGGTAGACAGGGCGGGTGGTAACAGGCTCTCGTGTGCGTGCCGCTGCCCACGCAGGTGAGCCGCCGTCCAGGACGAGGATCTGGTCGGCCCCGGTGATCGTGGAGACGCGCTGGGCCACGATCACCTTCGTGATGCCGGCGGTGGCCGGCCCCGTAACCTCGCGCAGCCGCGCGTCGGTGGACACGTCCAGCGCACTGAAGGAGTCGTCGAAGATCAGGATGTCGGGGCGGCGCACTAGGGCCCGGGCGATGGCCAGGCGCTGACGCTGACCGCCCGAGACGTTCGTGCCGCCCTGGGCGATGGGCGCCTCAGGCCCCCGTCCATCGCCTCAACGAAGTCCTTGGCCTGGGCGACCTGAAGGGCCTTCCACAGCTCGTCGTCGGTGGCCTCCTCGCGCCCCAGGCGCAGGTTGGAGGCCACGGTCCCGGCGAACAGGAAGGGCGCCTGGGGCACGAGCCCCATCTGGGCCCCAGCGCACTCGGGGTCGGCCTCGCGCACGTCGGTGCCGCCGATGAGCACCTGCACGCTGCTGGCCTCCAGCAGCCGGGACGCAGCAGCCGCACAATCGTGGACTTGCCCGACGCCGTCGAGCCGACGATCGCCGTCGTCGTGCCGGGCTGAACGGTGAAGCTCACCTCCGCCAGGACGCGGGCGTCGGCGCCCTCGTAGACGAAGGTGACATCCCGCATCTCAACCGTTCCGCGGGCCGGGAAGGTGTCGACGGCGTCGGGGAGGAGGTGATGGTCGAGCGCCGTGGCCAGCACCTCGCTGATGCGCTCGGCGCACACGGCCGCGCGCGGAATCATGATCGTCGTGAAGCTCGCCGTGACGATGCCCTGCAGGATCTGCATGAGGTAGGACATGAAGGCGATGAGGGTGCCCACCTCCACGTCGCCGTCGCCGACCTGGTGCCCGCCGAGCCAGATGACGCCGACGATCGTCACGTCCAGCACGAGCATCACCAGTGGGAACAGCAGGACGAAGAGCTGGCCCACGCGCTCGCCGACCCGGGCGATGTCGGTGTTGGCGTCCTCGAAGCGCTCGGTCTCGGCCTGCTCGCGCACGAAGGCTCGGATCACCCGAATGCCGGTGAGCTGCTCGCGCATGACCCGGTTGATGGCGTCGAGCTTGTCCTGGTAGGAGCGGAACAGGGGCAGCATCCGGCCCACGATGAGGCCCACCGCCACCAGCAGAACCGGCACCGACACCCCGATCAGCCACGACAGGCTCGGGGCGCGCGTGATCGCCATGATGATGCCGCCCACTGCCATGACCGGTGCCGTCACCAGCATGGTGCAGCCCATCATTACGAGCATCTGGACCTGCTGGACGTCATTGGTGTTGCGGGTGATGAGCGACCCCGCCCCGAAGGCGGTGATCTCCCGCTCGGAGAAGCCGCTGACCCGCTCGAAGACCTCCCCGCGCAGGTCGCGGCCCATGCTCATGGCGGACCGCGCCGCGAGATACGTCGCCGCCACCGAACACACACCCTGACCGACGCTCACCACCAGCATGAACGCGCCCATTCGCCAGATATAACCGGTGTCCCCGGTGGCCACACCCTTATCGATGATGTCGGCGTTGAGGGTGGGAAGGTACAGAGAGGCCATCACCTGGGCGAACTGAAGCACCAGAACGCACAGAAGCAGTCCCGTATACGGTCGCAGGTGCCTGCGCAGTAATCGAACGAGCATGCTGGGGAACGTATCAGTCTCACGTTACGTGAGGGCGAGCATCTCATGAATACGAAGGCGAGTGTCTTATGGTTACGTTCATGCCCGAGCACTGAGCAGCCTCATGTTGCGTGAGGGCCGGTGGCCGGCGCCGCCTCGAGCAGGAGCCGCAGCAGGGCGGCCGCCCCGGCCTTGTCCAGGGGCTCGTTGTTGTTGCCGCACCTGGGCGACTGCACGCACGAGGGGCAGCCGCTCGCGCACCCGCAGCCCTCGATGACGGCGAGCGTCGCCGCCAGCCATTCGCGCCCGGCCCGGTAACCGCGCTCGGCGAAGCCCGCCCCGCCGGCGTGCCCGTCGTGGACGAACACGGTGGGCGCCCCCGTCTGCGGGTGTGCTGCGGTTGACAGCCCGCCGATGTCCCAGCGGTCGCAGGTCGCCAGCAGCGGCAGCATCCCGATGCTCGCGTGCTCGGCCGCGTGCAGGGCGCCGGGCAGGTCGGTGGGCTCCAGGCCCGCCGCCTCGCAGACCTCCTGCGGGATCGTCCACCACACGGCGGCGGTGGGCAGCACGTGCTCGTCCATCTCCAGGGCGTGCTGGGAGACGACCTCCCCGCCGGGCAGCGCCATCCGCTGGTAGCCGGTCACCTGACTGGTGACCTCCACCGAGCCGAAGGACCAGGTGATCGCCGCAGCTCCGGGGCCTCCCGCCCGTCGTCGGCCGTGTGCGCTGACGGCTCAGGGCCGTCGTCGGCCGATCCCGCCCCGACCGGCCGGCCCCAGACCTGCTGCTCGCGCTCGGCGATGATGCGCACGCTCGAACGCGACCGGGCCCGCGTGCGGTAGCCGACCGCCGCCTTCTGCCGCACGAGGGCGACGTCGTCGGCCAGCTCCTCGACCACGTAGACGCGCCCCTGGTGGACGTAGACCGCGCCCTCGTGGACGGTGGAGTCGGCGGCCGCGCCGTCGACCGTGCCGATGACGCGCCGTGTCGGCCTCCACCACCGGAACCTCGGGCGGCCCGTCGCCGCGCAGGGAGGTGGTCCTGGGGCCGGCCGGGCAGGTTGACGTTCAGAACCAGCCCGTGGGTCGACGCCGCAGCGCGCCCGGCCTCCAGCTCGCGCAGCAGGCGTCATCGGGCAGGCCGAACAGGGCCAGGTCCTCGGCCCTCAGAGGAGCCTCGGAGGCGGCGGCGCACGAGGTGCGGGCGCAGGCACGTAGGGGTTGGCCGGGTCGAGACCGTGGCCTCGAGGGGCGGCAGACCGCCTCGGGGTGGTGCACCAGGTAGGCGTCAGCGGGTTGTCGGAGGCGATGAGGACGGCGATGCCGCGGCTGCCCAGCGCGTCAGCCCGGCCGCCTGCTGCCCCAGCGAGACGCGCGTGCCCGGCCATCCGGCGATGAGGACCGCGTCCAGCCCGGTGACGTCGATGCCAGCTCAGGGCGTTGGTAGTGGCCAGGGCGCGCAGCCGAGCCCTGAGCGCAGGTCTGCCTCAGGGGCCCGGCGCTCCTCGGGCAGGTAGCCGCCGCGATAGGCCGAGACCGTGCCGATGAGCTCGGGCAGCGGGAGCCCCGGCGTGTGGCGGGCCCGCTCGGCCACGACCTCCGCCGAGCGACGCGAGCGCACGAACACCAGCGCCCGGGCGCCCACGCTCAGCATGTCCACGAGCAGCTCGGCAGCCTCGACGACGGCGCTGCGCCGCGCCGAGGGTCCTCGCCCGGGTCGCTGAGTCGGTTCGGCCGCACGGGCCGAGTCCTGGGCCGGCTCGACGTCGGGCGCAGGCAGCATCCAGGGGTCGCGCAGCCCGGCTGCCACAGGGCCAGGGTGCGCTCCCCGGTGGGGGCTCCGTCGTCGGTGACGGCCACGACGTCGTCGGGCTCGGCGCCGATGAGTCGGGCCGCGGTGAGGGCCGGCTCGGCTGCCGTCGCCGAGGCGCACAGGACGATCGGTTGCGGGCCGCGCGGGCTAGGGCGCGCCACGAGCCACAGGAGGCGGCGCAGTACGAGGCGACGTGCGCCCCCAGGATCCGCGGTAGGCGTGGCACTCGTCGATGACGACGTAGCGCAGGCCCGCAGAGACGGGTCCAGCGATCGTGGCCCGGCAGCAGGGAGAAGTGGAGGAAGTCGGGGTTGGTCAGGACGACGTCGGCGTGGGCACGCACCCAGTCTCGCTCGGGCAGGGGTGTGTCGCCGTCGCAGGTGCCGGCGCGCACCGTGCGCAGGGGCCCGTGGGGGTGCCGGCCTCGCGCTGGACTGCCTCGAGCTCGCCGATGAGCCGGCGAGGGAGGCGGCCTGGTCGGCGGCGAGCGCCTGGTGGGGGAGAGGTAGAGGGTGGTGGGGCGCCGGCCGTGGGCGGAGATGCGCGAGTCGGCGCCGGGGACTGGGCCCGCTGGGACGTCCGGAGGCGCTGGCAGCCAGGCGGCCAGGGACTTGCCCGAGCCGGTGCCGGTGGCCAGGACCGTGTGGTGGCCGGCGTGGGCGGACTGTGCGGCGGCGACCTGGTGCGTCCAGGGGCGCTCGACGCCGATGCGGCGGTAGGCGGCCACGGGTCGGGTCCGCCCACTCGGGCCAGTCGGCGTGGCGGCCGGGGCGGGCGGGGTGCGCTGGAGGTGGACGAGCCGGCCGTCGCGCCCTCCGATGGACTCCAGGAGCCCGGTGGTCGCGTCTGGTCCCGTCTGCCATGGGGCACGGTGTGCACCACCGGTGGCCGTCGGCGTCCGACTCGCCTCCGCCGGTGTCCGGGCACGCGCCCTCGTCGCGAGTCGTCGGTATCCTGCGCCGCCCGCCCTGGATCGCCGCGGTCGTACCTTAGTCTCTCGTTCGAGGGTAGAGGGAGCGAACGCGACACCCTACCCCACGGCCGCGCGCGGTTGACCGGCGACAGTCTCCCCCAGGTGGGGGCTCCCGCGCAGGCGCCCTCAGTAAGGTCGGCCCATGTCCGACGTCCCGTCTCCTCCAGCGCGCACGCCCGCAGGGTGCAGATCCTCGTCTGGGCAGCACCGCCTCGATCACCGTGGCGCAGACGCTGCTCGCTCTGATGGCGTACCTCAAGCTGGAAGGCGGCTCCACGGTCGTGCCGGGCCTGGACCGCTGGCAGGTGATGTATGCCGGACACGTACTCATCTCCCTGACCTGTCTTCTCCTCCTCATCCCGGTTCTCAGAGGACCCCGCCCGTCGTTGTCGATCCTTATCGTCTTCCTAGGGCTCATCCCCACCTGGCAGCAGGTGGCGGCTTATGGCTGCGACTGTTATCGGCATGCGTAAAGGGACGAAAGCGATACCGGTCGTGGTGGCTGCCATGATCATGGGCGTGGCCATGGCTCCGTTCCTCAGTCCGAGTCGCGAAGAGGGCGCGCTGGTACTCGCTGCCACATACGCAGTGGCTATTCTCCCCGATCTGCATCGTCTGCGTCATGCTGGGCGTCAACCTGCAGGCCCGCGAGGAGCTGCTGCGCTCAGCCTCCCGCGAGGCCCGCCTCATCCGCACCACGCAGGAGGCGCGCATCGCCCAGAGCCGCGCCGAGGAACGCGCCCGCATCTCCCGCGAGATGCACGACTCCCTCGCCCACCGCCTCTCCCTGGTCTCCCTCCACGCCGGCGCGCTCCAGACCCGCACCGACCTGGATCTGGGCAGTGTCCGCAAGATCGCGGGCAGCATCCACACCCTCGCCGCCGACTCCGGGACGCGAGCTGCGCCAGATCCTCGCCGTCCTGCACGACGACGGTTCCGCCGACGGCGCCCGCGCCACCTGGTCCGACGTCGAGGAGGTCCTCGCCCATGAACGGGAGGCCGGCCAGGAGATCGACCTGCACCTGGCCGGGTCCTGGGCGGAGTCCTTCGAGGCCGCCGACGCCCGCAGCCGGCACGCGGTCCTGCGCACCATCGAGGAGCTGCTCACCAACGCCCGCCGCCACGGGGCCGGCGGCGTGGTGCACCTCGACTGCGAGGTCGAGGCCGCCGACGGTCCCGAGCGACGGCGACGGCGCAGCTCTCGTGGTGCGGTGCGTCAACGACTGCCCGTCCACGCCTCGGCCGACGGCGCCCGGCGGCGGCCTGGGCCTGGAGGGTCTGCGCGAGCGAGCTGCGGCTTCTCGGTGGCGGCTGCACGTCTCGCAGCGCACAGAGCAGTTCATCGTCATGGCTGCCGTACCCCGCCCGCCCCGACGTACAGTAGGCCCCCAGGTAGTTGAACAAGCAAAGGAATCGGCATGGACTCACCGCAGCGCCGTGTACGTGTTGTCATCGTTGACGACGACGCCCTCGTGCGCGCCGCCTTGCGCCTCATCCTCGAGGCGACTCCGGCGTCACGGTCCTCGGCGAGGGGGCCGACGGGCGCAGCGGCTACGACGCGGCGCGCAGTCTGCGCCCGACGTCGTCCTCATGGACCTGCACATGCCCGGCACCGACGGCGTCTGGGCCACCGCCCAGATCGCCGCCGACTGCCCCTGACACCAAGGTCCTCGTGCTGACCGCCTTCGACACCGACGCGATGGTCGCCGCCGCCCTACGCGCCGGCGCCACCGGCTTCCTCCTCAAGGACAGCGCCCCCGAGGATCATCTTCCGTGCCGTGCACGCCGCCGCTGACGGTCAGCGGGCCTTCTCCGGCTCCGTCCTGGACCGGCTCGTCGAGGCGACCGTCGAGGCCACCCGCAGCGCCGCGCCTTCCCCGAGACCGTCACCGACCGGGAGCGCCAGGTCGCCCTGCTCGTGGCGCAGGGCCTGGGTAACGGCGAGATCGCCGAGGAGCTCGTCGTCGGCGCCAGCACCGTCAAGACCCACGTCTCCGCCCTGCTGGACAAGTTCGGCGTCTCCAACCGGGTCCAGCTCGCCGTGGCCGTGGCCGAGTGCGCCGTCGACGACGTCCCTCGCTGAACCTGCTGCCGCCGGCCCGACGACACCCACTCCCGCCCAACAGACTGGGACCTCGGGCCACTCGCCAGGAGTGAGCCCGAGGCCCCGAAGTGTCCCACGTGCGGTGCTGTCGGTCAGCCCTCGGCTCCGCCGGCGGCCTGTTGGGGGCTCGGCGTCGCAGGTGGTTCCCTCTGCCGGGACGGTCCCGTTGACGAGGAAGTCGATCATGGCGGCGCCGGCACAGCTGCCGAGGCGCCATGGCCCGTAGCCCTTGACGGTGAGCAGGTGGCCGTTGTCCAGCTGGTCGGTGAGGCTCTGGGCCCAGGGTAGAGGGTTCGGGAGTCTCCTGTGGTCCCGATGACGAGGATCGGGTCGGAGCCCTCGGCGTGGGTCTCCTGGGGCAGGGGTCTGCCCCGGTGTCCCCCAGCCGCGGCAGTAGGCCTCCATAGCGTTCGAGGTGCCGCCGAAGAGGGTGGCTCTTCTTCTCGGCGGCTGCCTGCGCGTCCCAGTCGGAGGCGGTGCCGCCCGTGTCCGGGTAGTCGTTGCAGATGACCGCGCCGAACATGACCTCGTTGTTGGCGCTGCTGACCACCTCCTCGACGGTCGTCTTCGGCGACAGGTCGGGCGAGCTCTGCGTCGCTTTCACCATGAGGGTGCCGTCACGGTTGGTCATCGCCGGGGTGAGCATGGCGGTCAGCGCCTCCCAGTCCGGTTTCTCGACGGCGTACTGCTGGACGATGGCGGTGGCGTCTTGCGTGTTGACGGTGACGTTGGAGTCCCGGGGCGGTGAGGGGATTCTTGTCCAGGCCGTCGACGAAGGCCGCCAGCTGGACGATCGCCTCGTCCGTGGAGCCGGTCAGGGGGCAGCCATCCTGGGCCTGGCAGTGCTCGACGTACTGGCGCAGGGCACCTTCCTTGAAAGCTACTACCTCGGCGTCGCTGTCGGTCCGGTACCGCGACGGGTTCATGGCCGCGTTCAGGACGGTGCGTCCGACGTGGGCGGGGAAGAGGTCGGCGTAGATGGCTCCGATGTAGGTCCCGTAAGAGGTGCCCAGGTAGTTCAGCTTCGCGTTGCCGTTCGTGGCGCGCAGGATGTCAGGTCGCGGGCGACGTCGCGGGTGCCGACGTGGTCGAGCAGCTCGGGGACCTCGGAGTGCTGGGCGCATCTGGCGGCGTTGGCCGCGCCCTGGTCGATCTTGTCCTGGGCCGGAACGTTCTTGGAGGTGACGCCTTTAAGCGGCTTCATTGGGTTGGTGCTGCCGTCGTCAGGGGCTGTCAGGGACTGCTTGATCTCGTCGTCGGTCCAGCAGGTGATCGAGGGTGGACTGTCCCGACTCCCGCGAGGATCGAATCCGATGATGTCGTAAGCGCCGCGAAGCTCCTCGGGCATAGCGGCCGGGTCCTTCACCGTCTCAATGCCGCTGGCATGCAGGGCCTCCTGGGTTGGTGAACAGAGGCCGTGCTCAGCGTTGCCGTCAGAGGCGGGGAGCTTCTTCAGGGCGATCGTGATGGTGCGGCCATCCGGGTGCTCGTAGTCCAGGGGACGGTGGCCGTCCCGCATTTGAAAAGGGGTGCCGTCCGAGCAGTCCTTCCAGTCGATGGTCTGGCTGTAGAGCTCCAGCCCTCGGGGAGCATCGCTTTGGGAGCCGCCGCTGGAACCGTCGGGGCTGCCGGTGGAACCGTCGCTGGAACCGCTGGCAGGGGCGCTGGCCTGGGCGGTGGGGTGGCTGCAGACGTGGGTGGTGTGGTGCTGGCGGCGGAGGCCTGTGGTTGGCAGGCCGTCAGGGCGGTCGACAGCATCAGTGCTGCCAGGACCGCGCCCGCCTTCCGCGCGGTGAGGGGTATCGGTTTCATAGGGCTTCTGCTCCTTGGGGGCTGGAAACGTCTTCGGTCTCTACCTGCCGCGGGCAGAGGCGGCCGCGGGCGGCGCGATGCCTCGTGTCCGACTCATTCCCGCTGGTAGGTTTCGCCCGGGCTGCGCCCCCGCGGCGCCCGGACACTTGCGACGTTAAAGGCGCGGCGGTGTCGGTTTCCTCGACCATCGGGAGGATCTTGGAGCGCCGGTTTGCGGCCCCCAGGTAGATGATTGACCTCCCGGAGGAAAACGGACGAGGTCCGTTTTCGTCCTCCGGGAGGTTGACGCGTCCATACCTTTCGGCACGCGGCAGGCCACGGCCATACGGTGGGCGTGCTCGCGGCTGCGCCGTCCTACGCCGTCGCGGTGGCCGGACCTCCTGCGCCGTCGAGTGCGGCGTCAGGTCTGCTGCTGGTCCGCGCGGTGGTGCGCTGGGTGCGCCGGGAACCGGCCTGCAGGAGCACGAGCGCCAGCGGCGCACCGGCACGATCGCGAAGAACACGGTCGCCCACACCGCGCTGAGGCTGAGCAGTTCGTGGATGAACAGGATCGTGGGTGCGAAGAGCACCACGATGACGAAGGCCGCCAGGGCCCCGACCACTGGCCGCATCCGCTGTGGCGCCAGGGCGGTCAGCGCCAGGGCGAGCGTGGGGAGAACCAGGACGTAGGCAGCGCCGGGCACCAGCACCATGAGCGGCACGCAGGCGGCCGTCAGCAGGGAGCAGCACCGCGGCGACGGTCTCCTGCCCGAGTCCCCTCCTTCCAGCGCCGCACCACGAATCGTGCCGTGAGCCCGGCCCCGATGAGGGGCTCCGCCGGCGAACATCCACGGCAGTAGCGGGTTCGGTCCAGCCCGCTCTCCGGCGCCCACTTCATCGCCATGGCACCGAGCTGCGCCAGTCCTGCGGCGGCGGAGACGGACACGGCTCGCCAGGTCAGGCCCCACGCTCCCCAGGACCCGCTTCCAGTGCAGGGACCTGGTCCGTACCGCGACGGCGCCGAGGGCCGCGATGACGGCCAGGCAGCCCAGTCCCGTCCCGACCGCCGCCGGGTAGCGCACGGTCAATCCCCGCCACAGCTGGAAGAAGTGGAGGTCGCCGTCGGCGGTCAGCGTGGGGGCCTGTCCGTCGAAGGCCCAGGCCCGCGTGAGGTCCAGGGCTTGGTCGCCGTAGTGCTGGAGGGTCGAGTGGTCGACGTAGCGCGGGGCGTCCGTGGACTGGTGGTAGTGGTCGGCATCCCCGACCGCCGCGATGTTGAGCACCGTGAAGCCCTCGGGGATGAGGTTCGTCATGTCGGTGGAGTTGGGCATGAGTGCGTACAGCGAGGGGAAGAGCGAGCCGGTCACGGGCTGCTTCACGTGGCTGAGGAAGTAGCCGGCAACGGCGCTGTTGTTCGGGGAGGTCTCGAACATGAACGCCGGGCCGCTCATGCCGCGCGCCTCGAGGTTGAGGACGAGGTCGACGTTCTCGTAGTCGGCGCGGTGGTGGCGCATCTCGTTGCGGGCGCCGATGAGGCCGATCTCCTCGGCGTCGGTGATGACGATCTTCAGCGAGTTCTCCGGCTGGCGCCCCTCGGCCTTGAGGGCCCGGAGCGTCTCGACGATGGTGGCCACGCCGTAGCCGTCATCGGCAGCCCCGTGGGAGGTCCCGGAGGTGAGTGTGCTGTTCATCGTTCTCCAGCCCCTCGACTGTGGACGAGTCGTAGTGGGCCATGAGCGCCATGGTGCGTTCGGACTTCCCCGGTACGTCGACGACGATCGTGTCGGCCGTCGCGTCCTTGACCTCCGCCTGCTGCTCGGTGGTGAAACTCTCGAAGAGCTCCTTATCCTCCGGGTTACTGAGGTCGAACATCGGGTCGGAGTGCACGTCGGCGGTGTAGCCCAGGTCGGCGAACATGCCGATGACGTCGTCGCGCGCCCGGTCGTGCGCTTCGCGGCGCAGGGACACTGTGGGGCTCATCGGCGAGGCGGTTGATGGAGGCCATGGCGCGCTCGGCGGAGAACGTGGTCGGGGCAGCGGTGGTCGGTGCGGGGGAGGGCAGGATGAGAACGCTCAGACCCGCCACCAGCCCCAGCAGGGCGGCGATCGGGGCGAGCAGGCGCCGAGCGAGATCGGGATGGAGAAACGTTGATGAGTCATGGTGGCAAGCTCCTTGAGGATGTGAATCGGTGGTGAGTGGGGATAGAAGGGCCGGCGCCGCGCTCCTACCCGAAGGCGCGGTGCGGGCTAAGAGCGCGCCGCCTCCTGTCAGTTCTCGGTTCCGCCAGCGGCGGCGGGCCGGGGCTCTGCGGCGCAGGTGGTGCCCTCTGCTGGGACGGTCCCGTTGACGAGGAAGTCGGTCATGGCCGCGGTGGCGCAGGCGTTCCTGCCAAAAAGGTGATGTGACCGGGACCCTCGACGGTGAGCAGGTGGCCGTTGTCCAGCTGGTCGGTGAGCTCTGGGCCCAGGGGTAGAGGGTCCGGGAGTCCTTGGTGAGCCCGACGACGAGGATCGGGTCGGAGCCCTCGGCGTGGGTCTCCTGGGGTGGAGTCTGTGCCCGGTGTCCCCAGCCGCGGCAGTAGGCCTCCAGGCCATTCAGGTACCGCCGAAGAAGGGGTAGCTCTTCTTCTCGGCGGCCGACTGCGCGTCCCAGTCGGATGATGGTGCTCGCCCGTGTCCGGGTAGTCGTTGCAGATGACAGCGGCAGCCATGAACAGATTGTTGGCCCCTGCTGACGGCCTGCTCAGCGGTCGTCGGCAGCTGGGGCGCGAGCGCGCTCTGCTTAGCCTTCACCATGAGGGCGCCATCGTGGTTGCTCATCGCCGGGGTGAGCATGGCGGTCAGCGCCTCCCAGTCCGGTTTCTCAATGGCGTAGTCCCGGATGATGGTGGTGGCCTCCTGCGCGTTGACGGTGACATTGGAGCCAGGGGCGGTGAGGGGTTCTTGTCCAGGCCGTCCACGAAGGCCGTCAGCTGGGCGATCGCCTCGTCCGTGGAGCCGCTCAGAGGACAGCTGCCTTGAGCCTGGCAGTGCTCGACGTACTGGCGCAGAACGCCTTCCTTGAATGCCGTGGTCTCGGCCTCCCCGTCGGCCCAGTGCCGCGACGGGTCCATGGCCCCGTCCAGGACGGTGCGTCCGACGTGGTCTGGGAAGAGATCGGCGTAGATGGCTCCGATGTGGGTTCCCGTAGGAGGTGCCCAGGTAGTTCAGTTTTCGTGTTGCCGTTTCGTGGCGCGCAGGACGTCCAGGTCGCGGGCGACATTGCGGGTGCCGACATGGTCGAGCAGCTCGGGAACCTCCGAGTGTTGAGTGCAGGCGGCGGCATCGGCCGCGCCCAGGTTGATTTTCTCCTGTGCTGAGACGTATGTGGAGGAGGCCGTGTCGATAGACGCGAGGTCTGAGAGCTTGCCGTTCTGGGCATCGGTGAGGACCTGGTGGATGTCCTCATCAGTCCAGCAGGTGATAGGGGTGGACTGTCCCATGCCGCGCGGATCAAAGCCGACGACGTCGTAGCCGGCCCGGAGCTCCTCGGGCAGGGCGGTGGCCTGGGTCTCCAGTGTCCGGATGCCGCTGACGCCGGGGCCGCCCGGATTGAAGAATAGGGAGCCGTGCTCGGCGTCGGAGTCGGAGGCGGGGAGCTTCTTCAGGGCGATCGTGATGGTCCGGCCGCCGGGGTTGTCGTAGTCCAGGGGGACGGTGACCGTCCCGCACTGGAAGGGCGAGGTGCCGTCCGAGCAGTCCTGCCAGTCGATGCTCTGGCTGTAGAAGCTCTCCAGTCCTTGCGGGGTGCTGGTCTGGGAGGCGTCGGTGGAGCTGGCAGTGGATCCACCGGTGGAGCCCCCATGAGATCCGCCGGCTGTGGTGCTGGTCTGGTCGCTGGGCGACTGGGTACGAGATGTGGGGTTGCGGCGCCGGCGGCGGGGATCTGCGGCTGGCACGCCGCCAGGGGCTGCCCGACAGCATCAGTGCTGCCAGGGGCCGCGCCCGCCTTCCGCGCGGTGAGGGTGTCGGTCTCATGGGACTTCTGCTCCTTGGTGTGTCGAGGTCGTGGTGGGGCTGTCTGCCTCGTCCGGGCTTGTGCTCCCGCGCAGCGCCCGGACCTCTGTGACGCTAAAGCTGAGGCGGCACCGGTTTCGTCGGCCGCCGGGGCAGACTCGGTTGGCCTTCCGGAGGATGGATGTCGTCGTCCTCCCCAGGTGGTCGCCGCGTTCGTACCTTCCGGCTCAGGGGTCGGTGGCAAGGACCCCGAAGGCGCGGTGCAGGGTACGAATGCGGTGCCAGGCGTGGGAGGCTCAGGCCTTAGGCCAGGCGACGATCAGGCAGAGGGCAACGAAGGCGAGAGTCAGCCCCACCTGCATCCAGCCGAGCCAGGCTCGGCGACACGGCAGCGTGGGCAGATCCGGCCACAGCGTGATGCCCCGGACGATGCCGTACATGCCGGGCAGTGTCGCCACTGCCAGGATCCAGATCGGCAGGGACGTCCAGGGCCCGCTGGCGGCGGCTGCCGCAAGGCAGGCGAGGATGCGGCCACGCGGCAGGCCACCGCCATACGGCTGGGCGCGCTCGCCGCGCGGGCGGCCGTGTACAGGCCCATGACGAGTGCCAGGATGGTGAAGGCCCCGAGGATCGCGGTCTGGGGCAGCGTGTCGGCGGTCATCGGCATGCGCGCCGTCGAGATCTTCTGGCCGTCGGTCAGGAGCGCCGTGGCGAGCGCGGAGGCGGTCCCATCATTGTTCTGGTCGGTGTAGACCATGACGGCCTTGCCCGACTCCTTGTCGATGGCCAGGTGGGTCATGTACTCCATCGTGGTGCCGCCGTGGTTGATGATCGTGTGCCCGTCGACGACGTCGGTGTACCAGGTGTAGCCGACCTTCTCTCCCGGCAGCTTGATTCCGTCCATGACCTCGGCCGGCCACCGCGGCTCCTGGGGGCTGTCACCTCCGGGGGCTGTGCCGGTAAGGACCGCCTGGGCGTAGTGGGTCATGTCCTCCGGGGTGCTCCACACGCCGGCGCCGGCCGGGTTGAAGCCAGAACCGCTGACCGACTGGCCCTCGGCGCCCGTTGGCCTGGACGCCGTGGATGGCGCCGTCGGGAATGTCCGCCTGGCCGGAGGTGAGGGTCGTGTGCTTCATGCCCAGGGGCGTGAAGAGCCGCTCCGTGATGTAGGACTTCCAGGACTCGGCCCCGGAGGCACGGGTGAGGGCCTCACCCAGCAGCGAGATGCCCAGGTTGGAGTAGGCGAACTCGCCGCGCTTGCCCATCGTGGTGGCGCGGGCGCTGTCGATGAGCTGGTCGGTGCTGTCGGTGAAGGGGTTGAGCCCCAGGATGTTTGCTCGCAGCACCCACCTGCTCTCATCCTGCGTGGGGATGCTTGGGAGACCGGAGCGGTGCGAGGCGACCTCCTCCAGGGTGGCTTCGCCCGCCGGGGTGCCGGCGAGCTCGGGCAGGTGGGTGGACAGCGGGTCGCTGGCCTTGACCTCGCCACGCGCGATGGCATCGGCCAGGAGCTGGCCGGTGAAGGTCTTGGTGATCGAGCCGATCTCCATGGGAGTGGTGGACGTGTACTGCTGGCCGGAGGCGGCGGTGCCGATGCCGGCGTGGCGGGCGCCCTCGGCGGTGATGACGGAGACGTGGATGCCGCGGGCCTGGTAGTCGTCGGGCAGAAGGCCGATGACCTGCTTGGCCAGGTCCTTGTCGCCGGTGATGGAGGAGGTGTCGGCCTTCGGGCTGCGTGCGGCCGCGGCGAAGACCACCAGAGCCAGGCAGGCCGCCAGGACCGCGCAGGCCCAGCGAGGGAGGAGGCCGCGTGCGGCCGGATGGGAGATGTGGGTCTGACCTGCGGTGATGGCGGCTGGGGACTGGGGACTGGAGAGGTCGCGGTGCTCATGGGACCCAGGCTGTCCTGGCGCTCTCGCCGGGACGATCCAGCCAGCCAGTCGACTCATGTCAGGCCAGCCCGACAAAAGAATGTCGGCCATCGAGCAGGGGCGGGTCGGCGGTGCAACATGGAGCGTCCCGTCCTGATCTGGGTGAGTGCGGGCAGCAGTGACGCTGGCGAATGCGACCTCCCATGCGGTTCCGGACGTGCAGAGGGCCTCGGGTGGTGGGGAGTGTCCAAATCGGTGACAAAGGCGGTAACGAGCACTGAGTGCGCTTGACAAAACCGCATGATTCCGCGGTTCGTGTGGCTCGGTGAAAAGGTGGTTGGGCTCCTTTGTCTCCGATTTGGACACAATGCTCGGGCTACCAGGGCGTGATGTCTCTGGACATGGGTGACAGTTCTGTGTCAGGACATCGGTGATACTTCGATGGGTCCTGGAGGCCACAGTCTGATGGCTGTGACAGTTGTCCACAGGGCGCCGGCGTCGGTGTTGCGCCCACTCCGCCGGCAGGCGGCAATGAGTCCCATGAGCACTGTGGACACAGACCTGCTCGCCGTTGTTCGTGGCTGCTACGGCGCGGTGCGCGTTCGGGACCTTGACCTGTCTCGCACCCAGCGCCGGCATGTCGCTTCTCTCGTGAGGGCTGGTGAACTCATCGCCCATGAGCATGGTGTTGTCGGTCTTCCGGGTGCTGAACGCGCCGTCGTTCTGGCGCGCATCCACGGTGGACTTCTCTCCTGTCAGGCCGCTATGCGCTACTGCGGCCTGCCGGTGACACCAGGGGCCGAGCAGGTTCATCTTGTGGTCGCGACAGGTAGGCGATTCTCGGCTGTTGGGCGGGAGGTGCTCCATGCAGACCGGCATCGGACTCGGTTATCGCCAACCTCATGCCGGTGCAGCCACTTCCTGAGGCGCTGGCTCGTTTTTCTGCGCTGCCACGTTCAGGACGACTCTCCGCTCATCGCTCTTGACGCAGCACTTCACGATGAGCGCGTCACTGTCGGGCAGGTTCGCGACCTGCTTCGTGGCCCCGGTTCGGCTCGAGCGCTGGCACGACTCGATCGCGCCAGTGACCGGTCTCGTTCTCCGTTGGAGACGCTGGCGCGAATGGACCTCGAGGCTGCGGGGACTGAGCTTCGAGGACGGGGTGGAGATCGAGGGCGTCGGCGAGGTGGACCTGGTGGTCGAGGGATGGGTGGTCGTGGAGCTGGACGGCTACACCTACCACTGCGACAGTACCAGTTCGGCCTCGACCGATGGCGCGACCGCCGGCTTGTTGCCCGTGGCTTCCTGCCACTGCGCTTCACGAGGAAGGATGTCTACGCGCATCAGGTCGTCCCGGACGTGCAGAAGGGCCGTGGAGCGGTGGGGGTGTCCAAATCGGTGACAAAAGGCGGTTGCAGGCGCTGAGTGCGCTTGACAAAACCGCATGATTCCGCGGTTCGTGTGGCTCGAGTGAAAGGTGGTTGGGCTCCCTTTGTCTCCGATTTGGACACGAACCGCTGATGACGTTGTCCCAACACGCCGGTAGTAGTGATCTGGGTCTCATGCGTACTCTCCCTGTGGCTTCGATGGTCCGCGTTGCAGGCCCGACTGCATCCGCGAGTTCGCGCGAGAGGCGTTATTATCGGGACGAAAGTCCTCACCTCTATCGCAATATGTTGTGGTCAAAGATACAATGGAGGCACAAGATGATGTGCTGCATCGAGTGTGATTTGGGGAGTATGGTCGGCACCGGTGCCGCCATCCAGGTCGCTCCCGGCAGGCAGTGGCGGCGTCCCCTCGGGCTCGGCCTTCCCGGAGCCCGACGCCGCCGAGAACAGTTCGAACTCACCGCACCAACCATCGGAGACCCGTGCTCGAGAAGAACCCTGCCTCCACCGCCCCCGCGGTCGACGACTCGGCGCAGCTGCCGGCCCGACTACCCCCGCGCTCGCTCCGGCGTCCGCTGACTCCGCCGTCGCCCGCGGCGAGCGCCCCAGTGTTGACGCCGTCGCCACCATCACCGAGTACCTGGACCGCTCCGACTGGCGCGTCAACGCCAACGCCAACCAGGGCTACTCGCTGGGCGGGATGATGCTCAACACCTCCGGCAAGGTCGTCGCCAACTACTGGCTCAGCCAGGTCTACCCGGCCGCCGCCGGCCAGGCCCACCGCAACGCGGACCTCCACATCCACGACCTGGACATGTTCGCCGGCTACTGCGCCGGTTGGTCGCTCAGGACCTCCTCCAGCAGGGCTTCAACGGTGTCCCCGGCGCCATCGCCGCCGGCCCCGCCAAGCACTTCTCCTCCGCCGTCGGGCAGATCGTCAACTTCCTGGGACCCTGCAGAACGAGTGGGCCGGCGCCCAGGCCTTCTCCTCCTTCGACACCTACATGGCGCCCTTCGTCCGCCTGGACGACATGACCTACGCCCAGGTCAAGCAGTGCATGCAGGAGCTCATCTTCAACCTCAACGTCCCCTCGCGCTGGGGCACCCAGACGCCCTTCACCAACCTCACCTTCGACTGGACCTGCCCCGCGGACCTCGCCGACGAGCACCCCCTCATCGGCGATGACGTCTGCGACTTCTCCTACGGCGACCTCCAGGCGGAGATGGACCTCATCAACCGCGCCTTCATGGAGGTCATGACCGAGGGCGACGCCGAGGGCCGCGTCTTCACCTTCCCCATCCCCACCTACAACATCACCCGCGACTTCGACTGGGACGCCCCCAACACCGAGCTCCTGTTCACCATGACCGCGAAGTACGGCCTGCCCTACTTCCAGAACTTCATCAACTCCGAGCTCGACCCCGGCATGATCCGCTCCATGTGCTGCCGCCTCCAGCTCGACCTGCGCGAGCTGCTCAAGCGCGGCAACGGTCTGTTCGGTTCGGCCGAGCAGACCGGGTCGGTCGGCGTCGTCACCGTCAACATGGCTCGGCTCGGCTACCTCTACGCCGATGACGAGGCCGCCCTGACCGCCCGGCTCGACGAGCTGCTCGAGATCGGCCGCGACACCCTCGAGCTCAAGCGCACCGTCATTCAGCACCACATCGACGCCGGCCTGTTTCCCCTTCACCAAAGCGATACCTGGGCAGCCTGGACAACCACTTCTCGACCCTGGGTGTCAACGGCATGAACGAGATGGTCCGCAACTTCACCCACGACGCCTACGATCTGACCGACCCGCGCGGCCATGCCATGTGCGTGCGCCTCCTGGACCACGTGCGGGACAAGATGGTCGAGTTCAGGAGGCCACCGGCCACCTCTACAACCTCGAGGCCACGCCGGCCGAGGGCACCACCTACCGCTTCGCCAAGGAGGACCGCAAGCGCTACCCGGCATCCTCCAGGCCGGCACGGAGACCAACCCCTACTACACGAACTCCTCCCAGGTCCCCGTGGGCTACACCGACGACCCTTCGAGGCCCAGGAGATGCAGGAGGAGCTCCAGACCAAAGTACACCGGCGGCACCGTCCTGCACCTGTACATGAACGAGCGGATCTCCTCGGCCACCGCCTGCAAGGAGCTCGTGCGCCGTTCCCTGACCGCCTTCCGCACGCCCTACATCACCATCACGCCGACCTTCTCCATCTGTCCCCGTCCACGGCTACCTGGCCGGCGAGCACCTGACCTGCGACAAGTGCGCCGAGCTCCACCCGGAGGCCGAGCCGGTCGAGTGCGAGGTGTGGACGCGCGTCATGGGCTACTTCCGCCCGGTGCGCTCCTTCAACATCGGCAAGAAGGGCGAGTACATGGAGCGGCAGATGTTCACCGAGGTCGCCGCCGGCGGTCACGGCCCGGCCGTCTCGCGCCTGAGCGCGGTCAGCGCCTGAGGATCCGCAACGGAGAAGGGAGAAGGAGGGGTAGGTGGCGGACTGGAGCGTTGAGTTCACTCCTCGCGCCGAGAAGGCGCTGGACCAGCTCGATCGCAGTGTCAGGAAGCGTGTGTTCGACAAGCTGAGGGAAATCCAGGGGGCTGACGATCCGCGGGACTTCCTGAAGCCGATGACGGGACCGCTCACGGGAATGTTCCGGCTCCGGGTCGGGGACTACCGGGTGATCATCGACATCCAAGACGAGCGCTGTGTGATCCTCGCGCTCGATGTTGGCCACCGCTCCACTGTCTATGGCCGGTGACGCTTCCGGACTTGCTCGTGAGCTGGCCGCAGAGGCGCCGGGGCGTCCACCACTTCTGCGGTGGGCGCCCCGGCACCTCTGCGAGGATGCCTGGACCCCGTGCCATGATGAGTTGGGGTTGTGGTTTGAATGGCTGGCTCCTATGCTGTAAACATGTCTACAGCGGTTCTGAGCGTACGGTTACCAGAGGAGCTCAAAGCGCCGGCTCGATGACCTGGGGAGCCGGACCGGTCGTTCGGCAACGTTCTATGTGCGTCAGGCCGTTGAGTCCTACATCGATGACCTGGGTACGCGTACGCGCTGAAGGCGGAAGCGGAGGCGGTGCGGCGCGGTGAGATCAAGACGCGCCGCCTTGATGAGATCGCGGCGGCTCTGGCCTCGATGCCTGAGGCTGAGGGACGAGATTCCGGTTGACCTGCCCGGCTGACGACCTGGTGATCGCCGGGCTCGTCCCCATGAGCACGGTCGACTGGCCCGACCACCTGACCGCGACCGTCTTCCTGCAGGGGCTGCCCCTGGAACTGCTTCTACTGCCACAACCAGGCCCTCATCCCGCCCGCACGCCCGGCCAGGTGGCGTGGGAGGAGGTGCGCGCCCTGCTGCGCCGTCGGCGTGGGCTGCTCGACGGCGTCGTCCTCACCGGCGGCGAGGCGCTGCGCCAGGACGCCCTGGCCGATGCCGCCCGCGAGGTCATCGACATGGGCTTCCAGGTGGGTCTGCACACGGCCGGGCCCTACCCGCGGCGGCTGCGGGACGTGATCGAGGCCGGGTTCGTCGACTGGGTGGGGCTGGACATCAAGGCGCTGCCCGAGCACTACGAGCAGGTGGTCGGCCGGGCGAACGCGGCCGCGAGGCCTGGGAGAGCCTGGAGGTGCTCATCGAGGCGGCCGACCGCGGCGGGCCGGACTTCGGTGCGCACCACCGTGGTGCCCGGGGACGTGACGGCCGACGACGCCGTCGAGGTGGCCCGCCAGGTGCACGCGGCGGGGGCGCGGGTCTACGCCCTCCAGCAGGCCCGCTCCGAGGGGACGAGCGGCGAGTTCGACGTTGTGGCGCCCGGCTGGGACGGGACATGCGAGCGTATGGCCGAGCGCATCGAGGCCTTGGGCTGGAACCGCTTCACCTACCGTCCGGCGTGGGACGGATGCTGTGGGGAGTGGGGTCCATGGTCGGGGCAGGGCCCGCTTCTAGCCTCGAAGCATGAGCTACGACATCCTGATCTTCGAGCCAGACGTCGTCACGGACGAGGACTTTCCCCGAGTGGTGGGAACAGGTCTCTCGGTGGGAGGGAGCCGCACGAGTACGACACAACCACAGGCTCCACCCAGGCGATCAGGTCCTTCTACCGCGACCTCATCCGCGTCTTCCCTCCGTTCAACGGCCCCTACGCGCTGACGGAGGAGGAACTTGACGCTCGGGAGGCGGAGGGGCTGCCGGTCGCCGACTACACCATCGGCACCGACTTCATCTTCATCTCGGTCGGCTGGTCGGATGCCAACGCGCTCGTCAAGATCGTCGGCCAAATGGCGTGGACGCTGAGGCTCGCGGTCGCCTATATCAGCGAGGACGGCTCGATCTTCCGTCCGTGAGGACGGAGTGACGTCTGGGCCGCATGCTCGACGGAGTTCTTGTGGCTGTGAATGGTTTGTCCAATATCTTCCGACTGGTTAGGCTCCCTGTGAGTATCGAGATGGTTCCTGCCCCGGAAGGAGACGACCGTGAAGCCCACACGAACAGCCCAGCTCCTCATGACCGCAGATCTTGCCGAGCCAATATCGTCTCAGCCCTCCGGGAGCTCCGGCCAGGGGCGGTCCGAGGCCGAGATCGACGGCTGGGCCATCGACTACTTCGAAGGTTTTGACGCCTCCTTCGAGGACACGAAGTGGGGACATTACGGGTGGGGTGATCCGGCCGTGGGGCATGGGGCCATGGGCGTGATGTCGCAGAAGAACTCCTTCGTTGAGAACGGTCATCTCGTCATCCGCACCCAGTACCAGGATGGCCAGTGGAGTGCGGGTGGCGCCTCGAGATGCCGATGCTTTTCGCGTGACCTCATACGGCCGCTGGGAGGTGCGTGCTAAGTTCCCCAGGCCAGGGGATCGGTTACGTTTTTCCTCCTATGGCCTCAGGACGAGCGCTGGCCCCGGAGGTCGACTTTGCCGAGGGCGCGTCAACGGGCCGCAGGTGTCGGGCACCTACCACTGGGGTGCCCCCACTCCGGAGGGGCATAAGCAGGAGCAGCGGGTTTCGACAACACGGACATGAGCGGCTGGCACACCTACGGCGCCATCGTGGAGGAGGACAAGGTCATCTTCACCTTCGATGGCCAGGGAGTGGGGCCGGAGTCACTCGAGACGATGTCGGCGAGGACATCACCGGCAAGCGCCTGTGGTTCGGGGGTCGAGACGGGGGCGATGGATCCCAATGGGAAGGCGAAGCAGTACGAGACTGTCGACGGCGGTGTGCCCGAGCCCTCTCCCAGCCGTCTCCGACATCCAGATCGACTACGTCGCCCACTACACAAGAGGGTAGCTCCCGTATCCGGAGGGTGAGACAGTTCTGGATTCACCTCGCTCCCACATTCCAGGAGAACAGATGGTCGCCTCTGCAGCAGACTTTACCGACGAGTACCTACGCTCATGGATCGAGCCCGATCCGGAACGACGGCGCGCCCTCATCGCAGTATGTGGGCACCGGACGGGCGGTTGACGTCTCCTCGCCGGCGATGGTTGTGGAGGGCGTTGACCGCATCGTCGATCATGTCGCCAGTCTTTACGATGCCCTGAAGGATCTGGACTTCGTCTACGACCAGCAGATCGAGTCGGGGGATGCGCTGCTCCTGCGGTGGTCGATGTCCACCCCTGCCGCGCTGGTCAAACGCGGTGTCAACATCGTCTTCCGCAATGCTCAGGGGCGAGTGAGCCGGTGCATATGTTCATGGGTGTGGACTAGCTCGATGCTCCGGTGGCGCTGCTCTCCCTCCTCGGCCAGCCCGGAGTCGATGAGGTTGCGCGGCTCATCATGGATGCTCACGTGAAGGATCGGTCGGTCTCCTCCTGCCTGCTCAAGGTGGAGATGGCGCGGGCGGCGCATCGCGAGCACGGCCTGGGCGTAGCCGACCCGCTGGGCTCATAGCACCTGATAGACCTCATCGAAGGACAGACGCGGGTTGCGCTCCTGGTAGGCGTCCGGTCCCGGGTGACCGGCATGATGACCAGCAGTACCTCCACATCCTGACCGGCGAAGAACCTCGGCTGCCAGCGCGCTCGGCGTCGTCCCCGTTCATAGGCCCGGCCGCCAGCCCGACGGCGCGAATCGCCTGGATGACGTAGGCCGCCTGAATCAGTGCCGAGGCGCGCGCCCACCGCGCTCGCATGTCCGACCCGCCCTCATCCAGTAGCCATGGTAGCGCTCGGCGCGCGGATGCAGCCGCGGCAGAGACTCGGCGAAGGACTGATTGGCCGCGCCAGATGAGCGTCAACGGCGCCCCTGCCGCCTGTTCACGATTGCCACGAGGAAGGCAGGGCAGTAGCCGTTCCCGGGCTGCCGGTGACCGGACGGCCACCACCCGTAACGGCTGGGCGTTGACCGCCGTCGGCGCCCACTGGCCAGCTCGATGGATCGCCTGCAGCTGGGCGTCCGTCACCGGCTCGTCGGTGAAGGTGTAGGCGGTGCGTGCCCACCGAACAGCAGTGAGGCATCGGACTCGGTCAGGACGGACTCGCCGGGCACGGGACCCGGAACCGGAACGGGGGAGACGACTGCCATGCCCCGATTGAAGCACGTGCCGTCCTCCCCGTGCAGGCCGGTCGGTGCGTCACCTGGGACACCGACCTCATCGGCCGACGATGCGGTCTCACCGACGCCGACACCCTCACCTAAGGCGACTGCCTCGGCATCGCCGTCATCCACTCCTACGCCGCCGACTCCGACGCGCTGGCCACACACCCACGCCGTCGCCCACGCCTTCGCCGAGTCTGGCGGTGCCCGCTCCGACGCCCGAACCCTCGGCGGAGCCGGTTGTTCCGGAACTCGAGCCGACACCTGAGGCGGACAGTCAGAGTGGTGGCGGTGAGGGCGGCTTCAGGGCTCAGAGCCTGCGCCCGTACCGGGCAAAGCAGGACAGTGCCTACCCCCAACTGCAAAGCCGCGAGGGCGGCTGGCGCCGCTGCCGATGTACAAGGGCGAACCGGGGTATCGCTCCGAGCTGGACCGTGATGGTGACGGCATCGCGTGCGACAAGACCAGGTAGGTCTCCGCGAGGAATAACCGCAAAGCGCTTGTATGAAGTGCCTGCTTTCTCTGTGTGCTTCGTTCGCCACGTTCAAGCGCGTGGCGAACGAAGCCTACCTAGTGTGACGTCTCCTGGGTGGGGGCGTTCTCGGTGTGTGACGCCCGCTCGCGTCGCGCGGTGACATAGCGTGGATTGAGCGCAGGTGGACCGGGTTCTCTGAGGTCTCGTGAGGTGATGTGGTCGTCTTGAGAAGGACAATGTTGGAAAAGATGAATTTTCGGGCGGAGGCAACTGCAGGTTGCGATGTGGTTACATTTATGGTTCTTCAGGTTATTAGCCTCATCGAGGTGATTCAATCATCTTGGCCAGCCATCATGGTTCCTTCTCGTAGCTTGAGGTTCCAGTGAACACCTCCTCTTCGTCTCCCTTTCCCCAGTATTCTCTGACGCCGGGTCAGGTCGGTTCTATCGGCCGATGTCGAAGCATCGGAAGTTCTTGAGGAAGTCTGTGCCTTATGTCGTGACGTTTGTTCTTGGGGTCGGAGCTGGTGCTGCTGGATCCTCGAACGACTCTGCTCCGGCGTCTCAGCTGGCGGCGGCGCCTGCGCCCACCGTGGTCTATTCGCCAACCCCTGTCCCCACAGTTGTCTACAGTCCGTCACCGGTGCCAACAGTCATCTACTCGCCGTCGCCGGTGCCGGCACGGAGTCTCCGCAGCCCCGCCAGCGGCAGCTCGCTGCTCCGGGGGCGGAGCAGGGCTCAGGCGTGAGTGAGGGAGATGCCGGCCCCGGGGCCTCGCCCGGCGCGGGCGAGGCCCCGGTACAGCCTGAGTCCGACTCGGGCGGCGCCTACTACCGCAACTGCAATGCGGCTCGTGATGCCGGTGCAGCGCCGCTCTATCGAGGCCAGCCCGGCTACCGGCCCGAGCTGGACCGCGACAGGGACGGCATCGCCTGCGAGTGGAAGTAGGGGCGGTCGACGGTGGCGCCACTCGTACATGGGACGCTTTTTCGATCGACTGGGTGAGGACTGACGCCGCAGTCGTGTCCCTAACTAAAATGGGGTGGGGTTCCAAGCAGGGAACTTGCTGCTTGGAACCCCACCCTGTGACGAACCGATCGCTCAGGTCAGATCAGGTCGGCCGGCGACATCACCGGATGAGCGCACCGCTGTTGTGGAAGTAGAGCGGCCGCCGTCGATCGTGGCCCAGCCGGTGGTCATCGCGCCGTTGGGCTGGAGGTAGTACCAGGCGCCGTCGACCTGCTTCCAGCCGGTCGCCATGGAGCCGTTGGCGTTGAGGTGAGTACCACTTTCCTCCGTCCATGGCCCAGCCGGTGGTCATCGCGCCGTTGGGCTGGAGGTAGTACCAGGCGCCGTCGACCTGCTTCCAGCCGGTCGCCACAGAACCGTCGGAGCCGAAACGTAGTACCAGTGGCCGTCGACGTCGAGCCGCTTGCTGGCGGCCATCGCGCCGGAGTCCTCCACGTAGTACCACTTGCCGCCCGAGGCGACCCAGCCCTTGGGCGTCATGACGCCCTTGGGTCGAGTGGTACCAGGCGCCGTCGACCTGCTTCAGCCCGTGGCGATGGCGCCGTCGGGGTTGGCGTAGATACCAGGTGCTGTCGTCCTTCACCCAGCGGCCGTCGGCCATGGCGCCGGTTGCGGGGTCGAGGTAGTAGCGAGTGCCGTTGACGGTGACCAGGCCGGTCTCCATCTTGCTGTCTGCGTTGAAGTGGTACCAGGAGCCGTTGACGAGCTTCCAGGTGCTGGCGGCCAGGTCGCCGTCGGGGTTGGCGTAGTACCAGGTGTCCTTGTCCTTCGGCCAGGTGTTGGCCTTCATGGCCCCTTGTCGTCGAAGGAGTACAGGGCGTTCTTGACCTTCTGAGTGCCGGTCGCGGCGGCCCCGTCAGTGCCGAAGTAGTACCAGGTGCCGTCGATCTTGGCCCAGTCCTTCTTCAGCTCACCCTTCTCGTAGTAGTAGCGGTGGCCGTCCTTGGTCTCCCAGCCGGACTTCGGTGCCTCAGGCGTGTTGCTGGGGTCGGCGGACGGTGCGGTGCTGGGGGCGACACTCGGCTCAGTTGACGGTGCGGTCGACGGCGCAGTGCTGGAGCTTAGTGTCGGTGGTCAGGTCCGCGGTGGGCAGGTGTCGGTGGTCGGGTCCGGTGGTGGGCTTGGTGCTGGGGTCGGTCGGCGGTGTGGTGGTGGCCGCGGTGGAAAGCTTGGCGCTGGGGGACTGGTCGACAGCAGGCTGCGTGGTGGGCTTGTCCGAGGGCTTGGTGTCGGTGGCCGGCTTGGGTGCTGGTGGCCAGGTCGGCCGCGGGCTTGGTGTCAGTAGCCGGGTCGGTGGTGGGCTTGGTGCTGGGGTCGGTCGGCGGTGTGGTGGTGGCCTCGGTCGGCTTGGTGCTGGGGGACTGGTCGACAGCAGGCTGCGTGGTGGAGCTTGTCCGAGGGCTTGGTGTCAGTGGTTGGGTCGGTGGCCGGCTTGGTGGCTGGTGGCCGGGTCGGTGGCCGGCTTGGTGCTGGGGTCGGTCGACGGCGCGGCGGTGGCCTCAGTCGGCAGCCTGGCGCTCAGCCAGAATCACCTTGCGGGGCTTGCTGTGTTCCTCTGCCGAGGCAGAAGGGTAGTGGTCGCAGCGTCCGTCTGCGCTGTCGACTGAGGCTCGCCTGCTGGGTGGCGGCGGACCTCGCCCCCTGCTGGGTGGGGCCATCACTCTGGGCCAGGGCTGCGGGACCTGCCAGCCCATAGGCGTCATCGCCGCGAGTGTGCCGATCATGTATCGGCCAGTGTGCTTCATCATGTCCTCCTTGAGAAATGGTTCTCTTCCTTGTGAACGTTTCCGTCGCAACCGGCCGGTCAACAGTCTTCTCTGGCCTTTTTCTCCGGAGGCGGATACGGAGAATATACGAGCCCGCGATGCTGTTTAACTAGCTGTGTATGCATGGATATGGCATCAGTTTGGTCAAGTTTTTGTGTCTCTTCAAGTGGTTATCCGTGTGGTTTATTACGGTTCAATGCATGGAGTGGTCTGTCTCGTTCTCGTGGTTGCGCTCGGGCGAGGGGTTGAAGATCCGTAGAGGCGGCAAGCGCGGTGCGGCGGGCTCCTGAGAGGCCCTCGATCGAGTGTGTCCACATCTGTCATAAAGGCCTTGAGGAACCCCAGCGAGGGGAGGCGAGACCACACACGCATGATCCTGAGGGGTCTCGGACAGGGTGCGATCGACGTGCCGGGCCTCTTTGCGGCAGATGTGGACACGTAGCCCACTCAGGGTCCCAAGCGGACCGCGTTTGCCCGGGACATGAAACCTGGACCTGGTCAGTCGCCGGTGGGGCGATCCTCGGGACTCATTCAGTTGTGGTGAGTGGGTCGGGTCACCGCTTGGCGGCCCGGAAGCCGGCGGCCACCGCCTGTGCGTCGGTGGAAGCATGCCTCGGGCTTGGTCTCGCTGTGGGACTGGTTCCACGGGTGGTGGTAGATCTTGCTGCTCGCATTGCCCCTTGATCGGGGCCCCATGCGGGGCGCAGCTGTAGCCCCCGTTGTTGACGGTGATCCACCGACCGTTGCCGTCGAAGGTGTGGGTCAGCCATCGATCGTTCTGATGGTGCTGACCAGCATCGCGCCGTTACCATCAGACGTAGAAGGTGCCCTCGATCCCGCTTCTTAGTGGCCATCGCACCATCGCTGTTGAGTGGTACCAGGTGCCCCCGATCTGCTGCCACCCAGTGGTCATTGCCCCGTTGCCACCGAGGTAGTACCAGGCCCCGCTGATCTGCTGCCAGCCGGTCGCCATGGTGCCGCCGGCGCCGAGGTAGTACCAGGTGCCCCCGATCTGCTGCCACCCGCTCGCCATGACACCGTTGCCGTGGAAGAAGTACCAGGCGCCGTCGATCTGCTTCCAGCCGGTGACCATGGCGCCAGTTCCATCGAGCGTATGTCCAGTGGTCATCCGGCGAGATCCACTTCCCGGCAGCCATTGCGCGGAGCCCTCGAGGTTGAACCACTGTCCGCCGTTGGAGACCCAGGTGCTTGAGCGCATGGCGCCAGTGGTGTCGAAGTAGTACCAGGAACCGTCGACCCGTGCCCAGCCGGTAGTCATCGCCCCGTTGTCGCTCAGGTAGTACCAGTGGCCGTTCCGGTGAGATCCAGCCAGTGCTCATGGCGCCGTTGTCGTTGAAGTGGAACCAGGCGCCGCTGATCTGCTTCCAGCCGGTAGCCAGGTCGCCGTCGGCGTTGGCGTAGTACCAGTGGTCGCTCACTTGCTTCCAGGTGCTCGCGGTCATGGAGCCGTCGTTGTTGAAGTGGTACCAGCTCGCCCCGACCTTCACCAGGCCGATGGACTGGCGCCGACTTCGTTGGCATCGAACCATTTGTCGCCCAGGTGAAGCCACGTGCTGGTGGCGATGATGCCGGAGCTCTGGACGTAGAAACTGAGTCCGTCCTGGTCGATCCACCGGTTGGCCTGCATGACGCCGTCGTTGTCGAGTAGTACTCGGCGTTGTCGACGTTCTGCCTGCCCGTGAGCAGCGCCGTGGGCGTCGGCGTAGTACCGCTTGCCATCCAGCTGCAGCCACGTGCTGGTCTGCAGGGTACGCCATCGGCGCCGACGTAGTACTGCCGTCCTCCGTCGAGGACCAGGTGTTGGTCTTCTTGACGCCGTTCTCGTAGTAGTACAGCTTGCCGTTCTCCTCCGCCATTCCTTCTTGGACTCAGCAGACGGAACAGAGGGCTTGTCCGGTGGCATCTTCAGAAGGCGCGGCGCTCGGTGCCTCACTCGGTGAAAGCAGCGGGTGCGGAAGACTCGGAGGGCTGTGCGGAGGGCGCTTCGCTTGCCGCCATGGGTGCCGAGTGGCGGGAACGGCTGGTGAAGCCTCGGCCGGGGCGACCGGCGGAGCTGCTGGTTGCTCGGCGACGACGTCGCCCGCCGGGAGCGTGGTTGGCTCTTCAGCTGGAGCGGTGGGACTGGCGAGTCCCATGAGCGTCATCGCTGCGAGCGTGCCGACTATGGATCGACAGGAGTGCTTCATAACTTCCTCCTTGAGGACACGGTCCTCAATCGTGTGAACGGTGCATCCACCACTGTTTACCTGTGCACAGTCCTCGCCAAGTGCATGCGTCGAGGTGGGTGCCGAGTAATTTTACTGTGCGACTACTTTGGTGGAAGAGGTTGAAGTTCCTAAAAAATGTCTCATTTCGGTCAACATATACTCGTCAGGTGAATTTTTCTGGCTCGCGGACTCTCTGTCCTTTGCGGGATGCAAGAGCGAGCTGACGCGTTTGTGGGTAACCCGATGCTTGATCTATCAAAATATTTCGAGTTCTATACGTAAATAACAATATGCAAACAACTCTGGGATGTGTGTCAGAAATGTATAGGGAAAAAGTGGGGGAGATCTAGGATGTCGGAATCGATATGAGGTTGTTGCTCGAGACAGTCAGTGAGGACTTATGTCATTCGAAGATGCATTGCTCAACATAGCGAATCGTGTACAAGACTATGCTGGTTCGCTTGAGACGGAAGAAGCTACCAAAAATGCCATCATCATGCCCTTCATTCAAAGCGTTCTAGGTTATGATGTCTTCAATCCGGATGAAGTGGTGCCGGAATTTGTTGCCGACGTCGGTAGTCGTAAAGCTGAAAAATTGACTATGCCATCAAGCGTGAAGAAATCTATACAGATTCTTGTTGAAGCTAAAAAGGTTGGCGAACCTCTGTCGCTTGAGCACGCTAGTCAGCTTGTTCGATACTTTCTCCGTATCTAATGCTGCGAATTGGGGTTCTGACTAATGGGAGGTACTGGCATTTTTACACCGATCTGGATAAACCCAAACATTATGGACTCCAGGCCATTCTCTTCGTCTGGATCTTCTAAATGTCGATATTATATTCTTCCCAGAACTGAAAAGTCACTAAAGCGACATTTTGATCTCGATTCGGTGTTGACGGCGGCCGAGGAACTCAAGTATGTGTCTTCTACTGAGGGCGGAGATCGCAAAGACCCTTTCAGTGAGCCGGATGCGGATTTTGTTCAACTGTTTGCGCGTCGCGTGTATGACGGTGCGCTAACCGCGAAAGATGCGGAGTTTCTTCAAGGGGTTGTCGAGAAGGCGTGCAGGGCAGTTCCTTGCAGAGCAGGTTAATGAGCGTCTTAAGAAATGCACTCGGGTGAGATCTGTTTTCGCTTCTCCCGAAAGTGAAGAAGAAAACACTCGGAGTGAGGTTGAGGTCGAGGATAAGAAATCAGTATTGTTACTACCGAGGAGAAAAGCAGGCGTACATGATTGTTCGTGCGATCGTGGTGCAGAGATTTCCGCTGGACCGGGTCGTTGACCGCGACACCAAGAGCTATTTTCGGCGTTCTTGTTGATACTCGATCGCAGACCAGTATGCCGCTTTTCCACTTCAATGGGAAAAACAAGAAGTATCTTGGTCTGCTTGACGAGCATAAAGGTCGAGACTCGTCACGAGATCGATCGTCTAGAAGACATTTATCAGTACGCCGAACAGCTTCGCGAGGCCGCTGCGTCGTTACCGGTGAGGGCAGCCAGGTAGGTGTGCTGTAGTGTTTGCTGACAGCGGCGCTCAGCTGCGTCGGCTGCGGTCGGCGCCTGGACCTGAGTTGCCCAGGCGCCGATGGCGGTCTCCAGATGGTGCCGGCCGGGCATGACGGCGACAGCCTCTCGTTGACCGTCCCTTCAGTGGTGCCGATGACGGTGAACCAGGTAGGTCTGCCGAGGCGGTGGAGTAATCGGCTCCCTTCTGGCTCCGCGGCCAGATGATCCATGACGACGTCGAGTGCTGTCTCCAGGTCTGCATCTCGATCCCTGTCTCGGCGTGCGCGCGCAGGAGGTCCGCGACGAGCAGCATGACGTCGTCTCGATCGGTGTCGTTCGTGGGGTGCCAGTGCTTGCCGATGATAGCGGCGAGGCGATCCGCATGTTCAAGCACGGCCGCCCTCGACTTCGGTTGTGATGTCTCGCGTGGATAGATCATGGCGGGCTCCTTCGAGTGGATGGAACTCCATTCTCTGGAGCTGTGCGTAGCTTGTCGAAGCTTTGGGTCTATCTGACTCGTTTGAGCCTCTGCCCTGAGGAAGTCTTTCGAAGTGTTCGGCAAGACGGTCGCCATCAGGGGCGCATCTGTTTGGAGGCCGGCACGTGCGTGAGGGAGCGACCTTCGAATTTTCAGTAATCCGGTTTGTAGGTGGCGGTCTCGATGCGCTTTGCTCGTGTCGCCACGTGGATGCGGCGGTCGGCGTCGATGCCGAGGAGGTGGCGGTCGTAGGCGGTGTGATGGAGTCTGCACAGTGCCAAACCATTGCTGACCTCAGGGACACCAGCTTCCTTGGCATCGGCGATGATGTGTGAGGCCTCCAGGAGCTGTGCGTGCGGAAGATCGCAGACTGCGCAGGAGATCTGATAGGCGCTGAGTACGTGCTCCCTGAAGTCGTGCTGGTGGATGCGCTCTTTCATCCACCTTGACTTATATTTCTTTTCAATAGGAGGTGGGGTCGTGAGGTTCCCGTAGGGGATCGAATCATCGATGTCTATAATAAATTCCCGCTTCTGGAGGTCGACATCCTTGATGTATGCCGGAAATCGCATATAATACAATGTTGGATTCTTCATTAATGGAACTCGAATAAGCCAAACGAGTGGATACTTGCGCAGATGTGCCTCGATCATCGCATCGTTTGTCCATGTCTTGTTGTCCGAATCGGCGAACTGGTAGTGGAGAAGTCCGTCGTCATCGATAGTGTCATCGTACGGCCTGGAACCTTCTTCTGTAGATGTAGTTTTGAAGGAAAAAGCTCCGCGAAACTGCTTTGGGCGCCATATTCCTTGATTTCTGTTGATTAACTGAATTCGATGGCCGTGCCAGCGGAATCCGTCGTTAAGGGTTTGAAAGGTCAGTATTTCATGTCCGCTGATGCGTTGCTCTTCCAGCCATTTCATGGCAGCTAGGTGTGCATCGAGCTCCTCTTCTGGAGTGAACGTATCGCTGTCCATGGTGCTTCCCTCATGAAAAGAGCAGGTGAGAGATGGGGGATGTCTGCCCGCGGTGGCAGGACACTAGGTGGAAGTATATCGCGCTGGAACGGTGCTGAGTGATCTGGGTTTACTCGGCAAGGGACAGGGGCGGGAGCGTCCTCACTCGCTCCCACCCCCGGCTTTGATGGGCTGCGGCCGGCTCATACTCGTGGTGTCCCGATTCTCACGCATCCGCCCGGACCAGCCGGACGATGCCGGCCATCTGAGCGGCCGCTGCCCAGGCCAGGATGATGAGTCCGGCAGAGGTGACGTCCGCCCGTGATGCGTCGCTGCCGTCAGCCAGATCTGGGCCGCCTGGCCCGGGAGCCAGCGGGCGGCGTCGCCCAGGAACACGGCCAGCTGCGGTGCCAGAATCACCAGCATCACGGCCGCCGTGGAGGCACCGATGACGCTGCGCAGCGCCGCACCGAGCCCATCCGCCAGCAGCAGCACCGCCGTCAACCAGACCACGGTCCTTCCACCGGCCCACAGCGCCGCCGTCGACATCGTCGGGCACGCCGCCAGGCTCGCCCCGACCAGGACGCTCGCTACCACCAGTCCCGTGCCGGTCAGCACCATGAGTCGTGCCACCGCCAGCCGCCCCACGCGCCGGCGTCACCAGCAGACTCGTCATGCCCTGCGCCGTGGAGTGCTCGGCGCCCGCCGCGGCCACACCGGCCGCCACGAAGCCGATCTGCACCGCCAGTGTCCACATCGGAGCGATCTCCTCGAATCCGAGGCCCCGCCCATCCACCACGTTCTGCAGGACCGACATCATCGTGGCGATCGCAGCCGCGCCCGCCACCGCCGCCGACCACCACATCGCCGGCAGCGTCACCGCCTTCAGCAGCTCCGCGTGCAGCGCACGCCCCCAGGCTGTCGTCACCCCTGCGGTAGCCCCTCACCCCTGCTGGTCGCACCGGCTCCGCTCATGCGTCCCGCCTCATCCACACCCAGCAGCACACCGCCGCGCACCCGCCCGCCCACGCCGCGCAGACGGCGGCCGCCATCGGGATCGACAGCAGCTCGACGAGCCGGTCGTAGTTGAGTGTCGTCGGGTTCGCAATGAGCCGCACCGCCGCGGTATCCGGCAGGAACCGGGCCGCATCGGTGGACTTGATGAGCAGCACCCCCGGCGAGATCATCGTCGACATTGCGACGAGGACCGTCATCGACACCAGCGCGCTGCGCGTCGCCATCGCCAGTGCCATCGACGCCATTGCCGAGAACACCCACCACGTCAGGATTCCCGTCAGCATCCACCACGGCACCGGCTCGAAGGGCACACTCGACCCCAGCAGGTGCCGGCACAGCGAGTAGGTCGCCGTCCACGCCACCGCCAGGAGCACCGTCGCGGCAGCCCAGCACCACGAGCAGCTTCGCGGCCACCGACGCCCCGCGCCGCGGCTGTACCAGCATCGTCGTCGTCACCTGTCGCGGAGCGCCTGAGGCCCCGCTCGTGCGCGGATCACTCGCGTACTCGCTGACCACAACACTCACCGCCAGCACCACGATCCCCGTCGTCCCCACGTACAGCCCGATGACGCCGACGTCTGCCCAGCTGCGCCGGCGCTTCCGGGTCGCCGGCCGCCAGCCGCGCCGCCAGGTCATGATCCGTGTAGTACTCGATCAGGAGCGGCAGGACGATCGCTAACGCCGCCCCCAGCCAGGCCCCCGGCAGGCCCACCGTCTTGCGCACCTCCGCCTTGAGGGAGCGCACCAGCGCCGTCGCCGCGCTCATGAACGGCCCCCTTCCTCGCGTCCGGCCCGGCCGCCCGACCGCCGGCCCTCGCCCCGGTCGGGGCAGTCAGCGAGAAGAAGGCCTCCTCCAGGTTCGCGTAGCCCGCCGCGACCTCCTCCAGCGTCCCGGCGGCCCGCACCCGCCCGCCGGCGATGACGACGACGTCGTCGGCCACCTCGCCCAGCTCTGCCAGAACATGACTGGACAGCAGGACCGTGCCCCGGCATCGGCCCTCTGCCGAAGCAGCGTGCGGATCCACCGGATCCCTCCGGATCCAGGCCGTTGACCGGCTCGTCGAGGACCAGCACCTCCGGGTCGCCCAGCAGCGCCGTCGCCAGCCCCAGGCGCTGCCCCATTCCCAGGGAGAAGGTGCGCACCCGCCGCCCGGCCGCATCACTCAGCCCGACGACATCGAGTACTTCGGCCACCCGACGCCGACTGATTCCCGCGCCCGAGGCCACCCAACCCAGGTGACCGCGGGCCGTGCGCGAGGGGTGCGCGCCCGAGCCGTCGAGCACCGCCCCCACGGCACGCAGCGGGTCGCGCAGCTCGCGATAGGGGCGCCCATCGATGAGCGCGGTTCCGCCGTCGGCCCGGTCCAGGCCCAGCAGGCACCGCAGGGTCGAGGACTTCCCGGCGCCGTTCGGCCCCACGAATCCGGTGACGCGGCCCGGGCGCGCCTCCAGGCTCACGCCGTGAAGCACCTCCCGCGCCCCGTGTCGTTTGACGAGGTTCTCAATACTGATCATGGGCCAACTCCAGCGCGCCGAGCGGCAGCGCGCATCGGCCGCCCAGCCGAGCGGTGCTCCACCGCCTCAGACCCAGGTCCGTCAGACCCTGGTTCGATGAAGCGCCCGAGCCGCCTTCCTAGACTGGCCGCGTGCCTGCCCCCGACGTCCCCCCGCGCCACTCGCCGCTCGGGCGCGCCATCACCGGGCTGACCGTGGTTGTCTTCGGCCTGGGCACCATGGTCGGCTTCTCCCCGGCTCCTTCTCGGCGCGCCCAGATGACGGTGCTGCTCGTCATGGCCGGGCTCGTCGTCGCCTCCCTGTGGCTGCGGCGGCGCGACCAGCGTGCCTACGAGCGGCGCCTGGCGCAGGAGACCGCCGCGCGCGCCGTCGCCGAGGACCGCCTCGTCATCGCCCGCGAGCTGCACGACGCCGTCTCCGGCAACCTCGGCGCCATCACCGTGCGCTGCGCCGTGGCCCAGCGCCTCGAGACCACCCCCGACGGGCTGCGGACCGCACTCGACGACGTTGAGACCGCCTCCCGCGAGGCCACCTACGCGTTGCGGCGCATGCTCGCCGTCCTGCGCGACGAGAGCACGCCCCCGACGCCCGGGGCGGTGACGGCGGTCTCGGCGACCGCGGGCAACCGCTGTGACGCTCAGCAGAGGGCGCACCGGGCGGGTCGAGGACCCGCAGCCTGAGGAACCTCAGCCCGCGCAGTCTCGCTGAGGTCGATCGACCGGGCTCGACGCTCCGGCGTCACGGTCGAGCTCGACGCCGACGCCGGTGCACGTGCAGAAGCGGACACAGCCCAGGTGCGGCCGACCCTGCCGAAACGACGGACGAGGGCTCGAGGCCTCCCCTGACCGGCCTGTCCATCCCGAGTGAGCCAGGGCCGCCGTCCCGGGTCGTGGGCCGAGGCCCTGGCCAACACCGCCCGCCACGCCGGCCCCACGCGCGCCCGCGTGACCCTCCGCCGGGAGCCGGGACGGCTGCGCATCGCCGTCGTCGACGACGGGCCCGCGACCGGCTGGGAGCCCCACCCCGGGGCCGGGCAAGGACTGCGCGGACTCCACGAGCGCCTGACCGCGCTCGGCGGGACCCTGACCGCCGGCCCCGCGCCGACGCCCCCGGCTTCGCTATCGAGGCGACGCTGCCCGTCGAGCTCCCACGGGAGGCCCCATGACTGAGGCCGTTCCCGGGCTGGAAAGCGCCCCCATCCGGGTCCTCATCGCCGAGGACCAGGCCCTCCTGCGCACCACCCTGGCCGCCCTGCTCGAGGCCGAGCCCGGCATGAGCGTCGTCGGCCTGGCCGAGGACGGCGCCCGCGCGGTCGCCCTGGCCGCCGAGCTGCGCCCCGACGTCGTCCTCATGGACATCCAGATGCCGGGCCTCGACCGGCATCGAGGCCACCACCCGGATCTGCGCCGATCCGACGCTCGCGGCCACGCGCGTCCTCATCCTGACCATGTTCGAGATCGACGACTACGTCCTGGGCGCCCTGCGTGCCGGCGCCTGCGGCTTCCTGCTCAAGGACACCGACCCGCAGTCCCTCGTCGACGCCGTGCGCACCGTCCACGAGGGGCAGTCGCTGCTCAGCCCCCAGGTGCTGTCTCGCCTCGTGGCCCGCATGCCGCGCGCGGCGTCGGCCGGAGCTTCCGGCAGCACCCGGGCCGATGCCGTCGAGGCCCTCACGCCCCGCCAGCGCGAGGTGCTGCTGCTCATCGCCCAGGGCCTGTCCAACAGTGAGATCGAGGCCGAGCTCGGTATCACCCGGGCCACCTGCCGCAGCCACATCACTGCACTCCTGGCCCGCCTCGGTGCCCGCGACCGGGCCCAGCTCGTCATCGCCGCCTACGAGTCCGGTCTCGTCAGCGCCCGCTGAGGCTGCTGCCCGCGACTCTGCCTGAGGGCGAGTGGCGTCTTCGGCTGAAAAGTGTCCATATGGGACGACTTTGACGGCTCACTCGCACAAACAGAATTGTGTTTGTGCAGGTCAGAGCGTTTTTGGGTAGTTGCGTTCCGGCGATTGGGGCATTCAAAGTCGTCCCATACGGACAAAATCTGCTCAAGAGCTGTCGCCGTTGTGCTTAAGTGCGGCTTGTTGACGGTGCTGCGCGGAAACCGTCAGCGGGGTGCGATCGAGAGGGCGGCGATGCCGTGCCCTCGGGGACGACGCCGGCACATCGCCTCAAGGGGACACGGCTATCCGAGGAGCTTCCCGCCGGGACCCGGCCGGTCGATCTCATCCCCGCTCCGTGAAGACCAGCCGGCGCTGTGCCACGTAGCTGGCCACGTAGATGGCTCCGTCGCCGACAACCTTGGCGATCCCCAGCGGGACCCCGATCGCGGTGAGCGCCTTGAGCGCGATGTAGCTGGCCGCCATCAGGCTCACCGCCAGGATCACGTAGCGCACCGCCGTGCGCGCCACGGTGCCTCGCCGGGCCTTGAAGATGCGGCGGTTCATGAAGAAGTTCGCGGTCCCGGAGATCAGCCGCGCCCCCACGACCGCCGCCAGCAGGTTGCCGGTCATCGCGAAGATGACCATGACGCCCAGCCAGTCGATCCCGAAGCTCGCCAGCGACGCCCCCGTGAACCGCAGCAGCGGTGCGTAGATCCGCGCCGAGTCCTGCAATGGTCGGAAGTGCGAGGAGGTGTTGCCCGGCTCGTAGACCGTGGCAATCTCCACCTGCTCCACCACCAGCCTCAGCTCGTGAGCGCGCAGCAGGGTGGAGAGCTCGTACTCGTAGCGGTCGCCGGGCACGCTCTGCAGCCAGGTCATGTGCCCGGCGGGGTAGCCGCGCAGGCCCGTCTGGGTGTCGCCCAGCCTCCAGCCGGTCGCGCCGCGGAACAGCAGGGCGGTCACATCGTTGCCGATCCGGCTGCGCAGCGGCACCGGCCCGGTGAACCGCCGCACCCCCAGGGTCATGTGCCCGGTCTCGCGCACCCGCGCGGCCACGGCCTCGATGTCCGACGGCGTGTGCTGCCCGTCGGCGTCGGCGCACACCACGTCCGCATCGGGCCAGGTGGCGGCCGCGTGGGCCAGACCCGTGCGCAGCGCCTGACCCTTGCCCTGGTTGATGGGGTGGCTGACCACTTGGGCGCCCCGGGCGCGGGCGGCGGCGAAGAAGGGCGCGTACTGCGGCCCCGAGCCGTCGTCGACGACAAGCACCGCGCAGTCCCGGCGCGCCCCGCGCAGGCGGGCCACGAGCACGGCCAGGCGCTCATCGGGCTTGTAGGCCGGGATGAGGACCACGAGCGTCACCGCCGTCCGGGGGCGGGGCGCGCTACCGGCCCGCGGCGTCGTCCGGTTGTCCGCCGTGCGGTTCGCGGCGGTCCGGTTCGCCGGGACGATGACCCGCGGCGAGGTCTGAAGGGCTGTGTCGGTGCCGTTCATCTCAGGATCCGTTCGCGATGTAGAGGATGTCGGAGGTGTCGCGCTCGCCCCCGTTGGAGGGCTGGTTGATGATCGAGCCGTTGAAGTACATGGCCGACGAGCCGCCGCCGTCGATGTTGTAGGCGCAGGCGCACCCCAGGTCGGCCATGATCTGGGCGAGCTCGGTCATCGTCACGCCGCGCGAGTAGCCCTCGCTGCGGCCGTCGACGACGACGAGCTTGAGGTGGTTCTTCTCCACCCACCCCACGGCGGTGCGCGGCTGCTTGCCCTGGATGGAGTGGTTGCCGACGTTCGTGTCGACCTCGACCTGGTCGATGCCGGAGAGCACCTGGCTGTCGTTGACCAGTGCCGGCCCGAAGGACAGCGTGTTCCACACGCCCGCGTCCAGGAGCGTCTGGGCGTTGGTGGTGGTCTCGTCGTAGACCTCGACGCGCCCGTCGGTGTAGAAGGCCATGCCGTCGCGCTTGCCGCTGTCGCGGTAGATGACGCCGTTGCGGATGAGGATGCCGTCGCTGCGGAAGCCGTAGTAGTCGCCGTTGATGGCCAGGATCGCGTCGTGCTCGAAGGCCATCGCGGTGGGCTTGGCGACGATGTTGGTGCCGTAGGAGTTGTTGGCGAAGGCGCTGCGCAGGTCGGTGGCGTTGGTGAGCTTGACGTCGGCCACGTAGTAGGTGACGGTGTCGCTGCCCGATCCGGTGGAGACCTGCTGGATCTCGATGCTCGTGTTGGATGAGGAGTAGGAGCTCTCGCCCGACCGTCACGTTGGTGGCCGGGGTGGCCGAGGAGCTGGCGGCGCTGCGAGCCTTGGCCTCCAGGGCGGCGACGTCGTCGACCTCGACGTGGTCGATGACGAATCGGTTGAGCGCCCAGGCGCTGGTGCCGGTGGCGGCCAGGCCCAGGACGGCGGCGCCGCCCAGGAGGAAGCGGCGGCGCGGGTGCTTACGGGACCTATCGGAGCGGCTGCGCCGGCTGGACTGGTGGTTCTGGTCCGTCTGGGGCGGCTCGGCCTGGTTGAGGGTGTCGGAGCTGTGCATGGTTCAACCGTGTCGGCCCCGTGTATGCCAGACGTAGGTTGACCTTGTGGGTCTCCTGTGAAGCTGCGGAGCCCGGAATGGCACGGGAAGCGACGCCGCGTCAGATGTCAATACTTCTGGAAGGTGAGATCCTTGCGCCAAGATGGTCCCTGAAGTGCTCCCACTGAGGTCCCGGCCCGGGCCTACAGTGATGGGAGGGCAAGTAGCTGGTTCCCGCCGTGAGAATCTGCGAAGAAGGAGGCAACCGTGTTGATCGGGACGGACTCTACGCATCTTCCGCATTGTCATCGTGGTGCTCAATATTGTGGTGGCTGTCGTCTCCTTCCGGCGGGGGAGACACGTTGGCCATGGTCATCGCCATCGCTGTTGCCGCGCTCTTCCTGATCCAGGTGATCCGTCCGTCCATCGACGGCGAGGGCGGCGACCGAGATGACCGAACTCCTCCGAGCTCATGAGCGCCGTCGGCGACGCCACCCACCTCCTTGAGGTCGAGGGCCTGTCCGCCTGGTACGAGCGCGACCGGCCCGGTCCTCGCCGACGTCTCCTTCGCTCCTCGAGGCCGGCGAGGCCGTGGGGCCTCATCGGCCTCAATGGCGCCGGCAAGACCACGATGCTCACCTCCCTGTGCGACGTCCACCGCGGGGCTGCGCCTGGGCGTCCCTGCGCTACCGGGGCCGGGACGTGCGCCCGGGCGACGAGCATTTCAAGGCCGCCCGCTACCTCAGCCTCGCCGACGACTCCTCCTTCCCCACCTGGAACCTGGAGGCCTTCATCGGCTTCCTGGAGCGCGCCTACCACCGGCGCCCGGACCGCGGCCGCCTCGAGGAGCTGATCGAGGGGCTTCGACTACGGCCGCTACCGGACCACCTCCTTCTCCCGGCTCTCCAGCGGCTCACGCAAGAAGGCCAACCTCATCGCCGCCTTCTACGTGCATACGCCGCTCCTCTTCCTGGATGAGCCCGTCGACTTCCTCGACTTCACCGCCACCGAGTTCCTGTACCGCAGCATCAACGACGCCGCCGCATCCGGCCGCTCGATCCTGCTCAGCTCCCACATCGCCGAGTCCTTCACCCGCTGCACCCGGCGCCTCTATGTGCTCTCCGCCGGCCGGATGACCGGTCCCTTCACCACCCCTGAGGACTCCGATGCCGTGGCGGCACTGGTCAGTTAGCCGAGCCGCCCTCAAGGCGGTGACGGGGCAGTTCGTGGGGCGCCAGAGCGTCCTGGGCGCCGTCATCCTGTGCGCCCTGGCCGCCTGGTTCGGGGCATCGGCCGATCTCCGCGTCAACCCGCGCGTTGCGGTCACTGGGACTGGTCCTGGCCGCCGTCAGCCTGAGCGCGACGATCGCCTCGGGCTGGATCGGCTCCGGGCGCTGGGACGACCTGGCCCGCTTCCCGCTCCGACGCGACGAGCTCGCCCGGGCCACCTACCTCGTGGCCGACGCCGCCATCCTCCTGGAGGCGGTCGCGCCCATCACCCTGTTCGTCCTGCTGTCGGCGGCGGAGGTGGTCGGAGTCCCGGCGTAGGCGCTGCTGCGACGACGGCGGTGGAGATGATCGTCGTCGGGCTGGGGCCGGGGCACTGGGGCTGACCCTGTGGGCGGGGAGCGGGCCGGCCTGCGCTGGGTGGCCGGTGGGGTCCCTCGTCGTCGGGGACGCGGCCTGGTGGGCGGCGCCCGCTGCCTCGACCCGTCCTCTTTCGCGGCCTGCGCTCTGGCCGTGATCGGCGTGTTCCGCCGGATCTGCGGGCGCGCCGCAGGCAGGTGGGAACCGTCCGGGGCGGCCGCCGCAGCCTGGTCCTGGGCGAGCTGGCGACCGTGCGCACCACGCAGGTCAACACTCTGATGATGCTGCGTGATCGCCGTGGTCTTCACCTACACCATGACCGGCCGTGGCCTGACGATCCCGCTGCCCATGGCCTTCGTCGTCGTCAACACGCCACTGAACGCCTACTTCTCCCGCTACCTCAGTACGCGCACCGTGGTGCTGGCCGCCCCCGGATCGCGGCGGGTCTTCGCCGCCTACGCCAGAGACCTCACGCTGTTGTACATGGCGTCCAACTGTCTGGTGGGGGCGCTGATCGTCTGGCTGGGCGGCGGCATTGCTGGAGACCGTTGTGGCCGGAGTGGTGGCCTCGCTCGCTGGAGCGGTGACTGCGGTCCTCCTGGAGATCTACTGGCCGCTGACGAGCTGGAAGTCCGAGCGTGACGTCATGCGCCACCCGCGCAAGTACCTTCCGCCGGCCGCGGCGTTGCTCGCCATCCTGGCGGTCCATGCCGTTGGCTCTCTCGTGGTGTAGCTGCTGTGGCTCGGTCTGGCGCCGCCTTGTCGCTGTGCCGACCATCCATCTGGTCCGCACGGCATTTGTCTAACCTTACTAAAATAAAGGTAACTCTCTTGGCAAGTTGACTTAGGTAGACCTAATATCCTCGGTGATCTGCTTTCAACCTCGCGTCACCGAAGGACTCCTATGCGCCGTCGTACCCTGCTCATGGCCCTCCCACTCACTGCCGTCCTCGCCAGCTGCGGAGTCACCTCCCGCGCCGGCAAGGGCTCCAGCGGCGGCGCTTCCGCGAGCGCGTCGGGCGGCGGGTTCGAGGTCACCGACATCGTCGGTCGCAAGGTCGCCTTCGACGCCCAGCCGAAGAACATCGTCCTGAGCGAGTCCCGCCACGTCTACTCCCTCGCCTTCCTCAACAAGACCAACCCCGTCGACAAGGTGGTCGCCTGGGGCGAGGACCTCCAGAAGGCCGCCCCGACTTCTACGAGAAGATCGTGGCGGTCTCGCCCAAGGCCGCCGAGCTGCCGACCATCGGCTCCATCGCCAAGGACGGCCTGCCCATTGAGACCCTGGTGCAGTACAAGCCCGACGTCTTCGTCATGACCCTGGACGTCTACAACTCCGCGAAGGAGAAGGGCTACCTCGAGAAGCTGGACGGTCAGCAGATCGAAGTACGTCGTCACAGACTTCCGACGCGACCCGGTCAAGAACACCGTCCCCTCGGTCACCCTTATGGGCGACCTCTTCGACAAGCGCAAGGAGGCCGAGGCCTTCGTCTCCTTCTACAAGAAGCAGGTCGACCCCATCGTTGAGAAGGTGAAGTCCCTGACCACCAGGCCCACCACCTTCCTGTGGCGCGGCCCGGGCGTCAACGACCCCGGCTCCACCTACTCCACCGCCAACCTGGGGGCCATCGTCACGGCGACCGGTGGCACCAATATCGCCGACAGCCTCCTGTCCGGCGAGGAGGGCGTGCTCACTCCCGAGCAGGTCATCGCCTCCAACCCCCAGAACATCATCGCCACCGGCGGTGAGTGGCAGCAGCAGAAGATCAAGGACACCGCCCAGACCAGCTACGTCCACCTCGGCTACAAGGCCGATGAGGGCCTCCGCCAAGGCCAGCCTGGAGCAGTTGAAGAACCAGCCCGGCTACGACCAGATCCAGGCCTTCGTCGACCGGGCACGTCTACGGCGTCTACCACCAGTTCTACGACGCCCCCTACAACTTCATCGCCTACCTCACCTTCGCCAAGTGGCAGAACCCCGAGGCCTTCAGCGACATCGACCCCGACGCCGTCTGGAAGTCCTTCCACGATGAGTACATGCCCTGGAAGGCCGAGGGCGTCTTCTTCACCTCCATCTGATGGGCGCCCCGAACGCTCAAGGCCCTCTGCCGACGACGCCGCTGACGGAACGGTCGCCCGAACCGACGGCGCGGCGACCGGCACGACCGGGACTCAGACCGCCCCCGCGGGCGGTGCGGACAGTGCGTCGTCGGCCTACGCCTCCTACCGTCGTCGGACCCCTGCGTCGCATCGCGATGCTGATGGGACTCGCGACCCTGCTCCTGGCCGTCTTCCTGACGGCGTTGATGGTGGGGCCGTTGGGGTTCAGCCCGGCCCAGGTACTCGGCTCCCTCTTCTACGCCGACTACGACCCGTGGGTCGCCAACATCGTCATCAACCTGCGCCTGCCCCCGGCGCTCCTGGCGATGCTGGTGGGCGGGGCGCTGTCCCCTGGCCGGCGTGCAGATGCAGACGATCCTCGACAACCCGCTGGCCGAGCCCTTCACCCTGGGGATCTCGGCGGCCTCGGCCCCTCGGGCGCGGCGTTGGCGATCGTCACGGGCCTCGTGCTGCCGGTGGCTACCGGGGCGACCCTTCCGATCGTGGCGATGACGGCGGGACTGGCGGCCTCCATGGCCATCGCGATGGTCTCTCGGCTGCCCTCGGTGACCAAGGAGATGACGATCCTGCTGGGCATCGCCCTGGTCTTCAGCTGCCAGGCGCTCCTGGCGCTCGTGCAGTACCGGGCCTCCACCGAGAGCCTCCAGCAGATCGTCTTCTGGTCAATGGGCTCCCTCATGCGCGCCACCTGGCCGGCCGTGGCCACCGTCTCGGTGGCCCCTGCTCGTAGCCACGCCCGTGTTCTGGGTCAACGGCTGGCGACTGACCGCCATCACCCTGGGGAGGCGCGCGCCGCGGCCATGGGCATCAACGTGGCGCGCCTGCGCGCGTGGACCCTGGTCGGGGTCTCGCTGCTGTCCGCCCTGTCCGTGGCCTTCGTGGGGATCATCGGCTTCGTGGGGCTCGTGGGCCCGCACATGGCCCGCGGCCTGGTGGGGGAGGATCAGCGCCCTCGTGCCCGCCTCCATCCTGGCCGGATCCACCCTGCTGACCGCCGCCCACGCCGCCAGCCAGGTCATCGTGCCGGGAGTGGCCGTACCCGTCGGTATCCTGACCGCCCTCGTGGGCGTGCCGGTGTTCCTCACCATCATCTTCGGACGCCAGCGCTCGGCGGTCAGGAGCGGATCATGAGCCTGGTACTGGACGATCTCACCTTCTCCTACGGCCGGCGGGCCGTCCTCAAAGGGGTCGACGCCACCTGGGAGACGGGGCAGATGGTGGGACTGCTCGGCCCCAACGGCGCCGGCAAGTCGACGCTCGTCACCTGCGTGGCCCAGCTGCGCCGCTACCTGGGGGAGGTGACCTTCGAGGACCGCAGAGGGCGGGACCTGCGCGGCATGATCGGCTACATGCCGCAGGGCCTGCCCGGCGATGCCGCCCTGACCGCTCTGGAGTCGGTGCTCACCGCCTCCAGGCGCGGGATGACCTGGCATACGAGCCGAGCCGACATCGACCGGGCCTGGGAGCGCCCTGGACGAGCTCGGTGTGGCCGAGCTGGCCGACCGGCCACTGGGCCAGCTCTCCGGCGGCCAGCGCCAGCTCGTGGCCCTGGCCCAGACGCTCGTGCGCGAACCCGGACTCATCCTGCTCGACGAGCCCACCTCCGCCCTCGACCTGTGCCGCCAGGTCTCGGTGCTCTCCCACGTGCGCCGGATCTGTCACCGGGATACGGGCCGCCTCGCCGTCGTCGCCCTGCACGATCTCAATCTGGCGGCCCGCTTCTGCGACCGACTCGCCGTGCTCGCCGACGGGGTGGTCCTCGCCGAGGGCACACCCGCCGAGGTGCTCCAGCCGGACATCCTCGCCGAGGGTCTACGGGCTGCGGGTGCGGATCGTGCCCGACGGCGACCACGTCGATGGTCGCCCCCGAGACTGACCAGGAGGCCTGAGCCGGCGGCTCGCCGCTCCGGCGTCCGGTCGGTGGCCGACGTCGCCGGGCGTGCACCGCATCACGCGCCCGCGTACCGACGTGCGGGCTGAAAATACTCCCTACCTCAGGTCAGACAGCCGCCGGACGCCCCCGTCCGACCACGGGCTGAGGACGGCCTTCCACGCTCCTCATCGCCCTGGCGCGCTCGCGGCAGTCGCGCCTGGCCACCGACGCCTACCTGCCGGCCTTCGCCCAGATGGCCGACGACCTAGCCGTCTCCGCCTCCAGCGTCCAGCTGACGATGACGACCTTCCTCGTAGGGATCGCCCTGGGGCAGCTGACCATCGGGGTCCCGTCCGACCGGGTCGGCCGGCGTCCCCTCCTGCTGTGGGGCAGCGTGCTCGCCCTGGCCGCCAGCATCGGCGCCGCCCTGGCCCCGAGCCTGTCCGTCCTCCTGGCAGCACGCTTCCTCAGGGCTCGGGGAGCAGCCAGCATGGTCCTGGGTCGGGCCGTTATCTCCGACCGCTCCCGCGGGTATCACCGCCGCCCGGGCGCTCAGCGTCGTCATGGCGATCGGGGATCGCCCCCGGTGGTCGCCCCTATCCTCCGGTGGCGTGCTCGTCGAGCCCATCGGCTGGCGCGGCGATCCTGGGGGTCGTGGCCGCCTTCACCGGGCTGCTCGTCCTCATGGTGGCCCTCTGGTGCCGAGTCCCTGCCCGCCGAGCAGCGCCACGACGGCGACTGCGGATCCTGCTCGACGGCACCCGCGAGCTGGCCCGCGACCACGTCCTCGTGCGCCTCTGCTCATCAACGCCCTGTCGCTCGGGCTGCTCATGGCCCTACCTGTCGCGGCGCCCGTCAGCTGCGCAACGTGCTGGCATGGGGACGGTAGCCATACGGCGGTCGTTCGGCCGTGTGGGGCAACCGTCACGGTGACGTCGCGGTGGCGGCATCCTGGTGCGCCGCTTCTCCCAGGCCCGCCAGGTGCGGGTCGGGCTCTATCGCGGGCTGATCGTCGACGTCGTCTTCGCCGCGGTCTGCCTGACCCTGGCTGCGCGAGCCGGTGACCGGGCGCGGGAGCGGATGCCGCTGCTCGTCGTCGGTGGTGGCGCTCTTCCTGGCGCACGTGGCCTGTCTGGGGCTTGTCAATGGGCAACGCGCCGGCGCTCGCGCTGGACCGCACCGGCCGGTGGGCGGGGACCGGGTCCCGCGCTGCTCGGCTTCCTCCAGTTCGTCGTCGGCGGACTCGTCAGCCCGTTGGTGGGAGGCTGACCGGGAGGCTGCAGCGGTGCCGCCTTCGGCGTCGTCATCGTGGCTGTCGGCGTCATCGCCAACATCCTGGCGGTCTTCGGCCTGCGCGAGAGGGCGAGAAGGAGCGCATGGCTGCCCAGGAGGCCGAGCGTCAGGCCCACCGCCCTGGGCGAGTAAAGCTCATGCCCCGCAGACTCTGGTGTCTGCTCAGGAGGCTCGGCGCAGTCGCGTCGTCGGAGAGGCAGCTCGATGGCACCGATGAGGTCCACGGACTTGGCGACGCTGGTGGCCGACAGGTCCTCCACCGCCCTGGCGACGATGACGCGGTCCGGTGGATCTCGCGGATCCTGACCCGGGTCCAGCTAGCCTCGCCCGTTTGCGGATCGTCCTCCTCAAGGAGCCAGTCCTCCGCCAAGCCGCAGACCGATCGCGTCCAGGACCGCCTCGGCCTCGTCGAGCTCCATGGCCCTCGCCGCGCCGGACCCACAGCCGGTCGTAAGGGATGAACCGGCCGTCCGCACTCATCTCGATATAGCCCACATGCTCCCCGTCCTCGCGACGCAGATGATCGAGACGTCCTCGGGATCGGGCAGACCTTCCGGTGGAGGGGTGCTCATGCGTGCCAGGCTACCGGGCTGGCGAATGCCTCCACACCGGTGCAGGCCTGTCGCTTCCGACGTGGCCTGATCTACCTCAAGCCACGAGTGGCTGATAGCGCTGGCGGGCGGCCTCACCGGAGGTTCCGACCATATTTCCAATGACTGCCCAGGACATCCCAGCGTCGAGCGCCTCTGATGGCATCAAGGACATGTCGTTCGGCCTGGGCCTGTTCAGCAACTGCGTCTCGCAAGGCCGCTAATGCGGCCACGTCGACCTCATCGGCCTCGATTGGGTCGTAGTTCTCGAAGCGGGCGGCCAGCTCGTCGGCATGCGCCAGGATCTCGTCAACAGTACGGGGCATCGTCATCACCTCAGAAACTTCTCTCGGGCACGCATGGCGTGGACGATGACGATTATGGTGATGCCTTGAATGTAGCCAATCTCGAGAACAAGGGCAGCCCGGTTGGCTCCCAGGAGCATAGTGAAACCATCTCCCATGTCCCAGGCCCGGATGGGGTGGTGATAGGCGTGAAGGATGTCAGCCTCGCTCAGGCCGATGCTTCAGCGCCGATCTGGCAATGATCGGATCGTCCACAGATCCAAGGTAACTTGTGATGTGCTGTTTGGTCGAGGGGTGTGGTCCCAGGGTGACGCTGGTGGTTGTCGCAGGTTTGACTGCCCGGTGAGCGTGCGGATGCCGCAGATGTGTTGGCTGACATCGGCGTCGAGCAGGGTGCTCAGCGCGTGCCAGGCTATCGGGCTGGCGAATGCCTCCACACCGGTGCAGGCCCTGTCGCTTCTGCGTGACTGGTGTCACGATTGGCGACTTTTCCGGGGCGGTACGGCATCTGCCGGCAACCTCGCAGAGGTGACTTGGGGGCGTCGGTGCTGGTCAGGGCTGGTTGTGGGGAGGGGTGTGGCGGGTCGAGGCTGGTGGACTCTGAAAGTCGCCAATCGTGACACTTCGCGCGGTGCGTGGGCTGGGTGGGCTGATCGAGACGTACTTTCGACGAGGACTGCGTTCTCCCGCAGATCTCTAGGTGCGGCCTCAGTCATCTGCGGAAAACGCCGTCCTCGCGGGATATCGCAGTTCTCGATGTGCCGGGCGGCGGGTGCACCGCTCTGGCGCCGCCTGAACTGTCCGCCATGCTGCCGTGGGCGGGTGCTTCGCGAGGGGGCTCGCGATGCAGCGCGCGTGTCAGGAGTCACCTGCTCCTCCTGGAATGGATCGTCCAGTTTTAAGGTTGAGCCAATCAGACTCAAGTTTGGGTGCCATCGAGTTGACAGAACCCGACTCAACCACAATCCTGAGTGCATACGACTCAACCTGAAGTCGCCGGGTATCCGGCCTACCTCAGACATCGACTGACAACAACTCAGCAACCACAAGGAGCATCACATGGCACGCGCTGTCGGTATCGACCTCGGTACCACCAACTCTGCTATCGCCGTCCTCGAGGGTGGCGAGCCCACCATCATTCCGAATGCCGAGGGCGGCCGCTGCACCCTCCGTCGTCGCCTTCTCCAAGTCCGGCGAGATCCTCGTCGGTGAGATCGCCAAGCGCCAGGCGGTCACCAACGTCGACCGCACCATCTCCTCGGTCAAGCGCCACATGGGCACCGACTGGTCCGTCGAGATCGACGGCAAAAGAAGTACCCGCCAGGGAGATCAGCGCGCGCATCCTGGCTAAGCTCAAGACCGACGCCGAGGGTCCTACCTGGGTGAGCCCGTCTCCAACGCGGTCATCACCGTCGGCCTACTTCAACGACGCCGAGCGCCAGGCCACCAGGAGGCCGGCACTATCGCGGGCCTGACCGTGGACCGCATCGTCAACGAGCCCACCGCCGCGGCCCTGGCCTACGGCCTGGACAAGGGCAGGAGGACGAGCTCATCCTCGTCTTCGACCTCGGTGGCGGTACCTTCGACGTCTCCTGCTCGAGGTCGGCAAGGACGACGACGGCTTCTCCACCATCCAGGTGCGCGCCACCAACGGTGACAACCGCCTGGGCGGCGACGACTGGGACGCCCGCATCGTCGACTGGCTGGTCGAAAGCAGGTCAAGAGCAAGGGACGGCGTGGACCTGTCCAGGACAAGATCGCCATGCAGCGCCTCAGAGGACGCCGCCGAGCAGGCCAAGAAGGAGCTGTCCTCGGCGACCTCCACGAACATCAACCTGCAGTACCTCTCCACGAGCGAGTCCGGCCCCATCCACCTCGATGAGAAGCTGACCCGCTCCAACTTCCAGGAGATGACCGCGGACCTGCTCGAGCGCGACCAAGATCCCCTTCCACAACGTCATCAAGGACGCCGGGGTCAAGGTCTCCGACATCGACCACGTGGTCCTCGTGGGAGGATCCACCCGCATGCCCGCCGTCACCGAGGTGGTGCGCGAGCTGACCGGCAAGGAGCCCAACAAGGGCGTCAACCCCGACGAGGTCGTCGCCATCGGCGCGGCCTCCAGGCCGGTGTCATCCAGGGCGACCGCAGCGACGTCCTGCTCATCGACGTCAGCCGCTGTCCCTGGGCATTGAGACCAAGGGCGGGGTCATGACCAGCTCATCGAGCGCAACACGCCATCCGACCAAGCGCTCGAGGTCGTCTCCACCGCCGAGCCAACCAGCCCTCCGTGCTCATCCAGGTCTCACCAGGGCGAGCGCGAGTTCGCCAGGACAACAAGCCGCTGGGCACCTTCGAGCTGACCGGTATCGCCCCCGGCCCCCGCGGCGTGCCCCAGATCGAGGTCTCCTTCGACATCGACGCCAACGGCATCGTCCACGTCCGGCCAAGGACCGCGGTACCGGCAAAGGGCAGTCCGCGACCATCTCCGGCGGCTCGGCCCTGCCCATGAGGGACATCGACCGCATGGTCAAGGAGGCCGAGGCCCACGCCGAGGAGGACAAGCGCCGTGAGGGACGCCGAGACCCGCAACTCCGCCGAGCAGCAGGCCTACTCCATCGAGGCTCCTCAAGGGACAACAAGGACAAGCTGCCCGAGGACGTCCACTCCGAGGTCTCCGAGGCCGTCACCGACCTCAAGAAGGCCCCTCGAGGGCGACGACATCGAGCCGGTCGAGACCGCTCAGGAGAGGCTGAGCTCGGTGGCACAGAAGGTCGGCGAGGCCATCTTACCAGGCCGACGCCGCCCAGGCCGCTGGTGAGCGCCTCCGGTGCCACCGGCTCGGCCTCCTCCGCCGGCGCCGCGTCCTCCAACGACGAGGACATCGTGGACGCCGGATCGTCGACGACGAGGACTCAGTGACCTCGGCCGGCCCCACCCCGAGAACGAGGGCATCGACCCCGAGCTCCAGGCGGCCGTCGAGGTCGGCCTTCGAGGAGGTGCCGACGACGTCCGCGACGAGCTAGCCCAGGGCGCGCCTGAGGGCGCAGCCGGCCATGCTGATGCCGCCGCCTCCGACAGAGGACGCGGCGGGGACGAGCTGGCCCAGGCTGCAGGCCCAGGCCGCTCAGGCGGCCGACGACCTGGCGGGCCCGGGCGGACCTCTGACCTCCAGCAGGAGTACCAGGGGTTCTGTGCGTCGGTCCCGCGAGGGCGCTGCTGCCTCCGCCGCCAGGCCGGCGCCGCCGACGTCGTCGAGGCGCTCATCCCGGTCCTCGACGAGATCGAGCTGGCCCGCCAGCACGGTGACCTGACCGGCACCTTCGAGACCACGGCCGGCAAGCTCGAGTCGATCCCGGCCGAGAAGTACTCCTGGAGCGCTTCGGCGCTGTGGGCGAGGTCTTCGATCCCACGCTGCACGAGGCCCTCATGGCCACCGAGTCCAGCGAGGTCGCCCGAGCCCACCATCGCCGTGCTGGTCCTCCAGCCCGGATACCGCCTGGGTGAGGCGTCGTGCGCGCCGCCCGCGTCCAGGTCGCCAACCCGGCCTGAGCCGGTATCCACGACATCCACGCATCATCCACCCCGGTCCGACGGCGGGCCCGCCCGCCGGAAAACGCCGGCTCGGGCCCCGCCGTCGGCCGGGAGGTTGCATGACTTTTCAACAGCTTGTATCAGTAAGGAAAACCATGATCACCCGGATAAGGAGGCGGTGAGACGACCATGGCCAGATCAGGACTGGATGACGAAGGACTTCTACGCGGTCCTCGGCGAGTAGGACGCCGACGCCGCCGCCATCAAGAAGGCCTACCGTACGCTCGCGAAGAAGTACCACCCTCGACCGCAACCCCGACGGCCGCGGCGGCGGCGAAGTTCAAGGAGATCAGGGGCGTACGCCGTCCTGTCCGACGAGGCCGAGCGCAAGCAGTACGACGCGATCCGCTCCATGGCCGGGGCGGTGCCCGCTTCCAGGCCGGGGGCCCCGGGAGGCGCCGGCGGTGCGGCCGGATTCGAGGACATCTTCTCCTCCATGTTCGGCGCCCAGGGCGGCAACGTCCGCTTCGAGACCGGTGGCGCCGCGGCGCTCAGCCCGACCTCGACGACCTGCTGCGCATGTTCGGCGGCGCCCCAGCCCCACCCTCGGCTCCGGCGGCCGCCCCGGCCTCTCGGCTTCGGCGGCTTGGTTCCCCGCCCCAGCCGCAGAAGGGCTCTGACGTCCTGACCTCGGCGTCGCTGGATCTGCGCGATGCCGTTGCCGGCACCACCGTGGAGCTCACCGCGGACGCTACTCATGAAGGTCCGCATCCCGGCGGGCGTGCGCGACAGCCAGAAGATCCGCCTGCGCGGCAAGGGACGCACTCGGCCTCAACGGTGGCGAGAACGGTGACATGGTGGTGTCCATCAGCGTCAACAAGCACCCCGGTGTACTCCATCGACCCCGTTGACAGCGCCAACCTGCGCATGGACCTTCCTGTCACCCTGCGCGAGGCCGCCCTGGGCGCCACGGTCGAGGTCCCGCTGCTCGACGGCGGCACCTCCAAGATCAAGATCAAGCCCGGCACCTCCTCGGGCATCGTCATGCGCCTGCGCGGAAAAAGGCGCCACCACCCGGAAGAAGACCGGCGACCTGCTGGTGACCATCGAGGTGGCCGTCCCCAAGAAGCTCTCCAAAGCCGCTAAGAAGGCCCTGGAGGCCTTCGATGAGGCCATGGGCGACACCGACCCGCGGGCGACCCTCATGGAGGAGGCCGGCACGTGAGCCGGCGTCGGGCCGGGCAGGGCCTGGACTACCTGGCCGAGGACGCGGCCGAGCGCGCGGTCTACGTGGTCTCGGTGGCGGCCGAGCTCGCCGGGATGCACCCTCAGACCCTGCGACAGTACGACCGGCTCGGACTGGTCCGCCCCGGCCGGACCCGCGGGCGGGGCCGGCGCTACTCCCACCGCGACGTCGAGCGCCTGCGCCGCATCCAGGCCCTGTCCCAGGAGGCATCAACCTCGAGGGCGTCCGCCGCATCCTCGCTCTGGAGGCCTGCGTCGAGGAGCTGGAGGCCGACAACGCCCGCATGCGCAGCCGGGAGGCCGTCGTCCAGCGGATCTTCGCCGCGGCCGCTGACGGCGAGGTCCAGGTCGTCGCGCCCGGGCGACAGGGGCGTGGGCCTGAGCGGCCCCGAGCCGCGCGGCGGGCGCACCGCCAGCGCGGCGGGCACTGCGGGTGCCGTGAGTACGGCGCTCGTGCCGACGAGGGCATCACGCCCCTGAACGCTGTTGTGGGCCGGGGGCTGTGCGATCTCGTCAGGAGCTCGTGTATCCCTATCCCTGGTGGGGATGACAAGACGCGGTCCTTAGTTCTTCGGGGGGATGTCGGCACCTTTGCCCATGTCTCTGCGGGGATGATGCTGATATTGCCGACAATACTGTCGGTGTCATGCATATGACGACTTCTTTCACCAGCACTCGGGATCTTCGCTACGCGGCCCCGGATGTAGCCCGGGGGCTGATGCTCCTACTCATCGCGATGGCGAATGTTCCCGTGTGGGTGGCGAAGAACCTGCCGACAGTTACCGGTGCTCGTTTCACCGTCGATGGCTGACAGTGCTTGGCTGTTCATCCGGATGCTCTTCGTTGATCACCGTCTACCTGTTCGCGATGCTCTTCGGTTTCAGGCCGATGACGATGATCAATCGGCGTATCGCCTCTGGGACGGAGAGCTATCTTCAGTCCCTCCCAGGTGCGGATGCGGGGCGTGAGCCGACGCCGCAGGAGGAGGCCTGGGCGCGCGAGCGTGCGACCGTCGATGCGCGCCGCCTGGTGCGGTGCCGGGGCTGGTGGATGATCCTGTTCGGGTTCGTCCATGGCATTGTCTTCCCCGGCGACATCATTGGCACCTACGGACTGGTTGCGGTACTTCTTGCGGGATGGCTTGCACGCAAGCAGTTTCGGCGGCTGGTGGTGACGGGTACTATCGCCACTCTTACCGAGATAGCGCTTTTTGGCTGATGATTGGGTTCCTTTTCTCGAGGTGAGTCCGCGACCGGAGCGGGAGAGGCGACGACCTCTGAGCAGGCGCTTCTGCCGTGGTTCATCACCAATCCGGGCAGCTGGGCGGTACAGACACTCGTGGGCGCCGTCGGCCTTATCCTCCTGGCGGTTGTCATCGGGGCTCGCCTGGCCGACACTGATCTCATCGTCCACCCCGAACGGCATCGGAGTCTGCTGGTGATGGTTGCGGTTGGCGGTTTACTGCTGGGAGCACTCGGCGCATTGCCGATGACCCTAGCCCAGATGGGGATGATGCCGATGCCGCTCTGGAGTACCGCTGCCCAGAACGTTTTCGGGTTGGCCGGCGGATGCGGTTGGCTGGCGCTACTGGTGCTCTACGCCGGCGGCCCGAGGCCGGACGGCCGGCTCACCGGACTGCGGTGGCTCGCCTCGGCCGTCGGGCGTCGGTCGATGACCGTCTACTTGAGTCAGACGATGCTGTTCGGGACGATTTTTGTCATCCTCCCCGCCCCTCATCGGGGCAGCGCTTGTGGCTGGGACCGATCGCGGCCGCCGGGGTGGCGGTGCTGGCCTGGCTGCTGGCTGTTGGGCTGTGCGTCATCTTGGAGCGTGGCGGTCACGCCGGTCCCTTCGAGACCCTGTTGCGCACCGCCGTGGCCCGCAGCGAGCGCAAGCCGCCTCGCCCGGCGCCACGGGCGGCGGCCGGTACCACAGTCGTCTCCGCCGGAGTTTCTGAGTGAAAGCAGCGCTCCACCTCCTTTGGAGGTGGAGCGCTGCAAGTTAGGGTTCCACCTGGGGAGCGAGATCTGGCGGTGTGTTGCGTCGTATTATCAACGGTATGCATCTCATCAGCTCTTTCACTAGTTCCAGGGGCGTGCGCTACCCAGCCCCGGACGTGGCTCGGGGTTTCATGCTGCTGCTCATCGCGGTGGCCAACGTGCCCCAGTGGAGCAGGGTGCCGGCTAGCTTCGTCGGTACTTTCCCGGCCTCGGCGGCCGATGCCTGGTGGTGTTCATCCGGGAGCTCTTCGTCGATCACCGGGCCTACCCGTTGTTCGCGATGCTGTTCGGCTTCGGGCTGATGACGATGATCAATCGGCGTATCGCCTCCGGGACGAAGAGCTATCTTCAGTCCCTCCCAGGTGCGGATGCGGGGCGTGAGCCGACGCCGCAGGAGGAGGCCTGGGCCCGTCGAGCAGGCCACCGTCGACGCCCGTCGCCTCGTGCGGCGCCGGGGCTGGTGGATGATCCTGTTCGGGTTCGTTCACGGCATCTTCTTCCCCGGCGACATCATCGGCGCCTACGGGCTGGTCGCCGTCCTTCGCGGGCCGCCTGTCGCGCAAGCAGTACACCCTTCTCTACCCGCCGGAGCCTTCATCACGCTCCCTGGCCGCCGCCAACTTCCCTGGCGATGGGCTTCGCCTCCGGAGACCATCGCCGTATGGTCCGGTGCTCAGGAGAGCCAGTTCACGATAGCGCTGCCCCTGGTTCGCAGCCAACATCGTGAGTGGACCATCGCGCTGTTCATCCAGGTCCTCCTCGCGCTCATCGTCCCCGCTGCGGTCCTCGGCGCCCGCCCTGGCCGACACCGGCATCATCATTCATCCGGAGCGGCACCGAGGTCTGCTCGCGGCGATGGTAATCGGCGGCCTGACGGTGGGGGCTGCGCGCGCTCCACAGCGCTCTGACCAAGATGATGCCCATCTGCTGGCCGTGGGACTTCCCGCGGCCAAAGAGTCTTCGGTCTGGCCAGCGCCTGCGGTTGGTTGGCGCTGTTGGCCCCTATATGCCGGTGGGCCCAGGGAGGACGGCAGGTTGACGGGACTGCGTCGGCTGGCCTCCGCCGTGGGGCGCCGTTCCATGACGGCCTACCTGAGTCAGACGATCCTGTTCGGGGTCATCTTCGTCATCGTCCCTCTTCTGGTGACGGGGAGCGCCTGTGGCTGGGGCCGGCCACGGCTGCCCTCATCGCCGTGGCGGTGTGGCTGGTGACGGTGGTGCTGTGCGTGGTGCTCGAGCGCGGTGGGCATGCCGGTCCCTTCGAGACGCTGCTGCGCACCGCCGTCGCCCGCAGCGAGCGCAAGCGGTCGATGGCTCCGCCGGCTGCCGATTCAGGTGCCTGAACCGGAGGCCGGCCTTCCTCGGGCTGTCCTCCGGAAGAATGGCCAGGGCAGAGGATCCACCTTCGGTGGAGGCGATCCGGCGCTTAAGGCGGACGCCGCGTGATGACGGGCCTTTATACGGTCGAGCCATGAACACGACGACTTCATTCAACGGCTCCCGCGGCCTGCGGTACCCCGCCCCCGACGTCGCCCGCGGCTTCATGCTGCTGCTCATCGCCCTGGCCAATGTGGGCTTCTGGAGCTACGGCACCGGTCGATTCACGCCGTCGACCGCCGACAGGATCTGGACCTTCATCAACGCCCTGTCTCATTCACGAGCGCGCCTATCCGCTGTTCGCTCTGCTCTTCGGCTTCGGGCTGGCCACGATGGTCAACCGGCGCATCGCATCGGGCGCCGGCGCCTACCGCCAGGATCTGACCGGCGGGCTCCGAGCGCCGTCGGCTGCTGAGGTCAGCCAGGCCCGCGAGCAGGCGACATCGGTGCCCGCCGCCTCGTGCGGCGCCGGGGCCTGTGGATGGTCCTGTTCGGGCTGGTCCACGGTGTCTTCTTCCCCTCAGAGATCATCGGCACCTACGGCATCGTCGCCGTCGTCTTCGCCGGCTGGTTCGCCCGCAAGCACCACAAGCGCCAGCTGGCGGTGTGCGCCCTCGTTCTTCTGTTCCAGGTCGTGCCGGTGCTCCTGTCGATGTTCTCGGGGCCCGACGGCGGAGCGGCTGCCTCCACTGCGGCGAGTACCGCCCCGACGGCTGCGGCACCTACCGGCTCGGCCGAGTCGGTGCTGTCCACGCTGCCCTGGTTCGTGACCAACGTGGGTGAGTGGTTCTCGCTCGCTGTCGGGGTGGCCTTCACCACGATGGTTCTTCAGCCGCCTTCCTCGGGGCCCGCCTGGCCGACACCGACCTCATCGCCCACCCCGAGCGCCACCGCGGCCTGCTGGCGGCCGTTGGGCTCGGCGGCCTGGCTCTGGGTGCGCTCGGAGCGCTCCACGAGATTCTCGTCCCGCTCACAAGTGCCCAGTCCTGGGAGATCGACTCCACGCTGATCATGGTCCTGGGCCTGCCTGGAGGCTGTGGCTGGCTGGCGCTGCTAGCCCTCTACGCCGGCGGGCCGACGTCGGACGGACGACTGACCGGTCTCAAGTGGCTGCTCGCCGCCGTAGGACGTCGCTCCACGACCGCCTACCTGTCTCAGACGCTCATGTTCGGCACTATCTTCGTCATCATGCCGAGACTGACCGGGAACCCCTTGGAGCTGGGAATGGCGGCGTCCGCTGCAGTCGCGGCCGTGGTCTGGCTGGTGACCGTGGGCGTGTGCGCGGTGTGAGCGACTCGGCGAGCCCGGTCCCTTCGAGGGCCCTCCTGCGCACCGCCGTCGTCAGCGGCGAGCGCAGCCGCATGATGCCGACGACTCCCTCCCCAGCCCTCGGCACTCGGCTCGGCCCCTCGCGCAGCCGGTACGTGTGCAGGCGCCGATCGCCCTGGCTGACAACAAGGCTGCCGGACGCCACGTGCTCGCCGAGGTCGACCCGCAGCCGACTGGCCGCTCGAAGCCGTCGTCAGAATGAGGAGCCCTGGTCCTCCGGGACGAGGCGCCGGGGCTCCTCTCGTGCCCACGGGTGAGGCGCAGGCTCGGAAGACAGCCCCGGCGGAGGAGGTGTGGATCACAGGGGCTTCTAGCGTGGAGGTCATGAAACTCGCGACATCGTTCACCGGCACCAGGGGGATGCGCTATCCCTCCCCGGATGTGGCCCGTGGCTTCATGCTCCTGTTCATCTCCCTGGCCAACATCCCCTTCTGGACCGGCGTGGCGCGGGTCTCGGCCCCTAACGATGCCGCAGACACGGCCTGGCTATGGGTGCGCACTCTTCTGATCGACGCCCGGTCCTATCCGCTGTTCGCGATGCTGTTCGGTTTCGGACTGGCCACCATGGTCAATCGGCGTATCGCCTCCGGGACGGAGAAGTATCTTCAGTCCCTCCCCGGTGTGGATGCGGGGCGTGAGCCGACGCCGCAGGAGGAGGCCTGGGCCCGTGAGCAGGCCACTGTCGACGCCCGTCGCCTCGTGCGGCGCCGTGGCCTGTGGATGATCCTCTTCGGCGCTGTTCACGCCATGCTCTTCTCCGGTGACGTCATCGCTGCCTACGGGCTGACCGCCGTCATCTTCGCCGGGTGGCTCGCCCGCAAGCACTGGAAGCGGGCAGCGGTCCTCTGCGCCGTCATCCTTGTTGCCAGCGTCGTCATCACCTTCGTCATCGTCGGTTTCAAGACCTCCCCAGGGTGCGGCCTCGGCGACGGATATGCACGCGGGGGCCGGCGAATCGGCCACGACCCTCTTGTCCTACGTCTCCCACGGTGTCACCTCTTGGGCCGTCAACCTGAGTACGACGCCGATATCGTTGATCTTCCCCGCGGCCTTCCTCGGCGCCCGCCTGGCCGACACCGACCTCATCGCCCATCCCGAGCGGCACCGTCGCCTCCTGACCGCCGTCGGCCTGGGCGGTCTGGGGATCGGAGCCGTGGGCGGTATTAGGGTCGCTCAGTGGGCCACGGGAGGGTCCTTGAGTCTCTGGGCCGTTCCTCTGCACCAGGTGGCGGGGCTGGCCGGGGCCTGCGGCTGGCTCGCTCTGCTGGCCCTCTACGCCGGCGGGCCGAGACCGGATGGTCGGCTGACGGGGCTGCGCCGGCTGGCCTCCAATGTGGGGCGTCGCTCCATGACCGCCTACCTCTCAGGCCTCCTCTTCGCCACCATCTTCCTGGCCCTGCCCGCACTGACTGGCATGGAGCTCCACCTGGGCGAGGCCCGGGCCGCAGGGATCGCTGCGGCGGTCTGGCTGGCGACGGTCGGCCTGTGCGCGGTGCTCGAACGTGGCGGTCACGCCGGTCCCTTCGAGACGCTGCTGCGCACCGCCGTCGCCCGCAGCGAGCGCAAGCGGGCGACGGCAGCGCCGCCGACCGCCCGACCCGATGACGCCTGATCGGGCGCAGTGCTGAGCGGACGATGAGCCCACGGCGGCTGCTCGCCGGCGGGAGCCCGCGCCTCGCGGGGCGCCGGCGCACGATCATGCAGCCGTCAGGATGAGGGGCCCTGGTCCTCCGGGAGGAGGGACAGGGCCTTCTTCACCCCTCGGGTGAGGAGACAGGCACGGAGAACAGCCCTGGCGGGGAGGTGTGCAACACCGCGGTTTCCTACCGTGGAAGACATGAAACTCGCGACCTCCTTCACCAGCTCCCAGGGTCAGCGCTTCCCAGCCCCGGACGTCTCCCGTGGCCTCATGCTCCTGTTCATCGCGCTAGCCAACATCCCCTTCTGGGTGGTGACCACGAGCTCCTCCGCCCCCAGCGACGCTGCCGACACGGCATGGCTGTGGGTGCGCACCCTCCTGGTCGACCATCGGGCCTATCCGCTGTTCGCGATGCTGTTCGGCTTCGGACTGGCCACCATGATCAACCGTCGCATCGCCTCCGGCACCAGGTCCTATCTCAGCTCCCTCCCGGCGTGGAGGCCGGCCGCGAGCCGACGTCGCAGAGGAGACTTGGGCCCGTGAGCAGGCCACCGTGGATGCGCGCCGTCTGGTGCGGCGTCGAGGTCTGTGGATGATCCTCCTCGGTGCCGCCCACGCCGCGCTCTTCTCCGGTGACATCATCGGTACCTACGGTCTGGCCGCCGCCGTCTTCGCCGGCTGGTTGGCCCGCAAGCACCGCAAGCGGGCCATGGCCGTCTGTGTCGTCATCACTATCGCCGCCATCACGACGATGTACACCATGGGCAGCCATCTTGCGGCGGGGCCTGACCTCTGCAGCAGCCATGCAGCAGGGGACCGGCGAATCGTCTGCGACCCTCTTGTCCTACATCTCGGGCTCCGTCACCTCCTGGGCCGGGAACTCGGTCGCAACGGTGCTCTTCTCGATGGTGGTGCCGGCGATGTTCCTCGGGGCCCGTCTGGCCGACACCGACCTCCTCGCCCACCCCGAGCGCCACCGCCGGCTCCTGACCGCCGTCGGCCTGGGCGGCCTGGGGGTCGGGGCCGCAGGCGGCATCGGGTACGGCATCTGGGCCACGGGCGGGCCCTTGGCCGCCTGGACGGCTCCGCTTCACGAGGTGACGGGGCTGGCCGGGGCCTGCGGCTGGCTCGCGCTGCTGGCCCTCTACGCCGGCGGGCCGACGGCGGACGGCCGGTTGACTGGCCTGCGCCGGCTGGCCTCCGCCGTGGGGCGCCGCTCCGCGACCGCCTACCTCTCCCAGAGCCTCCTCTTCGCCACCATCTTCTGGCTCTTCCCACCCTGACCGGCATCGGGCTACACCTGGGCGAGGCCCGGGCCGCAGGGATCGCACTGGCGGTCTGGCTGGCGACCGTGGGCCTGTGCGCGGTGCTGGAGCGCGGCGGGCATGCCGGTCCCTTCGAGACCCTGCTGCGTACCGCCGTCGCCCGCAGCGAGCGCCGACGTCGGCTCCCGGTTCCGCCTGTCGTGGCTGCGCCGGCCGAGTCCGCTACGTCCCGCGGTGTCTACGACCTGGCTCGCTGAGAGGCGGTAGGCGCGTTGTGGGATGCGGACCGATGGGGAGTTCTTCCCCGATGCCGTTCCAGCACGCCGGTTGTCCCCGGTTCCCCCCGGGGCAACCGCTCTGGAGCAGCGGATACCCGGCGTTGTGCCGCGTCATCATCTCTTGTCGCGAGGGTTGTGAGTCGCCTCGCAAGATGTGAGGGTTGACCTGTCCGTTTCACAGGGCACAGGAGAGGCGGTAGCCTGCCTGCGTCCCCAATACTGGAAGGAAGCGAACAGCCTCATGACTCAGCCCCCAACCCCGGTCAGCCCTTCTATCAGCAGCAGCCCTCCGCCCCTCCGCTCCGGCCCCGGGTCAGCCCCTACCCGCCCCAGCAGCAGTTCCGGGTGCGCCCGGCGCTCGGGGTTCAGGTGCTCCTGGTGCCCCCAGTCCCGGGTGTTCCCAGCGCCCAGGTCAGCCCTTCCCGCCCGCTCAGACCGGGGACAGCTTCATGGGCAACTTCTTCGACACCGCCAAGCCCTTCGCCGAGAAGTTCGAAGCCCTTCTTCTTCGTTGCCGTGGCCGCGTTCATCGCCAGCTGGATCTACGACTCGGGCTCCTCTCGACCAGCAGCTATGAAACGACTACGGTCGGGTCTTCCCTCAAGCTGTTCTTCACCTCTCCTGGGTCTTTGTGGAGATCGGCCTGGTCAGGCTCTTCCTCGAGCTCGTCAGCAGTTCTGCAAGAGAATCAGTAGCTCTCGAGCGGCGCTCGTGGGCTGAGCGTCCGCATCTGGCTCTGACGGCGTCGACCTTCTCGGTTGACGGCTCGTCAGCCGCCGACGGGTCACAAGGGTTTCGGCCGAGCCCTCCTCGCCTCCGGGCAGCTCGAGGACGGCGGTCAGCCCGCCCGCGGGGTTGGCGCTCAGCCGGAGGGGAGCCGCCATGGGCGGTGGCCATAGCCGTCACGATCGCCAGGCCCAGCCCGTGCCCGGATCCTCGGGTCCGCCCCGCCCCTCGCCGCGAACGAAGGGGCTCGCGCGGGACTCCACGCTCTCGGCAGCCACCAGCGGGCCGTCGTTGCGGATCGTCAACCGCAGGCCGTCGTTCAGGCGCGTCATGTCGACCGTGATCCGGCCTCCCTCGGTGTTGTAGCGGGCCGCGTTGCGCAGCAGGTTGACACGCTCTGGCGCAGCAGCACCGGGTCTCCGGGGACCCGGGCGGGCAGCAGGTGGGTGGAGACGTGCAGGTCGTGCTCGGCCACTCCGTGCGATGATCCCCAGGGCGTCACGGACCGTGGCCTCCATGTCCACGTCCTCGTGGGCCAGCTTTCCGACTGGGCGTCGGCGCCAGGTCCAGGAGGGCGTCGATCGTCTCCCGGTTGGCGCGGTTGGTCTCCAGGACCCGGGTCAGCACCCGGCGCAGGTCCTCGGCGGAGGCATCCGGATCGGACAGAACGACGTCGATCATCGTCTGCGTGGTGGCCAGGGGCGTGCGCAGCTCGTGGGAGGCGTTGGCCGCGAAGCGCCGGTGGACGGAGAAGGAGCGCTCCAGCGAGGTCAGCATGGTGTCGAAGGTGTCCGCCAGGTCGTGGATCTCGTCCGCGGCCCGGACAGGGGCCAGGCGCTGGCTGAGGTCGCCCGAGGCGGCCCGCTTGGCCGCCGCGTTCATCGAGGACAGCGGCCTGAGCATCCGCCCGGCCAGCACCCACCCGACCGTCCCGGAGACCACGGCCAGCAGCAGGAGCGCCCCCGACGGCGGAGCGCAGGATGGCACCCAGCAGCTCTGAACAGGTTCGTGTCCACCTGGGCGACCTGCGGCGTCGTCAGGTCGATCGCGGGAACCTGCTGAGGCGGGCCGAAGGCGATGGAGAGCGTGATGTAGCGGGTGTAGAGCAGATCAGGATGATGAGAACCGTCCCCGAGATCGTCACCAGACCCGCGTAGGGTCGCCGTCGTCGGGCCCGGATGCTCAGGTGCCGCCAGCGGCGGAAGCGGTCCTCACGGACACCGTCGGTGCCGGCCGAGAGTCATCGGAATCCGCGACGCCTGTGCCCTCGGGCCGGGGACGGGAGCCGCCGCTCATGCGCTGAACCTGTAGCCGGCGCCGGGCGCCGTACGGATGACCCAGGGCTCGCCGAGCTTTGCAGCGCAGGTGCGAGATCGTCACCCGGGTGGAGTTGGTGAAGGGGTCGGCGTTGGCGTCCCAGGCCTTCTCCAGCAGCGTCTCGGCGCTGAGGACCCCGCCCTCGGCCTCCATGAGGACCTGGAGGACCGCGAACTCCTTGGGGCTCAGGCGAATGAAGTGCCCGTCGCGGTAGACCTCCCGGCGGAAGGGGTCCAGGCGCACCCCGTGGGCCTCGAGGACCGGGGTGCGTGCCGGCTGGCTGCGCCGCCCCAGGGCCCGCAGCCGGGCCACCAGCTCGGGGAACTCGAAGGGCTTGGTGAGGTAGTCGTCCGCGCCCAGCTCGAAGCCGCCGACGCGTCCAGCGTCCGCGAGGCCGTGAGCATGAGGATCCGGGTGCCGGGGTGCTCGGCAACCACCCGGCGGCACACCTCGTCGCCGTGGATGACGGGCAGGTCCCGGTCCAGGACCAGGATGTCGATAGTCGTTGGTGGCCACCTGCTCCAGGGCGCCTGCCCCGTCGCCGACGACGTCGACCGCCATCGCCTCGCGCCGCAGCCCGGTGGCAATGGCCTCGGCCAGGTACTCCTCATCCTCCACGACGAGTACGCGCATCGCCCCGTCCTCCTTCTCGCTGTCTTCTCAGTGGGTCCCGCTGTGCGCAGGGCGCACGGGCCGCCAGGGACGACCGCGGTGACATCGTCCTTCTTCTACCCAACCAGGCGTGTTACCAGCACTAAGCGATTTTCTGAAGGTTCTCGCAACGTCGGCCCCGGTTGGCTGTTCCCCGAACGAACGGGCGCCACCGCCCCGACCCACGTGAGCCGAAAGGACCCTCTCCCATGAAGAAGCCCCTCAGTACCCGAATCGTCACCCGCACCGCCGCGGCACTGGCCTGCGCCGTGTGCGCCGTCGGATCGCATGACCCGGATGCTCCCAGGGATCGAAAAGCCGACTCGGCATCCGAGGCCTCCGCCTCCGCCACCAGCGGGGACGACTACCTGCTCAAGATGGCCAAGTGCATGCGCGACAAGGGCATCGACGTCTCCGACCCCGACTCCAACGGCAACATGCAGTTCCCCGAGACCGAGGGCCGCCACCAAGGCCGCCCAGGGTGCGAGCAGACCGTCGGTCCGGCCCCGGGCACCGAGGACCCTGGCCAGCCCGAGACGCAGCAGGACCTGGTCAAGGCCGCCGAGTGCCTGCGCAAGGAGGGCTACGACGTGCCCGACCCCGAGGCCGGCAGGGCATCCAGCTCAACGGCGACATCCCCCAGGACGTCATGAGCAAGTGCTTCTCCGAGATCGGGAACAAGTGATCATGGAGACGACGCATACCACCCGGCGTCGGGCCTTCCTGCTGCCATGGGGGCCGCCGGTCCTGGCCACGGGCGCCGGCGCAGGCGCTTCGCCTCCCGATCGGGCCTTCGCCGCCAAAGGCCAAGCCGACGACGTCGACTTTCAACGGCGCCACCGACACCATCACCAAGGGGGACCTCCAGGGTCAGACCTCCGTGACCGGGACCCTGCGCTACTCCGACTCGCGCAAGTTCAAGTCGGGCTTCGAGGGCGTCCTCATCCAGGGTAGCCCGCCTCCGGGACCGTCCTGACTCAGGGCGACGTCCTCACCGCACGGGCACCGAGATCGCCTACCTCATGCACGGCTCCCTGCCCGCCTGGCGCACCTTCGAGTCCGGGATGGACAACGGCGAGGACGTCCGCCAGCTCGAGACCCTCCTGCGTGACATGGGCTACTTCGACTACGAGCCCGACAACCACTTCAGCTGGGCCACCACCAGCGCCATCATGAAGTGGCAGAAGGCGGTCGGCTGCCCAGACCGGGACCATCCCGCTGGGGCTGATGGTCTTCACCCCGGGGACCTGCGCGTGGGGACGGTCACCGCCCCGGGTGGGGGACCGCATCGCCGCTGACGCCAGAGCTCTACGACGTCACCTCCACCACCCAGGTGGTCGACGCCAACATCAAGCTCTCCGACCAGAGGCTCGCCGTCGTCGGCACCGCCGTGACCATCAAGCTGCCCGACGCCAGCACCACCACCGGCACCATCACCTCCGTGGGCACGCCCACCGAGAAGTCCTCCGGCTCCGGATCGGGTTCCGGTTCTGGTTCCCAGCGACTCCAAGGAACGAGTCATCCCCCTATCACCCGTCACCCTCACCGATGCCTCGGCGACCGCCAACTTCCAGGAGGTCTCCGTCACCGTCGACCTGCCCAGCCAGAAGCGCGAGGGCGTCTTGTCGGTGCCGGTCGGGGCCCTGCTGGCCCTGAGTCCCGACCAGTACGGCATCGAGATCGTCGCCCCCGACGGCACCACCCGCAAGGTGGCGGTTTCCGTCGGGCTGTTCGCCGGTGGGCGCGTGGAGGTCTCCGGCGAGGGCGTCTCCGAGGGGCAGCGAGTGGTGGTGCCGCAGACATGAGCCGCATCCTGTCCCTGCGTGACGTGCAGCGCACCTACGGCGAACCGCCCGTGGCCGCCTGCGCGGGCGTGAGCCTGGAGGTCGACGACGGCGAGTTCGTCGCCATCGTCGGCCCCTCGGGCTCGGGCAAGTCCACGCTCCTCAACCTCATCGGCACCCTGGACCGGCCCAGCGCGGGCACCGTCGAGATCGACGGCGTCGACGTCGGCTCCCTGTCCGATGCCAGGCTCTCGGCCCTGCGGGCCAGCCGCATCGGCTTCGTCTTCCAGCAGTTCCACCTGGCCTGACGGCGTCAACGCGGTCGACAACGTCGCCGACGGCCTGCTCTACAGCGGGATCCCCCGCTCCGAGCGCCGCCGTCGCGCCCGAGCCGCCCTCGAGCGCGTCGGCCTGGCCCACCGGCTCGACCACCGCCCCCACCAGATGAGCGGCGGCGAGCGCCAGCGCGTGGCCATCGCCCGCCGTCGTCGGCGAGCCGCTGCTGCTGGCCGACGAGCCCACCGGGAACCTCGACTCCGCCTCCGGCGCCTCGATCGTCGAGCTCCTCCACGAGCTCCACGCCCAGGGAACCACCATCATCGTCATCACCCACGACAACGAGCTGGCCGCCCAGCTGCCCAGGCAGATCGCCATCCGCGACGGCCGCATCGTGGGTGACTCAAGCCAGAAGGAGATCGTCCATGACGACGTCTACGCTCCGGCGTGACCGGTCCGCGGCCGAGCAGGCCGGCGAGTCCAGTACCCCGGCCCGGCGGCTCCAGCGCTCGCGGCTGCGTCTGGCCGACGTACTGCGCCTGGGAGGCACCGGCATCAGGGCCCGCCCCACCCGCGCCTTCCTGTCCGCCCTGGGCATCGCCATCGGGATCGCCGCCATGATCTCGGTGGTGGGCATCTCGGCCTCCAGCCGCGCCCAGCTGGCCGCCCAGCTCGACTCCCTGGGGACGAACCTGCTGACGGCCACCGCAGGCCAGGACCTCTTCGGCAACTCCTCCTCCCTGCCACAGGACGCCGTCGGCAAGGTCCGGCTCATCGACAACGTCCAGAGCGCCTCGAGCACCGGTCTGGTCAAGAACTCGCTGGTCTACCGCACCCCGTTCATCGACAAGAACGCCTCCGGCGGCATCACCACCCTGGCCGCGGACAAGTCGCTGCTCGACGTCGTGGCCGGGCAGGTGGACAAGGGCACCTGGCTCAACGAGGCGACCAGCCAGTACCCGGCCACGGTCCTGGGGCAGACGGCGGCCCAGCGCCTCGGTGTCGTCTCACCAGGAACCAAGGTGTGGCTCGGCGGCAGCTGGTTCACCGTGGTCGGCATCCTCAAGCCGGTGGTGCTGGCGCCCGAGCTCAACAACGCCGCCCTCGTCGGTCAGAGCGTGGCCAGCAGCCTGCTGGGGGCATGACGCCGCCGACGACGGTCTACACGCGCAGCCAGGACGCCGCCGTCTCCACGGTACGCAAGGTGCTCGCGCCGTCGATCTCCCCGCAGGCTCCCAACGAGGTCAAGGTCTCGCGCCCCTCGGACGCGCTGGAGGCCAAGAACGCGGCCGACAAGGCCTTCACCGGCCTGCTGCTGGGGTGGGCTCGATCGCCCCTGCTCGTCGGCGGCATCGCGGCCAACACGATGATCATCTCGGTGCTCGAGCGCCGACGGGAGATCGGGCTGAGACGGTCCCTGGGGGCCATGCGCGGCCACATCCTCGTGCAGTTCATGACCGAGGCGCTGCTGCTGGCCTCCCTGGGAGGCGCTCTGGGCTGCGTCATCGGGATCGGGGTGACCGCAGGGATGTCGGCCGCCAACGGCTGGCCCTTCACCCTGCCGGTCATCGCCGTCGTCGGCGGCCTGGGGGTCACCATCGCCATCGGCGCCCTGGCCGGCGTGTACCCGGCCGTTCGAGCCTCCCGCACCCCTCCGACCGCCGCGCTCAACGCGCAGTAGGACAGGGCCGAAGACGCCCGAGAGGACGCGGATCAAGACGTCCCGGTGGGAGACGACTGGGCCTGTGCGCGCTGACGACGCCGGACTGCGGTGGCCGACGTCGGACGCGGCCGGGAGAGGAGCCCAGTGGACCGGGATCACACGAGGGCCCCGCACTGCTCAGTGCGGGGCCTCGTCCCTGCGATCAGAAGACCGCGGTGCTTGGAGCGGACAGACTCTCAGCCGGCTCGGTTGGTACCGATCTTGCCGTCGCGCAGCGTCACGGGCGGCGTCGATCTTGTCGTCGTACTTGCCGCCGGTCGCCTTTCTTGGCAGCGCCGGCTGCGGCGTCGAGCGCCTTGTCGCTGATCGCCTCGGCCTTGTCGGAGCTGAGAGACATCTCCGGCCTTCTTCGCCAGGTCGTCAAGTCCCATGTGATCTCCCTTCCGTCGGGTGGCCGGACGTCGGATGACGGCAGCCTCGCATGAATAGTGCCAGGTTTAGGCGCGTGTCACCTGCGGGGCGTTGCACCGCTCCTGCCCTCTGAGCCCGTGCCCCGTTCTCGTCGACGGCGACATTGTGCGCAGCCGGGGACCCTTCCATGCGGACGAGGCATGAAACCCCGTCGGGGACAGAAGTTCTGGTACCCCAACGCGCAGAGCGTCCCCAGCCGAGGTGACGACGGCCGCCCTCACCACTGCCGGGTGGGGCGGGCGGGAGCCTGCGGTGTCGGCCAGGAGGACGGCCTCGCGCACGCGTCGGGTCAGGAGGGACAGGACAAGCCGGTAGGAGTCCTCGACCATATCGGCGGCGTCGTCGGGGAGGGGTAGTCGGGCTGGTGAGGTCGATGCTCGCCCAGTGCCGCTTTGACTGGTGGAAGCCCGGCTCCAGCCCAGCTGTATGCCTCCCGCACGGCGACGACGTCCTCGGGATCGAGCTGACGTTGGCCAGCAGCCGGCCGTCAGTGTGGGGATGAGCAGCAGGAACAGGCGGGTCCCCACTGAGGCCACGGGGATGTCCCACTCGGGCTTGTCGCCGGCCCAGGCGCCCGGCAGACCGGCCGCGTGGGCCAGGAGGGCGTCGCGGCGGGCGGCCACGGTGGCGCCGTCGACGCACCCGGAGGATCGTCGGGTGAGGGGCGTGGCGGAGGCCGGTCATCGACGTCGAGCCTGACGTCTCTCCTCCCCGGCCGCGCGGAATGTCCCCGGCCGGCGTCGAGGGGCCCGTTGGATGAGGCGCTCGGGACACTCATGGGGCGATCAGTCCGGGACGACCTCCAGCAGCTCGCCGACTGAGCAGCTCAGGGCCTCGCAGATGGCGCAGAGCGTGGAGTAGCGGATGGCCTTGGCGCGGTCGTTCTGAGCACTGAGAGTCGACGGTGGTGACCCCGACCTTCTCGGAGAGCTCCTACCAGCGTCATCCCACGGGCGGCCAGCAGCTCATCGAGGCGGCAGACGACGTGGCTCACACGAGCCCCTCGGTCTCTTTGCGCAGCACGGTGTTCTCCGCGGCCGGGGTGCTGGAGCGCTGGTACACGCGGTGCAGGGCGAGCAGTAGGTGCGTGGCGAGGATGAGGATGATGACGCTCTTGAGGATCGGGATGTCGTTGCCGGTGGGGATGAACCCGCTTAGCGACCGCCCTGGGGGATTGCCGAGGGTGAGGTAGTCGGAGGAGATCGCCAAACCCGCTACGTGCAGCGTGAGAGCTCAGAGCCTGGCCCAGGAGCAGCCAGAACAGATGCCCGCCCCGGTGAAGAGCAGGTCGACGAATCCCGGGCGGCGGGCGGATCGCGGCGATGAACCGGACGAAGGCGACTGCGCAGGGCCGCGATGAGGATGAGGTGGATGCTGATGAACAGGCCGATGAAGAATCGTGAGGCGCCTGACAACGCCTCTACGGGCCGTAGGTCGTCGAGTAGCCGGAGATCATCTGCACCGTGGCGTGCTTGAAGGGCAACCGTTGCGTCTGAGAGGTGAGGTCGCTGAACTCCAGGAGCAGCCTGCGGCCGTTGATGAGATCCCACAGATTGGATCCGAGCATGTAGAAGGGGGACAGGCAGGGCCTGGCCAGCAGAAATGAGGTGAAGGCGAGACTCGGCGGGGCCGACACCGGCGTCCTGGCCCGGAGCCGTCGTCGTCAGTGGCGTCATCGTGGGGGAGATGGTCGACGACGGCCTCACCGTCGACGTCGGTGTCTGAATCTGAGGAGGCTTCGGTGCTGGCGGTCATGACGACTCACATCGACTATCGATGTATCGATACCGATATGGTGTCGTCTACGCGTCCGACCTTGTCAGTATTTCTCCGAGGTTCGGGGATGCGCCGTCGGCTGTTTCCGGACGATGTCTCGCCGAGAATCCTGCGCAGCCGGGGACATCCTGCGCGCTGGGGTGCGCGGAATGTCCCCGGCTGCGCAGCGACGGCGGTCTCGACTCAGTGAAGCATGTCGGTGGACCGTCGTCGGACGGGGCTTCGGGTTAGCCGATCCCGACTCAGTGGATCGTCTCGATGACGGTTGTCTTCAGCTCGTCGATGGTCTGACCGCTGGAACCGGCGTTGACGGAGACGATGGCGTACTTCCCTTGTCCCTGGTGGGGCTGCGATCAGGGGCGCCGTTGACCGTCTGGCCCTGATGCTTGCATGGTGTAGTTGAGTACGGCCGCTTCGCCATTGGCGGTCTGCTCGGTGGAGTAGCCGGTCGAGGTCCCGCCGGGAATCGAGGTGAGGGCGGGGCTCATCTGGGCCTCGGTCGGGGTTGAGGTGGCGGGAACGACGGTCTTGGAGACGTTGGCGTTGCCGAGGTACGGAGTAAAGCCGTCGTCGGGGCCTTGTAGTAGATGTCGGATGTGGCGTCCAGGGGGGTGTTCTGCCAGTCCTCGGGCACCGCGAAGGTGATGCCGACGGTGGGGGCGGTCACCTCCTGGTACCCCGCGGGGGTCGCCTTGGGGAGGTCGTTCTTCGTGCGCTAGCGCTGGCGGAGGCCTTGTCGCCGTCCTGTCGCTCTTGTCCGCCTTGCGTCCTTTCTTGCTGTCCTTGGTGTCGCTCTTGTCCGATGCCGACGAGCTGTCGGAGTCGGCTGAGCTGGACGAGTCGGAGCCCGATATGATCTGTGAGCAGGCGGTCAGGGTCGGGTGGTAACCAGGGCGAGTCCGGCCAGCAAGGTCGCAGCGGTGCGTACGGATTTCATGATGCTCCGGGGTCTGAGGGAAAAGGACCTTGTTAGGACATCATGTTTGGCTGGGAATGTTCTATGGAGACAACTCCCCAATGGTGGACCTCAGAGGCCCTGGGGGCGGAGTCGCCAGCTCGTGGTCATGCCTGAGCTCTTGGTGGGGCCTGCTGTGGAGGCTCGGGGTCCATCGGATGTCAGTGGGCCGTTGCGACGATGGTGGACACGATGGTCTCGACCTCTTCCGCGCTGCCGGCCGTCACGGCGACGCGCGCGTAGGTGCCCGACGACGTCGGAATGGCGACAACCGCCCCCGGCGTCTGGACGCCCTGAATCTGCGCGGTCGAGGTGTCGACGGCGGCCTCCCCGTAGGTGGACGGCCTTGTCGAGTAGCCCGTCGGCGTCCCACCGCGCTGCGTGACGAACTCGTCCAGGCTCGCCTGGGACGGCGGTGTCGACGACGTTTCCGTCTCCTTGGCGACGGCGGTGCGTGAAGGAGCGGCTCCCTCGGTGAGAACAGCCCGTAGAGGCGTCGGTGCTGGCGAGCTTCTGTGAGAATGTCGAGGGGTCCACGCCCTGGACGCGGGCGATGAGCGTCTTCTGGTCCTCGGTGAGCGCGTTGAGGTCCTGCCAGTCCTGGGGCACGGCGAAGGTGAGGCCGACCGTCGGTGCAGTGATCGCCTGATGGCCCGCCGGGATGGAAGGGGCGCACTGGCGCTGCCGGAGGAGCCCGCGCTGGGCTGTGAGGTTGTTCCGGCACTGCTCGACGTCGTCGTCGCGGCTGGGGGGCGGCGGTGCCGGCTTCGGCGGAACCCTGACGACGAGGGATTGCCCTGGGAGCACCCCGCCAGGACGAGGGTAGCGGTCAGGGCGAGGGCGGCGCGCGTGGTTCTCGTGGCTTCTCCGGGATGGCGACGTGATCGTCACGTGATTCTTTACCCGCGCCGTTGAGCGGCGGTGTTTCAGGTGTCTCGGCTGGCGCGCCGGCGAATGCGGTGATGGCCGGAGGTGTTGCGCCGAAGAGGTCCGAGGAGTAGCCCACGTCACCGATGGTTCAGGAAGTTGAGTGGAATAGACTCAACTCTGCGAAGGTTGAGGTGACCAGAAGACAGCAAGACGTGACCACTCTCAAAGGAGGTCCATAGGACACCAACTACACCACCAAGTCCCAGGAGGCGATCTCCGGGGCCATGCAGGCCGCCGCCGCCGGCAACCGCCAGATCGAGCCGGCGCACCTGCTCGTTGGAGCTCCTTCCCAGCCCGGACGGCGTCGCCGCGGGACCCTGGCCGCCGTCTGCCCCGACGCCGCGGCCCGTCAGGCCGTCGCGCGCCCGCGCGCCGCATCCTGACCCAGCTGCCCGCCTCCTCGGCTCCTCGATGACCCAGCCCCCAGCCCTCGCGCGCCCTCCCTGCCGCCCTGGAGGCCGCCTCGACGGTCGCCAGGAGCTCGACGACGAGTACATCTCCACCGAGCACCTGCTCATCGGCCTGGCTCGAGGCGACGCCTCCGGCTCCAGCCCCACCGTGGCCCGCGTGTCCTGGCCGACGCCGGTGCTACGGACGCCCCTCATCGAGGCCCTGCCTCAGGTCCGCGGCTCCTCCCGCGTCACCTCCGCAACGCCCCGAGGGCACCCTACAAGACCTCGAGAGTCGGCATCGACCTCACCGAGGCCGCCCGCGAGGGACGCCTCGACCCGGTCATCGGCCGCGACGCCGAGATCCGCCGCGTCGTGCAGGTCCCTGTCCCGGCGCACCAAGAACAAACCCGGTTCCATCAGGGTAGAGCCCGGCGTCGGTAAGACCGCCGTCGTTGAGAGGGCTGGCCCAGCGCATCGTGGCCGGCGACGTGCCCGAGTCCCTGCGCGGCAAGCGCCTCATCGCCCTGGACCCGTCCGGGATGGTGGCCCGGCGCCAAGTACCGCGGCGAGTTCGAGGCGTCTCAAGCGCCGTCCTCAAGGAGATCAGGACTCGACGGCGAGGTCATCACCTTCATCGACGAGCGCGCACCGTCGTCCGAGCGGGCGGCGGCTCCGAGGGGCGCCATGGACGCCGGCAGCATGCTCAAGCCCATGCTGGCCCGCGGCGAGCTGCGCATGGTGGGCGCCACCACCCTGGACGAGTACCGCGAGAACATCGAGAAGGACCCCGCCCTGGAGCGCCGCTTCCAGCAGGTCTTCGTCGGTGAGCCCAGCGTCGAGGACACCGTCGCCATCCTGCGCGGCATCGCCCCCAAGTACGAGGCCCACCACCAGGTGACCATCTCCGACGGCGCGCTCGTGGCCGCCGCGACTCTCTCCCGACCGCTACATCACCGGTCGCCAGCTGCCGGACAAGGCCATCGACCTGGTCGACGAGGCCGCCTCGCGCCTGCGCATGGAGCTCGACTCCAGCCCCGTCGAGATCGACGAGTTGCGCCGCCGCGTGGACCGCATGCGCATGGAGGAGGCCTATCTGGACGAGTCCATCGAGGACGTGGCCAAGGCCGACCCGGCCGACGTCGACCGCCTGGAGCGCCTGCGCGCCGAGCTGGCTGACGCCCTGAGGAGCTGGCCTCGCTCAACGCCCCGCTGGGAGGCCGAGAAGGCCGGCCACAACAAGGTCGGTGAGCTGCGCGCCGCCCTGGACGAGATGCGCACCCGCGCCGACCTGGCCGAGCGCGAGGGGCACTCGGAGGCCGGTCGCCTGCGCTACGGCGACATGCCGGCCCTGGAGCGTCAGATCCGCGGGCCGAGGCCGCCGATGACGCCGAGGAGGCCGCCGGCGAGCCGATGATCGCCGAGAGGTCGGCGCCCCGAGATCGCCGAGGTCGTGGGCCTGGACCCGGGATCCCCGTGGGCAAGCTCCTCCAGGGCGAGACCGAGAAGCTCCTGACCATGGAGGACGTCATCGGCGAGCGTCTCATCGGGCAGAAGGCCGCCGTGGCCGCCGTGGCCGACGCGGTGCGCCGCTCGCGGGCGGCATCTCCGATCCCGACCGTCCCACCGGCTCTTCCTCTTCCTGGGCCCCACGGGCGTGGGTAAGACCGAGCTGGCCAAGGCCCTGGCCGAGTTCCTCTTCGACGACGAGCGCGCCATCGTGCGCATCGACATGTCCGAGTACTCCGAGAAGCACTCCGTGGCGCGCCTCGTGGGTGCCCTCCCGGGTACGTCGGTTACGAGGAGGGCGGCCAGCTCACCGAGGCCGTACGGCGTCGGCTCTACTCCGTGGTCCTGCTCGACGAGGTCGAGAAGGCCCACCCCGAGGTCTTCGACATCCTTCTGCAGGTGCTCGACGACGGCCGCCTCACCGACGGCCAGGGGCGCACGGTCGACTTCCGCAACGTCATTCTCGTGCTCACCTCGAACCTGGGCAGCCAGTACCTCACCGACCCGCTCACCAGCCCCGAGGAGAAGCGCAACGAGGTCATGAGCGTGGTTCAGGCCTCCTTCAAGCCGGAGTTCCTTAACCGCCTCGACGACATCATCGTCTTCGAGGCACTCTCCAAGGAGGAGCTGGGAGAGATCGTCGAGATCCAGCTGGCCCGCATCGCCAGGCGCCTGACGGATAGGCGTCTGAGCCTGAGGTAACCGACGCCGCCCGCAGCTGGCTGGCCGACGAGGGCTGTGACCCCGCCTACGGGGCCCGGCCGCTGCGCCGCCTCGTGCAGCGGGAGATCGGCGACCGCCTGGCCCGCATGCTGCTGGCCGGGGGAGGTCCTTGACGGGCAGAAGGTCGTCGTCGACAGGGTCGACGGCAGTGATGGCCTGACGCTGCGAGCCGAGGGCGAGGCGCACCTGCCCTCCGCCTCCTCGGCGGCGTCGCCGGCCTGAGGCCGGATGCGCTGATCGGGACGACGAGGGGCGGGTCCACCTGCGCGGTGGACCCGCCCCTCGCGCTGCTGTGGCGTCGTGCGTCTCAGCCGGGCTGGTTGTCCTGCGTGGGCCAGGCGTTGACACGCAGCCGCCGGCGATGTCGTGGCTCTGCTGGGCCACGAGGGGCGCCTTGAGGCCGGCCCCGGCGCAGAACTCGTGCTCGTGCCCGAGGAAGTGCCCCACCTCGTGGTTGGTGACGTAGGTGCGGTAGGAGTCGACGTCGGGGTAGGGACGGCGCCCCAGTTCCAGCGGTCGGAGTTGATGACGACGTTGTTCGCGTTGCGGCAGCTCCACATGCCGCCGGTGTCCAGCGGCGAGCACAGGGCGTCGGAGGTGGGAGGCGTGGCGATGTTGAACGTGAAGTCCGCGGCGGCGGGTCGGCCACCGGCTCGAAGGATGTGTTCTGCGCGGTGGGCCAGCCGCGCTCGTCATTGAGGGTGCTCTCGACGATGGAGGCGGCCGCGGTGGCGTCGACGTGCGTACCGCCCTCCACCTGCAGCTGGCGTGTAGACGATTCCGGCGGCGGGCCGCGAGACGGGCACGGCCGGGGCGATCGTCCAGGTGCCGTCGCCGACGGCGTCGGAGTGCGCGAACCCCTCGGCGTCCAGCCGAGGGGCCGGCAGCGTCGAGGCGGACGGGGTCGGCGAGGCCGACGAGGTGGAGGAGGGGCCGCCGTCGGTGAGGCAGCGTGGCTCTCGGCCGCTGCCTCCGCAGCGGCCGGCGACGGCGTTGCGGTGGTGTCTCCGGTCAGTGGCAGGGCGAATCCGGGATGGAAGCCCCAGAGCGCAGGCCGACGACGATGAGTGCGATGGCCACCACGAAGGTGGTGCCGTAGAGGATCCGGCTGCGGCTACGACGTCGCTGACGCTCGCGCCGAGCGACGACGAGGGCCCGTCGACTGGCGGGGTCCGGTTCCTCCGACGAACGTTGATACGTGGAGTGCTGGCCGGCCGGGCTGCGGCGCGGGGCGGTGGGGGTCTTGCGGCGTTCGGACGCCGACGACGAGGCGCGGCCGCGGCCCCGCCCGGGCGGGAGGGCGCCGCGGCGGCTGCGGGGTCGAGGGCGCATATCGCCATCGTAGGGTGCCAGGGCCCGGTTAACCTGCCGGGCGGTACCGAAGCGCGCGCAAGGTCACACGCGTCTTCAGGCACCGGAAACCCCTCCGAGGCGACTTTCGGTTGATTTCCGCGACGAAAGTCGTGAGCTGGCGGGTGCTGGCTCAGACGATCTCGTAGCCGATCTCGGGTGCGAGTGCTGTCAGAAGGGCATAGAGCGTTGCGTCGGCCAGCGGCGCCGCATCCCGGGGCAGTGCTGGCAGGCTCTCCTGCGCCGGGGAGAACAGCACCGTCATGTCGTCCCCGGTCATCGTCGAGCGGGTGCGGCCCCAGGTTCTCAACTCACCCCATGGCAGAGGGTGAGGGCTGTGCGCAAAGGCGATGCGGGCGAGCTCGGCGTGCTCGACCGTCACCAGGTCCTCCGGGCGGGGCTGGAGCGTCGACGTCGGCTGTGGAGGATTCTTCGGGCGAGCGCTCACCGGTGGTCCGCGTCGGAGAGCTGCTGGACCACCTCTGCCGGATCTCCGCCGGCGATCAGCCACTGCGTGGGTGATCGTCGTCGCGCGACCGAGCAGAGTGGCGACCTGGCGTGTACTCAGGGATGGCACGAGCATGATGCATCGAGTCTGCATCTGCACGCATACGATGCATCTCGTTGATTCTGGGTGGATGCCGATTCGCGAGGCGAAGCATGAGGTCCTCGCCGTCACGGCCCGGACCCCGATTGAACCGAGGGCACCCGGCTCGCTGCGAGCATCTCGGGTGGCAGGCGCGAACGGGGCGTCTCAGCATCTCGCGCGACGGACTCCAGGGCCGGCCGGATCAGCGTCCTCCTCCATCGCGGTTGTGACCGCCAACGGCGGGGCGGTCACCGGGCCGACCTCAGGCGGCGTCACCGTCTCCTGAGAGAGGGTGACGGTCCCGCCCGATCGGCGTCGGTTCTCTCCGTGGTGGGGCCTGGGAGGCTCGTCTGTGGGAGAGGGTCTCCGTCGGTATTTGAACCGGAAACAAGAATCTCACAAGTGTTATGAAACCGTGACCAACGTGTCGATGCCATGCATGCCTGAGTGAAGCCGTAAGGACTTCTGGGTGACGATTGGGAGGGATGGTGGTCGGCGATCCCAGTAGTTGCAACAGACCGAGTGGTCGGAGATCTCTGCGCTGGTAGGGGCCGGTTAATTGTGTGAAAACAGAGACCAAGTCGTCATCCACGTCACGGGCAGGGCACGTGGAGGTCACACTTGAGCGGATTATTCCGATCAGGGCCTTTCCGCCTTGCAATTCCCTTACTGGAAGGTGCCATGATTCGGCCATGAACACTGTCAGTACCCCGACCTCGCCCCAGGCTGCCCCGGCTAGACGGCGTGGACCCGGGCGCCCCAGAGCGGGCAGTGAGGACAAGCGAGTACGCATCCTCAACGAAGCCGTGGTTCTCTTCGGAGAGCACGGATATGCCGGCACCTCCCTGGCCGACATCGCCAACGCAGCAGACATCTCCAAGGCCGGACTGCTGCACCACTTCTCCTCCAAGGACGAGCTCTTCGCCAAGGTGCTGGAGCGTCGTGACCGCGAGGACGCCCTGAGCATCCTCGTGGAGTCCCCGGCCGTGGAGGACAACGTCGTCGACGTCCCCGTGGACACCGTCGGCAACGTGGACACCCTGGAGGTTGCCGCCGCCCCTGACGTCGACGTCGACCCGTGGGCGCTGCTGGACCGCTACATCGAGCTCCTCGAGCGCAATGTCGCCCACCGGGACCTCACGGCGATCTACACCGCGACGGCGGTCTCGGTCCTCGACGCCGCGCACCCCGCGCACCGGTGGATGGCCGACCATCTCAACGGCGCTGTTGAGCGGTTCGAGTCCAGCTTCGAGGCCGGCAAGGCCGCCGGGCTCGTGGACCCTCAGATGCCCTCGCGCCTCGTGGCGCGCAGCCTGGTCGCCCTCACCGATGGGCTCCAGCTGCAGTGGCTGTGCTCGACGACGCCCGAGACGGCCGCCTCGGAGGCCCTGCGCACCGACCTGGTGGCGGAGATCCGTCTCTACGCCGACTGCCTGCGCAGCCAGTGGGAGCTCAGGAGACCCCGGAGACCCCGCAGCGCCCCAAAAGCGGCCTGAGGCGCCGCGTCGCACTGCTACGCGCAGGCCCTCGACGAACCCCTGCTCAGAATCCCTACTCGTCCCATCCGGCTCGGGAACCGCGCGTTCCGAGCCGGTCCTCGTCCGGGCTGCGACGTCGGCCCGTGTCAGCGCTGCGCCCACAGCAGCAGGTGCGGGGTGATCGAGGCCAGGTCGGGGACGACGACGAGCCCGGGATCGGCCGGGAAGTGCTTCTGCGCGCCGATCTGCACGACGTGGATCCCGTTTCCCTGGCTGAGGCCGTTCCCGTGGGGAGTCCTCGACGACGACGCAGTCCTGTGGCCGCAGGTCGAGGCGCTCGACCGCCGTGGCGTAGGGCAGCGGGTCCGGCTTGGCCCCGACGCCGTCGTCGCCGGTGACCAGGACCGTGAAGACGTCGCCGAGCGCGGAGGCCACCTTCTCGACAATCCTGCGAGGTGAGGCCGAGACGATCGCCTGGGCCAGTCCCACCTCCGACAGCGCCGAGGTGATCCGCAGCGCCCCGGGCAGAAGGGGAGGAGCGGCGGTCACGGAGGCCTCGACGTCGTGCGCGATCGCCCTCGAAGGTCTCCCCGCGTGGCCGGATCGTCCCAGGAGCGCGTGGCGCCGGTGGCGGCGATGAGCCTCGTAGGCCGTGCGGATGGAGGCGCCCGTCATCCGGGCGACGAGCTCGGGGCGCGGGTCGCCGCCAAGGGCCTGGCAGTGGTGGATGAAGGCCTCGTCCCAGAAGGGCTGGGAGTCCACGAGGGTGCCGTCCATGTCCCACAGGACAGCGCGCACCGTGAAGCCGGGACGGGAAGAAGGTGTCACGGGACCAGCCTAAACCACCCCAACGGTCGCCCGTATCGACGCACGGGTGCGCTCCGGCAGCGGCGCGCCTGATGCGACGACCCGCCTGCCGCCGCTCAGGGTTATGCGCTGCGTCGTCGTCCTGGCAGACTGCCGTCAAGCCGCCGGATGGCGCACGTACGGTCCCAACGGGTCGGCGGGCGCGGAACGGGCGGCGAAGTTGATGGACTGGGGAGGAGGCGGGGTGAACGACACCTACAGGACCACGATGGAAGACGTGGCCCGGGTCGCGGGCGTCTCGCGCACCACCGTGTCCTTCGTTCTCAACAACCGCGACGGCGCCCGTATCGCCCCGGAGACGCGCGAACGCGTTCAGCAGGTGGCTGTCGAGCTCGGCTACCGACCACACGGCGGGGCACGCGCCCTGGCGTCACGACGCTCCTCCCTCATCGGACTGGTCTCTGAGATCGTCACCAGCCCTTTCGGCGCCGCGACGATCCGCGGGATCCAGGACACGGTGCGGCGCGCCGGCTACACCCTGTTCATCGTGCCGACCTCGACCGAGGCGGAGATGGACTCCGACGCCTTCGAGACCCTCCTGAAGTCCCGGGTCGAGGGCATCATCTACGCCACCGGGTGGAATTGCCGGGTCCGTATGCCCGTGCAGGCCCGCGAGATTCCCACCGTTCTGGTCCACTGCATCGACCCGGTCTCCGGTCTTCCCTGCGTCCGCCCCGACGAAGAGCAGATGGGGCGCCTGGCCGCTCAGGCCCTCCTGGAGGGCATCACCGGGACATCGGCGTCATCGAGCTGGATCCGAACGACGGCGAGGCGGCGCCCGGCCGACGTGTCGGCTGCGAGGCCTACCTGGAGCAGGCCGGTATCCCCTGGAGCACCGTGAGGGTCGCCGTCGGCCACGGCACCACGCGGGGCGGCTACGCCGCGGCCGCCCGCCTCCTGACGGACCATCCCTGGTTGACCGGTCTGGTGTGCGGCAACGACCGCATGGCCATGGGCGCCTACGACGCCATCCGTGAGCAGGGCCTGCGGGTGCGCGACGACGTCGCCGTCATCGGGATCGACGACCAGGAGCTCATCGCCGATCAGCTCCACCCGGCCCTGACGACGGTGGCCCTGCCCTTCGAGGAGATGGGGCAGGTGGCGGCCTCTCACCTGCTGGCCCCTCATGGAGGGGCGAGGAGGTGCCCGCTGAGACGCTCCTGCCCGGGCAGATCATTCGCCGCTCCTCGGCCTGGCACCCCTGACCCCGCCGGCCGACTCTGCCGACCCCTGGCCGCTGGAAGTGGGGCTCACACCTGCCGACGGCGCAGACGCAGCACGTAGGTGCCGGTCGTCGTGGCCAGCACGGCCAGGACACCGAGTGCCAGCGAGGCGCCGGTGCGGGCCAGCGGGAACCCACCTGACCGTCCGTTGCCGGCGGCCGCCGCAGCCGGCCTCGCCGATGCCGCAGCCGCCTGACCGTGCCCCGGCTTCTGGACGGCGGGCTGACCCGGACCGGGGAGCCGGGGCCCTCGGCGGCGCCACCGGCGTCCCTCGGCCGGCCCCAGGTGCCACAGGCTCAGGGAGTCCAGGTGGGCGGTGCCGCCCTCGGCGTAGAGCGAGACGTTCGTGGCACCCTCCTTGGGGTAGACCGTCTCGGTGATGACGGGGGTGCCGTCGGCGGCGAAGACCTCCACGGAGTGGGCGTCGACAACGACGCGCAGGTGGACCTGCCCCTTGCTGTCCGGCGACAGGGCGGCGGCGGATCGGTCCGGGAACTTCGAGGAGAAGTCGGTGACCCCGGAGCGGGTGCGGTCCACGACGACCTGCTTGGTCTTGGCGTCGTACCCGACGAGGGTGTACTGCTCGCCGTTGTCGAGGACCTTGAGACCGGCGAAGGAGGAGTCGCCTGGGCTCAGGTCCACGTTGATGTCCAGAGAGGTGCCCTGAGCGGCCTGGCCGAGCGAGGTGTCTCCCACCGGGATGTCGGTGTCCTCCTGGGTGATCTCCTTACCGGTGCGCAAGGACTCCAGGGCAGTGATCGGCTCGGCGGTCAGCCGCAGCTTGCCGTCCACCCGGGTCAGTCCCAGCTCGCGCACCGTCGACATGGCGGTGCGCCAGGTGGTGGTGGGCAGATCGCGCACGTAGGCCCAGTTGCTCATCCAGCCCACCTGGTAGCGCTTGCCGTCGAGGGTGTTGTCCCAGGTGACGGCCGCGTAGTAGTCCTTGCCGTAGTCCAGTCGCGGGACGACGTCGGCCCCTGAGAAGGCCTTCGTGTCGGACTGGACGATCTGGTCGACCATGAGGTGCCCCCAGTCCTCGGCGTTGCCGTTGTGGTCCTCGATGACGAGGCGAGCCTTGCGGCCCTTGTAGGCCGAGACGTCCATGCTCGTCCACTCCAGGGTCCCGGAGTTGTTGCCGGTGGCCGAGGCGACGACCTTGCCGTCGACGACGAGGTTGACCGAGGTGTTGTCCGCGATGGGGGAGGCCTTCTTGTCCGAGGCGCGCACCTCGTCCAGGAGGATGTGGCCCCAGGGGCCGGTGGCCGTGTCGGTGACGACGATCTGGGCGGACTTGCCCTTGAGGTCGCTGACGTCCCAGCTCTGCCAGTTGAGCTCCTCCAGGTTGCGGCCGGTGGCCGGAGCGCACCACCCTGCCGTCGACGACGAGCCTCGACGACGCTCGCTCCGGAGCCGCCGTCAGCGCCGCCCCTCAGGACGCGGGCTGTTGCCGCCGCCCATGAGGAGGTTGAGGTAGGTGGAGTCGATGGTGAAGGTCGGGGAGGTCGCGGTGCCGGTGGTGGCGTCCGAGCCCCTGCCCGGTGGAGACGTCGAAGTAGGTGTTGAGCAGCCCGGCACTGGGTGGTTGACCAGCGGTTGCTGGCCGGGGCGGCGCCCTGAGGGGGCGTGGCCCCGAACGCGGTGCCCTCCACGGTCCAGCCGTCCCAGGAGCCGTCGAAGCCGGCTAGGGAGCTTACCGCCGCCGTTGTCGCCGGTGGCCTCGGGATTGTAGGGTGCCTGCCGCCGGCGGTGCGCAGGTTGATGTAGGGACGAGGAGACAGTGAACCCTCCGAGGTCAGTGTGCCGGTGTCGGCGTCGCCGCTACCGAAGGAATCCACGTAGGCCGTGCCCTGGTGGCCGGGCAGGTCCCCGGTGGCCGGTCCGGAGCCGAAGGCGGCGCCGTCTGGCTTCCAGCCGGTGTAGCCGTTCTCGAAGTCGGCCAGGGTCGTGCCCTCCTCACCGGTGTAGTGGGGAATCTCGTCGGGGGTGAAGGTGGAGCCGTCCCAGCTGCCCACGAAGTACTGGGCAGAGTCGGCCACCGTGACCACGAGGACCCACTTGGTCTCCTTGGAGTTGCCGTCCACCGGCAGCGGGAAGAAGTCCGGGCACTCCCACACCGCCGAGGTGATGCCCTCGCCGCCGAAGCTGGACTGCTCGGTCCAGTGGATGAGGTCGGGTGAGGAGTAGAAGGAGATGCGGTGCTCGGTGGCGTGGGAGACCACCATCGTCCAGCGCCCGGAGGTCTCGTCCCAGAAGACCTTGGGGTCGCGGAACTCGTTGGAGCCGATGTCCAGGACCGGGTCACCGTTGTTGTAGAGGTTCCAGGTGCGGCCCTTGTCCGTGGAGTAGGCCAGGGACTGGGACTGGTTGCCGCCGACGTCGGCCCGCGTCCACACCGCGACCATGGCCGGGTTGTCCGGGCTGCCCAGGCCGGAGGTGTTCTTGGTGTCGATGACCGCCGAGCCGGAGAACACCCCGTACTGGGAGGTGTGCGGGATCGCCACGTCCAGCTCCTCCCAGTGGACGAGGTCCTTGGAGACCGCGTGGCCCCAGGACATGTTGCCCCAGTCCGAGCCCTCGGGGTTGTACTGGTAGAACATGTGGTACTCGCCGTCGTAGTAGACGAGTCCGTTGGGGTCGTTCATCCAGTTCTTCTGGGGGTGTAGTGGCTCTGCGGGCGCCACTGCTCGCCGGCCTGGTCGGCGTTCGGGGCCGCAGGGGCCGCAGGGCGGCGGGGCCAGTCGGGCCTGGCCGGTTGCGGCTGCGGGCATGGAGGCCAGCGTAGAGCCAGCTGCGAGCAGGCAGAAAACGGTCAGGGCGCTGAGTGGTCGGGTGATCCGACTCATGGCATGTCCTCCGGGAGCGGGCTCGGCGTGGATGATGGCGCGCGGACGCGGCGGGGCGCCGGCGCGGAGCAGATCGATGGTGCGGCGAGGGACTGCATGCCCGTGTTTCGCACTGGCATTGTGCACTGATTCGCTAACGCGCGTTAGCGCCTAATGATAAATTACGCGGTCGACCGGTTCTGGGCAAGCGCTCAGGGGTGAGTCCCAAGAAACATCGGGGACTTCTCAGGGTGCTCCCCGATGGCGGGTGACGAGCCTTCGCGGCCAGACTTGTAGTCATGACACAGCAGCAGTACCCCGGTCAGTTCAGCCAGTCCGCCCGCTCCGAGGGCGACGCCGGCTCCTCCTTCGGGCGGTCCGGTGAGTTCTCCCGCTTCCGCGGCTCCCTGACCCGCCGCTCCCGCGAGCACCGCATCCTGGGCGGTGTCTGCGGAGGCGCTGGCCGAGGCCTGGGGCATGCCGGTCACCGCCGTGCGCATCGGGGCGCTCCTGGCCTGCCTCCTACCCGGCCCCATGTGCCTGGTCTATGTCGCGGCCTGGTGCCTCATGCTCGACGAGCCCGCTCCCGCCCAGTACTGACTGTCGTCAGCTCGCCCGGGTGCGTTCGTGGCAGTCTTCCTGCGGCCTTTATCGCCGCGGCAACATGACCCCTACCAGACTCGTCAACCACCGACACTGGCCGATGACGTCGGAGTCTCCGGCCCCGTTGAAAGAAAGGTGATGGCTGTCTCTTCTCTCTCCTCATTGCTTCTCTCCTGCCGTCTCTCCATCACTCGCTTTCTTCTGACGCGTGCCCGTCCCTGCCGCCACCGGTTCCAGGCGGCGCCGCGGGCGCACGCGTGAGTGATGGACTGCGCCCACCTCATCGCCCCCGGTTCCACGGGTGACGTGGTGGGCGCAGCTCACTCCTCGACTCGCCCCTCGGCGGGGTCGTTCCATGCGGCCGGGTGCGCCCGCTCATCGACAGGGGCGTTCGACGAGGGTGGCGCTCTCGCGGGGAGGTGCCGTCGATGGGAGGATCGAGTCGTGACCGACACCGTGAATGACGCCGCGAGCACCTCTGTGACCGACTCTGCGGCCGACATCGAGTTCCTCTCCGCCTATGACCAGGGCTTCGCCCGCGTCGCTGCCGTCACCCTGCCCGTGGTGCCGGTCAATCCGGCCGCCAACGCCGCAGCCATCATTGAGCAGGCCCGGTTCCTGGCCGACGACGGCGTCTGCCCGGTCGCCTTCCCCGAGCTGTGCCTGACCGGCTACGCCATCGACGATCTCCTTCTGTCCGACGTCCTTCTGTCCGACGTCCTCGCCGCGATCGAGACCCTGCGCGCCGCCAGCGCCGGCCTCCTTCCCGCCCTCGTCGTCGGCGCGCCCCTGCGCCTGGGCGACCGTCTCTACAACTGCGCCCTGGTCATCCAGGGTGGGCGGGTGCGCGGTGTCGCCCCCAAGTCCTACCTGCCCACCTACCGGGAGTTCTACGAGAAGCGACACTTCGCCCCCGGTGACGCCCTGCCTACCGGGGTGGACGCCATCGAGCTGCCCGGCGTGCGCGACGGCTCCGATGACACCGAGACAGCCGCCCGGATCCCCTTCGGGGCGAACCTCCTGTTCGAGGTCGACGACGTCCCCGGCCTGACCTTCCACGTCGAGGTCTGCGAGGACATGTGGGTGCCCGTCCCACCGTCGTCGCTGGCGGCTCTGGCCGGGGCGACCGTCCTGGTCAACATCTCGGCTCGCCCATCACCGTGGGGCGGGCCGAGGACCGCGAGCTGCTGGCCCGCTCTTCGTCGGCCCGGGGCCTGGCCGCCTACGTCTACGCCGCCGCCGGACAGGGCGAGTCCTCCACGGACCTGGCCTGGGACGGCCAGACCCTCGTCTACGAGAACGGCGAGCTGCTCGGCTCCACCGAGCGCTTCCCCGACGGGCCGCGCGCCACAGTTGTCGACGTCGACATCGAGGGCCTGCGCGCCGAGCGCCTGCGCCAGGGGACCTTCGCCGACAACGCCCGCACCCTGAGCACCGCGGCCTCAGGCTCCCCGGCCGCGGCCGTCACCGTCACCGACCCTGCGGCCTTCCGGCGCATCGCCATTTCCAGAGCCGACCTGGCGGCCCCGCGCACGGACATCGGCCTGCGCCGTCGTGTGGACCGCTTCCCGTTCGTGCCCGACGACCCGGCCCGCCTCGCCCAGGACTGCTATGAGGCCTACAACATCCAGGTGGCTGCCCTGGTCCAGCGCCTGGGCGCCATCGGTAACCCCAAGATCGTCATCGGCGTCAGCGGCGGCCTGACTCACCCACGCCCTCATCGTCGCCGCCCGCGCCATGGACCGCCTGGGCCGGCCGCGCTCGGACATCCACGCGATCACCATGCCCGGCTTCGCCACGAGCGCCGGCACGCGCCGCAACGCCGAGGACCTCGCCGTCGGCCTGGGCTGCACCTTCGAGGAGCTCGACATCCGGGCCACGGCCACCCAGATGCTCACCGAGATGGGGCACCCCTACGGCGAGTACGCCCGCACCGGGGCCTTGCCCGACGGCGCGAGCGAGCGCGACCTTTACGACGTCACCTTCGAGAACGTCCAGGCGGGCCTGCGCACCGACTTCCTCTTCCGCATCGCCAACCACCGCGGCGGCATCGTCCTGGGCACTGGTGACCTCTCCGAGCTCGCCCTGGGCTGGTGCACTTTCGGTGTGGGCGACCAGATGGCCCACTACGGCGTCAACGCCGGCATTCCCAAGACCCTCATCCAGCACCTCATCCGCTGGGTGGTCGCCGAGGAGCTGTTCGACGACGCCGTTGGGCGCACGCTGCTATCCATCCTGGACACCGAGATCAGCCCCGAGCTGGTCCCGGCCGGGGCCGGTGGGGCCATCCAGTCCACCCAGGCCAAGATCGGCCCCTACGCCCTGCAGGACTTCACGTTGTGGCACGTTCTGCGCCGCGGATCACGCCCGAGTCGCATCGCCTTCCTCGCGCACAAGGCGTGGTCGGACGTGGCCGCCGGCGACTGGCCCGAGGGGTTGCCGCAGGCGGAGAGGGTCGCCTACAGGCTTCCCGAGATCCGCCACTGGCTCGAGCTGTTCCACCGGCGCTTCTTCACCAACCAGTTCAAGCGCTCCACCCTGCCCAACGGGCCCAAGGTGGTGGCCGGCGGCTCGCTGTCCCCCCGGGGGGACTGGCGCATGCCCTCCGACGCCGCGGCAACGGCCTGGCTGGCCGAGCTCGAGCGCAATGTGCCTCGGGTGTGACGTTGTCGACATGAATCGGGACTATCGACCCTATGGAGTGATGCGAAACACAACCAACCCGGTTCTTGCATTTCCTGTTCGGGATTGATGAGTTTGAAGCGCGTATTTACGCCTGAAAGTCACCTTTTCGTTGTGGTAACTCGTGTTACCTGCGTTGTTTTTGTGTGCTTTTGTGTGAAAGTGGTGGGCACCTGAGTGGTGGCGATCACGTGGATCGTCTCTATCGTCGCCATGTCACACACGTCGCTGTTGCCCAGACCTCACAAGTCTTCGGCGGCAGCCCGGATGGAAAAAGGTTCCCGCCCATGGCTTCCCTGGTCATAGCTGCTCACGGACACCTGGCTGAAGGCCTCGTCGCCTCTGCTGCGATGATCGTCGGCCCCAGTGACGACGTCGTCGCCGTCACCTTCGACCCCTCCGAGGGGCCCGATGACCTGCTGGCGAAGTACACCACCGCGGTCGAGGCGTCTCCCAGCCAGGAGCACCTCATCCTCGTCGACCTCTTCGGCGGCAGCCCTTACAACGCTGCGGCCCGTTTCGCGGCGGGGCGCGAGGACGCCGACGTCGTCACCGGCGTCAATCTGCCCATGGTCATCGAGGTCCTGTCCCGTCGCCTCGCCGGCGCCGGGCTCACCGAGCTCGTGGAGGCCGCCCGGACGTCCGCCACCGACGGCGTCAAGGTCCTCTCCGAGGTCTTCACCCCTGCACCCACCACCACTTCTGATGATGAAGGGAGACGAGCTCTGATGGACATCAAGCTCCTGCGTATCGATTCCCGCCTGGTCCACGGACAGGTCGCCAACAACTGGGCTGGATCCCTGGGGGCCGAGGCCATCCTCGCCGTCTCCGACGGCGCCGCCAACGACGAGCTGCGCAAGACCCTCATGCTGCAGACCGGTGGCGGCAAGGTGAAGGTGCACGTGCTGGGCGTTGAGAAGGCCGCCCGCGTCTGCAAGAACCCCAAGTACGAGAACCCTCAAGGCCGTCATCGTCGTCGAGATCCCGGCCGACATCGTGCGCCTGCTCGATCTGGGTATTGAGGCCGAGGAGGTCAACGTCGGCGGCATGACCTTCAAGCAGGGCACCAGCCAGGTCTCCCAGGCCGTCTACGCCGGTCCTGGGGACGTCGAGGCCTTCAAGGAGATCGACTCGCGCGGCATCAAGCAGTACATCCAGCAGGTGCCCTCCACCGTGAGCTCCGACCTCGCTGGGTGCCCTCAAGGACAAGGGCCTGCTCTAAGGCAGCAGGTTATCCCCGCGTTTTCCCTCAGACACTCCCATCCCGCGTCCCTCGGACGTGGGTCCAGTCGAGGGTGTCCCGTCCACCCTCACGTGAGAGAGACAAACCGTGCAAGACATCAACCTGATCCAGATCATTCTGGTCACGCTCGTGGCATTCGTCGCCGGCATGGCCAGCGTCCTGGACGAGCGGCAGTTCCACCGCCCGCTCGTCGCCTGCACCTGACCGGTATCGCCATGGGCAATCCCACCGTCGGCATCATGGTCGGAGGATCGCTTGGAGCTCATCGCCCTGGGCTGGATGAACGTCGGCGCCGCCATGGCTCCGGACTCCGCCCTGGCCTCCACGGTCTCCACCGTCATCGCCGTCGCCTCGGTGGGTGACGCCTCCTCCACCAAAGGGCGCCATCGCCGCCGCCATCGGTGTGGCCGTCCCGCTGGCCGTCGCCGGCCAGGCCCTGACGATCTTCGTGCGAACGATCGCCATCTTCTTCGCCCACCAGGCGGATCGGTACGCCGAGCAGGCCAACTACCGCGGTATCGCCGTCATGCACTTCACAGCCCTGGGCCTCCAGGGCCTGCGTGTAGCCATCCCGACCGCTGCCGTGGCCGCCCTCGCCTCCGGAGACACGGTGAAGAACGCCCTCGACATGATCCCGAAGGTCATCACCGACGGGCTCAACATCGCCGGCGGCTTCATCGTCGTCGTCGGTTACGCCATGGTCATCAACATGATGAAGGCGCGCAAGCTCATGCCCTTCTTCTTCCTGGGCTTCATCTTCGCCACCTTCGCCACCACCTACGGCGGCAAGGCCACGATCGGCGACCACAGCAAGGGCATCGACAAGTGGGTCATCGATCTCGCCCCCAACGGCGCCACCCTCGTGGCGCTGGGCATCCTGGGAGCCTGCCTGGCCGTCATCTACGTCCAGCTCAACCCCGAGTTCCACGACTCCGTGCGCCTGCCCGCGGCGGCCTCGCCCGCGGCCAGTGGCGGCGCCAGCAGCGACCTGGATGACGACCTCGACGACGAGCTCGACTGAGCCGGAAGGAAGACTCTCATGACTACGGAAACCGCTCCGGCCACGGCGGAGAAGATGCTCACCACCCGCGACCTGCGCCGGATGTACTGGCGCTCCACCTTCCTGCTCGGCTCCTTCAACTTCGAGCGCATGCAGGCCATGCGGCTTCTGCTACACGCTCATGCCGGCCATCCGGAAGGTCTACCGCGGTGACAAGGCCGCCGAGGCCGCCGCCCCTCAAGCGTCACCTGGAGTTCTACAACACCCAGCCCTGGATCTCCTCGGTCGTCTTCGGCGTCACCGCCGCTATGGAGGAGCAGAAGGCCAGGGCGAGGACATCTCCGAGAGACGATCACCTCAGTCAAGGTCAGGCTCATGGGGCCGCTGGCCGGCGTCGGCGACCCCATCTTCTGGGGAACCGCCCGCCCCGTCCTGGCGGCGCTGGGTGCCTCCCTGGCCCTCAACGGATCGATCGTCGGCCCCGCTGCTGTTCTTCATCGGCATCAACCTCCTGCGCGTTCTCACCCGCTGGTACGGCCTGAAGTTCGGCTACGAGCGCGGCACCGAGATGGTCACCGAGGTCGGTGGCGGCCAGCTCAAGAAGGTCACCCAGATGGCCGCCATCATGGGGCTGTTCGTCATGGGCGCCCTGGTCTCCAAGTGGACCACCATCAAGTTCCCGGCGGTGGTCTCCTCGGTGAAGAACGACGACGGGATCGTCACCGACACCACCGTCAGTCCATCCTCGACCAGCTGCTGCCCGGCCTGGCGGCGCTGGGGCTGACCTTCCTGTGCATGTGGCTGCTCAACAAGAAGGTCAACGCCCCTGTGGATCATCCTGGGCATGTTCGCCGTCGGTATCGCAGGAGCCGCCACCGGTTTCCTGGGGCTGTGACGCAGTAGCGGATCAGCCGCACGCCGGTGGCCACCCGCCTCGGAGCGGGGAGGGACCCGGAGGACTCGCCTCGGTCCCCTCCCGCTCCACGCGCTCGGTAGAATACGCACGTCTCCTCCCGGGATCGCCAGTACCTCATCAATGTGCCATCCCGCCTTTCCGACGTCGTCCCCAGCTCGCCACCACTCGTCACGACCACCAGCGCCCTCCACATCCCCCTGCAGCAAGGGAACCAGCGTGACCCGACTCCTCGTCACCGACCTGGACGCCACCATCGTCTTCGACCGTTCCGTCTCACCGGCCGACCGCGAGGCGATGGCCCGTTGGCGGGCCGCCGGCAACCTCCTGGCCGTCGACACCGGCAAGTCCTCCTTCGCCACCCGCGACGTCCTCGAGCCTTTGGGCATCCACTTCGACTACGGCGTCGTCTTCACCGGGCGGTCCTCATCGACAGCAGCTATCAGGTCCTCTCCGCCCGCTACCTGCCCGACGGCGTCGCCCGTGACGTGGCCACCCGCACTGTCGACCTGCCGGGGGTGACCACCTATGCCACCACCATCGAGACCGACTACATCCTGGCCGACAACAACGACGAGATCTCCCCGATCCTGGCGGTCTTCGAGCACATGACCCTGGAGGAGATGGACTCCCACCGCTTCATCGGCGTGCCCTTGCGCGTCACTGACGACGCCCTGCGTGATCGCCTCTACCGGGATCTCTCCCAGCGCTGGGAGGGTGTCCTGGACTGCCACCGCAACCAGGAGTTCCTCGACTTCGTGCCCGCCGGCGCCACCAAGGGCTCCGGGCTGAGGGCCCTCCTGGACGGGCCTCTGGCGGGGCGGGAGATTGAGGTCTGGACCATCGGTGACTCCTGGAACGATCTGGACATGCACGCCCTCGCCGACCACGCCGTCGCCCTGCCCTGGTCCCCGCCGGAGGTAACGGCCGCGTGCGAGACGACGGCGGGCTCCATCGCCGAGCTCATCACCACGATCCTGGAGGGACGACCGCGCATGGTGACAGCAGCAAGACGGACGGCAGGAGGCCGCTCGGCACCCGGGTGCGCGACTGGTTCAACGGCGGAGACCCCGACGGTCCCGCCAAGATCCGCACCTGGGCCACCGGGGACGACGACCGCTGGCACGGCTACACCCACTCGATGGGTAAGTATGTCACCTGGCTCATGGTCATCGCCTGCATCCTCTACCCCTTCACCCGGGGATCGGCTCGATCCTGGCCCTCGTCGTGGCCATCTTCCTCATGGGCGGGCGGGCCCTGATCGAGCGTCGGTGCGCCGCGACGTCTCCGACCTCGAAGAGGCCAAGAAGCAGTACGGGCTCACCCGCAACCCCAGTACCTGCAGTTCATGACCCCTGCGCGCCGAGGGCCTGCTCGAGGACAACAAGATCCTCACCCCGCCTCCCGCACGCTCCTGGAGGGCTACGCCCAGTGGGCCCGCGAGCGCCAGGAGCGTGCGGACAAGAAGCAGGCCAAGAAGGCCCGCAAGGCGGAGAAGAAGGCCCGCCGCGAGGCCGACGCCGGCCGGAGCGAGATCTCAGTGGATGACGAGTCCGCGGACGCGGCCGCAACGGTCGGGGAGAATAAGGGACTGCTGACGGCTCCTGAACAGCTCCTGGGCGGCTCGCAGGCCCGCTTTGAGACGGCTGAGGACCGGCGCACCTGAACGGAAAGGACTCCCCATGCCACGCAGGCTCATCTCCACCGACCTGGACGGCACCATCGTCTTCAACGGGTCGATCCCGTTGCGCGACCGCGAGGCCATGGCCAGATGGCGGGCTGCCGGCAACCTCCTGGTCATCAACACCGGCAGGTCGGTCTCGGCGCTGGAGCACGTGGTGGTGCCCATGGGCCTGGAGTTCGACAACGCCATCCTCTACACGGGGCGGCCATCGTGGACGAGGACATCAGGGTGCGCCACTCCACGGCCCTGCCGTCCGGCGTCGTCGAGGACATCCTCGACTTCGTCGAGGGATGCCAGGCGTCACCGTGTTCACCACGCGGTCTGGACGAGGACCTGCTCATCTACGACACGATCGGCTCCGGATCCGATCTGCTCACCCTGTTCCGCCCGGCTACCCGGCGCGACCTGGAGGGACGCGAGATCATCGGCGTGCCGATGCGCTTCACCGACTCCGAGACGGCCGTCCGCACCGAGACCTACCTGCGCCGTCGCTGGGAGGGGCAGGCGGTGGGCTTCCGCAACCAGGACTTCATCGACGTCGTCCCCGCCTCCCGCCTCCAAGGGGGCGGGGCTCGGACGGCTGGTGGCGAGCCTCAACGAGCCGCCCGCCCCGGAGTCGTCCGGCGAGGCTGGGGACGGCTCCGCTGACCACGCTGACAACGCCGCCCACGTCGCCGCCTCAGGGGCGGCCGAGCAACCGGTTGAGCCCATCGAGACCTGGTCCATCGGGGACTCCTGGAACGACATCTCCATGCACGCCGCCGCCGACCACTCTCACGCCCCTGCCGTGGTCCCCGCCGGAGGTGGTGGCCCAGTGCGACGGCACGGTCTCCAGCCCTGGCGGACCTCATTGACTCCCTCATGGGGCGACCGACGGTCTGGGCCCCCACACTTCGACAGAATCTTCATAAACGACGCGGCTCCGGGTCGTTTGTGAAGATTCTGTCAAGTGATTGAGCGTCGATAGTGCTGATGCGCGGGGCGGTCTCGGGGAGCGCGAGCTATGCTCGCCGGCATGCGTCTGCTCGCCACGGATCTTGACGGCACCCTCGTCTTCCACCACGCCGTCGGGCAGGCCGACGCCGAGGCCCTCGTGCGCTGGCGCGAGGCCGGCAACCTCTGGTCCTGGCACGGGGCGCTCGGTGCGGCTGGTCCAGCACGCCGTCGAGGGTGGCCCGGGCCTCGACGACCATCGGGCTGGACTACGACTACGCCGTGTGCGCCACGGGCACGACCGTCATCGACGCCGCCGGTCAGGTGCACCGCACTCGGACGCTGGAGGCCGACCAGGTGCGGGCCGTGACCCGGGCGGTCGGTGTCGTCAGCCGGGCGCCGGTGTCCGTCTTCGCCTCGACCCTCGATCGCGACTACGTCCTGGACGACCCGATCGGCTTGTCCACCGACCAGCGCACGCCCGCCGACCGCTTTACCGCGGCGCCCCTGTCGCAGGTCGCGGGCCTCGGGGTCACCTCGATGCCGCTGCGTCCCGATCCCCGGGCCGCCGAGGCGCTGGCCCGGGGCCTGGAAGAGACGGTCGAGGGCATCAGCTGCACTCGCTCGACCGGCTTCGTCGACGTCACGGCGGCGGGGAGTCAAGGGGACAGGACTGGCCCGGCTCGCCGTGCTCCTCGCCGATCGGGGCGTGGAGATCAGTGAGGTGGCCGCCGTGGGCGACTCCTGGAACGACATCTCGATGTTCGAGTGCGCCGACGTCTCCTACGCCATCGACGGAGCCCCGGACGTCGTCGTCGAGGCCGCCGGTGGACGTACCACCCCGAGCGTGGCCGCCCTCATCGACGCCCTCATGGTCTGAAGGCGCGCGGAGGCGTGCCTCGCTGCTCAGGCCTGGGCATAGCGGTAGACGTTGGTCTCCCGCAGCTCGAAAGCCGGCGCGGCGGTAGAGGCGGTTGGCGGCCTCGCGCGAGGGGCGGGAGGTGAGATCCACGGTGCGCGCCCCCATCTTCCCCGCGTGCTCGACGGCGGCCTTCACGAGGGCCTGGCCGGCGCCCTGGCCCGCAGGCCTCGCCGTCGACGACGACGTCCTCCACCCAGGCGCGCAGGCCCGTGGGGATCGTGAAGGTCGCCAGGGTGAGCATGCCCAGGATCGGGGCGCTCTGGCCGGCCTCGGCCTCGGGGCGGAAGACGAGAGGAAGACCCCCTCCTGGGCGATGAAGGCCTCACTGCTCGGCGCTCAGCGCCGGGGCGCTGCGGGAGAGCTGCGGGATGAGGCGCTCCATGGCCTCGACGATCTCCGGGCTGGAGGTGGTGACGAGGCTCGACGGTCATGAGGAGTTCTCCTGCTGGTTGGAAAGAGGCGGCGGCCGCAGCGGGTGCTTCCGCAACGGTTCCCTGTCAGCCCTGGAGCCTACCGTCTGGAGGTGCTCGGGCGGTGAACCAGCCCCACCGATCGGAAGAATGCGGTGGGCCCGTGTCGGTCGGCGCCGGGCGGCGCGGTCAGGGGCCCGGTCAGGCCGAGGCGCCGATCGTCTTGACGGTGGGGTTCATGACGGCGGCCTCCAGCAGGGCGGTGCCACTGGTCAGGTCCCGTAGCCGCAGCACGTAGGGGTGGTCCACCGTGAGCTCGACCGGTTTTGTCCGGCTCCGGCGCCGCCATGGCCTCCACCCCTCCCTCAGTGAGGGCGGCGGCCACCATGCCCCTCCTCGTCCAGGATGAGGGCGCACCTGCTGGACCACCTGCGCCAGCGTGAGCTCAGGCGCGATCCGGTCCAGGCCATCGGGCTGAGCCCCTGCTCCTGAGGAAGTCGAAGCTCCTTGGGCTCGGAGGTGAGATCCACCTTGGGCAGGGCCAGCCTCACCTCGCGGGCCTCGGCCTCATCGAGGGGCCTTCGACGCCGCCGCCCGTCCCGGCATCCATGGCGGACGGCGGGGTTCCGGCGTCGGGCAGGACGACGTCGAGGGCGAGGTTGGGTCCGTACCGTCCTCACCACTGGCGTACTTCAGGCGCACCGCCGCCCAGCCCTGGCCGGTGGTGTAGGGGGATGGAACGGGTGTCGTGCATGAGGTCGGCCTTGACGGTCTTGCCGCCGGCGAGCGTGAAGTCCTGCGGCGAGGTGTCCTCGGCCTTGAAGGGGGAGTCCCACTGGGCTGAGAAGAGCAGGGCGTTCTGCACCACCAGGCGGGTGTCCTTCGTGATGGTGATGCCGCTGCGCCTGGATGAGCCCGGCCGTGTTGCGCGAGGCCCAGGCGTCGAGGTTCTCCTTCATGGAGTCCAGGCCGACCTGCTCGATCTCGGCGGAGAACCAGCGCAGGACCTCATCGAGGTAGGACTGTTTGACCTCGAGATCCTTCTCGTCGGCGATGAGGACGTGGTTGGCCAGGTGGACGAGCGGCTTGTCCGGGATCTTGTCCGGGTCGAAGCCCTTGAGGTCGCCGTCGTAGCGGTTGAGGGAGTTCTGAATGGCCGACCACGCCCGGTCGCGGTCCTCACCCGACAGCCCCAGAATCGAGTCATAGCCCTGGGTGGCGGCGTCGGTGGCGCCGTCGGCCAGGATCGCCAGGGTCAGGGCGAGGCTGAGTGGGGAGGCCATCGCCGTCGTCGATGAGTCCGCCTTGAGGTAGTGGGCCAGGAGCCCTCCGCCGAGCTGGTCGCAGGCGGCGGCCGCGCTGGCCACCTGCGGGGCGACGTCGGAGGGCATCGCCGTCTCGTGCGCGATCTTGGAGGTCAGCGCCTTGCCGGACGCCGACGAACACGCTCCCAGCAGCGCCGCGGCCGCAGGAGCCAGGGCGGCCAGCGCCAGCAGGTGGCGGCGAGGCGGACAGGACCGTCCACGGCGGTCGGAGCCGGGAGGGCTCATGGACTCAGACGAGGTCATAGGGCCAGGCTAGGGACGGTTTCGCCGGCTGTCAGAGACTTGGCGGGCACCCGGCATGGGGACTGATCCCCGGCGGTGCCCGCACTGGGCACCCGGGGATACCGACTCCGTCTGCTCGATCGGCAGGAATCAGCCGGATCACTGTGATGCGTCGCCCCACCGGGTTCGGCCGCCTCGTGCCCGGGGTACGAGTAGGCTTCCGACCAAGGTCCCACGACGGTTCCGCAGGCACCGCCGCCCGTCCGCTCTCACCCAGCTTCCGCCCCGCATCCGCGCCCGCCCTCAAGGAAGGTCACTCATGGTCGAGTCCGCCGCCCCCGATGAGCACGTCTTCGCCGCCGACGAACTCTTCTTCTCCACCACGGACTCCACGGTCGCATCCGCCGCGCCAACTCCACATTCATGCGCCTGTCCGGCTACCCGCGCGGCGCCCTGGTGGGGCGGGCCCCAGACGTCGTGCGGCACGCGGACATGCCCGCCGGCCTGTTCCGCTCCATCTGGGACGCCATCGAGGAGGGCCGGGCCGCCAGCGCCTACATCACCAACCGCTCCTCCGACGACGGCCGCTACCGCGTCTTCGCCACGATCGTGCCCTCCGGCTCCGGCTACCTGTCCGTGCGCACCCTGCCAATGCTCACCGACCTGCGCGACGACGTCGAGGCCGCCTACGCCCGGGTCCGCGACGTCGAGAGCCTCCGCCGCGGCCGGCTCCACCCGCCGGGAGGTGGCCGCCGCCGGACAGGCCGCCCTCCAGGCCGAGCTGCAGGGGCTGGGCTACGCCGACGCCATCGACTTCACCCGCCGGGTGCTGGTCGCCGAGGTCGGCGCGCTCCTGGCCCACGGCGTCGGCATCCCCCGACAGCCCCGCAGGCCGAGGGCCCCGTCGCCCGGATCCTGTCCGCCATGAGCCGGATCGAGGCCGAGACCGCAGGGCTCGTCGGCATCCTTCAGGAAGGACAGCGGCTCGTCGACCTCCTGGGCAGGCGGGCCGGTGAGATCGAGCGCTCTCAGCCCGCCTGGGCGCCCTGCGCAGAGCCATGCGGGCCGTCGGGGCGGATGTCGCGGTCCTCGAGGGGCGGGCCCCGGGTCGACGACGTCGCCGAGCGCTGCCGGCAGGTCGACGCCCTGGTCCTGGAGTGCTCGAGCAGCTCCACCCGTTGCGCAGCCAGATCGAGGAGCTGCGCGGTGACCTGGACTCAGTGAGCTTCCGCGTCGCCCTGGCCCGCCTGCACAACCTGGCCGCCGGGATCTTCGCCCTCCAGATCATCGAGGGTCAGGACGAGGTCGATACCAATGACGCCGTCGGCAGTCTCACCGAGCTGTGCTCGGCGCTGAGCGACGGCGCCGACGCCCTGACCGAGCGCGTGGCCCTGCTGGATGCGCGCCGCGAGCTCGTGGGTGGCGAGCTGGATCTCGTGGCCGAGGACCTCGGCGTCATCCAGACCCCGATCCTTGAGCTGGTCGAGGCGGCCGCGGCCGCCGGCGCAGGGCAGGCCGGCTCCGTGGCCACCGCCCGCGCTCTGGCCGGCCAGGGCTTCGGCGAGGCCCGGGACCTGGCCGACCTGGCTGTGCGTGTGCGCGACCTCGAGGTCCCCTACGAGGCGGACGCCATCAACACCTGCCTGGCCGACGTGCGCGCCGCCCTGGGTGAGCTCGAGTAGCCGCACGCCGGAGCCCGCCTCGGGCCGCGCCCCTTGGAACCAACCATCTAGCCACGGACCAGCTCGACGAGTACCTCGGCGTGGTCGGTGTGCGGGAACATGTCGAACAGACGGGAGCGCACCACCCGCATCGAGGGCAGGCGCGCGAGGTCCGCCGCCAGCGTCCGCGGGTTGCAGGAGGAGTAGAGCACCCGCTCCACGCCGGATGCCTCGATCCGTCCGGCCAACCGCTCCCCGATCCCGCGCCTCGGCGGGTTGACCACGAGCAGGTCCGGGCCCCGGGCACCAGCAGACTCCTAAGGCACCGGCTCCTGGAGCGGCCGGGTCCAGGACTCGGGCGTCCCCGGCCTCGAAGCGCACGAGTGCCGGATCCAGACCCATGAGAGCGGCGGCCGCGCGTGCCCCGTCAATGGCCGACGCCGAGACCTCCACACCCAGCACCCGACACCCCGGAGCCGCCAAGGCCAGGGCGAATCCGCCGACCCCGCAGAACAGGGTCCCACACCCGGGCCGGTTCGGACTCCCTCGACCCAGGAGCGGGCGGTGGCGTGAGCGCCTCGGCCACGGCCGTGTTGGTCTGGAAGAAGGAACGGGTCGGCAGATGGAGCGGCAGCTCGACGTCATCGGCGCACCGGACGGCTGAGGCACCCCCAGACGATGCCGGCAGGGCTCAGGCGCATGAGGAGGCGGTCCCTCCTCGGTCAGCACGATCTCCTCAGGGTCCCTCGATGACGGCCTGGTGGACGCCCTGGATGTTGACACCGGCCACCGCCAGCTGGGGCGGGGACCGGCGCAGGTCCGGCAGAGCCGCGCGCAGGTGGCCCACATGGCGCCGGGAGCGCAGGACGAACCGCACCATGAGGGTCGTCGTCGGGCGAGGCCGTCACCAGGACGATGCTTGAGCTCGCCGCGGCGGGCGGGCACGTCATGAGGGGTGCAGGCCCAGGTCGGTGACGAGGTCGGCCAGGACCGGCAGGGCCGCCTCGATCGCCGGCACGTGCAGCGGGCAGGGTGCGCAGGTCGACGCCGTGGCCGGCGGCGTCGAGGATCCCCAGGGTGGGGCGGGCGGCGGTCCCGGCCACCGCCATCTTCGCCTTGTTGCGGAAGCGTTCCGGGGCGCTCGCGGCCGGTGTCTCCCACAGGTCTGTCGGGACGTGCTCGGCCAGCAGCGCGGCACGCGGGACTGCTTGGCGACCAACTGGTCTGGCAGCGGCAGGGGACAGGTGGGGGCAGGAGCGGCAGGGTGCCGGTCTCGTGGAGCAGGCACGACGGCGTCGGCGATGCGGTCACCGACATGTCCCTCCCAGTGGTGAGCTCGTTGCCGGGCCGTGGGGTAGGGTCTGAAACAGGAGTGTGCCGGGCCCCGGACGGCTGCGGGCGGTGAGTGGAGCCGCTTGTCGGACTCGAACCGACGACCTGCTGTTTACAAGACAGCTGCTCTACCAACTGAGCTAAAGCGGCGCGCGGCCGGCAGGCGGCCGCAGGTGCGTGGGACAGTCTGGCACAGACGGCCCCGGGGCGGGAAACCGGCGAGGGTGAGTCTGCTTCGGCGTCGCCCTGGACCTGTGGGACGCAGCAGGTGCGCGCGGGGGGCGGGGCGTGCGCCTCAGCCCTGCTCGCCCTGCTGCTCGGCGGCGCCCTCCTCGGCCGGTTGCTGCTCAGCTGGTTGCTCGGCCGGTTGCTCGGAGGACTGCTGAGTGGGCTGCGCCGTCGGCGTGGACCCGGTGACGAGCTCGGTCAGGGAGGTGGGTGACTGCAGCTTGCTCAGGTCGACCTGCTCCCCCTTGAAGAAGACGGACGGGGTGCCCTGCAGGTCCCTGTCGGCGAAGGCCTTGTCTCCGAGCTCGACCCACTTCTTGTACTTGTTCGAGTCGACGGCGGCCTTGAACTTGGCGGAGACCTCACTGGGGACACCCACCTTGGTGGCGGCGGTGACCAGGCTGTCCACGGTCATGAGGCTCTGGTTCTTGGTTTCCAGCACCTGGGAGAAGATCTCGAAGGCGGCGCCGTGGAAGCTCAGGGACTGCGCCGGAGCCTCGTCGAGCACCACGCCCATGGCGTTCATGACCACGCTGGTCCACTCCTGCTTGAGGAGCTTGCAGGGGTGGAGAGCCAGGGTGATCTTCTTGTCGCTCAGGAGCTGGTTGATCTCCTGGGTGTGGATGCCCTCGAACTGGGCGCAGTGCGAGCAGGAGTAGTCGAAGTAGATGTCCAGGACGGCGGCGGAGGAGGCGACGGTGTCGGGCTTGTCGCCCTCGCCGTAGGTCCAGGAGGCGTCCGCCAGGACCTGCTTGGGAACACCGCTCTGGTTCGCCTTCTCGGTGGCCAGGCCCTTGCCCGCTGCGGGGAACTCCTTCTTCCCCTGGTTCTGGTTGACAGCCAGGTAACCGAGGTAGCCCAGGCCGCCGGCCAGGGCCACTCCCGTGGCCCCGATGAAGCTGCGGCGCGCGATCGCGTTGCGGTGTGCGCGGCGTTCCTCGGCCTCGCGCAGCTCCTTGGCCTTGAGGCGTGCGGCCTCGCGGCGCTGGGCCTTGGACTGGCCGGGCTGTTTAGTGGACACGCGGTGCTCCTTGTGGTGCGGTGGCAAGCGGACGACGTAGGTGAATAATCAACGAGTTACAGTTGTAGCGATGCCATTCTGCCTGACGATGCAGTCCGAAACCACGCCTGACGTCTGCCGGTGGCGGATTGTGACGCATCGGTCGTTGCCTGTGCCCGTCCGTGCTGAAGGATGCCGCGGAGGGGCTCCTCTGCGTTGAGGGCAAGACGGTCGGTCGCCACCCGCCTACGATTTTCAGTCTCCGAACGGGGCGGTGCTGGGGACTGGGGCCAGTCCGGCAAAGTTCAGCAGGAGCGCGATGACGCCAATGGCGAGCAGGACCGTTGTGATGCGCCTTCTGCTGTGATCGCTGTGGGTGAGCATATTGATGATATGTGCGCCGCCTCGTCGGGTGGCCGCGCCCCACGGAACCAGCCACAGGACAAGAAGGTAGAAGGCGACTTCCAGCAGGAAGAATAGGATGAAGCGGGTGAGAAGAGGGACCGAGCCAAGAGATGAAGGACTGTCCTCCATGATTCCAGTGACGTTGGAGATCCATAGGGTGAGGGCTGCGACCATCAGGCCCAGGATGAAGGCGAAGCCAGTGGACAGCAGTGAACGTAGCAAGTACCACGGGGTTTGCCACCCACATGCGAGAGGTGTCCGACGGCGAGGCGGAGCCGCGTTGCAGTCGGTTCCAGCGCCGAGCATCCTGAGCTCGGCCTACGGTGCCGGCGATCACTGCGAGAACTGCTGCGAGGATGGCCATCCACCCCGGCCTCATGATCCCCAGGGCGGACATTGCGAACCACAGGGCCAGCATCACCCGCGGGCGACGCTGAGGCTCCTGCGCCCAGTCGGGCAGGTCGGCCGTACGGGTGGGGGCGGTGAACCGACGGACCTGTGCGGGCCGAGCACCGGTCGCCATCGGTCCGGCCATCGCGCCGGTCGCCGGCATGGCCGCCGGTGCGGGGCCGGCAACAGGGCCTGGGGTAGGCGGATGGGGAGGCCGTCGGGTGATACCCCGAGTAGGGGAACATCGGCACCTGTCCGGACGGTGCGGGCCGCGGGTAGGCCCCCGACGGCGTCACAGGAGCGGGGCTCCCCGGCGCCGTACTGCATCGACTGCGCTGACTGTGCCATCCCTGCCGGCATCGGTGAGCCGTTCTGGTACCACGACCGAGGCGGGATGGCGGGCGGGGGCTGGACCGAGGCCGCTGAGGGAAGCCGACGGCGCACTGTAGCCGTAACCGCCCTCAGCGCCGGAGGCCGCCGAGACAGGGCTGCCGTAGGCCGCGGGGAGGCCGAGGTCGCGCCGTGAGGCGTCGTGGGGGATCCCTGGGCCGGGCCGTAACCCGGCGCCGTGCCGTACCCCGCGAACGTGTTGGTGTTCTCTCCGACTCCTCGGGCCGGGCTCGTCATCCTCCGGCCCCAGGAGCCGGTCGACGGCCTCCTCGCCGGTGCCGCCCTCGGCGATCTCGTCGAGTACCTCCAGCAGTCCGTCCGGGCCCTAGTCGGTCCTTCGCTTCCGGGGCGAGCGCTGCCGTGAAGGCCCTGGCCAGCGCAGGGCTCTCCTGCTCCAGGGTGCCCAGCTCCGGGGTGCCCCGCGTAGACGCGGCGGAAGACCACCTGCCACGCGCCCGAGCCGAAGGGCGCCAGCCCGGTCACGGTGAACAGCAGGACGCCCGCGCAGGCGTACCAGTCGACGTCGGCGGTCGGCTCCCCACCGTCGAGCATCTCCGGGGGATGAAGCCCGGTGTCCCCGTGACCTGACCGGTCTGGGTGAGGCGGACGTCGTCGGCCACCTGGGCGATGCCGAAGTCGATGAGAACCGGGCCCTGCGCGCCGAGCATGACGTTGGAGGGCTTGAGGTCGCGGTGGATGACGCCGGCGGCGTGGACGGCGCGCAGTGAGTCGACCAGCCCGTGAGCCAGGTCGGCCAGGTCGCGGGCGTCGGTGGTCAGGTCGTAGACGCCCTCGTGCTCCACCTCGTGCTGGAGGTGGGGCCCTCGACGAGCTCGGTGATGACGAAGGTGACGCCCATCGAGCCGTCGCCGGTCTCGATGTCCAGGATGCGGGCCACGCGCGTGTCCCTCACCCGAGCCAGGACGCTGGCCTCGCGGTCCAGGCGGCGCCTGGCCGTGGGATCCGCGGCGATCTGGGGGTGGAGGATCTTCATGGCCACGTGGCGGCCGCCCTCGTCGGTGGCCTCCCAGACCACGCCCATTCCCCCGGCGCCCAGGCGACGCAGAAGCCGATAGCCCCCTACCAGGGTGCCAGCGCGCAACTTGCTCAGGGTGACCGGCTCTCCCGGGTGCGCGTCGAAGTTCTGCGTCATGGTCCCCACAGTACCGGGCTATATCGGCTCGTGGGCACCGCGCCCCTGTGGGGCTCTTCGCCCGACTGTGGGCCATGTCGCGGGAGAAAAGCCAGCTCTGGAGCGGCATTGCCGGCAGTGGCCCAGTCCGTTTCCGACGGCGGGGATGGGGAGGTCTATCCGGCCGCTCCTCAGGGACGGGCCGAGGCTCGACCGAGCTGCGCCGAGGACCTCATCGGGGTGTCATCGGTGACCGGTGAGCGACGGTTGAGGGTTCACCGGCCCGACGACGGCCTTTCGCCGTCATTGCGGAGGAAGACCAACCTGACAGTTCTCTGTGAATCGCTGGTCAAAGTGGGGAACGTGTGTCAAAATGAGCCCGTCCACGGTCGAACGGCTGACCGCGGTACGTGTCAATGCGGACACGCATCGGCACCTTTCACGACGGATCGTCCGGCACGTACCTGCCGGTGAAGGGAAGCACCACCCATGGCAACTGTTACTTTCGAGAACGCCACGCGCATTTGCGGGCAATGACCGCCCCAGTGTTGACGCTCTCAACCTCGAGATCGCCGATGGCGAGTTCCTCGTACTCGTTGGCCCCTCCGGCTGCGGTAAGTCCACCTCCCTGCGCATGCTCGCGGGCCTGGAGGACGTCAACGCCGGTCGCATCCTCATCGGTGACCGCGACGTCACCGACGTTCAGCCCAAGGACCGTGACATCGCCATGGTCTTCCAGAACTACGCGCTCTACCCGCACATGACCGTCCACGACAACATGGGCTTCGCCCTGAAGATCGCGGGCACCCCCAAGGCCGAGATCGACAAGCGCGTGCGTGAGGCCGCCAAGATCCTCGGTCTGACCGAGTACCTGGACCGCAAGCCCAAGGCGCTCTCCGGTGGTCAGCGTCAGCGTGTGGCCATGGGCCGTGCCATCGTGCGCAAGCCCAAGGTCTTCCTCATGGACGAGCCGCTGTCCAACCTGGACGCCAAGCTCCGTGTCCAGACCCGTACCCAGATCGCCTCGCTCCAGCGCTCGCTGGGCGTCACCACGGTCTACGTCACCCACGACCAGACCGAGGCCCTCACCATGGGTGACCGTATCGCGGTCCTCAGGACGGCGTGCTCCAGCAGGTCGGCACCCCCGCGAGATGTACGACCACCCCGCCAACGAGTTCGTCGCCGGCTTCATCGGTTCGCCGGCCATGAACCTGGGGCAGTTCACGGTCAAGGGGCGACGTCGCCACCGTCGGCGCCGCCAAGATCCAGCTGTCCAAGGCAACGCTGGACGCCATCACCTCCGAGGACGGCGGCAAGGTGACCATCGGGTTCAGGCCCGAGTCGCTCGACGTCGTCTCCGCCCAGGACGAGCACTCCATCCCGGTGCGCCTGTCCTTCGTCGAGGAGCTGGGCTCGGACGCCTACATCTACGGTGAGCTCGTGGGCGCCGAGGACTCCGAGGCCAAGCTCGGCTCCGGTGAGGACTCCAGTCAGATCATCGTGCGCGTGCCCCCGCGTACCGCCCCCGAGCCGGGCGAGACCGTCTACGTGCGGATCCGCCCCGGTCAGGAGCACATCTTCTCCGCCTCCACCGGCAAGCGCCTGCCTGCCTGAGGACGCTGATGACGACGGCGCCGCTCCCTCTCCCGGGGGCGGCGCCGTCGTCGCTCTCGAGTGCGGAGCCGGGTGGGCCGGCGCTGGGCTGATGAGTCGGCTCGACGTCGTCACCGGCCCGTTCAGTGAGACCTGGATCGCTCCCGAATCCTCTCAAGATGCGGACCGCGGTTCCCGCCCTAAAGGGCGAAGAAAGCCCTGGCCTGAAAGAATGACGCCATGCCCCAGTCCATGAAGATCACGGCGGCGACGATTGATCCGGCGCTGCTTGACCTCCCTTGGGAGACGGCGCTGGAGGAGTGGCCCCGCTGAGGTCCTCGCCGCGCTGCCCGCGGTCTGTCCCGTCACATCGTGCGCTTCGTCAACCTCTCCGAGCGCGTCATCGCGGTCAAGGAGATCGGTGAGTCCGTGGCGCACCACGAGTACGAGCTCCTGCGCGACCTGCTGCGACTGGGGGCGCCCTGCGTGCATCCGACGGCGGTCATCACCGGTCGGCGCGGCCTGGACGGGGAGGAGCTCAACTCGGTGCTCATCACCGAGCACCTGTCCTACTCCCTGCCCTACCGGGCGCTGTTCAGCCAGTACATGCGGCCGGAGACCGCCACCCGGCTCATCGACGCGCTGGCCGTGCTGCTGGTGCGCCTGCACCTGCTGGGCTTCTACTGGGGGGACGTGTCCCTGTCCAACACGCTCTTCCGCCGCGATGCCGGTGCCTTCGCCGCCTACCTGGTGGACGCCGAGACCGGTGAGCTCTACCCCGAGGGTCTCACTGACGGCAAGCGGCTCTACGACATCGACGTGGCCCGCACCAACATCATCGGCGAGCTCATGGACCTGCAGGCCGGGGCCCTGCTGGAGCCGAGCGTGGACACCATCGAGGTGGGGACCGGATCGTCAGCCGCTACACCGAGCTGTGGGACGTCCTCACCGCTGAGAGTCCTTCTCCCTGGATGAGCGCTGGCGCCTGCGTCGCCGGGTCCAGAAGCTCAACGAGATGGGCTACGACGTCGCCGAGCTGACCATGAACACGGACTCTCAGGGCGAGCACATCACCATCCAGCCCAAGGTCGTCGACGCCGGCCACTACCACCGACAGGTGATGCGGCTGACCGGTCTGGACGTCCAGGAGCGCCAGGGCCAGCGCATGCTCAACGACCTGGAGGCCTACCGGGCCATGTCCGGGCGCAGCGACGACCCCATCGAGCTCGTGGCCCACGCCTGGCTGGCGGAGGTCTTCGAGCCCACCATCCACTCCGTGCCCATCGAGATGCGTCGCAAGCTCGAGCCGGCGGAGATCTTCCACGAGATCCTCGAGCACCGCTGGTACATGTCCGAGGCCCAGGACCGTTACGTCACCACCCAGGAGGCGGTGGACGACTACGTGGCCACGGTCCTGCCCCAGCACCGTGACGAGCGGGCCTACCTCGGGGTCGGGGACACCCAGGAGATGGAGGCGATCGTCGTCGACGACGACGTCGATGAACCGCTGCCCGAGGACGACGCCGAGTTCGCCGCCCGTGACGAACAGACCCTGGCCGACTACGCCGCCAACCCCCTCGGCTTCACCGCCGGCATGAAGTTCAAGGGGGAGTAGGGCGTATCGGTTGCGCGCTCAGGGGCCCGAGGGCGTCCGTGCGGGATAGTCTGGCCCTCGAACGGCTGAGGCGATGCGAAGGGCTGTGAAAGGGGCATGAGTGAGGACGTGCCCGGATTCCAGGCCCTGCCCGGGCGACGCCGGAGAACAGCGCCTTCATCGATCTGTGCTTCAATCCAAGCTGTCTCCCTGCCCTGGGGAAGAGCACTGGTGTCCATCGAGATCAACGAGTGGCAGCTGCGTCTGTCGGTGGGCCAGTCCGTGAGGATCGCGGTGCCCCAGGGGTGATGAGTGTCGTCGTCCACTGCTCCATGGCCTTCCTGACTCCCAAGCCCCGACTGCGGTTCGCCGTGCAGCCCGGCCAGGTGGTGCCGGTGTTCTACCGGGCCTCCATCCTCCGGGGCGATCCTGGTGCGCTGAGCATAGGGCAACATCGCGGCATGTCCCGCTCCGAGATAAAGCGGTCACTGATCTTCGCACTGGTGGTGCTGGTCTCTCTGCTCGCGAGGCTCGCTGGTGATGTTATGGGGAATCTGGTCGATGGGGATGTTTCCTCAGTAGTTCAACGGTGCGCAGTACACGTCGAGCCCACCAGGGTGAGTGTGCCTGCGTCCACCGTCGATCCTGTCGGCTAGGGCTAGAGGCGGCGCCGTTCCTGTAGCCACTGCGCGTAGGTGGGACCCGCTGCAGGGACGTCGTCGCCGGGAACCAGTGCGCCGCGACGGAAGGCGAGTCCCCAGCCGGTGGGAACCACCAGGGGAACCGGCCTCGCCGTGAGGCTCGGCAGCTGTGCGGTCATCTCCCACAGCGTCATGACCTCCGGTCCTGCGACCTGGTAGGTCTGGCCGTCGGTCTCACTCAGGGCTGCCCGGGCCACCGTCTCGGCGACGGAATCGAGGCTGACCGGCCGCATCCTCATCGAGGGAACGAGTGAGACGGGGCCGTAGCGCATGCGCTCCATGTTCTGCTCGGCGAACTCGAACCACTGGGTCGAGCGAACCAGTGACAGGCGCTTGCTCGACTCGCGAGCAAGCCGCTCCTGCGCGCACTTGCCCGCGAAGTAGCCGTAGCCCTGCACCTCCGGAAGGCCGCAGTTGACGATCGACAGCAGGACGTGCCTGGCGCCCAGGGCGTTCGCGGCCGCTGACACGGCGCGGGTCGAGCGTGTGAAGAACTCGGTGGCGACCCTCTTGCTGGTGGTGAACCGTCCGGTGGCCTCCACAATGACGTCCGCGCCGGACAGTGCGGCAGCCCCGTCGTCGCGCAGGACGTCGAAGCCGGTACGGCGCGAGTGCAGCGTCACCTGTGCCCCGGTCGCCTGCAGGGCTCGCTTGATGGCTTTCCCCGAGTCACCCGCTCCGACAACTGCCACCTTCACTGCGGTCGCCTCCTCATGCTCCGGTCTGGCCGTCGTGTATATCTCTACGATCATAGAGTGCTCTATAATCGTAGAGGTCCATATGGTCGGAAGGCAAGGAGCGGGCACGATGGGGCGCAGGGAGCAGATCGGTGACGCCGGGGTCGGGCTCATCGCCCGTGACGGGGTGCATGCCCTCACTCATCTGCAGGTCGACACGGAGGCGGGACTGCCCCGCGGGTCGACCTCCTACTACGCCCGGACTCGCCGTGATCTGCTGGCGCTCGTGGTCAACCGCCTCTCCGAGGGCTCGCAGGCTGACATCAACGACCTTGAGATCCCCGCGTCCGTCAGCCGGCAGGAGGCCGCCGAGATCGTCGTCGGCATCCTGGAGCATATGGCGCGGCGTGCGGACGCCCAGGCCGCGCGTGGGGCTTTGCTGTTCGAGCTGCGCGACGACGTCGAGCTCCGGGAGCTGCTCACAGCGGAAGCGCCGGTCAGGCGGCCTCTGACGCGTCTGGCCGAGCGGATACTCGTCGCCGCGGGTGTCGACCAGGCCTCTGCTCACGCTCCCGACCTGGTGGGGCTGGTGGACGCCCTGCTCATGTACCAGGCGGCCAAGGCGGCACCCGTGGACGCCCGCAAGGTGCTGAGGGCCCTACCTCGAGGGGCTTGGCTGACCGCCCGCTCTGCGGCCTGACGCTTCTAGGCGCCGAGCTCCTCGGCGACCAGGGCCATCTCCTCGTCGGCGCGGCGGCGCAGCTCGCGATGGCGCGTCCAGGAGGCCAGGGAGACCTCGGTGATGGCGTCCACCAGCAGGAAGGCGCCCACGGCCGCCACTCCGCCCGGAATGCTCCCGGTGGACCGGCGACGGCGCACGGCGGCCCCCAGGAGCGTGCCACCCAGGCCGGCCTCCAGGAGCGCAGCGCCCCGCACGGCCCACGGCTTGTCCGTCACAGTGCGCACGTAGCCCTGCCAGAAGGCCGAGCCCGGGGTGGAGGGGTCGGCCAGCAGCAGGCCCACGCTACGGCCCACGGCGTTGGACAGCCCTCGCGGCTCGTGCACGACGACGCCGGGGACCTCCACCGGCGCCAGGCGGCCGGTGAGGACCTCCAGCACCCAGTCGGGCAGGCCCAGGGCCTGAAGCATCGCGGCGAAGCCGTCGATGCCGGGCTGGACGATGGCGGCGGTGGCGGCCTCCAGGTCCGCGCCGGGGACGGCGTCGACGATCCCCGAGGCGTCGGTCAGGTCCGCCAGGAGCTCGTCGACCAGGGACCCTCAGGGCCGGTCCGGGCTCCTTGACCCCGCCCCACACGTAGCGCGACATCATGCCCCAGGAGAAGACGGCGTCGTCCTCCGGGTCCCCGGTGGGGATGGCGCGGATCGACATGTCCTCGGCGTCGGCGGTCGAGCACCAGGGCCGGCAGCGACTCCTCGTCCCAGCCGAAGGTGCCCCAGGTCCGTGCCCTCACCGGAGTACATGACGATGCGGCGGTCCAGGCTCGGCGTCGAGGCCACCGCCAGCGGGCGCTCCAGCAGCGTGGCCTGCAAGCGGCACCATGTAGGCGCTCATCGGGAGACCACCACGGTGCGGGCGCTGGCCGAGCCGTGCTGGGAGATCGTGGGCAGCTCGACGTCGTCGGGCAGGGGCGTTGAGGTGGCCGGGCCCACGGCGACGTCGGCCGTGAACTCCCGGGCCAGGGACTCCACGAGCTCGCTGACACGTGGGCCCGGGCACGACGCCCCGCGCGAGGGCAGCGTCACCGCGACCCGGCCCTCGACGTCGGTCATGAGGGTCAGGCTGAGCAGGTGCGTGGTGGCGGGAACCACTCCAGGCGCACGACCACCCGCGCTCGGCGAAGGCGTCGGCGACCGCCTCCGGCGTCGTGCCCGGCGCGATGAGCACGCCGTCGGTGCGGTTCCAGCGCTGCGAAGCGTCCTGGGCCATGGGGACCTCCTGTGGATCGGATGCGGCCCATTGTGTCAGCAACGGGGCCGTCATGGGGAAGTGTAAACCGGGCGCTTTCGACCGGGGTCGGCCGGATCGGCCGGCTCGGCCGGGGGTGGTAGGGCGTCAGAGGCGGTGCGGGTCAGCTGCGGCTGTCGGGCGGCCCGGCGCCGCAGGCGGTCGACCTCGTAGAGGCTGATGCCCGTGGCCACGGCGGCGTTGAGGGACTCCACGCTGCGGCTGATCGGTACCGAGGCCAGCACGTCGCAGGTCTCGCGCACCAGGCGGGACAGACCCGCGCCCTCCGCGCCGGTGACCAGCACCAGGGGGAGTCGGCCAGGGTGAGGTCCTCGATGTCGGTACTGCCCTGAGCCGTCCAGGCCGACGACGAAGCAGCCCTCCCTTCTTCAGCTGCTCCAGGGCGCGCACGAGGTTCGTCTCGCGGGCCACGCGCACCCGGGCGGCGGCGCCGGCCGACACCTTCCAGACGGTGGCGTTGACGCCCACCGAGCGGCGTTCGGGGATGATGACGCCGTCGGCCCCGAAGGCCCCGGCGCTGCGCAGGACCGCGCCGAGGTTGTGGGGATCGGTCACCTGGTCCGGGGCCACGAGCAGCGGCGTGCGGCCCAGTGAGCGGGCGCGCTCCAGCAGGTCGCGGGCGGTGGTGTACTCGTAGGCGGGCACCTCGATGGCCACGCCCTGGTGGGCGGCGGAGTCGGTCAGGGCGTCCAGGTCCAGCTTGGTGGTCTCCAGCACCGGGGCGCCCAGCAGGGCGGCGCGGCGCACGACAGCGCCCAGGCGCTCGTCGGACTGGGCCGAGACCGCCATGAAGACTCTGTGATGGGCACCGAGGCGTAGGCGGCCTCGGCCACGGCGTTGCGCCCGCACAGGATCTCGTGGCCCTCGGGCACGTCGAAGCGGCGGCTTGGCTTCTCGAGCTGCTTGGCCCGGGTGGGCTGGGCGGCCCGGGCCTCGGCACGGGCCTTCGCCCTCGCCTTGGGGTGGCCGACGCGGTTCTCCGCGCGCGGGGTGGGGCCCTTGCCCTCCAGGCCCTTGCGGCGCTGGCCGCCGGAGCCCTTCGTGGGGCCCTTCTTCGAGCCGGGGCGGCGCTTGGCGCCGGGGTACTGCTCGTTGCCGGGCATCCGGCCTCCTGTTCGTGACGATGGCGAGTGTGCTGCGAAAGAGTAGCGGGTGGTGGCGCTGTGCGCGGGGCGCCGGCCGCTCAGGCCAGGTGCCAGCGGGCGCCCGAGGGCGAGTCCTCGACGACGACGCCGGCCTGGGTCAGCTTGTCGCGCAGGGCGTCGGCGCGCGGCCAGTCCTGGTGGCGCGGGCCCTGGGCCCGCTCGTCGAGTCGTGCTGGATGAGCCGGTCGAGGGTCTCCATGGCGGTGCCGCTCTGGGAGGAGCCGACGCCGTCGAGGACGTGGGTGCGCCAGGGTTCGGCCAGCGGGTCCAGCCCCAGGACGTCGAGCTGGGAGCGCAGGTCCAGGGCCAGGTCGGCCACCGACTCGTGCAGGGCGGCGTCGGTCTCCCTGCCTGCTGCTCGGCCGGCCTCGGCCCTGCAGGGCCACGTTGAGGGCCTTGAGGGTGGCGTGGACGACCGCCATGGCGCCGGCCAGGTTGAGGTCCTCGTCCATGGCGGCCGTGAACTCGGCCGGCAGGGGCCCAGGGCGCGCACCTGCTCGGCGGGGGCGTCGACGGGAGTTCGCGCCTCCGTCGTCGGAGAACTCGTAGGCCCGCAGGATCGCGCTGGACAGGCGCTCCCACAGGGCCTCGGCGTCGGCCAGGGTCTCGTCGGAGAACTCCACGGTGGAGCGGTGGTGGACGGTGCCCAGGGCCAGGCGCAGCACGGCGGCGTCGTAGCGCCTGAGCAGCTCGGCCACCACCAGGGAGTTGCCCAGCGACTTGCTCATCTTCTCGCCCTTGATAGTCACCCAGGCGTTGTGGACCCAGTGGCGCGCGAAGCCCCAGCCGGCGCCGTGGGACTGCGCCTGCTCGTTCTCGTGGTGCGGGAAGCGCAGGTCGATGCCGCCACCGTGGATGTCGAAGGTCTCGCCCAGGTAACGGCGCGACATGGTCGAGCACTCCAGGTGCCAGCCGGGTCGGCCCCAGCCCCAGGGGGCGTCCCAGGCGGCGTCGGCCGGCTCGGTGGGCTTGGCGGCCTTCCACAGGGCGAAGTCACGCGGGTCGCGCTTGTCGGCCTCGACGTCGTCGTCCAGCTGGGACTCGTCCTCGGTGGTGGCCAGGTCCTCCAGGCGCTGGTTGGTGAGCGAGCCGTAGCCGGGCAGGGAGCGCACGTCGTAGTAGACGTTGCCGGACTCGCCGATGTAGGCGTGGCCGGCGTCCAGCAGGCGCTGGACCAGGTCGATCATCTCCGGGATGTGGCCGGTGGCGCGCGGCTCGTAGGTGGGTGCCGCCACGCCCAGGGCCCGGTAGGCGGCGTCGAACTCCCGCTCGAAGCGCTGGGCCCAGGCCCACCACGGTACGGGCGGCTCGGCGGCGGCCGACTTGCTGAGGATCTTGTCGTCGATGTCCGTGACGTTGCGGATGAGACGGACCTCCTGGCCGCCGCGCTCCAGCCAGCGGCGCAGGACGTCGAAGGCGATGCCGCTGCGCATGTGGCCGATGTGGGGTGAGCCCTGGACGGTGGCACCACACAGGTAGATCGTCACCAGGCCGGGGGTGGCCGTGGGGGCCAGCGGCACGACCGCGCGGGCGGCGGAGTCGTACAGGCGCAGGGCCGGCTCGAGGCGCCCGCGGGTGAGGACGCTGAGGGCACGGTGGCCGCTGCTGGGGACTGCGGGGATGCGGCGGGCTCGGCAGACGCGTCGGTCTGGAGTGGGCTCAGTGGGTGTGGTGCTCACGGGCACAGGCTACCTGTCCGCCGGCCACCGGTGTCCACTGGGCCTCAGGGGTTTTCGCCGGGGGCCCGCACGGAGGACGCTCCCGCGGCGCGAGGCGAGGGCCTGCAGGTCCCCGTGGCTGTGCCTGGCGTCGCGTTCCTGAGGTTCCGCAGCGGACAGCAGTCGGTCGAGTGCTCCTGGCGGCTCAGCCACGACCGGCGGCGCCCGGGGCACCGGGTAGACCAGGGCGGTGGCGACGGCGAGCAGGCCCTCGGTGCGGCCCAGGAAAGCCCAGGTGGTCGGTGGTGGTGGCGGTGAAGGAGACCCGGGCGGAGGCGGCCTCGGACAGCGCCCGGGAGGCCTCTGCGGAGCGGGCGGCCACGCGCGGGCGCTCGCCCACGAGCTGGACGGCGACGTTGCCGATCTCGAAGCCGGCCTCGCGCACGCGGCGGGCGGCCTCGCTCAGGAGCGTGGCCCCCGAGGCGCCCCTTCCACTGCGGCTCGGCGGTGCCGAAGTTCGAGCCCAGGTCGCCCAGGCCGGCGGCTGAGAACAGGGCGTCGCAGCAGGCGTGGGCGACGACGTCGCCGTCGGAGTGGCCGGCCAGGCCCACCTCGCCGGGCCACTCCAGGCAGGCCAGGCGCATGGGGACGTCCCGGGTCGGGGGACGGCGAAGGCGTGCACATCGGTGCCGATGCCGGTGCGCGGCAGGAACTGGATGATCTTGTCCAGGTCGATCGTGGGCGGAGCCGGCGGCGTGACGTGCGCGGGAGCGGAGTGAGGCGGGCGTGGCGTTGACGGGCGCGGCGTGAGCAGGCTGGGCGGGTGTTCTGGCTGGTGCTCGGACATGGGCCGTGTCTGCCAGAACTGCCCGCCCGGGGAGCGCTCCCCTGGGCGGGCGGCACGGGGCGGCATACCGTTCGATCATGATTATCTGGCGTGGCTGGAGCGTTCTCAGCGTCTTCATCACTCTGCTGATCGCAGGCATTGTGGCATCGTCCCTCAATGCGCTTCTCGGCAGTGACAGCACGATGCTCTTGTCCGGGTACGGACTGGGACTCCTCTTGGCTGGTCTGGCCAACTACTTCTTCGGGCGACAGGTGAATGCCGTCGCCCCTGCCAAGAAAGTCGAGGCGATCAAGGAACAGATGCGTCACGAGATGTGGAATCGCGTGGCGCAGGGGGCCATTCAGGTAGCGCCGGGAGCTGCGCCGCCGGCAACCCGCGAGGAGGCGCATCAGCGGGTCGAGTACCTCGTCGAGCGGATCAGCGCCGACGGTACGAAGGGTCTGCGTAATATCCACATTCTTCTCTTCATCCCGGTCCAGTGGATCGGGGGCCGCTGAGGGTGTACTGGCTGTGGTCCTGGTGGTCCTCTCGGTGGTCCTGCCCTTCACCGGCTGACCTCCAATCTAGGCGCCGCACTGTACGAGGGTGGGGTGCTACTGGCCGACACAGGGGTGTACTGCATGATGGTCGGGGTGTCGGGCAGTGCGGTCAGGTGACGGCCAGTAGGTCCCGAGGTTCGTGGGGTCTCGAGCCCAACGCGGGGCCACACCCTCGAAAGGTGAAACTCGGATCCACAGGGCTGAGTTGGGAAGGGCGCCGACGGCGTCAGTGCGCAGTCTTGAGACATGACACCGCGATCATCGTCCTCCGGGCCCGACCTCGATCTGCGTCCCCGCCTGGTGCGCACCACGCGCAGCTCCCGTAGAGGCTGTCTGCCGTCGTCGGCTTATATTCGTCTGGCTCGCGGCTACTACTGGCTGCCGGATCGTGACGCTGAGCGCTGGCAGCACCGTCACACCCTCTCGTTAGCGCGGGCCGTGGTCGCTCAACGAACCCAGCTCGCCGCCGCCTGCCTCGCACGCCTCCGCAGCCCTGGTGCTTGATATCGACATGTTCTCCCAGGAACCCGATGTCTATCTCGCGGTGCCCAGCGCCCCTCGCCGGGTTCATGTCACTCTGCCCCGCATCTGGGTGCCAGACCATGGAATACCCGTTTCGATCTCGGATGACTCTGTGGGACCCTCCTCCTGCCGTGGCATCACCCTGTGGCGACGACACCTCACTCTGAGTTCCAGCGAGGTTGTGCCGGTGGGGCGGGTGGTGACGACGACGGCGTTGCGCACGGCTTACGACTGCGCCTTCGACGAGCCGCCGCACATGATGCCCTCGCCATCGCCGACTCCGTGCTGCGCCGCGCTGCCGACCGAACCGGGAGAGGCCCGAGCTGTGCCAGGCGGCGACTGCCCGGGTGAGGCAGGAGTGGGCGCACATGCTCGAGCGTGAACCGAGACGTCGTGGTGTGGCTCAGGCACGGGCGGTGCTCGGCCTGGCGACGCCGTTCGCCGAGTCCGTGCTTGAGAGTGCGGTGCGGTGGCTGGTCCTCGTCCTGGGCCTGCCGATCCCGCAGGTGCAGCACCCCATTGACACTCCTGAGGGGTGCTGGTGGGTGGATCTGTGCTGGCCTGGTCAGAGGCTCGTCCTGGAGGTCGACGGCAGGAAGAAGTACCAGGGCTCCGAGGACCTGTGGAAGGAGAAACGGCGTCAGGACGGGATCGAGACGCAGGGGTGGACGGTGCTGCGCGTGTCCTACGGCGACATGATGCGGCCCGACAGGCTTGGTGCGAAGATCCTGACGCGGTTTCCACCAGCAGAGGTCGCGCGCCTGCGGCCCCGGCAGGACCTGGCATGGACGGGGATGCGCCTGGAGACGGGCCTGCGTGAGGCCTCGTTGCTGGGCCGGCGGCTTCCCCGAGGAGCGGGCTGAGGCTGCGTTCAAAAGGGGTGGACGGCCTGTTCTGCCGCCGTTCGAGCCCCTACTGCACGAAGGTGGGGTGCTACTGGCCGACACAAGGGTGTACTGCATGATGGTCGGGGTGTCGGGCAGTGCGGTCAGGTGACGGCCAGTAGGTCCCGAGGTTCGTGGAGTGGGCGCGAGGCGGGTGCGGGTGTCAGGGCAGGCGCCAGTCGACGGGGAGGCCCCCATCTCGGTGAGGATCGTGTTGGCGCGGCTGAAGGGGCGCAGAGCCGAAGAACCCGCGCGAGGCGGACAGCGGGAGAGGGTGCGGCGAGGCGATGACCGGCGTCTGGCCCAGCATCGGGGTCAGCGACTGCGCCGGCCGCCCCCACAGGATCGCCACGAGCGGGCCGCCGCGCTCCACCAGCGCCTCGATGGCCCGCTGCGTCACCTTCTCCCAGCCCCAGCCCTTGTGCGAGGCCGGCGCTCCGGGTCGGACGGTGAGAACCCGGTTGAGCAGCATGACGCCCTGCTCGCACCACGGCGTCAGGTCCCCCGACGTCGGCTGGGGCACGCCCAGGTCGCTGACCAGCTCGCGGAAGATGTTCTCCAGGCTGCGCGGGGGCCGTACACCGGGCGCCACTGAGAAGCTCAGCCCCATGGGGTGCCCCGGAGTGGGGTGGGGTCTTGCCCGACGATGAGGACACGCACATCGTCCATCGGGTAGGTGAAGGCGCGCAGCACGTCCGTTCCCGCCGGGAGATATCCGACGCCGGAGGCCACCTCCTCGCGCAGCCGCTCCCCGATCTCATGGATCGTGGGCTCCACGGGTGCGAGGGCCTGCGCCCAGGAGGGGTCGATGATCTCGGACAGGGGCTTGGCGGTTGTCACGCTGCGAGCCTAACGGTCCGGCACCGGCGCCCGCAGGATCTTTCCGGGCCCGATGTCACGGTGATGTGAGTCGGACGTGACGAGCAATACCCACGAACGACGCTCGGACCGGTATCTTGTGAGGGTGAGCAACTATGACTATCCCGAGGACGAGTTCGACGTCGGCGAGGATGACGGCCCAGTTCGGTGGGCGTGCACCGCGCTCAGGTGCCTCGGTGGCGCAGCTGGGTGCCGCTGCTGGCCATCCTCATCATTGTCCCGGCGCTCGCCTGGGGCGCTGTGACGCTGTTCCTCAACGGCTCGGGCGGTGGCTCGTCGGATGCGGTCTCGTCGACCCAGCCCGCCCAGAGCGGACAGGCCGGCAAGAACCAGGCCTCGGGCGGGAAGACCGCTGGGGCCTCAAGCCCGCCGACAACAAGTCCGCCGACGCCTCAGCCAAGCCAGCGCCTCCGCGAGCGCCACGGGCAACATCGACTTCAACACCGGGGTCACCGTGTCCAACGGGACGGAGACCAGCGGCCTGGCCAAAGGGGCCGGCGACAAGCTCACCAACGGGGGCTTCACCGCGGTGAATGTCACCCCCGGGATCTACGAGAACGCGGAGCCGGCCAAGTCAACGGTCTACTTCGGCTCCCCGGAGAACCGCCCCGCGGCCGAGGAGGTCGGCAAGAAGCTGGGGATCACGAACGTGGTGGAGAGCGCTGAGAACGCGCAGTCCAACCCGATCGTCGTCATCCTGCGAGATGACTACAAGGCCTGACAGGTAGCACAGGGCTCATGCGGCCGCTGACGCGTCCCGGACGTCGTCGGATCCTGGCCCTTGCCGCGGCAGTCCCGCTCACCGCTGCCGCAGCCATCTGGGCCGGCCCGCGTTTGCCGGGCCTGTCGCGCCGTGAGCCGATGCTGCTGAGCGAAGGCCTCGTCGTGGGCCCGGGAGGAGGCCTGTACCCCCTGGTCTCAGGCAGCTCAGGGCGGCGCGATCTCCCTACGTGCCGGGGACCCCGTCTTCCCGAGGATTCCGCATCGTGGGGGCTGACGACGTCGGGCGTGACGTCCTGGTGCAGCAGGCGCTTGCGCGTCGCCGGGCCGCCCGCCTTCCCTCAGGACGATGGAAGGACCTGGCCGACGCTGCCCTGGCCGATCTCCTGGCCCTCACCGGGCCGGCGCTCATGACGGGGCCGCCCGGCTCATCTCTGACGGCATCGGCATCGGTACCGGTGCAGAGCCCCGCGGTCGGCGCCGCGAGGCAGGACGGAGCCGGCGAGCGGTGCCGCGCAGGACCGTGGACGAGGTCGTGCCGGGCGCGAGGCGCGCCGCAGGACGCTGAGCTCTTCCGCCGGGGGCGGTGGTGGCCGCACCGGTCGGCAGCTGGCGCTACGTCTGGCCGAGGACGCCGCCTTCGCCGCGGCCGCCCTCAGCGCGGTCAACCTGCCGGCGGAGGCCCTCGGCGTCCTGACCAACCTGGCCTCCTGGCAACGGGACGACGGCGGTTTCGAGGCCCGCTACACCAGCAGCGGCCAGGTGCCCGATGACCGCCCCGCCCAGACCGACGGCGCGGGCTGGTTCCTGTGGGCCGCGGCCCGGCTCCTGGCCGACGGCGTCTCCGCTCCCGAGCTGAACGGCCCCCTTGGGAACGCACCTGGTGCGCGCCGCCTCCCGGCTGCTGACGATCACGGACGACACCCTCGCGCCTGCCCGCCTCCAGCCCCGACTACTGGGAGGTCGGCGAGACGGTGCTCACCCTGGGAACGGCCGCGTCGGTGCTCCTGGGGCTCGAGTCGGCGACGGCGCTGGCCCAGGCCGGCATCGACCCGGGGGCGTCTCCGGAGGTCCTGGCCGGCCGAGCCGCAACGGTACGTCGCGCCATGGAGCGGAACTTCGCCCCCGGCTGGGGGCGGCACATAGAGATGCGGCGACGTCGACGCCGCCATCGCCCTGGTCCTACCGCCTTTCACCCAGCCGCTGGCCGGGGCTCGCGCGGTGCGGGAGACCGCCGCCGCCCGCATGCGACGCTCCGCCGGTGGTCTCGCCCCGGGCTCCGGTTGGCGGGACGACGGCGTCTCCTGGACTCCGGAGACCGCACTCATGGCCTGGTCGGCGCTGGCGCTGGGGAAGGAGGACGAGGCCGCCCGACTGCTGTCCTGGCTCGACGGGCACCGCACCGATGCCGGCGCCCTGCCGGAGAAGGTCGCGGCCGACGGCGCCCGGCTGGTCCCGCGCCCTGGCCTGGACCTGCGCACTCGTTCTGCTGGCCACCGCCGCACGCGAGCCGCGGGTGAGCGGTCGTGAGACGGGACAGGACGGCTGAGGGGATCGCGGCGGGCCGGGCGATTCCCCTGCTTCGCCGTCGGAGGATTCGGCGTGGATCAGATCTGAGCGTCTTGCACTCAAGGACCGAGAGTGCCAGCATTGCCGTTAGCACTCGGAGTCCTCGAGTGACAATGCATCCACCAATGCAACCAAGTTCATCCAGGGCTGGAACGTGAGGACCGGCGTCCGGGCGTGACGTGAACGTCCGAGGGACCGATCCGTCCGTCGCGGGCACGAACCGGCCGCCTACCACGCAGTGAGAAACTCAATGTCCAAGATCATCGCCTTCGACGAGGGAGGCCCGCCGCGGCATGGAGCGCGGCCTCAACACCCTCGCCGACACCGTCAAGGTCACCCTGGGCCCCAAGGGCCCGCAACGTCGTGCTCGACAAGAGTGGGGCGCCCCACGATCACCAACGACGGCGTGACCATCGCCAAGGAGATCGAGCTCGAGGGCCCTACGAGAAGATCGGCGCCGAGCTCGTCAAGGAGGTCGCCAAGAAGACCGACGACGTCGCGGGTGACAGCACCACCACCGCCACCGTCCTGGCCCCAGGCCCTGGTGCGCGAGGGCCTGCGCAACGTCGCCGCCGGCGCCAACCCGATCGCCGTTCGCCGCGGTATCGAGAAGGCCGTCACGGCCGTCGTCGAGCGCCTGCTCGCCGACTCAAGGACGTCGAGACAGGAGGAGATCGCGGCCACCGCCTCCATCTCCGCCGCCGACGAGCAGATCGGTGCCTTCATCGCCGAGGCCCTGGAGAAGGTCGGCCACGAGGGGCGTCGTGACCGTCGAGGTCAACACCTTCGGCCTCGAGCTCGAGGTCACCGAGGGCATGCGCTTCGACAAGGGCTTCATCTCCCCTACTTCGTCACCGACCCCGACCGTCAGGGGAGGCCGTCCTGGAGGACGCCTACGTCCTGCTGGTCGAGTCTAAGATCTCCAACGTCAGGACCTGCTCCCGCTGCTGGAGAAGGTCATGCAGACCAGCAAGCCGCTGGCCATCATCGCCGAGGACGTCGAGGCCGAGGCCCTGGCCACCCTCGTTGTCAACCGCATCCGCGGCACCTTCAAGTCCGTGGCCGTCAAGGCCCCGGCTCGGCGACCGCCGCAAGGCGATGCTCCAGGACATGGCGATCCTCACCGGCGGCACGGTCATCTCCGAGACCGTCGGCCTCAAGCTCGAGAACGCCACCCTGGAGGACCTGGGCCAGACCCGCAAGGTCGTCGTCACCAAGGACGAGACCACCCTGGTCGAGGGCGCCGGCGACAAGGAGGCCATCGAGGCCCGCACCGCCCAGATCCGCCTCGAGATCGAGAACTCCGACTCCGACTACGACCGCGAAGCTCTCCGAGCGCCTGGCCAAGCTGGCCCGGCGGCGTGGCCGTCCTCAAGTCCGGTGCCGCCACCGAGGTGGAGCTCAAGGAGCGCAAGCACCGCATCGAGGACGCCGTGCGCAACGCCAAGGCCGCCGTCGAGGAGGGCATCGTCGCCGGTGGTGGCGTTGCCCTGCTCCAGGCCGCCGAGGTCCTCGACTCCCTCAAGCTCGAGGGCGACGAGGCCACCGGTGCCGCGATCGTCAAGGTCGCCGTGGAGGCCCCGCTCAAGCAGATCGCTGCCAACGCCGGTCTCGAGGGCGGCGTCGTCGTGGACCGCGTGCGCAACCTGCCCACCGGTGAGGGGCCTCAACGCCGCCACCGGCGAGTACGTCAACCTGCTGGCCGCCGGCATCGCCGACCCGGTCAAGGTGACCCCGCTCCGCCCTGCAGAACGCCGGTTCCATCGCCGGTCTGTTCCTGACCACCGAGGCCGTCGTGGCCGACAAGCCCGAGCCCCCAGCCGCTCCGGCCGAGGGCGGCGCCGGCGACATGGGCGGCATGTGCTGATCGACGTGACTCGTCACGAGCCAGTCATCCCCGGTAGTCCGGCCGCGACGCCGGTCGGCCCGGGACCTGGCGGCGGGCCGTCTCTCACGCGCGTGAGGGCGGCCCGCCGCTCTCGCTCGTCGCTGCGCCGCGCGCCCCAGTGATAAGGTGCGCGGTGAGCTCATGGCACGGCGGCGGTGACGGTGACCGATGCCCCTCTGCAGATCGCAGCAGATGCCTACCGAGCCGGCCACGGGCCCCGGGCCCGTGGCCGGCGCTGTCGAGAGCCGGTGCGGGTGCCGGTGCGTGGCGAAAGCGGCCCTGGTTGGTGGTCTCGGCGTCGTCGTAGCAGACGGCGGCGTTGTCCAGTGCCAGGCTGATCTGATCGAGGTTGGACTGCACCTGGAGCTGGGTGAGGTGCCAGTCGGCCGCGCAGGTGGCCATGGAGTCCGACTGCCGTCCCGGTCCAGCAGGACTGCAGCAGGCCGATATCGCCCCTGCATGGCGTCGACCTCGGTCTGGATCGTGGCGATGCGGGTCCGGGTCCGGGCGGCGGTGTCGGCCACCGCGGCGGTGTCGACGGAGTAGGTGGGCATGACGGGGTTCCTTTCGTGAGGGGCGGCCCGATGGACTGGGCGCTGTCGTGCGCCGACGTCACGTGATGCTGCAGCAGGTGCACCGCGGATGCCGTGCCTCTCACGGTAGGGGGCCGGACCCGGGCGCGCGTCGGGCGAGCGTCCGGCCCTGTGGACCGACCCAGCAGATCACGGCCTGTGGCCCCGAGGACCCGTGCCGATCGCTGGCAGGGCGGGCAGCTCGATGCCTCAGAGGTCTCCGGCGCCGTCGTCGATGATCTCCTCGGTGATGGGGGTGATCTCACCGGTGCGGGCCTCGCGCAGCTCCTTGGCCTCCTGGGTCTTGGCCCGCAGCTTCTCGGCGAGCTTGTCCCGCTCGGCCTGGACCCGGGCGCGGCGGTCCCCGGCCTCGTCGGTGCGGTTGCGCGAGCACATGAGCAGGTCAGGTCGGCGACGCAGGACTCCATCGAGGCCGTGTGCGCCATCGGCCTCCTCGCCGTCCTTGTCCTCACGGGGCTCGCCCCGTGCTCGGTGGACGCCTCAGCTGGGCCGACGCGCGGAGGGCGGAGGAGACGGCCCGGAATGCCTCGCGCGGGGGTACGCGGCGAGGGTCGCGCTCGACGGCGATGCGACGACACGGTGACGCGATGCCGGCGGGGACAGGGGCCTGACCGCCGGCGTTGTCGTGCGACGGCGCGGACCTCAGGGCCCTCAGCTCAGCAGTGTCGATACGCAGGGTGTTCCGTCACGGGACGGGCCGGGTGCCGGCTGTCCCGGTCGGGTCAGTCGCGCGCAGCCCAGCGGAGGTGCGGGGATCGCTCCCGACGCCGTCGTCAGCTGCTCGGGCGCCGAGTCCGTTTCCGGTGGCCGCGGGCTCGGCCGATGCGTGCCGCAGGAAAGAGCGCGCCGTCGTCGAGGCGGTGAAGGGCTCAGCGACCTCCTGAGTCGCCCTGTCGGTCCTGTCCCTGCTCTGCTCAGCGTGACGCTTTGGCGAGCTTCTCCTTGAGCCGGCGCTGCTCGGCCGAGAGGTTCTCCCTGGCCGCGTGCTCCCAGCGCTCGCCCAGTGGTGAGTGGAAGAGGTGCTCGCGGTCCAGGAGCCGAGAGACGATCGTCAGGCGGCCGCGCAGATACTCCTCCATGGGGATGTGGGAGTACTCCTCACGCAGCAGACGCACGTACTCGGCATAGGTCTGCGGGTCCACGGCCAGGGTGCCCAGGTCGGCGTCGATGAGCGCCTGGGCGTCGATATCGTGCTCGTCGAGCATGTGCCGCTTGAGGTTGACGATGAGGCTGCACCCGTTTGACCGTCTCCATCAGGACGCCCAGGTGATGAAGATCCGCCTCGGCGAAGGCCGCTGAGGCGGTCTCGTCCTCGCCGCCGTTGCCGCGGCTGACCTCCTCGGCGTCGGAGGAGAAGACGCACCCGTGGTACCAGCAGGCGACCCGCATGATGTCCGGATTGTGGGACTCCTCGGCGAGCTCGTCGACCGCGCGAGCATGTCGATGGGGTGGCGAAGGTTGTGGAAGCGGCGGTCCGGCGTGGACCAGCGCTCAATGAGGAGCTCGCCGGCGGGCGGATCGCCTCTGGGGGCTGCGTGGCGCCGAGCGCCTTCACCGAGCGGGTGAAGGCCGGCGGGAGCCACTGCGGTGCGTCGATGACAGCCCATGGGGCAGTCTCCGTGTTGGAAATGGAACGCGTGCCATCGTAGGGACTGTCCTCGCCGTGACGTCGACGTGACACGGTGTCTCGCGCACCACTCTTCAGCGTCTGCCGGCGGGTCGCTCGGTGACAGCGTCGGGGAGGGCAGCGGCTCGCACCTAGGCCGGTGCCGGGTGGCAGCTCGATGTGGACGGTGGCGCCGCCGCCGGGGTCTGAAGCATCTGGACCGTGCCCTGGTGGGCGGCCACGATCCCCAGCACGATCGCCAGGCCCAGGCCGGAGCCGCCGGTCTCCCGGTTGCGGGAGGTGTCCGAGCGGTAGAAGCGCTGGAAGACCTTCTCGAGCCGCCTCCGGGCGGCACGCCGTGGCCGTGGTCGCGGACCTCGACGACGACGACCGGCTGCGCCGTCGGGTTTGGTCAGCGGGGCGCCATGCCGATGGCGATCTCCACCGGCGTCCCGGAGGGGTGTGGCGCACGACGTTGCCCAGCAGGTTGGTGAGGATCTGGGAGAGACGGTCGCGGTCGCCGATGACCTGGATCGAGGGCGCCTCCATGCCGGCGGCCTCGTCGCGAGGGTCGAGGGGATGAGGCCCGCAGTCGCGTTCGGGGCCAGGACCATCATGTCGCTGAGGGCCCCGGCAGCCAGGTCGGTGAGGTTGACCGGCTCCATCGACATCTCCGGCCCTCGTCGATCCGAGCACAGCTGCAGCAGGTCATCGACGAGGGCGACCCCATCCGGTTGGACTCGGTCTCGATGCGCCCCATGACCTCGCCGGTCTTGTTCGCGGGCACCCCTGCCCATCCAGTAGAGCTCGCCGTAGCCGCGGATCGCGGCCGGGGCGTGCGCAGCTCGTGGGAGGCGTCGGAGACGAACCGCGTCATTCGCTCCTGGGCCCGACCTGGGCGGCGAAGGCGTTCTCGTTCTGCGCGAGCATCGCGTTGATCGCCCGCTGCGGCGAACCGACCTCCGTGGTGCGCGGCTCGGTGACCAGGATGCGGGCCGACGGGTCACCGCGGGCGATCCGCCGGCCACGCCCTCGATCTGGCGCAGGGGCGGAAGGGCGGTGAACCAGGTAGGTGGCGAAGATGGCCCCGCCGAGATGATCAAGACGTCGGCCAGGGGCCACCACGAGGCGGGTCCGCTCCACGGTCTCCACAACGTCGCTCAGCGGGAGAGCCAGAGCCTGCAGCGCCGGTGTACTGCTGGTGTTCGGGTTCTGATGACCGCAGGGTGATCATCGCCACTGGTGGCCGGGCTGATCGGAGTTGACCGTCGTGATCAGCTCGTAGTCGCCTTTTCTCAGCATGTGCCAGAGCGCGTGGTAGTTCAGGCCCTTGACCTGGGGCCGACCGATGCTCGGCAGCGGTGTCGGCTGAGATCCACTCCCCGTTGTCGGCTGGGATCGTGGAACTCTGCGCTTGACGTAGTAGCTCGAGGGGAAGGTGCGCTGCTGATGCGGCCCTCGCGGAGCTGGGTCCGGAACTGTTGTCCTGCATGGCCATCGGTGGTGCGAGGCTGGGCTGTCGATCTGTCCCATCGTAGGCTGTGAGAGCAGTGAGGTCACCACGAAGGGACGACGATGACGGCCCGATGGTGCAGCAGGCCCGGTCGTCATGAGGGTCGAGGCGCGTGCGCAGCGGCATCGCCTGCCAGGGCCGCTGGATCGCGGTGATCAGGTGCCATCGGCCCCCGTTTGATCGGGCAGTGCTGCTTACCGGACGACTTGGCCGGGCGCGATGCTCCCCCACGCGCCGCGCCATCACTCGGCCTTGGGCTCGCGCGGCAGCTGCGCCGACTCCGCGACGGGTCTGGATGAGTGGGTGACGGGCTGACCGTCAGCCCCTGGATCTGGTCCACCTGCGGCGCAGGTAGGAGATGTAGGACTCCACGATGGCGGCGTCACCGTTCCAGTCAGTACTCCCAGACGTGGTCGAGGATCTGGGCCTTGGACACGACGCGCCCGGCGTTGAGCATGAGGGTGGCGCAGAGAGCTTGAACTCGGTGGGGACAGGTCCACCTCTCACCTCTGCGCGGTAGACCTCGTGGGCGTCCTCGTCCAGGACCAGGTCGGCCACGCGCACGACGCCGTCGTCCTGCGTTCTCGATGGCGTGGGTGCGACGAAGGATGGCGCGGATGCGGGCGATGACCTCCTCCAGGCCGAAGGGGCTTGGTGACGTAGTCGTCGCCGCCGACAGTCAGACCTGGACCTTGTCCGCCATGTCGTCGCGGGCGGTCAGGAGAGGATCAGGGGTGGTCACGTCACGCTCGCGCAGGCGCCAGGCCACGGTGAAGCCGTCCATGTCGGGCAGCATGACGTCGAGGACCACCAGGTCGGGGGACGTCTTCTCCACCGTCTTGAGGGCGCCGTTGCCGTCTCCGGCGATCGAGACCTCGAAGCCTGCAGAAGCGCAGGGACGAGGCAGAGCAGGTCGCGGATGTTGGGTTCATCGTCGACGACAAGGAGGTGAGCTTCGGTGCGGGACTGCTGGGAACGCTCCATGGGCCTCACCATCCCTTCAGTTTCTGGTCGTTTCCTGAGTGAGTTCCGAATGGTCGCTGTTGATCGGGTCAAGTGATTGGTGGGACCCGAGGCGCTGCAGGCAGGGGCGAGAGAGCTTGGGATTCCCACAAGAAGCGAGGGGTGCTGTGGTAGCCGCCGAACAAAGGGATGGCGGCTGAAACTCTTCGGCGAGTCGGCGTGTGGGAGATGGGGACGGGGCGACGGCGTCGACCGTCGCCCCGCCGGTCGAGGTCAGAGGAAGGCGAGTGGGTCGAAGTCCTCCAGCGGGATGATGCACACGCGCGGCAGTGGGATGGTGAAGGCCTTGACGTCGCTCTCCAGGTCGTGAGACCGTCAGGCCCTCGCCCTCCAGGGCGGTCAGCTGGGCGTTGAGAACTCCGGAGGCACAGGATCCCCCGACCTGGGCACCGGCTCGCAGGAGCCGCTCGATCTGGGGATGTAGTCGCCGTCGTGGCTGCCCAGCGGGACGTGGGCCTCCTGGCCGGACTCGAGCCCGCTCGGCCAGCGCCTCCAGGGTGCGCTGGATACCGATGTCGACGACCTTCTCCTCATTGCTTCCCCGACCCGGCCAGCGGGACGGGGCGGTATCCATAGCCAGCAGGGGCCTGGATGAAGCTCATGGGCATGTGGCCGCTGGTGGCGTTGAGGAAAGAACAGGGCGCGGGCCTCGTCCTCCTCGCCCTCGGCGGCGTCGGCGGAGGACAGTTCATCACGGTATGCGAGGACGCGGTCCCAGCAGGGGCCGCTCCTCAGAGTTCAGGGACGCCGCCCCAGCACGCTCATGCCGAGGGGTGGCGTCAGTGTTCTCGCCATCGACGAGAAGATAAGTCGAGTACGCTCATGGGTTCTATGCTACCGGTCCCCGGTGTCCAACAGCCTCTGGCGACGCCCGGAGAGGTCCCAGTGATATCAACCTTTTTCCAGCGCGTCCCGAGGTGTGATCGAGGGGTGTGACCCGGGCGTGGGGCCCGAGGGGCCGGCGAGGCCGAGGTTCCGGCCAGGCCGTCTCGAGTCGGGTCGTGCCGGCTGTGTGCTGACGTCAGGCCGGCCAGCGAAACCGCCCGGCCCTCATCGCGATGACGAGGACCGGGCGATTAGGAGACTGACGCGCGGTGCGGCACCGCCTGTGCGGCCGGAGCCGGCTCAGTAGGAGGACTTCTCCTCGCCGACCGGCTGGCCCTGGTTCTTGAGGGCCTCGAAGGCGGCGGTTGATGGCGGCGTCGTCGCCGTCGGTGATCTGGGCCGGGCGCCTGCTGCGGGAGCGCCTGCAGTGCCGGGTTCTGCCGGACTTCAGCGGGCGCCAGGCGGGCCTCGGCCTCCAGGCCCGCGCCGGAGCCTCGAGCTCGGCGAACTGGGACTCCAGGGAGGAGCCGGCCAGCTCCATCTGCCCGGCGGCCTGGGCCTCGACCCAGCGCACCTGGTCCTCATGGCGGGACAGCTCGCTGGTGGGGTCAGGACGTTGATGGAGCGGATGGCGCCCTGAACCTTGACCTGGGCCTCCGGCGGTCTTCTGGCGGGCGATGAGCTGGTCGCGCTTGGGAGCGCAGCTCGCCGAGCTTGACCTCCATCTGCTGCAGGCCGGTCTTGAGCTGCTCGACGACCTGGCGCTGGGAGGCGATCATCAGCTCGGCGGCCTTGGCCTCGTTCTCCGCCGTGATCTGCTTGGTCAGCGCGATCTTGGCCAGCAGTCCCACTTGTCCGCGCCGGCGGTGTCACCCGCCGGTACGCAGCTGGTCGGCCTTGCGGGAGGCGGCCAGGGCCTTGTTGCTGAGTCCTTGGCCTCGGCGACGTCGGCGTCGTGGTCCTTCTCCGCCAGGCGCAGGTTCCCGATCGTCTGGGCGACGGCGTCGCGAGCCTCGGCGATGGAGGCCGTGTAGTCCCGCACCAGCTGGTTGAGCATCTTCTCCGGGTCCTCGGCTCGGTCAGGAGTGCGTTGATGTTGGCGCGGGTGAGCTGGGCGATGCGTCCCAGGATCGACTGCTTCTCAGCCATGAGTGGTTCGTCCTTCCGTCGAGATGCGCGACGTCGGTATGGGCAGGGTATGAACAGATACGGACACGGCGCTTGCCGGGTGACGGCCGGGTGGGCCGGGCGGATCAGGCGTCATGATCGCAGGTCCGGGCGGCCGGCGTCACGCCGGCGGGGGCCGCATCGCTCAGGGCATGACTGGCATATGACCGGGTCTGGGCGGCAGAAGACGCGGGCTCAGAAGTCGCCGCCTCCGTCAGAAGAAGTCACCGACCCCGTCCAGGGAAGTCGCCACCTCCGTCGAAGAAACCGCCACCGCCGCCCCAGTCGTTGTCGTGGTGGTGATGGGAGCTCCAGCCGCCGTAGCTGTGTCCGCCGCCCATCAGCAGCCCGCCCAGCAGGAGTGAGCCCAGGTCGAGGCCCGCCGCCCGAGCGGCCGTAGCCGCCGGAGTAGCTCTCCCCGGGCGCGGGCTCCACGAGGCTCGACGACGACCCGCGCACGTCGGCCTCGGCCAGGGCCTGCGCCTGGGCCACGAGGGGCTCGGCCGCCGCGACCTCCGCCAGGGCCGCTACCGGGTCAGTGGTCTGGACGCTGGTGGCGGCCGTGGCGTGGCGGGCCGCCTCACTCAGCGCGGTGCGCGCCGAGGGCCCCACCGCCCCGCGGTGGGTGGTGATGTGGGAGGTCACAGACTCCACCTGGGAGTTGAGACGGGCCAGGGCGCGAGGCCGGGAGGCTCGGGCGCGCGGTCGTTCTCCTCGCGCTCGCGGGCCGGGGCCAGGGCGGCGTCGATGGCGGCCTCGGCCCTGGGCCAGGTGGTCAGGGCGGCCAGGGGTCGCCGCTCGGCGAGCTGCCGCTGGCCTGACGGCCCTGCGGCGACGGCGGCCTCGGCGTCGGCCACCAGCGGGCGCCAGGGTCGCCGCCGGGACCGAGCCCTCCAGCCGCTTGGCGTCCACCAGGTCCGAGGAGATCGAGGCGATGGCCGCCTCCAGGTCATCGCCGCGCTCTGGAGGCGCTCGCGGGCTCCCGGTGACCTGGGCGGCCAGCTCGCCGGCCTGCGCGATCGAGGCCCTGGGCGATGCGCACCTGCTCCACCGCCGTCGCGTCCTGGGAGGCCTCGACGCTGGTACGGGCCTGGTCCAGGGGCGGTGCGTCCCGGCCGTCAGCAGGCGGCGGGCCTGCTCAGGGGGCCTGGGCCACGCTCGTCAGGGAGGAGGCCGGGTAGGCGGCACTCAGGGTGACCAGGATCGTCTCGGCCATGACGATGGCCTGCTCGGTCTCGTCGGCCCGCTGGGTGGTCTCCGCGATCGACGTCGGCAGGTTCGCCTCGATGCCTCGCCGCTTGTTGAAGGCCTCCTCCTGGGCGCGGATCTCACCGACCGCCTCCGAGCAGTGCTGGAGGATCTCGGTGTACATCTGGCGCTGCTGCGGCTCGGTCTCGGGGATGTCGTCGTCGAGGGATCTTGCGCAGCTCGAAGCACCGCGACAGGTGCTTGCGGGCGCTGTCCAGGGCGGCGGTGAAGGCGTCCGTGGCGGACAGCCCGAACTGCGCCTGGGCGTAGGGACAGCTCCTCGGCGGCGGCGCGCACCGTGTCATCGGCCTGGACCAGGGGCGCTGCCGGCCTGGGTGCGCAGCTGCTCCACCGTCATCGCGGCGGGCCCCGATGCCTGGTCCGCCGGTGCGCCGCCCGCGGCGGCCTGCTTCTTGCGCTTGCCGAACAGCATGTCGTCGTTCTCCTTGTTCTTCCTGCGCTTGTACACCGTCAGGGCGGCGGCCCCGCCGGCCGCCACCGCGCCCCTCCCAGCAGGAGCGGAAGCGCCGAGGCGCCGAGGCCCCCGAGCTGTTTGAGCCGCCTGAGCCGAGGACCCGGACATGTTCTCCGGGATCGCCGCGACGGCGCCGTCGTAGTTCCCCAGCGCTCAGCTGCTTCTTGAGGGCCGAGTCGATCCGCTTGTAGTCCGACTCGGAGAACTTCGAGGGTTGCTGTGCGCCTGCAGCTTGCAGCTCTTCGAGGCCGAGCCGTCAGCGGGGATGTTGATGACCAGGAGCATGTCGTCACGTCCCAGCTTCGTGTCCTTGAAGGTCTGCTCGGCGATCGCCGAGGCCTTGCGGCTGGAGTCGGAGACGGTCAGCACCCACAGGCCCACGCCGTGCTTGGAGGACATCGTGTCCACGGCCTGCTGGGCCTCGGTGGCGTCCAGGATCCCCGCCTCGTCGGTGACGTGCTTGGTCAGGTGGTGCTCGACGCCGCCGGCGAGGGCTCGGGGCGCGACCGCCGACACCGCGCCGGAGGCGCCGGGACGGAGGGGCGTGGTGCCCGCGGCCCGTCGTCGACGCCGCAGCGCTCGCGGAGGCTCCCAGCAGCCCCAGGACGGCCGCCGTCGCGGCGCCGGAAGCGGCCATGTGACGCAAGGGATGGGGGTGCGGGGACTGTGGATGCTTCATCCGGGCCATAGTCCCCGCAGGGCATGCCGGTGTGAGCAAGTCGTTTCGCCTCAGGCGGCACGTGTGCGCCTGTCACTGCTGCGAGCAACCGAGACCACCGGCAGAATGTCACCCATGACAGACACGCTCACGATCACCGTCATCGAGGCCCGAGGAGCTCGCGCCCGTGGGGCGCCTGGGGAGTGGCTCTTCGCCGAGGGGGCAGCGTTGCGCATGGTGCGTCCCTGGCGGGGCGACCCGATCCCGTCCCTGAGCGAGGTCGGCGACGGCCTCGTCGTGCTGGGCGGATCCATGAGCGCCCACGACGAGGCAGACCACCCCTGGCTGGCGGACCTGCGTGAGCTGCTGCGCGGCGTCGTCGCCGACGACGTCCCGCCATCGCCATCTGCCTGGGCGCACAGGTGGCCGCCGAGGCCCTGGGCGGCACCACAGCCGTGCCGGCGCTGGGCAGGACGAGGTCGGCGTCGTCGATCTGACCATCACGCCGGCCGGCGAGAGCGACCCGGTCTTCGGGCAGGTGGCCGCCGAGGCCGTCCGCGCCGCCCATCGCACCGGGATCTCCACCTCCGACGGCACCCGTTTCCCCGTCATCGTCTCCCACCACGACGCCGTCACCCACCCTGCCCGAGGCCGCCACCCTCCTGGCCTCATCCGACCGCTCCCCGGTGCATACATGGCGGGCCGGCCGGCTCCCTGGCCTTCCAGCACCACCCTGAGTCCGACCCGGCGCGCGCCGCCTACTGGCGCACCCGCGACGCTCTGAACGAGCAGTCCGGCACCGTGGACACGGCCTCCCTCAAGAGCCGCCCGCGACGCCCTGGAGGTGGCCGCCGGCCGGAGCGCCGCACCGGGCGCCGTCGGAACCCATGGGGCGACGCCCGCCGACCTGCCCGAGGCAGTCGCGAGCGCCGGGGCCGCCGTCCGCGCGGAGGCCGGAGGGGTCGACCCCGTCATCCAGGCCTTCGGCCGCACCCTGGCGCGATACTCGTGCGCAACGTGCGCGCCCGCCGCCTGGTGCGCTGAGCCGGCATGCGCATGGCCGTCGGGTTCACTGAGGCCCGGCGGCCCCGTGCGGGTCCGGCGCCAGCGGATGTACAGGGACCAGGAAGGCGGCGAGCTGCATGCCGATCAGTCCTGTGTCGCCGACGATGAGCATGCCCATCCGGAGTGGGGACATGTCGCTGCCCACAAGGTTCATGTGCATGGGGACGAAGCAGGCGAGGAGCAGGGCGCTCGTACTGATGAGTACGAGGAACTGCTGACGCAGTGACAAGGGGGACTTGCCCCGGGTGGCGAGTCGGTGACGTTCATGTGACATGGTTCATACCTCCTCGGCGTCGATGATGGCGTAGGCGTATCCCTGCTCGGCCAGGAACCGCTGGCGGTGGGCCGCGTACTCCTGGTCGGCGGTGTCGCGGGCGACGACCGTGTGAAGTGGGCCTGGCGGCCGTCCTCCTTGGGACGCACGATCCGGCCCGAGCCGCTGGGCCTCCTCCTGACGTGAGCCGAAGGAGCCCGAGACCTGGACGGCCACGCTCGCCCCGGGCAGGTCGATGGAGAAGTTCGCGACCTTGGACACCACCAGTGTACGGATATCTCCCGAGCGGAAGGCGTCGTAGAGGCGCTGACGTTCGTGCACCGTCGTCGAGCCGGTGATGACGGGGGCGCCCAGGTGCTCGGCGATCTCGGTGAGCTGGTCCACGTACTGGCCGATGACCAGGGCCGACTCGCCCTCGTGGCGGGCCAGGAGGGCGTCGATGATCGGCAGCTTGCGCGGTGAGGAGGCGGCCAGGCGGTAGCGCTCCTCGGGCTCGGCGGTCGCGTAGGCCATGCGCTCACCGGCGTCGAGGGGTCAGGCGCACCTCGGTGCAGATCGCCGGGGCGATCCAGCCCCTGGTTCTCAGATCCTTCCAGGGGCGTCGTAGCGCTTGGGGGCCGATGAGGCTGAAGACCTCGTCCTCGCGACCGTCCTCGCGCACAAGGGTCGCGGTCAGGCCCAGGCGGCGGCGCGCCCTGCAGGTCCGCGGTCATTCGGAAGATCGGTGCGGGCAGGAGGTGGACCTCGTCGTGAGACGATGAGCCCCCAGTCGTGGGAGTCCAGCAGGTCCAGGTGCGGGTAGACGCCCTTCCGGCGGGTGGTCAGGACCTGGTAGGGTGGCGATCGTGATGGGGCGGACCTCCTTGCGCGAGCCGGGTACTCGCCGATCTCGTCCTCGGTCAGGGGTGGTGAAGCGCATGAGCTCCTCCTTCCACTGGCGCGCCGAGACCGCGTTGGTGACCAGGATGAGCGTTGTCGTCGAGCTCCTGGCCATGGAGGCGGCGCCCACCAGGGTCTTGCCGGCCCCGCACGGCAGGACGACGACGCCGGATCCTCCCGCCCAGAAGCTCTCCGCCGCCTCGGACTGGTAGGGGCGCAGCTGGAAGGTGCCGGAGGAGTCGGTCAGGGTGATGGGGTGGGCCTCGCCGTCGACGTAGCCGGCCAGGTCCTCGGCCGGCCAGCCCAGCTTGAGTGAGCACCTGCTTGAGGTGGCCCCGCTCGGAGGGGTGGACGACAACGTCGGCCTCCCCGAGCCGCGACCCCAGCAGGCCCTTGGGTGCGCTTGGAACGCATGACCTCTTCCAGGACCGGCACGTCGGTGGCGTGCAGGACCAGGCCGTGGGCGGGATCGGTGAGGAGCTGGAGGCGGCCGTAGCGGCTCATCGTCTCGGCGATCTCGGTGAGCAGGGCGTGCGGCACCGGGAAGCGCGAGTAGGTGATGAGGGTGTGGACGACCGTCTCGGCGTCCAGGCCCGCCGCACGCGCGTTCCACAGGGCCAGCGGGGTGATCCGGTAGGTGTGGATGTGCTCGGGGGCACGCTCAGCTCGGCGAAGGCAGCGATGGCGCGGCGGGCCTCGCCGGCTCCGGGGCGGGCGACCTCCAGGAGGACGGACTTGTCGGACTGGACGATGAGGCGGGCCGTCGGGTGCCGACGACGCCGGTGACACAGAATCGCTGGGCGTAGCGGACATGGGCGGGAGTATCCCAGCCGGGGCGCCGGGGCGCCGTGACGGACGAGACGTTCCTCTTCCAGCGGGAGGGGCGATCCGGCCAGCATCATGCCCGCGCGAGCGCACCTCACGGCCGGATGCTGAGCTCCCGCAGCGGTGCGTGAGCCGTGGGGTGCGAACGCGAGCCCCCGGACGCGGGTCAGGAGGGCGCCAGAAAACGGTGAAATCTGTGGGATCGTGTCCAAATCGGTGACAAAGGCGCGGGACGAGCTCCAGTTCACGAAGAAAACCGCGTGATTCTGCGGTTTCGCGTCGTTGGTCCTCAGGGTGCTCAGGTCCCTTTGTCACCGATTTGGACACCGGTGCCCTTCATCCCCGGTCCCCGCTCTGCCCGTGAGTGGGGCTGGGGCGTATTTTTGTGCGGATGAGTTCTTCCGCCTCCACCCAGGACCTCGCCGTGCACCTGCACGGCGCTGCCGGACCGCGAGGTCGCCGCCCTGCTGGTGGCGCGCTCCGGATCTGGCCGCGCCGCCGTCCTCCTCCTTCCTGGCTCTGGCGACCCGGGCCGGGGGCGCAGGGCAGCGTCGAGCAGGCGCTGGCCGGGCTGGATGCGCCGATGCTGGCCGTGGCCGAGGCGGTGGTGGCACTCAGCCGGCTCGACGAATCGGGTAAGGCCGAAGGAATCGGGCCGACCGAGGTAGTCGAGGACGCATGCGCCGGTGGAGTCGTTGGGGCCGGTGATGAGCCGGCCGACGATGAGCCTGTCAGCCATCCCGCTGACAATCCGGCCAGCCAGACCAGCCCGGACAACGCGGATAACGCTGACCTGGCCGGGCTGATCGCCGCCCACCTGCCGCTGGAGGCCGGGCAGGTTACTGAGGGCGCTGGATCACCTGGGTCGGCTGGCGCTCGTCATCGAGGGGCAGGCCCGTGGCCGCGCTGGCGACGGCCTTCGGGCCGCACCCCTTCGGCCTGGGGCCGTGGGCCGCTGAGCCCCTGAGCGCCGAGCAGCTGCCGCCCACCCTGGAGGAGCTGAGCAGAGACGTCGCCGGCGGTGGCGGCGAGCCAGTCATCCCGGCGACCTCCGTGGAGATGCTCAGGCCCTCACCTGGGGGCCGCCCGCTGGCACGCTGCGCTCGGGCGGCACGCGCTCCGGGGCGGCGCCGCTCATCGAGCGCAGCTGGCTGGAGCGCAGCAGCGACGCCCGCGGGCGCACTCGCTTCATCCTGCCGCGCCAGGTGGCCCTCGCCCTGCGAGGCGGCCGCCTGACGCGCGAGGCCCTGACCGCCCCGAGGCCAGCGTGTTGGAGACGGTGGGCGGCGCCGTCGTCGCCTCCGAGTCCTCCTTCCACGCCGAGGAGACCGTTCGGCTCGTGGGCGCGCTCCTGGAGGAGTGGGGCCGTGAGGGGCGGGACGATCCGCCGCACCGGGGAGTGAGCGTGCGCGCTCTGGCCCGTACCGCCGACGCCCTCGACCTGGAGCCAGACGCGGCCGCCCACATCATCGAGACCTGCCGCCGGCGCCGGGCTCCTGGGACTCGATGACGACGGCGCCACCTGGGTGCCCTCGATCCTGGCCGCAGGCTGGCTCGCCGACAGCCTCCTCCAGCGCTGGGCGCCGCTCGCCCTGGCCTGGGCGGGCAGTGCCCCGCACCCCCTGGCTGACGGGCACCCGCGACGACGACGGATCCCTGCGCGCCGTCCTCGGCCCGGACCTGGAGGCCGGGTGGGCGGTGCGACTGCGCGCCTCGAGTGCTCGCGCTCCTGGGTGACCTCCCGCAGGGGCGAGTGCGACCCCCAGCCTTCGTACGGGCGGCCCTGACCTGGCAGAGCCCCCGGCGCACCGTCCCGGGTGGTGCGATCTCCGCGGTCCTGGCCGAGGCCGAGGCGCTCGGGATCACCGGCGGCGGGGCGCTCACCGAGGCTGGCAGGATCCTCGCCCGGCGGGCGGCGGCGAGCCTCGACGAGCAGGACGCCGGACGCGCAGTGGCGGTGTCGGTAGCGCCGAGGGGAGCGACGGTGACGCACACGCCGAAGTGCTGTCGGATGACGAGACCCTGGCGGCGCTGGAGGCGGCGCTCGCCGCGGACCTGCCGGCCGCCGTCGAGACGATCCTCGTTCAGTCCGACCTCACCGCCATCGTGCCGGGCCGGCCCGCACCCGAGCTGGCCGCGCTGCTGGAACGCACGAGCGTCGTCGAGTCGCGCGGCGGGGGCGCTCACGGTGCAGTTCACTCCCGAGTCGGTGCGCGGCGCGCTCGACGTCGGATACCGGGCCGAGGGATCACCCAGGCGATCGGCCGCTACAGTCCGCACCCCTGCCGGACTCGCTGAGCGTGCTCATCCAGGACGCGGCCCCGCCACCACGGGGCGGTGCGAGTGCGGGCCGTGTCCGCGCTGCTGCGGGATCGGCGATGAGGCGACGGCCGCCGGGCTCCTGGCCGAGACCGCGCTTGAAGGACCTCGGCCTGGACGAGGTGGCGCCGGGGATCCTCGTGGCCACGGCGAGCGCCGGGCAGGGTGCTGCGCGAGCTGCGCGTGCCACCGGGCTGGCGCCCGTGACCGAGGACGCGAGCGGACACCTGGGTGGTCGGGCCGGCCGCCGCGCAGCGGGGCGCGTCGGGCGCCTGAGCCGTCACGCCCCGGCAGCGAGCACTCGAGTCCGACGGCGCCGGGCCTGGAAGGCGCGAGCTGGCGACCTGGTGGGCGGCTGCGTGTGGGGCGGGAGGCTCGCAGGCCGCCGGAGAGTCGGCTGTGGCCACGGACCCGGTGCACGCCCTGGCGGTTCTGCGTCAGGCCCAGTCCTCGCGCTCGCGGCTGCGGCTGACCCTGGCCGGCCCCGACGGCGCCGTGCAGGAACGGCAGGTGAGGGTCATGGCCGTCGAGCGCGGGCGGGTGCCTGCGCGACGTCGTGCGCGAGACCGGGCTGACCGTGGCCGTCCACCGCATCGTCTCGGTCGAGGCGAGCTGACGGTTCTCTCACTCACCGACGTTTTCTTCAAAAATGACGCGTATCCGCGTCGGTTGTGAAGATTCTGTCGAAGTGTGAGATGCCAAGTAGGTGTGCCCAGGCCAGCGGCGCGGGCCGGGGCGGTTTCAGGAGCCTCCCCTACACTGGCCGAGTGACCGACACGATCGACTCTCACACCGGCGCCTCGGGCGAGCCCTGACGGGCGGAGCCCCGAACGCTCCGATCTCGGGCACGGCCGCCTCGCCACCGGGGCGCGCCTCCCACGGCGACCCTTGGAGCGCCCGGCACCGGGTGCGGCCTCGCCGGCCCCGTGCCGCGCGCCGGCGCCCTGCCCACCCCGGCCAGCAGGCCCAGGCCGCCAGGACAAGACCTCACCTCCCCGGCCGCCGTCGAGCTCGCCCGCCACGCGCTGGAGGAGTTCACCTGACCCCATCACCGTCGGTGAGTACCTGGGCCGCCGTCCCCGACGCGGAGCGCCTCGTCACCCACCTGTTCTGACTGCACCCTGAGCGGCTACCGCGGCTGGCACTGCGGCCGTCACCCTCAGCCGCGTCCCAGCGCAGCCCGCACCGCCACCGTCTGAGAGATGGAGCTCCTCCCCGGCGAGGAGGCCCTCCTCGCCCCGCCTGGGTCCCGTGGGCCGAGCGCCTCGAACCCGGCGACATCACCGCTCCGACCGCCTGCCCCGCAAAGAGACCGACGAGCGCCTCGAGCCCGGGTGGGAGGCCACTGGCGAGGACTCCGACGCCGTCGCCTGGACCAGCTCGACCTGGGCCGCCCCCGGGTCCCTGGCGCCCGAGGGCGTCTCCAGCGCTCGCCGAGCGCTGGTACGGCGGCGACCACGGCCCCGACGCCGAGGGCGTCCGCAAGGCTCACGCCACCTGCTCCACCTGCGGCTTTCTTCCTGCCCATGGCCGGCGCCCTGCGCGCCATCTTCGGGAGTCTGCGCCAACGAGGTGGGCCGCCGACGACGGCAGCGTCGTCTCCCTGGATCACGGCTGCGGCGCCCACTCCGAGACCGACCTGCCCGACCAGGGCGGGTGGCCATCAATCCCTCGCGGGTCGACGACCACCTCATGGTGCCGCTGAGCACCAACGGGCTCGACCTGCGCGAGGGGCGGAGCATCGCCGAGCTCGCCGCCCAGCAGCCCGACGACGTCGACGGCGAGCCAGACGGGCGCCCCCGACGAGATGCGAGCCGAGCGCGCCGGCCCGGCCTCGGTAGCCGAGCCGTCGGCCCAGGATGCCGATGCCCAGCCATGCCGCGACTGACCGCGTCGACTCCGACGGCACTGTTGACGACGCTGCTCGTGCTGACGCGCGAGGGCGGTGCCGAGCGTGCGGATGCCACCGCCAGCCCGCAGCCGAGGCGCGCCGGCAGGGCGTCCAGGAAGAAGACCGGTAGGCGGAGGAGAGGCCGCCGCAAGCGTTCCCGTCGTCGCGCGCCCTCGACCAAGCGTCGTCGCACCTCCGGCTCGTCGGAGGACCGCCGAGGACCGCCGCAGCCGCCTGCTGGAGCTCGATCTTGCGAGATCTTGGGCGAGGCGACTGCCGACGCGGCGTCGGCCTCATCGGCCTCCGATACCGTCAGCCCTCGCGGCGACCGCGGACGGCGCCGCGGACCCTGCCAGCGCCGGCTCCGGCGACTCGCCCGAGTGAGCGCGCCGCCTCGGCTCGCGCCGCCGTGGCGGCCTGTCCCTCGCGCTCAGGGATCGACGCGGCTGCCGAGGGGAAGCGGAAGAGGAATCGGTTACGAGGCCTCGGTCTCAGGATCAAGCGCCCCAGAGCGCCGACGGCCCGCACGGGCGGGACGTCCCCAGGAGGCGTCCGGCGTGGAGCCCGAGGACGCAGAGCCCCAGCACGCCCGCGGACCCTCGCCGACCTCGAGGCCATCCTGCCCGACCGCTCCTGAGCACGCCTCGGCCGCGCTCCGCCATCATGCCTCGGCGAGGCGCTTGGCGGTCCCCAGCACCTCGTCGAGGCATCGCCTCGGTGAGCCGCCCGAGTGAACGTGTTCTGCTGGCTGGGGTGGTAGCTGCCGCGAGCAGCGTCACCGGCCTGCCGTCGGGCCTGGTCAGCTCCGCCGTCGCCCCCGTGGCCGAAGCGTCGGCTGAGGGGCGGGGAGGGACCACCCGCCTCGCGGGTGACCCGCAGCGCCGCGCGCGTCCGATCCCGCCCAGCGCCAGCAGCGCTGACCTCCCGGGCATGAGGGCGATCTCGCGGGCGAGCCACGGTGCGCAGGTGGTGCGCTCGACGGTCGTCAGCTTGTTGGCGGGCGGGGGCGCAACGCACGGCTGCGCCCATGCGCGCCCCGATGAGTCGCTGTCCGTCACCGGCCGCCGTCGAGGTGGGGGACGTCGCCAGGCCCCACCCGGTAGAAGGCCGCCCACAGCCAGTCCCGGGCGGTCCCCTGTGAACATGCGGCCGGTGCGGTTCGCCCCGTTGGCCGCCGGGTGCCAGCCCGACGACGTAGATGCGGGCATCCGCCGCCCACGACGCTCGCCACCGGTCGCCCCAGTACGGCTCGTGGGCGAGGGAGGCGCGACGGCCGGTCCTGGCCACCTCCTCACGCCAGGCCACGAGGCCGGTCGCAGGCGCGGCACACCGTGATCCGGGCGTCGAGCGCGGGCAGGTCGACGATGACACGGCCGGCCGAGACGTGCCACGTCGGCGGCCGATCGGGCCACGGGCGTGACGGCGGTGGCGAGGATCGTCGAGGCCATCCGGTCCCAGGCGGGACCGGGGAATCGAAACGCTCCGGTGATGGGGTGCGGATCGGCCATGTCCCCATTGTGTGCACGGGCAGAGCACCATGGTGCGGCTTCTGTCATCGGTGAGGCCGGACCACTCATCGCGGAAGGATGCTCCATACGGGCCGACGGCGGGCGCATCCCCTGGGGTCGAGACGAAAACCAAAGCCTGACATGCAGCAGGTCGCTCACGGCGCGATCCGGCGCGCTGCGCCGGGTGAGCGACTCCACCACCGTACGGTGCCGTCGGCGGCGATCCCTGGCGCGCCAGCGCCTGTCTGCGCGGTCGCCAGGGCGCTCAGCGCGCGTCAGCACCTCCCGCTCAGACGTGTAGGAGATGAGCACAGCTGTCGAGGGCATAGAGCGCCGGGCGCCATCAATGAGGACGACGCTCGCGCCGCGCGCGTCGCTGCGGCAGCACCCCCTGCCTCCTCGCCCTCGATCCCGGCTTGCCGATGCCTGCGGGTGGCGCCGGCTCGGCGCGCGCCGACCCTCCGGCCAGCCAGACAGGCCGGGTCGTCGGGTCGAGGACGATGCCGGTGCCGGAGCCGCGCGCGCCCGGTCGCTCCTGGCCCAGGAGACCGCAGGCGGTCCAGCGGTCTTCCGCTCGACGGCGAACTGAGCCGGACCGAGACCCCTCGGCAGAGAGCCGCCGCGCAGAGAACGGCCCCTGTGTCCTCCGTGCACGCCGCAGCACCGGGCGCGAGGCGGCTGCAGGCCACCCGACCGCCGAGAGGCCAGGGGCGACGTCGCGGGAGACGACGGCCCGTACCGGTCCAGCAACGAGCTTTCCCACCTCGGCGATGCGTCCCGTTCCTCGGCGGAGGCGGGGCATGCCGGATCCGCACCCACGAGGTGGAGGAGAGCACGGAAGGACGAGCGCCCGGAAGCGGTCTGCCCGCCGGTCTGCGGGATCGCAGCCATGGCGCGCCGGCTGCGACGGCTGCGCACCCGCCGTACCGGTGCCCGGTGAGCCTTGGGCGCGGGCTCCGGCGGAAGTCGGCGCACGGGCTCGAAGGGCGGCCGTGGCCGCCTCGCGCACCAGCCGCCAGCGCTCGTCCTCAGTGCCCTCCTCGCTCAAGTCCCCGTCCTGCTCAGTCCGCCCGGCCCGCAAGCGCATCCCCGACCACCGCGGAAGGCCGAGTCCGTGGGGAAGAGGCGATCTCAGGCGCGACGACGATCGTCGGCCCCCGCCGGTGCGGCCGAGGCCGCGCTCGCGGAGCCTGTCCGGCCCGATCCGCTGTCGAGGCCCGCTCCTCACCGGACGCGCCTGCCAGACGGCCTCCCGGAGGCGATGAGCTCATCGGCAGCATCGCGGGACGGTGATCGGCCACCCGCGCAGAGCAGCACCACCGGCTCCACGGTCGGCCGGCAACCACCGCCCTCCAGCGCGGCCCGCCTCCCGCCAGGGGCGTCTGCCGCCACCGCTGCCCGCCTCCACCTCCAGCCCGGCCCGCTCCGGCACCAGACGCTGAAGGACCTCAGAGGCCACCGGTGCGACGGCGAGCCCGAGCGAGCCAGGGGAACGATGATTGCGCACTCGGGCCGAAGACCGACTCCATCCATCCCCGCCTCGCCAAGGCTCACGAGGCGAGGCCGTCCCGGCCGAGCTCCTCAAAGCGGCCTCGGCCGCCGGCGCTATACCGAGGCCTCCGCCACCTGCCCCGGCGTGATGAGCGTGTGCACGCGGGCGTGGCGCAGGACGGGAATCGTTCAGGGAGGAGCGGGCCCGCCGAGATCAGCGCGGCTGCGCCGTTGACGCCGTCGAGGGCGGTCTGCTCCGCAGCCGACTCGGGGATCGCCGTCCCCAGCGCCAGGTGCGGGCCTGCCGGCGTCCTCGATCCACGCGCCAGTGCTCGCGCCCACGCCAATAGTCACCCTCAGGGCGCAGCCCACGGCATCAGCGAGCCATCCACCGCTTGTACACCGCCGCAGGCAGGCCGTTGGCGACCCCGGGTCCTCCTGGACATCATTCCGCCCGAGTCTCCGGTGTCCTCCGCACCCGCTCGACCGAAAAGCTCCCGTGTCGGTCAGCGGCGAGGCTCGCGCAGCAGGTCGGCGATGCCCTCGGCGATCTAGACGCGGGCCCCGCCGCCCGGTCACTGCCAGGTGCTGAGCTCGGCCTCCACACCTCGCACTGTGACCTCGTCGTCGAGCGGCCCCGGCAGACCTCCGTCCCCAGCAGCGCGTCGAGCACCACCTGGGGATCCAGGGACAGCAGCCCGGGTCCGGTGCTCGGCATGCGGCAGGTCCTCCTGGTACAGCAGCGTGCTGGGTGTAACCGAACAGGAGCGGGTGGGCGAAGGGCGAGGAGCTCAGTGGTCTGTCGGCCTCGACGACGCACACCGGCCGGAGCGGGCGCTCGATGGGACCGGTGAGGCGGGCGGGTCGTGAGTACTCCTGGGAGGCGCTCGCGCGCCGCCTCCACGCTGACAGGAAGTCCTGGGGCTGGCGGGCGGCCTCAAAGCTTGTGACCCGCCTGTGACCCGCTGCAGCCACAAGGGTGTGCGGTGCCCCGGCCGCGTGGTGGGCGCGGGCAGGGCGCGCGCACGCGGCGCGCACTCACGGAACCGGAGCTGCAGGCCAGCGCCGTCTCATCGATCCGGCCGCGCACGGGCGGGAGACCTCAGGGGATCGAAGACGACGAGCTCGGCGCCCGGGGCCGCCCCTCAAAGCACCGGAATCACGCGGCACGATGCCGTCGTCGGCCGCGATCACCTGCGGTTTGATCCCCAGTACCTGCTGCACCCGTTCCACGGATCGCGTGCCCAGGGCTGCGTGGGACGCGCGCCGCCCCAGCGTGCTGTGGACGATGATGCGCCAGCTGCCGGACTCGTCGGTTGCGCTCAGG